>Ga0208820_1000293_pt1 | contig 44194 bp, 63 predicted proteins | sample June2015DPH_16_5_FD_184713 | JGI IMG/M metagenome (GOLD analysis project Ga0208820, IMG submission 184713) | Peatland microbial communities from SPRUCE experiment site at the Marcell Experimental Forest, Minnesota, USA - June2015DPH_16_40... | ecosystem: Environmental > Terrestrial > Soil >...
GCTGCTCGAGCCTTGCGTGTTCTACCTTCGTCCGTCGTATGTTCCCATGACCCGTGAACGAGGCAGGGTAGGAATGTAATTTGGTAAGGATATGCACTTGAGATATCGTACGACCAAAGTGGTCCGGTCGGACATGGGAACCTAGTTACTTCGTCCACGACGGCGGGATTGCCCACGATGGCATCGATGGGGTTTTCGGGAGCCTTGACAGCGACCTTGGCCGGGTATCCAGCGGTTCGCGCAGCGGCAGTTGTTCGCTTATTGAGGTTCGCAATTCGTTCTCTTGCGGCAACTTCCGCCGGAGGATGTGGAGCATTGGCCGCAGCTTCCGCTTCCTGCTGAGCTTTGATGGAATGTTCAAAGCTCTCCACGAGCTTCGTGTGCTTTTCACAGATGGGAGCCTCCCCACCGGATTTGCAGAGCGCGTAGCCGTATCCGAGCAACTTGTGCGCATCGTTCGTATCGACAGGAGTGTTGTATCGAGTAGCGAAGGGCGTTCGAGCCCACGCTTGACAGAGGAGACAAGTCATGTTTCCGATCCTTCCACCCAATCATTGAGATTGGGATGTTCTTTACGTTGATCTAGAGGAATCTCATTAAGATTGCCATAGAGGTCCGAGCAATCGCCGGAGAGCTGCGAGCAATTGCCGGAGAGGCGCGAGCAATCGCCCGTTAGCTTTGATTTATCCCCCACAAGTTCCTTCGTTATTCTCTTGAGCGGTTTCATATCACCATCCCTTATCTTTGAGTTCCTGGTATCGTTTGTCGAGTTTTTCTTGTTTGGCCAAGAGCGCTTCCCCTCGTGAATCGGTGAATCTGCCACATATACACTTGATCCATCGCGACCCTTGCTTCATGACTCCACGTCCAAAGCAGATTCCGCATGGCTTGAAGAGGCTTTTTTGCTTTCCCATGGGTATTAGTTATCGTGTATTTATCGTGTATTCCCAGGAATAAGACTATGCCCGTCTCGAGTAACTTCCTGTTCTCATCTCGATTTTCTCGAGCAGTCGCTTCCGATGCTCGTCCAGCCGCTTCTTTTCCTCTGAGTTCTGCCATTCGATCTCGATACGGCGTTGCTCGGCTTCTGAGAGTGCAGGGAGCGTATCTTTCGGTATCATGGGCATGCCTTATGAGGGATATTGAGTCTAAACAGCCAAGCAATATCACAATGTAATGACGAGAATTACAATTACTTGGCTGTTTGCACTCAGTATCCTAGAAAAATGTCGGGTGCAGGGCTCTTCACCTCCTGTCGTTTAGTCCGCGCCGGCAACAGCCCCGAACGCGGCCCGACCGTGACTCTCGACTTACGCCGTGGCCGTCGTCTCCGGCGCTTTGCTCGCCTTGATTCTCTGATCGTGGATGGCTGATAGTTGTGCTTCAAATGCCGCGTCCGCCGCGTCGCAAAGCGCGATGATCTTCACCTGCTCGGCGCTCCCACTGTCGAGCGGATACCCCATCTTCTTCGGTCCGATGATCTTTGACCATTCCATGCTGCCACTTTCGAGTACGCCCGATGCCACGATGGTCGCCAGAAGCGTAGCCGTCTCGACTATGCGTTTGCCGGCCTTGTCGGCCGATGGCGCCCCACCGTTGGCCGCTTCCTCCACGGGCGTCAGCATGCGGATGTACCTGGCAACGATCTCGCCTTCCTTCTCGCTCTTGGCCACGTTGGACAAATCCACAAGCTCTGCCGTAGTGAGCTGCTTCATCGCGACGGTATCAGGCATGCCAGGAACCTTGATGCCCTCACGCCAGTGGTCGAGCAGCGGTTTGGGCAGGGTCGAGATGGCTAGGAGCTTGGCCACGTAGCCTTGCGTGATGCCGAGCCGCTTGGCGATGTCCAGCTGATTGATGCCGCCCTTGCTCATCTCGCGGACGACGAGCATCACGTCAGGAGTCTTCAAGTTATTCCGGTTGGTGTTCTCGCGAGCATTCAAGATCCGTGCCTCTAGACCGTTAGGCACGTCCCTCACGACGGCCATGATGGTACCGTCGGCCGTGTTGGCAATCGTGGTCTTGTGCTCCTTCGCTGCCACCTCGAGATGTACCGGCGCATTCAGCGCTTCGGCGGCCTTGTACCTTCGGAAGCCACATGCAAGCTCATGCGTGAAGTTCGGTGGGATTTTCTTGCCGCCGAAGCTCTGCCGATTCTCGGGCACGGGGCGGACGATAACGGGTGTGTCCTGCCCATCGTCCCTCATGCTGAGCATCAGCGCATTGAACCCCGCCCCTTGCGCTCCGTGATTGCCCGTGGTGTCCTGCACCGCGTCGCTCGTGTCCCCCGTGGTATCCGCCATGGTCCGAGCGTTCCACGCGTGGTCGGCGAAAATGTTGGCGATGGGAATGTGCCGGATCACCTCGTTCGGCAAAATCTCCGCCACGGTGCTCTTTCCCTTGGTCTCCTGCTTGTCACTGCTCATCTTAGTACCCTTATCCTTCGACCCCTTGGGGTCTGTCCTTGTATTCATCATGTGTTATCTCACTATCCTATCCATTTGTCAATCCCCTGCGGGGAGGCTGCGATGCTTCGCATCGCGGTTTTTGAGAGTTACTCTGCGCTTTGCGCTACCGCCTCTTTTCTCTTTCTCGCGGGTCGGCGTTGGCTAGCCCTCCAATCCGTCCAGGATATTCTCAAGAATAATGCAGAGTTGGATGAGTTTTCGGTCTGCATTGTCCGTTAGCGTCGGTTTGAGCGAGGTTCGGAGTTCTTCCAGCCGTTTTCGCGCTTTGGAGAGTTGGAACGTGCGAAGGTCCCTTTCGCCAGGTTTGAATTCGATGGGTCCTCTACCTATTGAGTGATTCATACTTAGTCCTTTCTCCACCATTCGGTGTTTCTAACCCGTTTTGCGAGTTTCTTGTGCTCGCTTCTCATGACGATAAGCGCCACGATAATCGCCAGGACGAGCGCGAGCAAACACCCAATCCCCGCTACGGCCCATAGAAAATAGCTTCGGAGGCTTGCAAGCTCCTTCTCTGCCGCGCTGGACGTAGATTTAAGCATCCCCTCTAGCTCGGGCGTGATCCCTTCGATAACCCCAGCCAGCACCATTTCCAGGTGTGGCTCGGCGCTGTCAAGAAGCGCGTCAACCTCCCCTTGCGTCTTAGTGGAAAGCGCTTCGTCCACGGCACCCCGCACGAGCGCTTCGAGCTCGGCCCGGCTGCTAGCGCCTAGGAGTGTGTCCCGTAGGGCGGCCACTTCCTGGGTCAATTTGGCGTCTCCTAGAAGCACGTCGCGCGTAGCCGTAAGCTGCAAACGCATATCGACTAGGAGCGTGTCGACAAGAGCTTGGACCTTACGTTCCGTCTCGGGACTTAGTGTCTCGTCTCGAGCTGCGGTAAGAATCTCAGTCTCCGCGGCTCTGAGTTCGGCGCGCGATGCTTGCGACGTGGCGCCTTGAATGGCGCCTGTAGCGACCGCTTGCCCCGCGTTGGAGAGTATGGGCGAGCAGCCAGTGAGAACGAGACAGAGAACGGCGGTTTTCACGGAATGTTACCGAATTCGGGATTGGTCCACACGACCTTGTCATCTACCTTGACCGCACGCGTCTCGAACGAATTGCCACACCATTGAATAAATCGCTGGATGACTTCGGGCAGGGTCGCCGGCGTGTAGTCGAGAACCGAGCATCCCCGGTCGTAGGTGCCGTCCCATTGCTTGAAAAATCCGCCGGTAAAGCCCTTGTCGCCAAAGTGTTCGAGAGTGAAGTGGGCTTTCCACGTATAGAAATCGATAGGGTAGGAAACATCCTCTTGTTTCCGGTCAAGTTCCCCTTTGAATGCCTTGAGATGATTTAGGATGGTAGCTGATGACATTTGGGTCTGCCTTCCACCTAGATAGAAGCACGAGTCTTTGCCAAACGCCTTGGACTTGTTCGTAGTGATGATTTTCCACACGATGGGACAGAAGGCATCGGCCCAGCGTATGAGCTCGGCCTCGCGCTCGTCCCGCGTAACGACGTCGGGGCAGACATCGGACGAGTAAACGGTGTAGCTTTCGGTGTACGGCATCGATTTCATGACTTGTTACCCCAATTTAGGATTTGCCGCCACTGCCACTCAGCAACGGCGTGGATTACTTCGTCCCGGAGCATAGCTCGAACGAGCGGCGCCAAGTGAGGGGACTTTGCGGCCTTGATGTATAGCTCTACCCGAATGACCGGCGTAGGCGGCGTTGGAGGGATGACGTTCACTTTCGGCCAGTGGCCTCTAGGGCGCGCGTGAGTATCATGTGTACGCCACTAGGAAGTTCGCATGAGCTGTTGCGTCGGATTTCGTCGGCAACGTTGGCCAGGTGTTCGAGGGCTTTAACGTCGCTCGCTAGACGTTCAAGCTCTTCGACGTGATTATTCTTGGGAATACTTGTATCCCCCTGCCACACGTCCACGCTGACTCCGTCAGCGGCGAGTGCGGCGCGCATAGCGATGATGAGCTGACCCATGATGCTGTTAGCATCGATGAAGCCTGCCAGGTTGTCGCAGGCTCGGAGGAACTCGGCGGCTTTGTCGTGCGTGATATGGATGTGGTGCATGGTCTGTTGTCCTTTCCAGGCTGGCGAGCCGCTAGGCTTGGTCCGCCGTTAGCGGTTTACTGCATCGACGTTTTCGAGATGTACCGCGGCGATATGCCGCATGAATCGACCATCGTCACGCGTGGAAATGATGTCTTCGTAGCCCTCGGGCGGCAACGGTTCGTCGACTGGCACGAGGGAGAAAGATGGGCCGTGGGACCTTGACCCTGTTGACTCGCCGGCCACCATACGCCTGTCGCACCACGGTTCCCGCCCTGGGAGTCTTCATGACCGGCTACCTTCCCCTAGCCCGACCTTGGTGAACATGTCTTCTGCCATCGGCACGTAGTCTGCCGAGTGAATAAGCCGACGTGTGGGATGATCGACCGTGTTTAGGAACTTAAGCGCCGCTTCCAGTTCTCGCAATGTCTCAGACCTGAAAATGGCGTTGTCAGCTTCGTCTTCCGGGCTTTTTGCCGGCGAGTGATTGCATACTGTTTGCAGGCGCGTTTGCGCCTGGATGATGTGAGTTCGGAGCGCGATAGCTTCCTGCTCTGTCATGCGGATGATTTTCATTTGGCCGGACTGCCTCCGATAACGATGTTGTCATGAAGAACTTGCAGACAGTCTTTCCACTCAGCAAGTTCAGTGCGGTACCGTTCTAGGTCGGCTTCCGTAGGCTCTTGAACTACGCCGTTGATAGACATTTTGAGTTCTCCACGGGCCCACATGTTGCATGAATGGATCTTCATGCGGATCCACTCTGCGATCCGCGGCATGTTGTCCAAGTGGCTGCCGTAAGTTTCGATGAAAGTGCGGTACTTTTTGGCGCTGCTGTACTCGCTCAAACCTTCCCACCCTACGCGGCCATCGTCAGCCAGGAACATAGCGCCAGCGCCAAACATGTAAGTCGATGCCTTCGGCTTGTTCCACACATCGCCTTTCTTTGGGTTCGTCGTTTGAGTTACGAACCGCGCACCCTTCTTGTCGTGGCTTTCGAGCCAGCAACGCATCTTACACCGGAGACGAAAGCCATACGGGTAGTCGTCCACGACGTAGGCGGTTTCGGCGGAGACGTGACCGTAAAGGGGAGTTTTCATCGTGAGCCCTCGGTATTCTTGGGAATATTTGCGAGCTTGTGTGCGGCATGCGCGCGGCTTACTTCGCTTAGAGCGGCTGACAGCTTGTCGTAGCTGACAGTGGTCCCGTGGTCATTCTCATACCTCGACAATTCTGCTCGGACCGTCGGCCAATTGGGAGCCAAGGTATCGAAGTAGTCTACTTGCGCACCCCTTCCGTCATCGTCTGTAACCCGTACGAGTAGAATCTGATACGCGCGCGGCGATACCAGAACCGACCATCCAGGTTCAGGGTAAAGCGAACGGATGAACCAAGCATCTCGGGTGATGCGCTCATTCGCGCGTTCGAGCACTTCCGTGAGTTCAGCGACAGTGCGCTTTTTCATCGTCCAATCTTCCTTTCCTCTCGCATGCCCTTTTCACACTTGCGAAGAAACTGTTCCGCGTCAAAGCGCCGATTTCCGTTGACGTCGACGTTCTTGGTCTGGCACATGATCGGGTTCCTTTCGAGGCTCGTGCCCTGTCGCTGCCCACCTCCCTCGAGGTGGACAGCAGCCGGGCGGGCGAGCGTCACGCCTCGAGCGTGTCGCGGAGCTCCCGGCGGACGATCTCGCGCCCCTCATCAGTGGGCTCGAAGCCCTGCCGGACAGCCTCGGCTTCGGCGATGGCGAGCTTCGCGTCGATGTCGTCGGCAGTCTCGATGTCCAGCAGCGCGAGCGCGCTCGTCGGCGTCTCGGCCGGGCCGATGACTGCGGTAAAATACATGTCGCCCGCGTCGCCCGTATGCCTTCGTGTGGTGCTGTCGTTCATGGTCTGTCTCCGTTTGCTAGCAGCGTCTGAGAAGAGTCTACGCCCTTTCAGGCACCACACAAGCTCCCCGTACAACTTTTCTCCTACATCGGTCCTTTGGCCGAAATATTCCCAAGAATATTTTGGACCTACACGAGCCTATACGCCTCCCATCCGCTCATCATAGAGACTTAGATCCCCTCCGTCAGGCTGCTCTAGCGCCTCTTCCGTGAGCCGCTTCAGCTCGTTTACTTCCTCACTTACCACGCTCTTGTCGTACGGCGCACTTTCCCCTTGCACTTTGCGCAGCGTCAAGCTACCATCCGGCATTTTTGCATCCCTTTTGGGGCGAGGATTGAAGTGCATTTCGACGGGTCGAAGCTTCCACCGACCGTACTCGACGGATCGCGTATAGCGCCATTCTCCCGGTTTTCCTGCTCGTGTAATGGCGTTCTTCGCACCGATGAATCGGCTCAAGTCCTTGACTTTGACCATATCGTCGCCCGCTTCGTATGCAGCCACGATTTTTTCCCATTGCTCGTACACAACGCCTCGACCGATACCGCGCGCTCGTACCTTTTTGATTTCTTCCTTCGTAGGGTTCAAAGGGAAGTAGATTCCAGGCCGAGCGAGAAAAAGCCCTTTAGGCAATTCCTTTTCTTCCCATCCACCCAATGGCTTGTTCGCGGCTTTGCCATGTTCGTCCACGGCATCGAACGTTCCCGTGTCTCGAGGGGTATCGAGAGTAAGCCTCTCACGGCTCGCAATGCCGTCGGTGGCGACCATGAGCATATTCCTTAGATCCTTGTGCGCGGCCATAGCTCGGAGAATCTGCGCTCGACAGCCGCTCGTGATAAGCCCGGCCCATATCCACGACGTAAACTCGCCCGGTTCTCCGCCGATGAACTGGGCAGTTTTGCCGTAACAGCTATTGGTCCCGAGTTTGATGACTATTCCTGGTCCTTCTTTGCCAATCGCAAGACGGGACTTGTAGAAGATGGGAATGCGCCGAAATACTTGGCAATCGCATTCGCACTCGTACACCCACGCATCCAAGTATTTGGCATTGGGATAGAGTTTCTGCCCTTCGAAGAACTCATCTTGCCAAAGCCAACCGCTATTGCCTGATTCAGGAAACACGATACTGCCAGCTTCCTTGCTATCGCTTAGACGAAACGGAAACGGTCCCCATGTTTTTCGAGGGATGCACGAAGGTGAATGAAGATGGTAATGAATGATGGCTGCTCGAGCCTTGCGTGTTCTACCTTCGTCCGTCGTATGTTCCCATGACCCGTGAACGAGGCAGGGTAGGAATGTAATTTGGTAAGGATATGCACTTGAGATATCGTACGACCAAAGTGGTCCGGCTGCGGCGCCAATCACGGAGTTCTCGAATCGGCCGCCAAAGAAACCGCATGCAATGGCGTGATCTAGCTCTTTAGGCTGTTCTTTCTCTCGAGACGTTTTGATGTGCGATTGGATATCCATCACCTTGAGCATGGCCGATGCACTAGAACCGGCGCCGAAATAGCTCTTAAGCGGGATTCCTGCTTGGATATGGGCATCCGTCACTTTGCGAGCGAGTTCGGCCATGTAGCGGCATTCATCAAGACAATAGGCTTCAATCTCTTTGGAGCTAATGCGGTCGAATTGAGACCGTTTGTCCTTCATTTCGCGCATATTCCTAAGAATACTCTCCCTCTCTTCCTTAGGAATCCCTCGCGGTACTTTCCAATCCTCCAACGCCACTGTGAACTTCCCCTGAAAGAACCTCCATATATCATGAACAATGACGGTCTTCCCCCACTTCACTTCATCCCCTACGTATCCAACGCGAGCCCGAACAGAAAACCGCCCATTGAGGTAATTCAAGCTCCAATCCGGCGCGTCAGGATACTCCCTAGGAGGCCAGTAAATCGGCTCTTGAACCGCTCTATCCTTGTACACCTTTCTCCGAAGTTCTGGCCGAAAGAGCTTGTACAGGCTCAAATCGTCCAAGTCCTCGAGAATCTTTGTCAAATCGTATCCAAATGAATAGGCAAAGTACTTGTCTCTTTTCCCGCCCGATGTAATGAACGTCAAACATTCGTACGTCGTAAGCCGTTTACCATTGGCTGGCTTGACCATTCGCGACGCACCGCGCTCGCTCGCCGTAGCGAGCAGCGTATAAAAATGTTCCCCTGTAATGGGATCGGACTGTCCCTCCCCATCAATGCCGACGAAGACAGCCGCTTTTGAAACCTTAGCGGCCTCTTGTGCTGTCCACCGGGGCAATTCCCCAGTATCTGTCCACCGAGTAGCCTCTTGGAAAGACAACCGTCGACCACGAGAGCTCATATCGAGAATCCATTATCGGTTAACTATCGGGAGGGTCGTTCTATTCTAGTAATCGGTTACGCGCGAGAAAGAGAGAAGAGAGAGGCGGTGCGTAGAGCAGAGTAAAGCATTGCGAAGCAATGCACTTGCGGTGAGCCACGCTCACGCGACGGAGGGGGAGAAGAATAGTTCATAGACTTCCCGGAGCGGTTTATCGAACTGTTCGGACATGGCGGCGACAGCGGCTTCGAAAGAGCGGAACTCGGTATTGTCTCCTGTATAGGCATTGAATAGGGCAGCGCGCATCCATTCTTCGGGAGATGGTGTGTATTCGCCTTTGGCAATGAGGGGGGCAATGCGCTGGGATTCGCTCCCTGCAAAGATGAGGGAGCCGAGGGTCCTCATACGGACTTTGGGGTACTTTCGAACCTTCTCTTTGAGGCTAAGGGCGCCGAATTCGGGTCCTAGACGTTCAACAGGAAGGAATGGCCGAGCGACGAAAGCCTGCTCGCTAGTAGGATCGAGGGGCTTGAGAAATTCGTCTTCGATTTGGCCAACGATGGCTATTTCGCGCGCTTTGCGAGTCTTCCACCCTCGGAGAGCTCGCTGTCGCCGTTCTTCTGCTTCCGCTTGTCTAATAGCGCGATTGTGCGCGCGAGTCTCTGCGGCTCGTTGAGCTCGCTCACTACGGAGTTTGGCTTCTCTCCTAGTTTCTTTCCTAGGAGTTTCGCGCGCAATCTTCCGTTGCTCTCTTTCCCAAAGAGCGTTGGCAGCGCGTTTGCCAGTCTTGCGATCTACGGTATAGACGCGTCCTAGCGAATCTTTTTTTCGCGTATACCGCTTGACAGGCTTCGAAGGGCGTGTTACCTTACCCATTACTCACTGCTACTTGTTGTGTGGTCCTTGGTCGGGTCCCTCAACGTAGAACGCCCGCGAAATAGCTAGTTTCGCGGGCGTTCGCTTGTCGTTTCACGACGGGAAGTGCATTGCATTCGCAATGCTTAACTTTGCGCCGTGCATAGCCACTTTCTTCTCTCTTTCTCGCGCGCTGTCGCTTGCTAGAATAGAAGAATCAGAAGGGAATGTTGTCCGTAGTTTCTCCCGTGGTGAGTTGCGGCACTTCGGGCGCAGCGCCGAGCATGGCTGAGAATCCGAACTTACCGCGGGGAATACCGCCTGGCTTTGCCTGGATCGTGTAGGTCCACATCGTTTGGCCCGCGCCCACATCGATTTTCTTCAAGGGGCTAATGCGAACTTCGTGGACCAAGGCAGCGATGGCCGCGCGCGACAGTGCCGATTCGAGCGCGAATGTGGCGGGAACGAGAACTTCGCTTCCTTGTGGAACAGTCGTGACGTTGCCTTCCCTGTCCTCGGTCTTGACAGGTGCCGTTGTTCGGACGACGAATGCTGACCATTCCCGCCCGCGAATGGCGGGCATGGGAATCTTGTTAATTAAGTATCCAGTGAGCGGCGTATCCTTGCACGTATCGGCCTTGTACATCGTGCGGTCGGTCACGACATCGACGAATCCGTCATCAGCGGGAGTCTTTGCCGTCTCTTGACCTGCTGGTTTGCCTTTATCGGTAGTCATATCCCAAAAATCTCCTTGATTGGACACAATGTCCAATCGAAAGGACATCATATCAAGACTTCCAATGCTTGTCAAGTGCACTTTTTCATGATAGAGTAGGTTTATGTCGTTCGAACTTCGCGGTATCGAAGTCCAAACTCGCATACGATCCCAGCGAAGGGACGATACGCTCGTCTTTGGATTCACGATAGGTCCTCAAGCGGTATCGTGCATTTGCAATCTTCCGAACGACCGCGGAGAATGGGAAAATCAGCCACTGGTGCGGATTAAGGTATCGCTCAAGCCCGAATACGACTGGAAGGCGTTTGCAGAGCAGAAAGTACAGATTCGTTCAACGGCTGAGGGAAGCGCGATCATCTTCGGCTTTCAGTTTCCGCCGATTGCGATCTTCTGTATAGCCAATCTGCCAGAGAAGGAAGGGGAGTTCAAGGATTCGCCGCTCGTGTACGTGAAGCTCAGCATTGCTCCGGACAATGAGTGGAGAATCTTTAGAGAGCATCTTCCGGGAATTGATGGCAGTTCGTTGCGTAGTGGATAGTATTCCTAAGAATAGTATTTGATAATACACCCTAAAGGGCGGTGATAGAATGAATGTTTCGTTACCCATCAAATGCCAGCACTGTGGTTCTCCTCTGCCTGCTGGTATGCATCAGTGCCGTAACCCCAAGTGCAGGCAATACAATTTCGGGGCTACAGCGCAATCGATTGAAGAAAGCACCGTGCTCCTCAGCGATGCCAAACTCGCCAATGTAGAGCGCGTGGTGACTGGACTTGTCGATAAAGTGTTTGGAGGTGGCATTGGCAAAACGACCGTCAACCTTCTAGGGGGGGAGCCAGGTGCAGGGAAGACGACTCTTTGCCTCCAATTGGCCGATATCTTTTGTGCCCGATTCCCCACCAAAGAAGCTCTCTACATCGCCAACGAACAGCATGCGCCCGAGCTCAAAAACACGGCCGAGCGTTTGGAATTGAAGCACAAGGACCGTATCCGTATCGTCAAAGCGATGGGCGGCATTGCGTGCGACATTGGGGAGCTTCTTCTACGGTATCAGCCATGCGTATCCTTTCTCGATTCCGTCACCAAATGGTCGGGAGAAGACATGCGGATAGCCGTGGTCATTTGTCAACGGCTGAAAGACTATTCAGTACGCCTTGACGCTCCTACGATCGTGGTCAATCAAGTGACCAAAGGCGGTGACCATGCAGGGCTCAATCAACTCCAACATGCGGTCGATATGACGTGCATGTTTGACATCATCTTGGAAGAGGGAGAGACTCTGCGACCGGATACACCACGACGATTGATGTCGACGAAGAATCGTTGGGGCCCAGCACCGGAAGAGCAGTATTACCGGATGACCGCCACGGGATTGGTGGAAATATCGATGGAGGAACCGGAAGAGAGTCTTGTGATAACTCCGGACGATACGAACGAGGGATAGTTATTTGTAAAGTATTCCCAAGAATACACTTGACAATCCTCGATTGTTAGTATATACTCAAGTATATGCTCGCAGTCCGCCCCTACACATCTACCTATTGGGAACGACCACTTTCCACACCGGGTATTGAGCCTGCAAAGCCATCCGGATTGTGGGACTGGTACAAGTCTCTGAAAGAACCGCAACCTCCAAGCCCTCTCGAATCCGCGGTTGCTGGATTACGCCACAATGCCGAAGGGGCCGCAGTAGGGGCCATTCTCGGATTCGTCGATGGTGAGTTTGGGGGGTTGGACTTGGGTGGTGTGTATCCGGTAGACGCCATTGCCGCCGCACTCTTGTACTTTGCAAGCGTGCGTGATGCTGGCAAGGCAGAAGGTTTTGCGGGCGACCTTCGTGCGATTTCGCAATCGTGTCTGACCACGTTTGCTTATCGCAAGACGAAGCAATGGCGAGAGAATCAAAAGGCGATTGCCAAGTCGGATATTCCTGGGAATAACCGACTTAAGTCCGTGGATCGAATTGTTCAAGCCGGCAAAGCGGCCGGGCTCTAAACGTTACGTTTACCTCGCGATACGAACGTATCGCATTACCGTGTGGAGTGAAGAATGGCATCGTTGACTACGTATTTCAATCGGGCAAAGCACGACCTTGCTGGCATCAATCAGCGAGAAATCGAAGAATTGGGCGAGGATATGGCCATTGCCGGCGCGACGGGCGCGGCTCTTGCCCTTCTCTCAACCACGATTCCGGGCGGAAGCATGGACTACAAGGTGGCCGGAATCAAGGTTCCCGTCGACGCGGCTCTTGCCGTGGGCGTGGGCATCGTCGGCAAGGCCACCAAGAACAAGCAACTTGCCACGGCCAGCATTGCCGCGGGCGGTGCTGCTGCTGCCCGTCTCTTTGCCGGATTCTTCAAGGGAGGATTGGCTCCTAAGGCTCACGGGTTCGGCCTCGACTTTGACCAGAACGATATCCCGTTTGGGATGGGCGCCGGTTGGGGGGACGAGTCGCAGGATCGTCTTATCGAGGCGGCCAAGTACCTGTAGGGTCCTTTCAGGACGGGAAGTGCGATACTTCGTATCGCCGCGCCGCGCCGCGGCCAAAGAAGGAGATATCAAGATGTCAAATTGTCCTGGAGTTCATACTGGATTCGGTTGGAATCCCTTCAATCGCCAAATTCGGTGCGAAGGGGATATTCTTCGTCGGGAAGAGGAACGCCTCGGAATGCAGCCGCCTGGCATGTTCCCCGGCTCTCCCGAATTGGGACCGTCGGATGCAGCGTTCGCGCCGCAGAATGCGGATCCCTTTGCGCAAATGTTTCAGCCACCGCCTCCTGCATACTTCGATCCTTATATGCAGCAGCAACCGCAACCCCCCGCGCCGCCCCCGCCTCCTGGAATTCAACAGGAAATCCTAAGCTCGGAATTGGCGCGAGGACAATATCCGTATCCGCCTCAGCCTCCTCCGGGATTCCCTCAACAGGGCGTGCTCGGAGCCTTTGACCGGATCCGGCATGAAGAACACTTTCGTCGTCCCTGGTGACCAGGGGTCACGGCCGGTGCGATACTCCGTATCGCTTTAAGATATAGACTTCGCACCACCGCTATCTTCTCTCTTTCTCGCGCATTACCCCGATACTCTCTGCGATAAGGTAAGAAAAAAGGAATGATGTCCGGAGATCGGGAGCTTAATGTTTCTCCAGTGTTCAGCCCCTCAGTTCACTGTTGATAGAAACATTAGGCTTTCGATTTCCTGACGTCATTCTGGCATCAGGAGAAAGAAAAGGACACTATGCCCACTGAAGAAAGCACCGTGCTCCTTAGCGATGCGAAACTCGCCAACGTAGAGCGCGTGGTGACTGGACTTGTCGATAAGGTCTTTGGGGGCGGCATTGGCAAAACTACCGTCAACCTTCTAGGGGGAGAGCCAGGTGCGGGCAAAACGACTCTTTGTCTCCAATTGGCTGATATCTTTTGCGGTCGATTCCCCACCAAAGAAGCTCTCTACATTGCCAATGAACAGCATGCGCCCGAGCTCAAAAACACGGCCGAGCGTTTGGAGTTAAAGCACAAGGACCGTATCCGTATCGTCAAAGCGATGGGCGGCATTGCGTGCGACATTGGGGAGCTTCTTCTACGGTATCAGCCATGCGTATCCTTTCTCGATTCCGTCACCAAATGGTCGGGAGAAGACATGCGGATAGCCGTGGTCATTTGTCAACGGCTGAAAGACTATTCAGTACGCCTTGACGCTCCTACGATCGTGGTCAATCAAGTGACCAAAGGCGGTGACCATGCAGGGCTCAATCAACTCCAACATGCGGTCGATATGACGTGCATGTTTGACATCATCTTGGAAGAGGGAGAGACTCTGCGACCCGATACTCCACGAAGATTAATGTCGACGAAGAATCGTTGGGGCCCAGCACCGGAAGAGCAGTATTACCGGATGACCGCCACGGGATTGGTGGAAATATCGATACCCCGATACTCTCTGCGATAAGGTAAGAAAAAAGGAATGATGTCCGGAGATCGGGAGCTTAATGTTTCTCCAGTGTTCAGCCCCTCAGTTCACTGTTGATAGAAACATTAGGCTTTCGATTTCCTGACGTCATTCTGGCATCAGGAGAAAGAAAAGGACACTATGCCCACTGGCAATCAACTCGCAGCACGCGACCCGGCAAAGGCGGCCCTCATGGGCGCCATTGCGGGTGGTTCTTTCGGGTTCGGCGACGATTACGGTTTCGGTGCCTACGGCCGACGCGGAATCAGCGCTTACGACCCTTCAGCAAACATCGGTTTCGGCGGTTGGGGTTGGGGCGCTGCCGCTCCCCCGCCTCCTCCTCCACACCAAGTCATTCCGCTTCCCGCGGCGGCTGTCATGCCGCCTCCCCATCCGGCGGATTTCTCCCATCCGCATCATCGGCATTACTATCCACACATGTACGCCAATGGCCTTGGTCAACAGCATTGGGGCCATCACTACCCCCATCACGGTGGACCGGGCACTCCCAATTGGGGAGGGCCGCCTGCTGGCGAGTCTCTCTCCGCTTGGGAACACTCGTACGATAATCCGGCGTCGACGGCTTCGCGTACGTTCTTGCTCGACCCGAATCGCGATTCCAAGGTCAAGGTCGAACGCTACTCGTTCTCGTTCAGTCCGCCTGAGCCGCTCGTGCTTGGTGTGGCCAGCGCGATCGATTCGTTCACTCAGCAACCGAGCACGAGCATCAAGGGTCAGCGCGTCATCATGAATGCGCCGATCCCTGGATTCGTCACGGTTGATACGCTCCAAGTTGCCAACGTTAACGTGTTCGTTGGAACGACCGAAGACGCGTATACGTACAACGCGGGCGCCATGGGCGTCATGCTTGACCTGCCCCGTCTCGACCCGCAGAACCGAGCGACTGCCAATGGTAACTATACCGGCGCTCTCCCCGCCGGTTACACCGCGGGAATGCAGTTCACGTTCGTCATCACCCTGCAAGGACCGTCCGTCCTCGCCGGAGGCTACGGCCAATAGGCGGTGCCTATAGCCGGTGCGATACTCCGTATCGCTTTGGCTCTGCGCTTTGCGCTCTAGCCTCTTTTCTCTTTCTCGCGCATAACCCTCGAGTATACCAGTATATTCTTGGGAATACTCACTAAGGAAAGTTCACGTGAACATCACTTTTGCAATTCCCGGATTTCCTACGGACTCTGACTCCGTCGAAGGTCAATGGGTGCGCAAGATTGTGTTTGCGTGCGCTCGCAAGGTGGGTACAGTGCATCGGAGCCCAGAGGCTTTGACGTTTGACATCGAAGGGGCGTTCGTACCGTCTGCTTCGGAGTTATCAAACGCCAAAGCCTTGGAAGCTCTGATGAATTGTCTTACGGACTTGGATAGCTTATGGCTCAAGATGCATCCAAACACTCCGAGATTGTACGATTCGGGAGTGTATTACAAGAGAACGGACATTTGGGATACGATTCCCGCGCTCTATGGCCGTAGTTACGGCGACTGCAAGTCGTTAGCGGCTTGTCGTGTTGCAGAACTGCGCGCTCGCGGAATCAAGTGTCGTCCTGCCTTTCGGTTCATTACTGAACCTAGTGAGTCTCCCTACGATCAGACCGGCTATACTATGTACCATATTCTGGTCATGTTTGCTGACGATCGGGTCGAAGGATTGTGGGGCGATCCAAGCAAAGTGTTGGGAATGATTCCACCTCAGGAATCGCCGTCTTCGTAACTCAGTTCAACCTGCCCGGAGTAATCCTCATGACCACGTACAACAATGCACTGCTTTTCAATGCGGCTCTTAACGGATACCTTTCGGGCGCCATGCTCGGCGCCAATCTGACCGACCCGACGGCGTCCGATTATTCAAAGATCGTCACGCAAGCGCAAGCGTGGGCCGCGGAACTCGATTCCTTGATTCCGACCGATACGGCTGGAGCGCCGCAACCGGATGGATCCACGGGAATCAGCGTGGTGACGACGGGAGTAGCCATTCTCCCAACGACCACGCCCGTCTACGAATCCCAACTCCAGAAGACTGGATTGATTCAGTCGCTGTCCATGGGCATCGCATTCCAGCGGTATGCAACAGGACTCACCGGAAGCACGTTTGCGGTGCAAGCGGCAGCGGTCAAGGCGGCGTACTTCCAAGCGGTGACGGTCGCGTCAACTCCGTAATCCGATGCCTAAGCGGATTAAAAAGCGCAAGGGGGTAAAGCGCTTTAAGGTGGACCGTATCCCTCTCGACAAGGGAGGATATGCTCGACATGGCCGTGACTATTATGGGATAGGGCAGAAGCTCTATTCTGTATACGACACGGTCACAAACCAAGAAAAAGAGCTTCGCGCGTCTTCTGCTAAGGCAGCTCGTAAGCTCGCGGTAGAGGATTGGGAAAAACGCGGCCTACTCAAGGAATAACATGCTGCCAGCACTACTCATAGGAGCGGGACTTGGATACGTCGCCGCTCGATACATCACTCCTGGAAAGTCTTCAGGATTGCTCAATCTGAAGAATCCGATCAAGGGGCCTAGCGCGGGATTTGGCGTTTGTAGTCCTGCTCGCGCTCGGCTCCATGGCCATTTGCTCTCCAACGAACACAATCCAGACAAGCTCATGCGCGCGGCTGGACTTTATAGCCAGTACGGACTCGAGCCGCAAGCGGCTTCGCTGGTGACCAAGGCACAAGACGTCATTGGTCAAGCCAACGTGGCCGCTGAATTGGTGGAGCGGTCCCGAGCCGGTGACCAGAACGCGATTGGCATGATTACGGCCATTCGCGACAGCGCCACGAAGGGAAGTCTTCGAGCACGCATTTCGGTGTTGCTTATCGAAGATTACATCAATGACCATCCCGTGGTCACTCCCCCGCCGATGTTGAGTCAGGTGGCGGCGCCAATGCCGCCGAACTGAGTATTCTTAGGAATACTCAGTCTTAGCAATCGTATATGCGCGAGAGAATGAAAAGAGAAAGGGTAGTGCGAAGAGCGGAATAAAGGCGATGAGCAGCATCGCGCCCCAAGATGGGGACCCCGCGTCGCCACGCGAATGGAACAAGAACGTTGGGAAAACCGAGGGAATTCGCGACTTACCAACATGGTGCTGGGTCAAAAGGACCATGCTACCAGCATCAATGAGTACGACCTTATTCCCAACGTATACACTCTCCAGTTTGGCTTGCTTCAAACAGGGGACCGGACGTCAATCTCGGTCCCTTGTGCGGAAGCCATCGTCAATTGGAGTGTGAAAGGACAGCAGCAGCGAAGAATCATCACCATCGCTTCCGGAGTGGCCATCTCGGGAGTGTGCGATGCGGTCAGTGTCAAGATTCGCGACGTGAGCATTACGTCTGAAGGGGCTGATGCCATTGCCTACGCGGTTCAAACGACATTGACCAAAGGCGTGCGGCCCTCGACGGGACAGCCGCCGTCACTCACTACAGGGCCCAATCAGATTGTAGCAGGTGGAGTCAGTCCACCAGGCACGCTCTTTGTCGTTCCTGTCAATGCAGGAGTGATGAGCTTTTTCGTTCTTGCATGTGGAGACTCGGGAGCGGTTCTTACCACGACAGATATCGTGGCTCAAGTCATAGGCTCGAACGGAATCTTGCTCGCTGCTTACTACCCGCTTCTTACGGGCGGATGGATTCCACTCCCTGCCGGCGCGTATGCGGTTGGAATCAGTAGCAACGCATCGGAATCTGTCAATGCGGACATCAACGTGATATGGGGGATCGAAGGGTAGGCAGGGCCTACACCCAGTGCATTGCTCCGCAATGCTATAGACTGCGCTTTGCGCCACCGCCTCTTTTCTCTTTCTCGCGCGTTAACCTCATGAAAATACATACAAGATACCAAGAAAGGAGAACAGGGCTCTTAGAGCGATGCGCAGCATCGCACTTCGAGTTCTGAAAGGACATGACCGCTCAATCGATAGAACAAACGATAGAATTCGAGTGTAAGCCTTGGGCTACTCGAATGACCGATAAGGGGCTTCAAGTCCAGGGGATTCCTGGTACGTGGACCCTCATCCCTCCCGAGCACCCTCTTGTCAAATCTGCCAAGGGGATCGTCTGTTGCCCTAAGTGTTCCACTATGTACATCTTGACTCCTGACATGGGCGAGCAAGGGGACAATCGTGTGGATCGGGTGTTTCCTTGCATGCGCTGTCCGTGTGGACTCGTTGCTCGAGCCGTTCTTCGCGGATGGAACACGCGCAAGCTCTATTGCGCGGCGTTTGAAACGCTCGATTCGCGGTGCAAGGTCGTAGCCAATAAAGAGTACTTGCATGCGGAAACAGAAGAGGAAGCTCGGCAGAATTTCTGGGCCGCTCATCCCCAAACCGATCGATACATCAAACTGGTAGGGATTGCGCCAGTCATTGGATACTTTGCTACAGACAAGCAAGAAAAGAAGTTGGTGGTCTAATGGATCCGCTTACGATTGGGGTTGGGTTGGCTGTTTGGCTCATGTTCCGAAAGCAAGGAGAGAGTCAGTTTGGGGTGCTGACTCCCGAGCGCGAGGAAGTCTACAAAAATGCGCTCGAGCATTTGAAGGACCCTATGAGGCTCATGGAGCTTGCCAAAGAGTTTCAAACGACGGGTCTCAAAGCTCAAGCGGCTACGCTCAACAAGCGTGCGCAATGGCGAGCTCGTACGGACGAGCAGAGAGAAGCTCATGAAGCCATCTTCAACAAGGCGATGAACAGCACCAACGTTCAAGCCATTTTGCATGTGGCTCAAGCGTTTGAGAGTATGACCGCTACGGTCAAGGCATTGCGGCTGAGGGATAGGGCCAAGACATTGCTCAAGAAACAAGCAGAGAAAGCGGCGGAAGCTGCGCAGCAACCCAATGGTACTGCGAAGGTGGATATTCCTAAGAATACCGAAGAACCGGCAGAAAAGACGGAGTAGTCGTGGCCAACATTTCGTCTGTCCAGGCGGCTCTCAATGCACTAGGCGCCAATCCTGCTCTTGTGGTGGATGGCGTTTATGGCAACAACACGGCCAATGCCATTCGAGCATTCCAAACTGCTCATGGAATGTCGGTTGACGGACAAGTGACTCCTGCACTGCTTTCAGCTCTTGGTCTTCCTCCTGGGAGTATAGGGCCTATCGTCATTGCTTCAGAACTGCCTGATAAGCCAACTCCTATGAGCGGTGAGGACGTAACAAAAGCTCTTTCAACGGGATATCAAAAGGTTACTAAGACGGTTCCATCGTCACAAGTTCTCAATCTCATGGTCGCTCAGGCGGCCTTTGAGACCAATAACTTTGGGCACGGCATTCATAACTTCAATTTTGGTAACAAGAAGTACTCCGATGGGGATCCTTATTACCAATTCTTTCGCTGCAACGAAGTCATCGATGGAGTCAATCAGTTTTTCGATCCTCCTGATCCACGTTGTAAGTTCGCGGCCTATGCGAATGCCAATCAAGCGGGGGAAGCGTACGTCCGTCTTCTACAAGGGAGGCCTGCATGGTGGAACGGCCTTCAGAGTGGAGACCCTACAACCTTCGTAACAGGATTGAAATCCGCTGGATACTTCACTGGAGATTTGAACGATTACATCGGAGGGGTCAAACGATATGCCAATGAGTATTTGGCCCTAGCGGACAAATATGCGGTGCCCATTGCTGTAGGCCTTTCGAGCACTTTGCTCGCCATTGCAGCAGGGGGCTTATACATGAGTTATCGAGCTCTCCGAGGTGTCTAAAGGAAGGATGATAGCATGTGGCAGCTCATTATGATTATGGGGGGTGTTTGGGCCGCGTCCAAGCTCTTTGAAGAATCAGGCGGGACGCTGAGTTTACCGCCGCTCATTCATCCGAGCGTCACTCCGCAAGCAACCTTACCCCGTATGACTCCTACTGCATCCCCATCGTCTGGAAATTCGCTTGTGAGCGATATTCAGAAGATGCTCAATGGTCTAGGCTATACGCCCAAGCTTGCGGTCGACGGAGCCATGGGGCCAAAGACTCAAAAGGCCATCAAAGCCTTTCAGACTTCGCAAGGATTGCCTAGTGATGGCCTTGCGACTACGGCACTCAAAGCGGCTCTTGACAACACCATGGGTCCCATTAACTGGTAGCCAAGGGCTACAGCCAGTGCGATACTAGCGTATCGCCGCGTCGCGCCGCGACCAAACTTTTCATGGAAGGTGACCGATGAACTGGGAACAACACTTTCGCGCGATGCGTTCCGGCAGGCCATCGCCTTATCAATTGCAGCAATGCGGATTTGGTATGATAGGCAATGCCTACTCCATCGCCGAGCTCATCGATTTGGTAGCGGCAAAAGACGTGACCATCGCCAACATCGACAAGCTCTTGGCCGAAGTAGAAAGTCGACCGCTTGACCTTGGTGATATCGTGTCTCGCGTGAATGCTCTTCATGCCAGATATCAAGCCGCTCGAGCCAATGCCGAATCGGCCATTACCATGGCAAGGCTCAATTTCCTCACTCCCAATACAATGCTCGCGGCAGATGCTGAATACAAGGCTATCCTTGCTGCTTGCAATCCAAAGTGGGAAAGCCATTCATGGTCTCCTGGAGATGGCAGCATCGAAGACATCAACGATACGTTGATGAAGATGGGAGCCACGGGTGCGACGGCTTCGCCCATTCCTCAACCGAGGAGTGGAACGGACTTTGACTTGAATCAATACCATACAGCCAGCGCGATTACGACCATGGCTGAAGGGGCCGCCAAAGGGGCGGGGAATCTTCTAGGGCAGGGAGCTAGCGGTCTTTTAGGTCGTCTTGATTGGTCTACGATCGCCAAGATCGCGATCATTGCAGGAGTTGGAATCGTGGTGTTGCCAAAGATTTTGGCCATTGGGCCAGCGAAGTTGCTTGTACGATAATCCCAAACCAGATAACCGAAGATATTCCTAGGAATACTCCCATGGCAAGAAAACGCATTACAATAGAACAGTGGATTTCAGACGCCCTTTCCGATGGCGAAAAGGGAAAGCCTTGTTCGGCATTCTCTCTCGTTCACATCAAAGGGGTAGGGCAAGAGGAAGTCTACACCAAGCAGATTACAGCTCCTGTTCAGCCGAAACAATTGGCCGAGTTCTTTATTGATCGGGCCACCGGATTCGCTCAAGACTTGCCTGGGATGCAGACATTCCGTATGCTTGCCTTTTACGGTTCGAGTGAACCGCAAGCGGCTCTTCCTTTCACGGTTGCGGATGGTGAGCTGACGGGCGGTGGGGAATCCCCGTTTGCGAAACATGAGCCTACGCAAGCGGGTCTTCTCGGTCAACTCATGAAGCATAACGAGCAAGTGATGGGAATGATGGTCGACTTGACCAAGTCTCTCGCGGTTCAGTCAATTGCTCATGAAGCCGAGATGCGTAAGGAAGTCAACGATGCACAAATGATTGTTCGTGATGTCATCATGAACATGCGCAAAGAGGCTCACGAGATGCGCATGTCGGAACTCGCTTTTGCTCGGTCCACCGAAGATAGGCGCCTTCTAGGCAAAGCCCTTCCGACCATAATCAATCAATTGTCAGGCCGTGAGGTGATTCCCGAGGCGCATGCAGATAGCGAGCTACTTGATGCAATAGCGGCCAAGATCAAGCCGCACATGCTTCAGCAGCTTATCGCATTGGGCATTTTGGATACCAACGAAGCTGCGCTTCTCACCGCTCGATTTGCGCGCGCGACGGAAGAACGCAGGAAAGAAATCGAGGCTCTAAAAACAGTGCCTCCAGAAGAGACAGAAAATGAATAATCATGGTCGCGGCGCGACGCGAGCATTGCGAAGCAATGCACTACCCGTACCGGAGGTACAATGAATCCACTCATACTCAAGTTGGCAGGAGTCGGGGGAGGCGTCTGGCTTCTCACCAAGCTCTGGAAGAAACCTGCGTTTCAAAGTACGCAGACGATGACTCCTGATGGCAAGGTCGTCAAGATTTCGGTGCCCGTGCCCGATAGTGTCAATGCAGCGCAAGCGATGGCTACTATGACGACTCCACCAACTCCTATGACTCATCCGGCATCGCCAAAGGCAATTCCCGTTCAGTTGCCGAGTCAGGGAATTGTCTATGCTCCCCCCAAGGTGATTCAACCTGGCTCGGATGGGAAACCTCAAGCAACAGCCATCATCACGACACCAACAGGCGCTAGTAGCGTATCGATTTCTACAGTCAAGGACGTTCAAAGAGCGCTCAATGCTCTTGGATACACTCCAAGACTCGCCGAAGATGGCGCGACTGGTCCCAAGACAGCAGCCAATATCAAGGTCTTTCAGTCCAAAATGGGACTGACGGTCGATGGCAATGCGGGACCCGCGACCAAAGCGGCACTCTCTACGGCTCTTACCCAAATGGCCGGAGCTAACAGTCCAGTGGGCGCTGTAGTCGTCTCAAGCATGAATCCAGCGGCCATTGCCGCCAATGCCGCAGCAGCCGCGTCGGGCGCAGCAGCAGCGGTAGCGCCCGCAGTGGCCGCGGTGCAAGCTCAGCTCAATGCTCTTCAAGTTTCCACTTCACCGGCAGTTCCTGTCGATATCGACAACGTCACATTGCCGCCAGCTATCAATCCGGCCAATGCTCTCACGATGAGCAATAGCGACATTCAAGGCAACTTGAATATCCTTGGAGCCAGTCCCCCTTTGACTGTCGATGGTCAACTTGGTCCGATGTCAGTGGCAGCCATCAAAGCGTTTCAAACCGCCCACGGACTTACGGCTGACGGCATCGCGGGACCGCAAACGAAGACGGCGATTTACATCGCCATTCATACGAGCTAAGGAGTAAGACCATGCCTCGCACGCGAAAGATGCCAAGAAAGCGCAAAGGCAAGATTGCTTTTATCCAGTTGCCTGAACGTTTGCAAAACGTCATTAAGGCCGACGCCAAGATTTATGGGATACCTCTTTCCGAATCCACAAAGATTCATGTGAAAGAGTTTCTCAAAAACAAGCGTCGACGATGAATCCGCTTCTCCTTCTCATCCTTATCGCCGGAGGTTTCTATACCTACAAGCGCGTTACGGACGTTCAGAAGTCAGTGACCAAGACACAAGCCGACATTTCCAACATCAGCCGGACATTGGACCGACTCAACAGCGCAGGAGTGACTCAAACCGTTGAGAATCTCGCCAGAGCTTCGAAACCGATTACGGATGTGCTAGGGAAGTTGAAACTTCCCTGAAAGGACAATCCTATGCCTAGGAAACGAAAAAAGCAATCTCCAGCTCAACGTAAAGCGTTGGCGCGATTGCTTCTCGCTCAGAGATACTACCTCAAAAGTCCCACCGCGCAGAACCTAAAGGCGATGAAAATCGCCAACAAGGCCGCACGTGCCATCGACGCTACAACGGTATACGAAGACGTGTGAAGGAGAATCCCATGCCTAAAAAAGCAAAGAAGTCTGCAAAGAAGAGTGCCAAGGCGCCGAAGAAGTCCGCAGAGCGAACTTCAAAGAAGACTGCAAAGACGGCAGGCATCGCGCCGCTTGCTAAGAAGGTGTCAAGCATTGACACTCGTCTAGGCAAGGTCGAAAGCGTGCTCGGACCGCAATTCAAGGAATTTGTGGAGTAAGCAATGCCTAAGAAAGCCAAGTCTACTCGTCGAAAGAAGCGAGTGAGTACAACGGCTAAAATCTCTCATCAGTTGACCAAGATCAAGGAAGAGACTCGTAAATTGACTGGCCTTTCTGAAAATACTAAGAAAAAGGCCATCGGTCATATTCACGATGCCTCCAACTTGATCTTCTTTGGGGAATAACAGTCTTCGTACTGCGCTACATCCATTCAACAATCAGGAGAATTGACCATGCCCAAGAAGGCAAAGAAGTCTACGAAGAAGAGCAACCGAGGCGGTAGCAAAGCGGAGCTTTCCAAGTCGCGCGGCCACAAGCCCGTTGCTGTTCTCGAATCGTTTCACGCCAAGATGATCAGAAACATCGATAAGCTTGGCAATCTCATCGAGCGCCGCAAAGCATCCGGCGAGTAGGCTTGGCCTACAGCAAGGGCGATACTCCGTATCGCTTTAGCTCTGCGTTTTTGCACTCCCGCCTCTTTTCACTTGCTCGCGCGTACACGGTTACTAGAACAGAACGAGTATTCTTAGGAATACTTCACTAGGAGAATCGAACATGGCTAAGAAGCATGCAAAGAAACACTCGAAGAAATACTCAAAGAAAAGTGACGGCGCGACTAAAAAGGTTTCGCAGGCCATCTCTCTTCTTCAATCCGCGAAGAAAGAGATCTAGATACCACAGCGGGAAAGGATTGGAGTAAGTAGTTATGAGTAGAGCTCACAAACAATCCGGCTTTGGACTTGGAACAGTCATTCCAAGTCTCTACTTGCAGCAGCAACAGCAACAGCAAGCGCAGCAAGCTCAAGCTCCTACTTACTCCCCTTCGGACATCCCGGAAGACTACCCTATCATGACCTATGGTCCTGATTTCGGGAACTTCTTTGACGACATCGGAGTTCACGTGGCACCTATCCACGTGGGACCCATTCACATTTCGGATACGGGAAACTTCCTTAGCAATTGTGCCAAGACGGCAGGGCGAGAGATTGGCAAGGCCCAAAGCACGCTCACGAATGTTGTAGGAGACATTGGCCATACCATCGACAAAATTCCTATCGTGGGCAGTCCCCTCTCGAGTCTCTTTGATACGTCCTTTCACCTAGCGATGGAGCCCGCTCTGATTCTATCCTCGGCCGCCAGCGGCCAACGGATTGACCGGGCCATACTGGGAAATATTGCCGATACGGTCAAGAGCTTTCAAGGTAGCGCCAAGTACGTTGAAATGGTCGTGAGCTTCGTTCCTGGACTTGGAACGGGAATCGGCGCGGCTATGGGCGGAGGATTGGCACTTGCCAGTGGTCAGCCTATTGACAAGGTCATGATTGATGCCGTGTCGGGAGCGATTCCGGGAGGACCCATTGCCGCCGCGGCGTTGACCATGGCGGATGAGGGAGTGCGAGCGGCCGTTGACCATACCGCATTGAATCTCAGTTCTTTGGCGAGTACCGCCATGGGAGCCGCAGCGAGTGTATTGCCCGTTGTGGGTCCTCTTAAGGACGCTCTCTTTGCTGGCGTCAACATGGCCGGACAACTGGCAGCGGGCAAAGGCATTGACGCTTCGCTCGGTCAAGCGGCTATTGCCGCGTTGCCGATTGACTCTAGTATCAAATCCAGTTTGACCGATGCGAGCGGAATTGCTCAAGACTTGTCCCATGGCAAACCTCTCGATGCAACACTTCTTAATCACATCGGTAGTATCGCAGGGGATCTGCCCCTTCCTGACGATGTAAAGCGTCAATTGGATCAAGCGATCAAAACGGGAAGTTCAGTCGTGCCGGGAGTGGACCCAGCAAAGGCCATGGCCTCTACGTTGGGAGCTGCGGTTGGAAACAGTCTCTTGAATCATGGTACGCAAGGGCTACCTCCCGAAGTGACCAATGCCATTCAAACAGGGATTACCTTGTCCAATGCGATTGTACAGCAAAACAAGCGCTTGGACCAACTGACTCATGGCCTTTCGGGCAAACTGATTCAATCGGGTATCGATTTGGCCAAAGCCAATCCAACGGTCGCAGAAGCTCGCAAACTTGCGGGTCAAGGCACGCGAGGATTCGATACCGCGTCGGGATTGATGAGTCAGCAGCCGACTCTTTACGATATCAAAGCCCTTCGTGATACGTTTCAGGGAGCTGACCAAACGGGATACGACATGGCTATGGCCCTTCGAAATGGCCTTGTGGCTCATCCACCGGCTAGCAATCTCAGTCCACAAGCCCAAGCAGGGCATGCCATTACAAAAGGTTTGCAGGGGCATGCTGTAGCGAGCAAGCAAGGGATCGTAAAGGTGCTTAGCCTTCGTCCTAGCGCGTCGGTCGGAGCCGCTCAAGCAATCAAAGAGATAGCCGCGGAGCGTGAATCGTGGTGGCATAGGATACTGAGAGCATTGCGTCTCATCTAGGCGGTCTCTAAACAGAGTATTCCCAGGAATAAGGAAAGAAAGCACATGACTTCGTACTCCCCAATCAATCCTCTCGTCTATTACGCGGCCCATGCAGGGGCCATTTCAGGCATGGCCATTCCTGGATGGATCATCGATCCGACTAAGCAAGACTACTCGCAAGTGGTCGGGATTGCCGGTGCCTTTGCGCAAGCCTTTGACCAAGCGTGGGATAACACGGCCATTCCAAGCGTGTACGAAGCGGAAGCCATTACCGCCGTTGTTTCGAGCGATTTTCAACAGCGCGGTCCTGGTCCTCTCGCATTTGCCCAATACTCCAATCCTGCCAATTGGACGATTGCCGCTGCGGCATGCGTCGCTCTCATTCTGGAATCGGATGCCTATCTTGCGAGTCAGGGACTTAATCCGCCACCTGGCAATGGAGGTTCGGGTCTCATCGAAACGGCTTATGGCCAATCGACCAATATCATCTTGCCATTTGGGGCTACGAATCCCACGCAAGTGGTGAGTGCTACGGTAACAGTTCCGACCAATTGCAAGATTGTTGCTCACTTCGATGGAGTCTTTCTCGGTCCCAATGAAGAGGGGAACTATACGGTTGGATTCTCTATCGGGCGCGGCACATCGTACGATACAATCGTGAGATTGGTCAACCTCGTGCCGTTTGGTTCCAATCCAGGAGCCTATGTGCCCTATTCGTACACGTACGAATACGCTCTCGATCAGGAAGCGGTAGGACCAGCCGTGACCATCAGCGGACTTGCGATTCTACTCAATGAATCGCCGGGACTCACACTCAATGCGACGGCGTATTCCAATTCCCTTCAACTCGAAGTTGTGTCGGTGTAGTCGCCATGACTATCATCAATCCTCTCGTCTACTATGCAGCTCATGCGGGCGCCATTTCGGGGATGGCTATTTCTGGATGGATCATCGACCCGACCAAGCAAGATTACTCGCAAGTGGTCGGCATTGCTGGTGCCTTTGCACAAGCCTTTGACCAAGCGTGGGATCAAGCAGCAGCGCCTAGTGTGTTCGAAGCGGAAGCGATTACGGCTGTAGTCGAAAGCGATTTCAGACAACGCGGTCCTGGTCCCCTTGCCTACGGCCAATACTCGAATTCTGAGAATTGGGCGGTTGCCGCTACAGCATGCGTGGCTCTCATTCTGGAGTCGGACGCGTTTCTCGCAAGTCAGGGATTGACACCTCCGTCCTCCTATCCCAACGGCACGTTGCTTTCTACTGCATACGCGCAAGCAAACAATGTGCTGCTGCCGTTTGCTCCTACCAATCCGACGGATGTAGTCACCGTAACAGGAGTCAATGTTCCAGCCAATTGCAAGGTGATCGCTCACTTTGATGGTGTCTTCGAAGCTGCCAATCAAAGTGATACGGATAATTACACCATTGGCTATTCCATTGGACGGGGCACTCACGAGGATACCTATCAGAGACTGGTCAATCTCGTTCCCTTCGGCACTTCACCTGGAGGGGGAGTCTATGTTCCTTTCAAGTACGTCTACGAGTACGCGACAGGGGCTGTAATAGGAACTTCACTTTCCTTCTCTGGATTGGCGCTCATCGTAACCGATACTACGGTCAGTTACAACGTGTACGCTTCTGCGGCCAGTTTACTGATTGAAGTGGTTTCGGTCTGAGATATTCCTGGGAATAAGAAAGGTAACAGTCATGAACATCCTCACGATACTCGGCAAACTCGATGGCGGCATTGCCGCTGCGGCGGCCTCTTACGGTCTCTACGATCCAGCGCATGCCAAGATTGCCCTTTGCGTGGCAGGCATTGCCGGCGGAATTGGAATGATTCTCAATGCCATCTCTCACGAGCTTGGTGGGGGAGACGTAGCCAAGGTCAAGACGCCATGAGCATGTGTCACGCTGCTTGCTGTCAGAATAAGGCGATAGAGGGTTCACTCTATTGCCGAAGCTGCAATCAAGAGACTACCGTCCGTCCCTTGCTTCTCCCTCCCCCTTGCATTTCAGGTTCGGTCAACGTTCAAATGAAGTATTGGAAAGACGTGGCCGAATATTGGAAGTCAGAATCGGATCGGTGGAAGAGAGAAGCAGAAAAATGGAAACGTGAGGTGGATGCGAGAAGGGGGTAAGGGAGGGATGATATTCTCAAGAATATTTCTCTAACGCCCTTTGGAGGGGCTATGAACAAGAACAAATGCCCCGGACCCGAACGATGCCAACTTCCCTCGGATGTGGACCATATGCATGACAGAATCGCTGGAACGCGAGTGGAAGTAGCTCAACAATTGATAGGTCTTAGAGCCGCGTTGGATCGATTCTCTGATAAGCTTGAAGAACTTATTCGGGAAATACGATACGAAAGGAAGACTGCAAACGGAAGGTTTCGAAAGTCTCAGGATGAGATTCCCACAAAGAAGGAGTATACGGCACTTCCGCCAAGCAATACTCCACTGCCTATAAGAAAGAAACCGCAATGACTCCAATCAATACGTATGCGTACCTTGCCGCGCAAGCAGGAGCTACGGCAGGGATGGGCGTAGGGGGATGGATTACGGATTCGAATCCGAGTGACTATTCACTCGTTGCTCAGATCGCATCGGCATTCGCGCAAGCCTTTGACTTGGCGTGGAACAATTCGGCGATACTTGATGCTTTTGAGCAACAAGCCATTGCGGCCGTATGCTCCCAAGAGTTCGCAGGACGTGCTCCTGGTCCACTTTCCGATCCCACGTACCAAGAGGTGGCTACGTGGGAGAAATCGGCCGCTGCATGCGTGGCTTTGGTCAAAGAAGCGGATATCGCTGCCAACAATCAAGGTATTATTCCTCCGCCCATTCCAAATTCGGACAGTCAATCGCCTATCACTGTATCGGTTGTGTACTACGTTGATCCTGTCGATGGCAATGACAAGAATCCTGGTACAGAAACGATGCCAGTTCAAACATGGGCTATTGGAGTTGGGAAATTGCTTGGAGGATTTAAACCCAATGTTCAAGGATCGGGTAATCTAACCATTACCTATCAGAATCCCCCTCTTTCTACCGATCCTATTTTCCTTAATCCGACCGTAGGTCCAAACTCCTATGTTCTTATCAACACTCAAATTGATAAGTTCGTAGTCGAGACATGCACAATCACTGCGGTTACTCCCAAATCTCGCACATCAGGTGGCAATCAGTGGCAGATTAAAGCTTCTGTTGATTTGACATCGTACGCAGGGATAGGGGGAGTCATGATCCACGATATTACCAACGATTCGTGGTTCTGGCTTGATTCAATCATTAGCGGTAGTGGTGCGGCAGCCATTTTGCAAGTGACTCAACCTCTTGCAAGAGCGAGTGCGCCTGCTATCGCAGAAGATTACAACGCTCTTTTTGTCCCTGAACTCGATACAATAGCTATGGGAGATAGTTTAGTCATTTACAATTTCCCATTGGCAACATTCCAATATCTGTACGATGAATTTAATGAAAATATAAACATTGGATTCTTTATTCAGAATTTCAATTGTGGATATCTAAATACGGTATTCACTTCTGGATACGTCACATTTCTTGAGTGCAACACACCTTTCATTCAAGGGGCCAATTGGATTGGCTCTGAATGTAACTGTTATGGATGGGGAGTGGACCACGTTGTCAGTAACGTTGGAATTGTAGGGGGAGCATTCCAAGGTGAAATTTGGTCGCCTAATGGGGGATTCATTTGTGCAGATGTACTTACGAGTGCAAGCAACAGTCAGGGTTTGATTATCAAAATGGCAGGAGATGACTTTGCATTGGATTCTATTTGTACATTGGACGGCAGGTCGGCCATTACATGCCACGGAAGTTCTGTCTCTGTACGAGTAGATAATCAATTCAGCAGCATCTACGAAGGGGATGGAATCATCTATGGCAAAGGTTTTGTTCAAGCAGCCTATGGAGCAAGTTTAAGCACATTTGCTCATGATCCCCCAGGTCTTCTTCCTGCTGCAACAGCTTTCCAAGTGCCTACTATCCTTCTTGATGATAGAACCTATGCGTCGGCCTTCAATACAACAATCACTCCTGGCGTATGGCTCCCTCATATTGCACTAACTGGTGCCAATATCGATGCTGCGGTTTCTGCGGGAGGATTTGGAGCTATTGCTTACGGTGTGGGCGGTTCCAAGATTTTCGTATTTTACGAATACCCCGACATCGTTCCTACTCAAACGATTCCAAATTACGTGTCATTGACCAATACGTCAGCCATTACAGCGTCCAGTCCACTCACTTTCTCTGCACCAGCAATCACAAGGAAAGGGTCTGGAGTCTTTCGAGTGACAGGTACATCATGCCCCATTCCAACGGGATCACCTGTTGAAATTACCTTCTCACTCTACAGAGATTCGACCCAATTGCCTCCTTTGCAAAAGAGTAGCCCAGTAGGACCGGGAGACGATAGTCCCTGCCACCAAGAGTGGATTGACACCGTGACTGACTACAATCCACACACGTATTCTCTACGTGCAACCCCCCAATCGGGCACCTTAATCGACAATGCCTACCATTGCACTGTGACTGTAAATGAGCTATAGTAGGTCGCGTGGCGACGGCAAGGGCATTGCTCCGCAATGCTAGGCTCTGCGATTCATACCACTGCCTCTTTTCTCTTTCTCGCGCGTACACCTCCATTACAACAGAAGAAAGGAGAAGGACATGAGTCCCATGTTTCGTTCGTTTCTAATCGGATTTGGACTCTCTAAAGTACTCGGGGCTACACTTCCCGGCGCTCTTGTCATGGGCATCGGCGGCATGCTTTGGGAAGGGGGAGCATATGCCGTTCCCAAAGGGTGGAAACGATACGCACTCGGAATCTTTAGCTGAGAGGTTTTCGTCATGCCTATTCGAATCCGGAAACGTCCAACGTTGTCCAAGGGACTGAAACGGCGCAGAGAACACAACATCAGCGTCATTCAGAAAAGAACGCCGGGGACCTACTCAAGCCATGACTTTGCACTCTTTCCCGATAGGTTCCTTGGGAAATTGGCCAATTTCGTGGACCAAGAGGCGCTGAGAGAGAAGTATCCTCAATACTACCGTAAGAAGGCAAAGAAGGACAAGTAAGATGCACCGACTTCACACACTGGCCAATGGCAAAACGATTTCCATTGGTGGTCGTAATCGTCCTTCCAAAGAGCGCTTGGCTAAAGTGCCGCGTCTCGATGACTTGAAGATTGGGATCAACTTTGCCAAGTGGCCCACACTCAAGAGTCAGACACTTTATAGCCAAAATCCAAACGTAGAGCCGGTTCTCCAAGACATCTTAGGGAATAATACCCTAGGCGATTGCACGGAAGCTTGCTCTTACCACTTGCAAGCACTTCGTGAGGGACCTTCCAACCGCACCGTGTTTCATCCGACTCTTGACCAAGTCGTCGCGACCTATTCGCGTGATGGGGGATACGTAGTAGGACAACCGAATACGGATACAGGCTGCGATGAGCTCACGGTCCTTCAGAATGCCAAGAACTTTGGCATCACCAACGGCAACTTGCCCAAACAAATCGACCATCTCGTCGGCTACATTGCCGTGGATGCGACGAATACGGAGCTTGTTCGCAGGTGTATCCAAATGTTCGTCGGCGGGGTCATGTGCTTGGAATTGCCCGATTCTTGGTACCAGAACTTCACCAACGGAATGACGTGGAGTCTGAACAATGGGGTCTACACTCCCGACGAGAACAACGGGCATTGTGTCGCCATCGTCGACCAATCGGAAAGCCACTTGACGCTTTGCACATGGGGAGAAGTGGCGTACATTCCTTACGATGCGTTCGCCGCTGCATGCATAGCATCCAATGGCGGCTCCTTCTACATCGAATCCGATTGGGAAGTCATGAACATGGCTTCTATGCAGTCACCGGACGCTCTCGATTGGGCACAACTCCGCGAAATCTTCGATACCCTAGCCGTGGGCTAGTACAAGGGCGATACTTCGTATCGCTTTGCCTCTGCGCTTTGCACTACCTCTCTCTTCTCTCTTTCTCGCGCGTTCACTCTCTCGCATTGGCTCCTACTGCAACACTCTCACTACAACAGGATGGTATGTCATGAGATATTTCATTTGCCATAACGGTGTGCTGCTTTCCATGTTTGCTCTTGCTGCAACCCAATACGGTTGTATCCGAGTGGCTACGGCGGCTCAGATAGAGCTTGCGGCCAACGAGGACATGACGTGTGCGCGGGACATTCAAAAGGATGTGGATGCCAACGTTTCATTCGAGAATGTCTTGACGGATCCAGTGGTCGATGCCGATTGCGTCCAAGCCACTAAGGATACTGGATTGGCCATTGCGGACATCGTGGAAGACCTTGCCGCGAAGAGTCCCAATACAGCGGCTGGCAAGGAAGCTGTTGCGCGGAAAGCGGCTCGGGCTGGCAAGAAGTAACGTATTCTTGGGAATAGTTGCAAGCACGATAGGAGGTCGATGTGTTCTATACAAATCCCGATATGAAATCAGCACACCTCATCATCTACTACCGTAACTTCATGGCAGTTAACTCCAACTATTGCCATGTGGGTCTTGGGGTCAATGCGCTTCACACGGCCAAGGTCCTTCGTCGTCAAGGGATGCGCGTAGACGTTCAAGGTGTGCGCGAGCCTGCCGATATCGAAAAACATCTTGATAGCTTGCTATTCCCTCCGACTCACGTGCTCATTGAAGCTCCGTGGATCACGATCCCCAACCTTGGATACTTCCTATCCAAGTATCACACGGTCCATTTCGTCGTTCGTGCACACTCTCAGATTGGATTCTTGCAAGTGGAAGCCGGAGCCATTGACCTAATCCGTCAAATGATTCTACTTCAAGAATCCGCTCTCAACTTCACCAACGCATCCAACTCCGAACGACTTATCGACTTTCTGAACAAGACCTATACGGGCAATTCTCTCTTTTTGCCCAACCTCTACGATTTGGAGCGAGTGCACCGCAAACGGGATACGGACCATCAATATCGCCGGCTTCTGATTGGCTCGTTCGGTGCCCTTCGGTTGCTAAAGAATCACACGACCGCCGCCGCAGCGGCCATGATGATTGCTGAGCGCAGACGATGCGACTTGGAGTTTTACGTTTCGGTCAATCGTGAAGAGAATCCTGGGAGCAAAGGCATTCTCCAGGCCATACGGAACATGTTTGCTCGAGTGCCGTGGGCCACACTTGTGGAAAGTCCGTGGGAACCGTGGGCGAGCTTCCGCCGCACGGTTGCAGCCATGGACCTTTGCATGCAAACCTCGTTTACGGAAACGTTCAATCTTGCAACGGCCGATGCGACAGCGGAAGGAGTGCCTGTCGTCGTTTCATCCGCCATTGAATGGGCGCCGAGTCATTGGATGGCCTCGGTTGACGATGCCGCGGATTGTGCTCGAGTAGGAATGGCGCTTCTCTCCGATCCGCAATCGGCTGAGGAAGGGCTCAAGGCTCTTAGGAGCTACGTCGAGCGGGGAACTGCGATATGGCTGAAATACTTGGGAAGTAACCCCACGTAGGCTTGTCCTACAGCAAGAGCGATACTCCGTATCGCTACACTCTACGCTATGCACCACCTCTCTCTTTTCACTCTCTCACGCGTAACTGATAACTAGAACAGAGATAACATCATGATTAATTTGCCCTTCGGCGTCCAAGTAGGCTTGGCCTACAGCAAGAGCGATACTCCGTATCGCTACACTCTACGCTATGCACCACCTCTCTCTTTTCACTCTCTCACGCGTAACTGATAACTAGAACAGAGATAACATCATGATTAATTTGCCCTTCGGCGTCCAAGTAGGCTTGGCCTACAGCAAGAGCGATACTCCGTATCGCTACACTCTACGCTATGCACCACCTCTCTCTTTTCACTCTCTCACGCGTAACTGATAACTAGAACAGAGATAACATCATGATTAATTTGCCCTTCGGCGTCCAAGGTAGTCCGCAACCGGGGCATATGCGGATTGTGATGCCATCGTATACAGGAGCGCCTACAGAAGCTTGCTCTGAACTTCTCATGATACTTCAGAGTCAGGGGCACCCTCTCACGAAGATTAGTCGTTGCTCGAACGTCGAGCATGCAAGAACAAAGGCATTGGCTTATGCCATGCAAGATGTCAAAGCTTCTGAATTCTTGCTCTTAGATGATGACGTATGCGTAAAGCCTGAGACGATCGAACGGATGCGTAATTGCCATTGCCCATTCGTGGGTGTGGTAGGGGCTACCAAACAGCCGCCTTACCAAATCGCTATCAAAGCATCAGGCGATGAAGTAGTCACCAATGGCTTGCTTCAAGTGGGTGGGGCCGCACTTCATTGCGCTCTTATTCGCCGCCAGTGCATTGAAGATGCGTGGAAGGCTTTCCCGGATCGTAGATGCCGAATTGGCAATCTTTCGATACTGGCCATCTTCGACAGTGGAATTTGCGATGGGGAGCTTTACTCCGAAGATCTCTGGTTCTGCATGCGAATGATGAGCATTGGATATCCACTCTATGTGATGGTCGATGCCGATGTGCAGCATGGATCGGTCATGGCCAATATGGGACGTGGAACGGTTCGTAAAGTTATTCTTGGGAATACTGTTTCGGCTTGTTCGACTTTGCAAACCTCTGCAACGCGAATATAGTCTAACCCTTAATTACGGAGATTGTCTATGGTCTTGGCTACAGTTCTTCTCATGATGTCGGTAGTGGTCAAAAATCCGGAAAACGTCCACGATGCTAGGCGAGTCGCTGAGCTCATCGCAGACAAAGCCGCGGATGTACACGAAGCCGCAATGCTTGTGGAACTTGCATGGGAGGAAAGTGCGTTTACCGCCAACGCTGTATCCAAAGACGGCCGGGACTTGTGCGCGTATCAACTAAGAGACGCTCCGCGTAGTGTCTTGACGAACTTGGAAGAGTGCACGGAATTAGCCATTGAGAAGTTGCGGATTAGTGTCAAAGGCTGTCCTGACGCGCCATTAGCCATCTACGCTCGGGGGAGCTGTAGCAGCATGAGCGGAAGATGGTTTAGTTGGTGGAGAATGAGGAAAGTAGCCAAGATAGAACAAATTGTGTTCTTGCAAACAAGAGAATGACATGCCCAACAACAAGCCTCCCTCTGGACGTGAAAAGATTCCTTCGGCTCATGACATTGCCGAAGAACTTCTCAAAGAAGTAGTCACCAACGCGAAGGGGAGGATTCTTGTGGATGAGGACGATACGCCTGTAGACAATCCGTCGCGACGTTATCCGGTTGAATACTCCGCTCCGCCAGAACAGCAATGGATTGAGCGTAGAGTAGGGCGTAGCGTTCTTTGGGGAATGAAGGCTATCGTCGTCTCTGCGCTTATCTTCCTGGGAAGCGCAATGGGGTCGGTATTCTGGTCGTGGCTAATAAGAAAGTGAGATATTCCTATGAATACTAACGATAAGAAACATGTTTGCGAACTTGTTTGGCGGATCCTAGGAGATATCGGCAGTGAATGCGAAGGGGTAGATTTTCGTGTAGAAGACATATTCATCGAGAATCAAACGCTACCTGCCTTATTCATTAAATGGAATCCGAAGATCCATCCAAAAACAATCCATGACCCGGTGCAGGTCATTATCCTAAACAATGCCAATACTGGCATTAGAGTTTCCGATGATTCTCTACGCAGAATCATTCGTGAGAAACTTGAACACATGATTGCGGTAGATCAACACGCTAACCGCACCGTGTCTCCTGCTGACTCCCTGTCTGTCAAAGAAGGTAGAGACGGCATTCTAAGATTTCTGGACATGATATTTCTGAGCAAGCAATAATCAAAAAAGGAAACATCCCATGCCTACGTTTACAACTGCTGTTATCGCTTCCGTGGCCGCTGCCGCTGCTGCTGCTTACGACACATTCCATACAGGCGCCAATCGTCCGGCACGTCTTCGGGAAAAGCGTCACTCGACTACTGTTGCCACTTATACGCCCATTGGGCTCATCTTCGCTTCGAATACCCCAGTCGCTACCACATCTACAACGCCGCAACCGCATGGTGCTTCTTCCGTGGAAGCCGCGGCCACTTGTGCCCTCGATACCGCGTGGTCTACCGCTCCTACCGTAGCAGCTATCTACCTTGAAACTCTTGCCTTGGGTCCGGCTCAAGGACAAGTGGTCATTGAGACCTATCCCCTGGACGGTCAAGGTGCGCTCACCATTCCAAAATCCACCTATATTTGCGAATGGAACTTCTCTGCTGCCCAAGGTGGAGCCATGGCAGTAACCTGGATTTACGACGAGTAGTGGGTAGGACCCACGGCCAGGGCATTGCTTCGCAATGCTCGCGTCGCGCCGCGACCTTGCTCTGCACTTTGCGTCTACACTGACTATAACAGACTTGCTCTGCGCTTTGAGCACCGCTTTCTTATCATTCTCTCGCGCGCAACTGTCGGCTATAACAGAAGTATTCTTAGGAATACTTGAAAGGTGAAGTGCTATGGCTAATTCAACGAAGGCTCCAGAGACGTTTCGAAAGATTCCTGAAACGCTACCCGATAATCCATGGTCGTTTCAATTCACTGGGGACAAGAAACAACTGACTGCTGCCTTAGGGAAAGAGAAGAATCCTAGCGAAGTCTCTAATCTCATCGATCAGGAGACTGCTTGCGATTTCAAATTTGCAGTGATTCATGCTCACGGAAGTATCAATGTACCTGAAACTTCCGAAGAAAGTGGACCGATGCAAGTACTCAAAGAAATCGTGATTCATATCCGATTGATTTAATCCATGGCTGAAACACTTCTCTCCTACATCAGGCCTCCGGCTGTAGAGGATTTGGAAATACGTGTACTGAAATGTCCACCTAATCCTAATGGGTGGAAATTCATGTGGTATATCGCGGAAGCGATGCCTGAGAATCAGTGGAAGATTCTCGATAGCACTGGACAGAATGGGCATCTTTCTAGCCTGTCAATGAGAGATGCTTTTGACATGGCACTTAGAGCGTACGAAGATATCTCTCTGCAAAGAGGAGGATAAGTCGTGAATAATCAATACGCTGCGGCCCTCATTAGTGCAATCACGGCAGGGAGTGCGCTTACTAATTCCACTACTCCAACATCATTATTGCCCACTGCGGCACTCTACCAGTTGCCACCGAATTTCCTCATGATAGGTTCGGTGCTTCGTATCACTGCCTCTTATCAAGTTACAAACGTTGTCACGACACCAGGTACTCTCACACTCGACGTTCGATTCAATTCAACTCCCATCGTCGTCTTCAATGGCGGCGCAATGCAAATGTCCACAACGGCGCATACCAATTTACCGATGTGGGTCCAAATTCTTCTCACTTGTCGATCTGTCGGAAATGGTACCGCGGCGACTCTTATGGGGCAAGGAATTGCCACAAGTCAATGCCTATCGCTAACTGCGGTTGCTGACTCTACGACCACTCCCGCTACACTTCTGATGCCTAATACCGCTCCAACAGTAGGAACCGGGTTCAATAGTGTCACTACCAATCAGGTAGACCATTTTGCAACGTTCAGTCTGACTACTGCGACCACATCCATCACACTACAGCAATACTTGCTCGAATCTGTCAATTGACAGTTAGGCTGTTATGCCTCTAGGTCCACTCGTTAAAGGTCCTCCTGGTAAAGGACCTTTCTGGAGACCGCTAAAAGGCAAAGTATCGTCTATCCCGACTCCACAGTTGCCTATGGTGACTGTTGGACCTACGGCATTTGCTCCATTAGCGCCACTGCCATTAGGTAGTTCTGGTGCTTATGTGCAGTCGCAAACGACTGCCGGACCTACTGCACTGCCACAATTAGCGCCGCTGCCATTAGGCAGTTATGGCGTTATTTTGCAAGTAACTGGTGGTTTATCAAAAGCTCCATTCAATCCGCAACTACTAAAACCCAAGTACAAAGGTCCTCCTCTCAAGGGTCCGTTCTGGAGACCACAAGAACAACAGATAAAGCAAACGCCATTCATCCCGATTGCAATTGTGCAGTCGCCTATGGTCACTCTAGGACCTACGGCACTTGCGCCATTAGCTCCTAATCCTTTGGGAACAAGCGGCGCTTATGTGCAGTCACAAACAACTGCTGGGCCTACTGCAATTGGTGAGCAAGCGCCATCACCCTTAGGCGCGCTGGGCGCTTATGTGCAGTCGCAAACGACTGCCGGACCTACTGCAATTGGTGAGCAAGCGCCATCACCCTTAGGCGCGCTGGGTGCTTATGTGCAGTCGCAAACGACTGCCGGACCTACTGCGATTACTGAGCAAGTGCCAGCACCCTTGGGCGCAAGCGGCGCTTATGTGCAATCACCGATCACAATAGGACCTTTGTCAATAGCACCATTGGCGCCACTTGGAATTGGGTTTAGTCCAGGGGCTTACGTTCAGTCGCAAACGACTACTGGACCTACTGCGATTACTGAGCAAGTGCCAGCACCCTTGGGCGCAAGCGGCGCTTACGTTCAGTCGCAAACGACTACTGGTCCTACGCCAATTTCTGAGCAGGCGCCTTTACCTTTGGGCGCAAGCGGCGCTTATGTGCAATCGCCAATAGCGATAGGACCTATGCCACTAACGCCATTGGCACCGCTTGGAATAGGATTTAGTCTTGGCGCTTACGTACAGTCTCAAACGACTGCTGGACCTACTGCGACTACTGAGCAAGCACCATCACCCTTAGGCGCGCTGGGCGCTTATGTGCAGTCGCAAACGACTGCCGGACCTACTGCGATTGGTGAGCAAGCGCCAGCACCCTTGGGTACGAGCGGCGCTTATGTGCAGTCGCAAACGACTGCCGGACCTACTGCGATTAGTGAGCAAGCGCCAGCACCCTTAGGCACAAGTGGCGCTTATGTGCAATCACCGATCACAATAGGACCTTTGTCAATAGCACCATTGGCGCCACTTGGAATTGGGTTTAGTCCTGGCGCTTACGTACAGTCTCAAACGACTGCTGGACCTACTGCGATTACTGAGCAAGTGCCAGCACCCTTGGGCGCGAGTGGAGTTATTTCTTATCCTCCACCACCCCCACCGCCACCGCCACCGCCACCGCCGCCACCAAAGAAAAAAGCTCATCCTATGGGCGGAGGTTGGGGAGGAACTCCTAAGATAGACGAAGCAGAGATTACAGGCAACATTTTCGACGATGAGTATCTAAGAAGAATCTTCAGGAAAAACCGACATGAGAATCTAGTCGATATTCCAAAGAGCGGTATCGTCGATGAGGCTTATGCACGTGAGAATGAAACATGGAATGATAGTAGAAGACAAAACAGTCACCTTCTTCCATCTGGCCAATTCTCTCATGGTAAAGAGCCAATTGCTTATCATATCACGATCAATCAATACACAATCCTCCAATCTAAACCAACATTCTGGCAGATTGTGGGTACATTCATCGCAGGCGCTTTGACCATGCGCATAGTATCTACTGAATCAAAGAGAAAACCCCCTAAGAGATAAGTATTCCTAAGAATACCATCTCCTAGAGGGCTGTTCTAATTGACTATTGTAGTCGAAGGTAACGCGCGACGCTGCAATGCGAAGCATTGCCCTGGCTGTAGGCCCGGCCTACCAGGAGACGGTGCAGTAACCGCTTCCTCCTGGACCGCCTGGACCGCTTGGTGCGAAACTTGACCAATTTAACTTAATGTAGTATAATAATGCAATAGTGTCAATCCTAAGGAGTGCTATGCCCCGTACACGCAAAGCCAAACGGTGGATTCAAAAGGTACATCTCAAGAAAGGTGCCTTGCATAGGCAACTTGGGATTCCCATTGATGAGATCATTCCTCTGGCTGTTCTCAAGGAAGCCAGTAAGGAACCTGGGAAATTGGGGAGAAGGGCGAGACTTGCGTTGCGGTTCAGGAAGTTCAAACGAAATATTCCTAGGAATAAATGATATGAACGACATACTACAAGACCATCGACAATCACTAACCCTTTGCATGATTGTGAAGAATGAGTCGAGAGTCATCAAACGATGTTTGCTCTCTGTTCTTCCCTTCATCAATGAATACTGCATTGTTGATACGGGCTCCACCGATAACACGGTAGAAATCATTGCAGAGACGTTGAAGCATCTTCCTGGAGAAGTGCACTTTCGACCGTGGGTTAATTTCTCCCATAATCGAAACGAGTGTCTTTCATTGGCAAAAGGAACTTATCTTCTTACCATTGATGCGGATGATACTCTTGAATATGAAGCAGGATTTTGTCTACCTCCACTCATTACCGTTGGATATTATCTTCATGTCAAGCATGGCAGTTTAGGACATAAGCAAACGCACATCATTCGGAGTGATGTCGGTTGGAAGTACGAGGGAGTTACGCACGAAGTCCTTGTTTGCTCGCAGATGAATAAGATTCAAGAACTGGTGGGACTCACCTACAAGATTGGCAATGACGGTGCCAACCGACCGAACAAGTTCAAACGAGATATTGAGCTATTGGAGCACGAGCTTTTTGTTCATCCGAACGATGCTCGCGCTCAGTTCTATCTCGCTCAAAGCTACCGAGACGATCGAAACTTTGGAGCTGCTATCGATGCTTATGCCAAGCGAATCGCTATGGGAGGCTGGCAAGAGGAAGTGTGGATATCGTACCTTGAATTGGCCAAGATGCAGCCATCGATCAATTCATACTTGCGCGTGTATGAAATGCGCCCAATTCGAGCAGAACCGCTTTGCAATCTTGCCATCTATTTACGAACGATAGGTCGAATCAAACAAGCCTATCCATTTGCTTTGGCAGCGTCAAGCTTGCCTATACCCAAAGATGAAGTGTTGTTTGTTGATGAAGACGTATACACATGGAAAAGCTTGGACGAACTTGGAGTCAGTGGGTATTGGACTGAGCAATACCAAACAGCCTTGGATGCGTGTGAAACACTTCTAAATGGCTGCCATCTACCGCCAGAGCAGCGTCCTCGAATTGAAGATAACAAGCGCCATTGCTTGATCAAGTTAGGAAAGATAATTCCATGAACAATCTCATCGTTACGTCTACAGCTTACAAAGCTGGAAAATATGCCAAGCAATGCATTGATAGCGTTCGAAATCAAGAGGATGTAGCGTATAGGCATTGCTACATCTCCTTTGATAGAGAGACGATGAGGTATCTTGAAGAGATAGAACCGACCATTCATGAAGACCAAAGGCTTGCACTCTACTACAGCGAAAAGAAAACATTCGTCGAAGAGCTCTTACCTCTCTGGTTGTCATTGGATCCAGAGGACATTGTGGTATGGCTCGATGGAGACGATTGGCTCGCCATCAATGAAGCATTAGCTGTTGTCAAGAGTCATTACGAACAAGGGGCATGGGCTACGTACGGTCAATTTCTCTGGAGTAGCCGTTATCTCGACTTTGCACGTCCAGGAGATGTGGGATGCGCATGGCAAAGTGGAGACAACCCACGGCAAGAGCCTTGGAGAGCTACTCATCTTAAAACATTCAAAGCGGGACTCATCCGACATATTCGCACGTCGGATTTGAAGTGGCCGGACGGAGAATGGGCGGGAGTAGGTGGAGCGTTGGATCAACGAATCATGCTCGCCATTCTCGAAATGGCTCAAGAACGAGCTCATTTTATCTCTCAAGTTCTCTATGTATTCAACTGCAAAGGAGGCGCTTGGGAGATCAAGTGTCCAGAGGAAGAGAGAAGAAAGGGGGATCATGAACTGAGAAGAGTGAGAAACCTTCCTAAATACCCTCGGTTACAGCATTATTAGGATTATTCCTAAGAATACAAGAGAAAGAACATGGCAATTATTAATCCTCTGGCCTACTACGCAGCTCATGCAGGAGCCATTTCTGGTATGGCTGTCTCTGGATGGATTGTAGATCCAAACCAAGCGGATTACTCCAACGTAGTAGGTGTTGCCGGTGCATTTGCAAAAGCATTTGATTTGGCATGGAACAATCCAGACCAAATCAGCGTATTCGAAGCAGAAGCCATTACTGCGGTTGTGTCCAATGAATTCCAACAACGTGGCCCTGGACCTACCGCTTTTGCTCAATACTCTAATCCTGCAAACTGGTCTGTTGCAGCAGCGGCGTGTGTCGCTCTCATCCTTGAATCGGATGCATTTCTAACGGCCCAAGGGCTTACGCCTCCTCCTTATCCAACAGGTGGTGGATCGACAGGTGCTACCGGACCGACGGGTGCAACAGGCGCCTTTGGTGGACCGACGGGACCTACTGGCAATGCAGGAGCGACAGGCTCAACGGGCAATACAGGCGCGACAGGCACTACAGGAGCAACAGGGAATACAGGAGCAACGGGCTCTACTGGCAATGCAGGAGCGACAGGCTCAACGGGCAATACAGGCGCGACAGGCACTACAGGAGCAACAGGGAATACAGGAGCAACGGGCTCTACTGGCAATGCAGGAGCAGCAGGCGCAACGGGCAATACAGGCGCGACAGGAACTACAGGAGCGACAGGAAGTACAGGAGCAACGGGCTCTACTGGCAATACAGGACCCGCGGGCGCCACTTCAGGAATCATTGGTCCTACAGGCGCTACAGGCGCTACAGGACCTGGGGGAGGCGCTACAGGTGCGACAGGTGCAACGGGAGCGACAGGGGCAACTGGTAATACCGGCGCAACTGGTACTACGGGCACGACAGGAGCAACGGGAACCGGTTCAGCAGGTGCTAAAGGTGCTACAGGTAGCACTGGTGCCACGGGTGCAACGGGAGCAACAGGTATTGGAACTCCTGGTAATGTTGGAGCTACAGGAGCAACAGGTGTAACGGGCGCAACGGGAACTGGAGTAGCTGGTAGTAGTAGTTTTAGTGTTGTATCTCTTGAAAATTTCGTGCCATCATTAAATGGTGACGCTACTCTTCAAGTTTCCACACTCACTTCCTGGATGACTCCAGGAGTCTCATTTCCTGTTTATATCGAAGGAATTGGAACATTTACAGGCTTTGGCAGTTCAGATAGCTCCACTATCAACATCACCAATGACCTCAATTATCCAGGTAACGCCGTTCCTGGAACAGCCATACCTGTAGGAACTATCGTTGTTGCAGGCAGTCCAGTGGGAGCTACAGGTCCTATTGGTCTTTCCGCATTTACAACTACTTACACACTATTTACTCAACCTGCTGTTGGACAATCTGTCCAAATCGATACTTACAATTTCAGTTGGACAACTGTTGGGGAAATCATCTATGTGCAGAATGGAGGATACTACAAAGTAGAAACCGTTACTATCCGAGAGCCTAGTGCCTCAGACTACATCGAAGCACTCAATCTTGGATATCCAGGCAACGCCGCTCCTACAAGTAACATTCCTGCTACCAGCATCGTCACGCCAGGCGGATTGATTGGAGTGACTGGATCTACAGGAGCTACAGGAACGACTGGATCCATAGGACCTTCAGGAGCTACGGGTCCGGCGGGACCTACTGATGGATCCAATAGCATTCTAACAGGAACATTTACAGCATTTAATACTCCTATCCTTGTGGCCAGTGCCAATGTTCCGACGACAGTTTCAACAGAACATATGCTTGCATGGGCAAATGTAATCCTTGAAGATAGCAGTGGCGGTTCAGAAATACTGGCTGCTATTTCTATTGCTATATCCTCAAGCCCAAATCCTAGTGACATCACTGCTCAATCTCCTTACTTTCCTCAAACACTAGTTCAAGGCGAAAGTGCTACCTATACAAGTATCAATATGCCTTGGATATTCAATCCAGTGCCTGTAGGTAATGGAGTGTTCGTTATGGTATTTGCTGAATTGATATCAGGAATTGTTGGAAGTATTGGAGATATTTCAGTGAATAAGGTCGCTATTACTGGAGCTGTATTTACCAACTAAGGGAGTATTCCTAGGAATAAACAATCATGACACCCATCAATGTAGGCGTGTACGTGGCTGCCTATTCAGGCGCCATCGCTGGAATGACCACGTCGGGCTGATTGGTCCGTAGTGGGGCCTAGGATAGGCTGCTAGGCCAGGCATCTAGGTACGATTGCCATTGAGTATTCGTGGGAATACTCCGTAGG
>Ga0208820_1000294_pt1 | contig 44093 bp, 36 predicted proteins | sample June2015DPH_16_5_FD_184713 | JGI IMG/M metagenome (GOLD analysis project Ga0208820, IMG submission 184713) | Peatland microbial communities from SPRUCE experiment site at the Marcell Experimental Forest, Minnesota, USA - June2015DPH_16_40... | ecosystem: Environmental > Terrestrial > Soil >...
CCGCACCCGAAACGCTGATCGGCCGGCTGTGATATTCGGCGATGGTCACGGTGACGAAGGGGTCGACCAGAATCTGTTCTTCGCGAAGCGCCTTGGCGATGGCGGTTTCGAGATCGGCCGGGAAGAGGCCTTCCGCCTTGATGAGCTGCTTCAGCATCGGCAGGCGGATCATGCCATCGGTGCCGATGCGGATGGTGCGGCTGAGTTCCGGGGCATCGTAGACGGAAACGGCGATCAGGTCGTTCGGTCCAACCGCCTGGGCGGGCAGATTCGCCCCCTGCTCGGGGATGGTGGCGGCGCGGTTGGGCTGCTGCTGTTGTTGGGCCAGAGCGGCTGCCGCGAAGAGTATTGTTGAGAGTAACAAACGCATGACAGCACCTTAACTTTCGGAGTGAATGCGGCCGTTCGTTGAATTCGAAAGCGCATCGCTCAAGCGCGAGACATAAAGTTCGAGCATGGCCAGGCGGCGTTCGACGGAGAGCAGCTTGTCGTTGAGGGAAAAGGAGACGGCGGAATCGGATGCCATGTCCGGTCTGCCCCCCATCATGACGGCACGCGCAAACTCGGAGACGCAGCGGGCTCCCTGACGGTCCGACGCGGTCTTGATCCGCTCGAACTCCTCGTCTGTCACGCGGAAGTTGATGAGACGCTTTCGAATTTTATTCATGGACTGCCCCCTTAGCGCAGGGTTTTGGGAGTGTTGATCTGCGGCTGAATCGTGCTTCCGGACGCTCAAAAAAGCGCAGAACCGGTGTACGACGCGCCGTGTTTGAACCAAGCTTCGCCCTTTGGGTCACATGGACCGGACTTCAAACAGCCAGGCAAGAGCTGGAGACACATTTGTAACGCAATTAATGTGCGAACCAATACCAGACGAAAACGCGAGCGTATCACGAACGAATTACGCACGTCAAGGTAATTCGGATCTGAAAGTACTAGAACTCCTCGGTTGATCCCCTCAAAACAAAACCCGCCAACGAAGCTGCGCATTGCTTCTGAAGTTGCTGAAACGAGGCCACCCGCCCCGACCAAAGCGGACAAATCACGTGTGAATTGGACCGGACAACTCACATACTAGCGACAGGGCATGAATATTGATTGAAACCTTCGCCGCCGCTTTCTGGTAAAAGGGGTGGAGGTCTACGATGGAGCTTCTCGAACAGTTCGTCCGGGGCGACCTGGACGCCTTCGAGAGCATCTTCCGTGAATACCAGAACGTAGTCTACGGCTGGATTGTGCGGATCGTGCGCGATCCGGCGGCGGCGGAAGACCTTACCATCGAGACCTTCTGGCGGATCTACCGGGCCCGCGCCCGGTTCGATGCCACGCGCGAGCTGGGGCCGTGGGCGCGGCGGATTGCGACTTACCTCGCCTACAACCACTTGAAGGCGGCCCGGCCGGAGACCGCTCTGCTGGCTGACGTCCCGCAGCCGTGTGCCACCGACGAAGGGGTGTCCTCGGCGATCCGGCTGGCGTTCGCGGGACTGCCGCCCAGGCTACGGGACGTGGCCGAGCTGGCGCTGATCGAGGAGAAATCCTATGCCGAGGTGGCGCAGGCCCTGGCGATCTCGTAGCGCTGTTTACGGCCTTCGTGCTGCTCCAGTTCCCGCTGGTGCACCTCTTGTTCTCACCGGTGCTGGCGATGATGGGGGCGCGGCAGGACATCGTGGCGATGGCACTCAACAGGACGTGAGGGGAATCGACACAAAAGGAAGCGCTGGTGGGCGCCGCCCCCCGGCGGGAGAGACGAATCATGATTATCACACTGGTAAAGTTGGCCGGCCTGGCCGTGACCATTGCATGTTGGCTGTGGGCGCTCAACCTCGGGTTGAGTGAGACTTGGAATGCGGTGTTGCTGATCTGGTGCGCTCCGTTGCTCAGCTTCCCAATCAGCGTGATCGGGCGCCGAGCGCTGGATGCACAGCCGTCAAAACGCCGCGCGGAATGGACCGACATCTTCGTCCATTACACCCTGGGTGTGGCGTTGGGAGCCGGCTTGTTTCCGGCGTTCCGCCTGCTGCTCAGCCGGCCCACACTGACGATTCCAGTCGCCCGGCAGGCCGTTTGGGCCCTGGTCATGGTCACCGGCGCCGGAACCGTGCTGACGGTGGCGAACCTGGCAATGCGAGGTCTGGGAGCGCCCTTTGCCGTGAAGCTCTCCAGCCGCCTGGCCACCGACTATCTGTACGCTTGGACCAGGAATCCGATGATCCTGTGCACGTTTGCCTGGTTCCTGTCACTCGCGTTGTGGCATGCGTCGCCAGGCGCTGTCCTCTGGCTTGGGGTGAGCGTCTTCCCCGGTTGGATCTTCTTTTTGAAGCGATACGAGGAGCGGGAACTGGAAATTCGTTTTGGCTCGTCCTATGCGAGCTACCAGGCAAGAACGCCGTTCCTGTGGCCTACTTTTCGAACACCTTTTCAACCTGGCCGATTTTCTTCTGAATGGTACCGGCGAGTTTCTCGCCTTGACCTTCGGCTGCCAAATCGGGGTCGTTCGTGACCTGCCCGACGTTCTCTTTGACTTTGCCTTTCAACTCATGTAGGTTACCCTGGATCTGATCCTTCGTGCCTGGTTTCATCTGTTTTTCCTCTTTCCTTTGAAAACTCTTCCCCGAACACAACTGCATTGCAATCCGGCGCCCAATCCGTAGCCACGGGCTTTTCAAGAGCATCGGAGATGCGCTAGCGCTCGGTATCGCCAGCGCAAGAGCAGCGGAAATTCAACGAAGGTGCGATGCAAAGGCTGCATCTGAAAATGCGAGATTTGCCGACAGGCGATCGGCGAAGTCGAGTCTGCGGTCTCTGCCGCAGGTTGCGCGTGAACTCGGCCTGCTGGAGCGGCGCGTGCTAGGGATTTGACAGCGCGACAGATCATCCGGCCGATAACAGGCTTGAAACGTAATCCTAATAAAGAGAGGACATCTATGAAAACACACCAGTTATGCCTTGCTTCTTTCTGCTCAACATGTTCAGCCATTTGAATCATCTCGATAGCCCACGCCAGCTACGCTGACGACATCCGATGCAGATAGGACACCAGTGGCTTTAGTCAATCCGGCTGAGACAGACCCCAGCCATGCGGGGCCACCCGTGCGCCCGGACGAGACGGCGATTGCCACCAAGACGAAGCACCAGACCATCCGCGTTTCACCGGCCGTAATCGACGCAGCCGGGAAGGGCGGCGAAGAGCTGCTCCAGTCTCTGCGGACGACCGCGGCCGGCCTGACACAAACGGAGGCCGAAGAGCGCGCACGCACGACCGGTCCGAATGAAGTGGCTCAGGAGCGCCAGCAAGGCTGGTTCCTGCGTCTGATGAAAATCATCCGCAACCCGCTGGTGGTACTGCTGGCGACTTTGTCGGCGGTCTCGTTCGCTACGGGTGACGCGCGCGCGGGAACCGTGATGGCGGGCATGGTGGTGCTCAGCGTCGCGCTCCGCTTCATCCAGGAGGCCAGGGCAGACGCGGCTGCAGCAAAGCTCAAGGCCATGATCCATGTGACGGCTACCGTCATTCGGGATGGCGGCGCGAAGGAGATGCCGCTTCGTGACCTGGTGCCGGGGGATGTCATTAAACTGTCCGCGGGCGACATGATCCCCGGCGACGTGCGAGTGCTCTCTTCGAAAGATCTCTTCGTTAGCCAGGGTAGTCTCACCGGGGAGTCGCTGCCTGTCGAGAAGTTTCACGATCCTGAAACCAAGACGGAGGTCTCCACCTCACCGACTGAGCTCAAGAACACCTGCTTCATGGGCACCAGCGTCCAGAGCGGCACCGCGACCGCGGTCGTCGTTACTACGGGGGGCCGCACCTATCTCGGCAGCATGGCCGGCTCGATCACGGAGGCCCAGGCGCCGACAAGCTTCGATCAGGGTCTTAGCCGCTTTACATGGCTCATGATCCGGCTCATGGCGGTTATGGTGCCCCTGGTGTTCCTCATCAACGGATTCACCAAGCACGATTGGAAGAGTGCCTTCTTCTTCGCCATGGCCGTGGCCGTGGGCCTGACCCCCGAGATGCTCCCCATGATCGTCTCCGTCTGCCTCGCCAAGGGTGCGCTCGCCATGAGCCGCAAGAAGGTGATCGTCAAACGCCTCAACGCCATTCAGAACTTCGGAGGAATGGATGTCTTGTGCACCGACAAAACCGGCACACTTACTGAGGATCGCGTGGTCCTCCAGCGGCACTGCAACGTTGCCGGACGCGAAACCGAGGAAGTGCTGCTGGATGGCTACCTGATCAGCTACTTTCAAACGGGCCTCAAGAACCTGCTCGATGTGGCCATCCTGGATAGCCCCGACTTCCACGGGAAAGCGGTGGTCGAGAAGTGCAAGAAGCTGGACGAGATCCCTTTCGACTTCACGCGGCGCATGATGTCCGTACTGGTGGAAGATCCCGAAGGCAAAGCAGTGCTTCTCACCAAGGGGGCCCCGGAAGAGATCTTCCACCAGTGCTCTCACTTCGAGTTGGACGGGAAGGTGTCGCCCATGGAGCCCAACCTGATGGTCGGGCTGAAGGAAGAATACGCGAGCCTCAGCAATGATGGCTTCCGGGTGCTGGCGGTGGCAAGAAAGGAACTGCCGGGCAAGCAGGCCTGCTCGAAGGATGATGAACGCGACCTCGTGCTCAAAGGGTACGTCGCGTTTCTGGACCCGCCCAAGAACACCGCGGGGCCTGCCATCGAGGCCCTTCACAAGCATGGCGTCGGAGTTAAGATTCTGACCGGCGACAATGACCTGATCAGCCGCAAGGTGTGCAAGGACGTGGGCCTCTCGGCCGATCCAATGCTGCTGGGCGCGGATATCGAAAAGATGCCCGATCCCGAACTGGCCGATGCGGCCGAGAAGACCACGCTGTTCGCCCGCCTCTCTCCCGCCCACAAGCAGCGGGTCATCCGCGCCCTCAGGGGCAAGGGCCACGTCGTCGGATTCATGGGCGATGGAATCAACGATGCTCCCGCCTTGCGCGCCGCAGACATCGGCATCTCGGTCGACACGGCTACCGACATCGCCAAGGAGTCGGCGGACCTGATCCTGCTTGAGAAAGATCTCATGGTGCTGGAAGGGGGAGTGATCGAGGGCCGCAAGGTCTTCGCTAACATTCTCAAGTACATCCGGATGGGGGCAAGTTCCAACTTCGGCAACATGTTCAGCGTGCTGGGAGCCAGCGCCTTTCTCCCTTTCATTCCGATGGCCCCGATTCAGGTGTTGACCAACAACCTCCTCTACGATTTCTCGCAAGTGCCGATCCCAATCGATGCGGTAGATGAAGAGCAAGTGGCGCGGCCTCGGCCTTGGAACATCGACGAGATCAAGCGGTTTATCCTTTTCATCGGCCCCATCAGCTCCATTTTCGACTACACGACCTTCTTCGTCATGCTCTGGGTCTTCCACTGCTGGGACCCGTCCCGCGCGCCGGTGTTTCAGACGGGCTGGTTTGTGGAGTCTCTGATGACGCAGACCCTCATCATCCACATCATTCGCACCAACAAGGTTCCGTTCCTACAGAGCAGGGCGAGTTGGCCGCTGACGGTCACAACGCTGTGCATCATGGCCCTGGGGATTTGGCTGCCATATTCCCCACTTGCCTCTTCGCTGGGCCTCACAAGCCTGCCGCGGATGTACTGGCCGATCCTGATGCTGACGCTGCTGAGCTATATGGGTCTCACGCAAGTCATCAAAGTCTGGCTGCTGCGGAAGAAGTGGATCTAGACACGGGATCCGGGCGTTCACTCTCCCGGCGCGATGCGATCCTGGCCGTGTGGCGCGCCGGAAAAGGGCGAGAAGGGGCTAGCTCGCCCGGGAGTAGAATAGGAGCGAATGTCACCACTACCCGCGATTCCGGGCAGGGTCCTCATCGTTGACGATGAGGAGCGCCAGCGCACGGCCTTGGCTGCCATGCTCTCCGAATCCGACTTTGAAACACAGGTGGCGGCCGACGGGCAGGAAGCGCTGGAGCGGCTCACTGCCTTCAACGCGGACGTCATCGTCACGGATCTGATCATGCCGCGGGTCGACGGTTTCGAACTGCTCCGGCAGTTGAAGGAACGGGGCGACCTCACGCCGGCGATCGCGCTCACCGGCTTCGGCAGTATGGAGAAGGCGCTGTCGGCGGTCCATGATCTCAAGGCATTCTGGTTCCTCGAAAAGCCCGTCGAACCACGCGCCTTCAAGACCCTTCTGGAGCGCGCGATCCGTTACAAGAGAAGCCTGCAGAAAACCGACGAGCTGAAGCGAGAACTGAGCTTGCATGGCGTACTCGGAGACTTGGTGGGAATCTCCCCGGCGATGCAGCAGATCTTCTCGCTGATCCGGCAGGTGGGGCCCACGTCGGCGCCCGTATTGATCTCCGGCGAGAGTGGCACCGGGAAGGAGCTGGTGGCAAGGGAGATCCATAAATGCAGCCCTCGCAGTGATGGGCCTTTCGTCGCGGTCAATGCAGCCGCCTTACCCGAAACTCTGGTCGAGAGCGAGTTATTCGGCCACGAGAAGGGCGCGTTTACGGGAGCCATGGAGCGTTCGGCCGGGTGCTTCGAGCAGGCTCACGGGGGCACGTTGCTTCTCGATGAGATCGGCGAGATGCCGCCGTCTACGCAACCAAAGCTGCTGCGCGTTCTCGAGGACTTGCGTGTGCGGCGGCTTGGCGGTAAGCACGAAATCCCGGTGGACGTACGGGTGCTTGCCGCCACCAGTCACCAACTCGGCACGCATTTGCGCGAAGAGCTTTACTATCGGTTGAGTGTATTCCAGATCGAAATTCCGCCGCTGCGCGAACATAAAGAAGATATCCCGCCGATCGCCGAAGTCATGTTGCGGAATCTGAACAAGAAACACTCGACGCGCGTGACCGGCCTGGATGCCGAAGTGATGGATCTATTTCATCGGCATGATTGGCCGGGTAATGTGCGGGAGCTGCGCAACGTCCTGGAGCGCGCCGCCATCATGGCAGGCCAGGGTTTGATCCGGTTGACGAACCTGCCTTCCCCTGCGTTCGGTACAAGCCCAGGGTCGCATTCCCGGCTGGCATCGGGCTATGAGGGTCCGATCATGCTGCAGCCAGGCCAGCCACTCACAAAGATCGAGGAGGCGTACATTAAGCTCACCCTCGATCACGTGCGCGGCAACCGCAAACTCGCCTCCGAGATGTTGGGAATCAGCCTGCGGACCCTGCAAAACCGGATCGCCGCACTGCGCGAAGAGGAGAAGACGATAACCCCTCGCTAATAGGCGCTCGTGGCGATCCGGCACGGATCAGCGTCCGCCCGCGGCAGTAACGGCGAACCTTGAGGAAACGGCAAATCCCGCACTCCCATGTGCAGTTTCTGCACCGTCCAGGGTACGCCGACGCCGTGTCGTGCATGTGTATCCACGCGGGCTGTACTTGGTCCGTCTCGTGCTTTAACAAAACGGTCCGATTTTGCGCGCCGAACGGACCGGAACCCTGGCAGTTTTCCGCCCCCAATCAGCTGCCCATCATCGGTCTGAGAGGTGAGGAATAGACCATCGCTACACTGCGCGCAGGGAACCACATGCTCGATAGCCCAAGGACGTTGACAGAACAGCCTTCGGAAACTGGTGAGCCGATCGCAACTCCATCCGCACCCGCGCCTGCCGCGCCGGCCCCAGCGGAGAGCGCTCAATCCCGGAAGACCGGGTCCCCTCGCCGGCGCCGGCTGTGGGTGTGGCTGTCGCTATGCATTCTTCTGGTGCTGGGTCTGGTCGCGTATGTCGTCTGGTCGAATATTGCCGCTGCCAAATCGGCTACCGCGGCGAAGGCCGCCGCAAAGGGTCCGCCCCCGATACCGGTGGTGGCAGCAACGTCCCACAAGGGAGACATTGGCGTGTATTATTCGGGGCTTGGCGCCATTATCCCCTTCGAGACGGTGACGGTGAGAAGCCGGGTCGACGGGCAGTTGATGAGCATCCGTTATCGTGAAGGCGACACTATCCACAAGGGCGATCTGTTAGTGGAGGTTGACGACGGGCCCTATCAGGCCGCCTTGACCCAGGCCGAGGGCCAACTGATCAGGGATCAGGCGCTGCTGGATAACGCTCGGATCGATCTGACCCGCTATCAAACCTTGGTTCCGCAGCATGCCATCCCGGAGCAACAACTTGCCACTCAACTGGCACTCGTGCACCAAGACGAGGGAGTCGTAAAACTCGATCAGGGTCAGATCCAAAGCGCCAAGGTCAACCTCGCCTACTGCAAGATCGCAGCTCCGGTCACTGGACGCATTGGGCTGCGGCTGGTTGACCTTGGGAACATCGTTCAAGCAACCGACACGAACGGATTAGTGGTCATCACACAGATGGACCCGATCAGCGCCATCTTCACGATCTCCGAAGACCAACTTCAGGTCGTGCTCCAGAAGATGGCCGCCGGACAAGCTCTTGAAGTGGATGCCTACAACCGCGACGACAAGACGAAGCTTGCGCAAGGATCGTTGACGACGCTCGATAATCAGATCGACCCAACCACCGGCACACTCAAGCTGAGAGCGACATTCCAGAACGCGAAGGGTACACTCTTCCCCAATCAGTTCGTCAACGTGCGATTGCTGGTACAGGAAAAGCACGGAGTAACCCTGGTGCCAACCGCCGCGGTACAACGCAACTCTCAAGCGACCTATGTATATGTTGTGAAGCCGGATTCAACGGTGACTGTGCGCCCCATAACCATCGGCACGACGGAAGGCAACGACTCTGAAGTCGCCTCAGGGCTGGTCCCGGGAGAGGTCGTGGTTATGACCGGCGTCGACAAATTGCAGGAAGGGAGCAAAGTCACCGCCCAGATTCCCGCTGCGAACTCCCCAGTCAGCCCGTCCGTCAGTCCCTCGCTTAACCCGTCGGTGAACACCTCAGTGAACGCCCCAGCCAAGAAGGGCGGCAAGGCCTGAAAGGACGTTGGAGATGAATCCGTCCCGGATCTTCATTCTCAGGCCGGTAGCCACCTCGATGCTCATGGTGGGCATCCTGCTGGCAGGCCTCGTGGGTTACACCCAGTTGCCTGTTTCGGCGTTGCCGGAGGTGGACTATCCGATCATTCAAGTCACTACGTTCTATCCAGGCGCCAGCCCGGACGTGATGGCTTCTTCGGTAACCGCGCCGCTCGAACGTCAGTTCGGACAGGTGCCCGGACTTCAGCAGATGACTTCCACCAGTTCCGACGGAAGCTCGGTGATCACCCTGCAATTCAACCTCAGTCTGAGTATCGATGTCGCCGAACAGGAAGTGCAGCAATCGATCAATGCCTCGGGTACGTACCTTCCGGCGGACTTGCCGGCGCCACCGATCTACAGCAAAACCAACCCAGCCGACACCCCGATCCTGACGCTCGCCCTGACATCGACGGATCTTCCACTATCGAAGGTTGAGGATCTCGCGGACACCAGGCTGGCGCCTAAGATGTCGCAGTTGCCTGGAGTCGGTCTGGTCAGCATCAGCGGCGGCCAAAAACCTGCCGTCCGGATACAGGCGAATCCCACGGCAATGGCTTCTTACGGTTTCAATCTGGAGGACCTGCGAACCGCGATCGTTGCAGCCAACGTCAATCAGGCCAAGGGAAACTTCGATGGAGCCCGTCAGGCTTACCAGATTGGAGCCAACGACCAGTTGCTCTCCAGCAGCGATTACGCTCCGCTCATCATCGCGTACAAGAATGGCGCCCCCGTCAAGCTGATCGAGGTTGCCACGGTCCTCGATGACGTCGAGGATGTTCGCCAGGCAGCCTGGATGAACCAGACTCCCGCGGTCATTTTGAACATTCAGCGCCAACCCGGAGCGAACATCATTTCGGTCGTCGATCGAATCAAACAACTGTTGCCCCAACTAACGTCGTCCCTGCCGGCGTCCATCCACGTCGATATTTTGACCGACAGGACCACTACCATTCGAGCCTCCGTCAGCGATGTGCGGTTCGAGTTGATGCTGACGGTGGCGTTGGTGGTAATGGTGATGTTTCTCTTTCTGCGCAGCATTGCCGCGACCATCATTCCTGGCATCGCCGTGCCGCTGTCGCTCGTCGCCACTTTCGGAGTCATGTACCTGCTCGGATACAGCCTGAATAACCTGACTTTGATGGCCTTGACGATTTCAACCGGCTTCGTAGTGGACGATGCGATCGTCATGATCGAGAACATCAGCCGCTACATCGAAGCGGGCGACGCACCGCTCGAAGCCGCGCTCAAAGGCTCCGCGCAAATTGGTTTTACGATCGTTTCGTTGACTGTTTCTTTAATCGCCGTTCTCATACCTTTGTTATTCATGAGCGATATCGTAGGTCGGCTGTTTCGTGAATTTGCCGTTACGCTGAGCGTGACCATCCTGGCCTCGGCCGTGGTTTCGCTCACGCTGACTCCGATGATGTGCTCCAGACTCTTGAAGCACACGCCCGAGGCGAGCCAGGGGCGCTTTTATCGCGCTTCGGAACGCGCATTCAATTCGGTGATCGCTTTCTACGGGAGAACGTTACAGTGGGTGCTTGGCTGGCAGCTCGCGACGCTGCTGGTCGCGGCCGCGACTCTCGGTTTGACCATCTTCCTGTTCTTCGTGATTCCCAAAGGATTCTTTCCCATTCAAGATACGGGCGTCATCCAGGGGGTCTCCGAGGCTGCCCAGTCGGTGTCCTTTCCGGAAATGTCCAGTCAGCAACAGCAATTGAGCAAGATCATTCTGCAGGATCCGGCTGTCGATAATCTTTCCTCCTTCATCGGAGTCGACGGCACCAATACAACCTTGAATAGCGGGCGAATTCTCATCAACTTAAAACCGCTCGCCGCGCGAAAGATCAACGCGAGTGACGTCATTCGCCGCTTGCAGCCGGAACTCGCCAAAGTGCCGGGCATCACGCTATATATGCAGCCGGTGCAGGATCTGTCCGTCGAAGACCGGGTGAGCCGCACGCAATTCCAGTACACGCTGGAAGATCCGAACGTGGACGAGTTGAATACCTTCGCGCCGCAGATGCTTGCCAAGTTGCAGCAGCTCCCGGAATTGAGCGACGTGGCAAGCGATCAACAAACACTGGGTCTTCGGGCGAAACTGGTGTTTGATCGCAACACCGCCGCGCGCTTAGGGATCACAACAGCGGCAATCGACCAGACGCTGTATGACGCCTACGGACAGCGGGAAGTGTCGACCATGTTTACGCAGTTGAACCAATATCACGTCATATTGGAAGTGAAACCGGGCTTCGGCAAGAATCCTTCCGACCTGAACGATTTGTTTATCCGGGCAAGTACGATTGCTTCCAGTACTCCTTCGATTCACTCCTCCTCGACGTTCCCGAACGGCGGCCAGATCCCGTTCAGTGCCTTCTCTCACGTGGAGACGACAACTGTTCCCATCACGGTGAACCACCAGGGTCAGTTTCCCGTGGTTACTCTCTCCTTCAATTTGGCCCCGAGCACTTCTTTGGGTGACGCTGTCAAGGCCGTGAACAAAGTGAAAGACGGGATGGGCATGCCACCGAGTGTACAGGCCGCATATCAGGGTACGGCCCAGGCCTTCCAATCATCGCTGGCCAACGAGCCGGTGCTGATAGCCGCGGCGCTGATTACGGTCTATCTCGTCTTGGGTGTCCTCTATGAAAGCTACATTCATCCGTTGACGATTCTCTCGGCGCTGCCTTCCGCGGGCGTGGGCGCCTTGCTCGCTCTCATCATCTTCCGGAATGATTTCAGCGTGATCGCCTTGATCGGCATCGTCCTGCTGATCGGCATCGTGAAAAAGAACGCCATTATGATGATTGATTTCGCCCTCGCCGCGGAGCGCAAGGAGGGCATGAAACCGAAGGACGCCATTTATCAGGCATGTCTTCTGCGTTTCCGCCCAATCATGATGACCACCATGGCGGCGCTGCTCGGCGCGGTGCCGCTGGCTCTCGGTTCCGGCAGCGGCTCGGAGCTGCGGCGGCCCTTGGGGATTACGATTATCGGCGGCCTGCTGATCAGCCAACTGTTGACGCTTTACACGACACCGGTGATCTACATTTGGTTCGATCGGCTGGCGGCGCGATTCTCGCGGGAGCCTGTGACCAGCCAAATCCCTGCCGGCGCCGAACCGGTTCCGGCAGGCTAATCGATGAATATCTCCGAACCATTCATTCGGAAGCCCGTGGCCACCACACTTCTGGTTGTCGCGATTACCTTGGCTGGCGCCGCGGCATACCGGCTGCTTCCGGTGTCGCCGCTGCCTCAGGTTGAATTTCCCACCATCAGCGTGAGCGCCGGTTTGCCAGGGGCGAGTCCGGAGACGATGGCTTCATCCGTAGCGACGCCGCTGGAGCGCCAATTTGGACGAATTGCGGGTGTCACCGAGATGACCTCGTCGAGTTCTCTTGGGTCCACTAGCGTCACGCTGCAGTTCGCCTTGGATCGAGACATCGACGCGGCCGCGCGCGACGTACAAGCCGCCATCAACGCGGCCCGCGGCAATCTGCCCTCCAACCTCCCCAACAATCCTTCTTATCGGAAAGTGAATCCGTCCGATTCTCCCATCTTCATGCTGGCCCTCACTTCAGCCGTCCTCACCAGGGGCCAAATGTACGACGCCGCCTCGACGATCATGGCGCAGAAGCTGGCCCAGGTGACCGGCGTGGGACAGGTGACCGTGGGAGGAAGCTCTCTTCCGAGTGTTCGAATCGAGCTCAATCCGACGGCCTTGAATAAGTATGGGATCGGCCTGGAGCAGGTCCGGACCACACTGAGCGGCGCGAACGCCAATACGCCCAAAGGGCATTTTTCGGCCGGCCTTCGCATGTGGGAAGTGGGCGCCAACGATCAGATCTTCCAGGCGAGTGACTATGAGCCGTTAGTGGTTGCTTACCGCAATGGATCGGCTGTGCGAATTTCCGATATCGGTGAGGCGCAGGACTCCGTGGAAGACCTGCGAAACTCGGGCTACGCGAACGGTAAGCCATCCGTGCTCGTCATCATCTACCGCCAACCCGGCGCGAACATCATCGACACGGTGGATAGCATCCAAGCGGTCCTGCCGGCGATTGAGTCGTCGATTCCGCATTCGATCGATGTGAAGGTGGCCATGGATCAGACGGTCACCATCCGCGCATCCGTGCACGATACCGAAAAGACGCTCATCATTTCGGTGTTGCTGGTGATTCTGGTGGTATTCGTCTTCCTAAGAAGCGCGCGGACAACTTTTATTCCCAGCGTCGCCGTGCCCGTGTCGCTGGTGGGGACATTCGGCGTGATGTACCTGCTGGGCTACAGCCTCGACAACCTTTCGCTGATGGCGCTGACCATCTCGACCGGTTTTGTGGTCGACGATGCAATTGTCGTAATCGAAAACATCACGCGTCATCTGGAACAGGGCGTGCGTCCTTTCGAAGCTGCGCTGAAAGGCGCGCAGGAAGTGGCATCTACTGTCTTTACCATCAGCGTTTCGCTGATTGCGGTATTCATTCCACTGCTCCTGATGGGAGGCATCGTCGGCCGCCTTTTCCGCGAATTCGCCGTGACGTTGTCCATCGCCATCGCGGTTTCCATGGTGGTTTCGCTCACTGCAACTCCCATGATGTGCGCTCATCTCTTAAAAGAGACGCGATCCCATGGTTGGATGTACCGGACCAGCGAGCGGGCTTTCGATTGGGTAGTGAATCTATACGGGAACACGCTGTCCGTGGCGCTTCGTTTCCGGGCGATTACGCTCGTGGTCTTGCTGGCCACCATCGGACTTAACGCTTACCTGTTCATTCGCATACCCAAGGGATTCTTTCCGCAACAGGATAACGGACGAATTCAAGGCTCGATTACGGCCGACCAGGACACGTCGTTTCAAGCCATGGACAAGATCATGCTACCGATGATCAATATTGTCGCCGCCGACCCGGCCGTTGACACGGTGAACGGATTTACCGGGGGGAGCACGTACAACACGGCGCGGCTGTTCGTTTCGCTAAAACCACTCGAACAGCGGAAAATCACGGCCGACCTCATCATTGCGCGGCTGCGGCCTAAGTTAGCCAAACTGCCCGGTGCCACCCTCTATTTACAAGCCGCGCAGGATCTGCGCATCGGCGGCCGGCAGAGTAACGCGCAATATCAATTCACCATGCACGGTGACAACCTGGACGATCTGAATCGATTTGCTCCGAGGATGGTCGCACAGTTCAAGACGATTCCGATCATTTCCGACGTGAGCAGCGATCAGCAAAACAGTGGTTTGCAAGCCATGATTCAGTATGATCGCGGGACCTCCGCCCGTTTCGGCATCACGGCGCAACTCATCGATGACACGCTTTACGACGCCTTCGGCCAGCGCCCGGTGTCGACCATGTACACGGCACTGAATCAGTACCACGTGGTGATGGAGGCGTCGCCGGACTTTTGGCAGAATCCTTTGTTTCTGCGACAAATCTACGTGGACTCGCCAGGCGGACAACAGGTTCCGTTGAGCGCTTTCGCCAAGTTCGCCTCCATCACGGCTCCGCTCACGGTGACTCACCAGGGCCTCTTTCCGTCGGTGACAATTTCCTTCAATCTGAAGCCAGGAGTGGCGCTCGGTGATGCCGTGAATGCCGCGACGGCGGCGGCGGCTAAGGTCGGGCTTCCGGCAACCATCCAGACTGAATTCGCCGGTACCGCCCAAGCCTACGAGGCGTCGCTTTCCACCGAGCCGGTCCTGATTGCGGCCGCGCTGGTGGCTGTCTACCTCATCCTGGCGATGCTGTATGAGAGTTGCATTCATCCCATCACCATCATTTCCAGTCTGCCGGCAGCAAGCGTTGGCGCGCTACTGGCGCTTCTCTTCACCCATACCGACCTCAGTATTATCGCGATTATCGGCATCATTCTCTTGATCGGCATTGTGAAGAAAAACGCCATCATGATGATCGACTTCGCTCTGGCCGCCGAGCGGAACGAAGGCAAGAACTCACACGACTCCATCGTCGAAGCATGCATGTTGCGCTTCCGCCCAATCCTGATGACGACGATGGCCGCGCTCCTGGGAGCCGTGCCGCTCGCACTGGGAACCGGTACTGGATCCGAGCTTCGCCGTCCGCTAGGCATTACGATCATCGGAGGGCTGATCATGAGCCAACTGCTGACGCTATACACGACACCGGTGGTTTACCTATACTTTGACAGCATCCAACACTGGTGGGACGGGGTCGGCATTCGAAAACCTGGAGTTTTGCCGAACGCAGTGGCGCTCGATGCTCATAGCTCATCGAGCTCGTTTACGGCCTAGTCGGGCGCTAGCGCCAACTCACTAGGCGAACCTCTTAGGGGATGCCAGCAGGAGAGGATCGTCCGCTACTTCTCCCGCTACCGCAGCTACCAGAAAGGGATGGCCGAACCGATGTGCGTTGAAAACCTGCCGGCGCACCGCTTAGTCGGTCAGCTCCCCAGGATAGGTTCATTCCGCTTGTGGCGGGGCTATGCGCGTTCCGGGCGTAATGATGACTTCTCCGGTTGACCTCAGGCAGATTTCGTACACCCGGTCGGGCTCCAGACGCATGTAGGGAGCGTCGCCGTGGATGGCCCGCACGCCGCGCTCCTTCGCCAATTTCTCGTCGTTGGCAAGGTCCCAAAAGCGCTTCCAGAGATCCTTCTCGAATTCGCTGGTCGCGTGCCGCTCCGCGTAGACCTCGGGCACCTGGCCCTCCTTGTCGATCGCGAAGCCATCTTCGGGCCGCATGGTGCTGGAGAAGATCCGACGAAACACCATAAGCGCCCCGCCCTTGTCAGGGTCGCCCTGCTCGATGAAGTGGTCGTCGAACTTGATCACCAGGGTGTCAAAATAGACTTCTTGCCCCGGCAGAGTCATCTCTCGAGAGACGTTGATCGGCTTGCCGGCGTCGTCAACCTCGGTGAACCTAATCGTGGTCTGCAGGCTCCCCTGCTGGTCCTTCGCCTGTCGAAGAACCTCGACCCGCGCCCGGCGGTCGATGCGCTTCAGAATCTTCAGGTAGGCTTCGAGGCGCTGCTTCTCTTGTTCGAGCTTGAGAATGGTCTCTTGCTGCCCGCGGATCTGGTCCTGCAATGCCCGCCGCGGCTTGACGACCAGTTCATACGACAGATAGACGCTGGCGGCGGCGACCGCGACCAGCGCCACGGACCCGAGAAAGGATCGAATGGGAAAATGACGGCCGCTGCTCATAGGACCCTCAACATCCTCCAGACTTTCCGTTGGTCTCGTCTCTCCGATTGAGTATATACCCGCCAGCCTCCGCACTGCACCGTGAGGCCAGGTGCCGCATCGCCGTTCTTGCCCGGGTGTATACTGAGCACGACCTGGGAGTCCGAAATGGAATCCCGGAAGGATGAGGTGTCCGATGCGAAAGTTTTATACAATCTGTCTGACGTTCGCGCTGCTCTGTACTGTCGCGTATGCAGCCAAGAAGTACCCAATGACTGCAGCGTCTATGGTTCCCGGTGCTCGGGCCGAGGTTGCGATCAGCAAGGACAAGAACGGCAACACGAAACTGAAGATGATAGTTCAGCATCTCGCAAATCTTGAAAATCTGACGCCACGCGCAGCCGCGTATGTTGTTTGGTTGCAGGAACGGGGCGGAAGCTCCGAGAATCAAGGCCAACTGAAAGTGGATAAGAACCTAAAGGCGACCTTCGAAACCGTCACTCCGTTGAAGAGTTTCGATGTGTTTGTTACCGCCGAGCAGGATCTTAGAGCAAAAGATCCAAGCGGGCCGGAAGTCCTGAAGGCGACTATTCAACCGTAAGAAACAGCGATGAGGCGTGACCCGCGGCGGATGTCATGCACGGCAAACTGCTTGAACTCATTTCTGCTGAAGCCGCATCCGCCTCAGTCGCGCGATCAGCCATTGCTCCGGGCAGCGCCAACCGCTGGAGCGCCGTCGGCGTCCGCCGAGCCTTTCGCCGGGAGAAATCTACTCACGGCTCAACTCGTTGCCCGCCTGAGTAAGCCGCTGCTCAACGGAAAACGGCTGGAGGGTATCGTCATTCCGGCCGCGAAGCTGGCGGCGGAGTAACAGGTGGAGGTGGAATTGAGTTGAGGCTGCCGCTCAAGCGCTCCAGTAAATCCCTGACGCGCCGCCGGCTCACTTCCAGCGTCGCGCCATTGTTCAACACGACGTCGGCGGTGCCGCCGATCAGGGGGCGGACTTCGGTGACCGCATCGAGCTTGACAATCGCCGCGCGGGAAAGGCGGAAGAAAACCGCCGCATCCAGGCGTTCCTCGAGATCGCTGAGAGTAGGTTCGAGCACGTGCGCCCGGTCTCGCGTATGCAGCCTGGTGAGGCCCCCCTCGGAGGAGAAATACAGGACCTCGCGTTGCGGGACAACCTTGTAGCGGCCGCCGCAGCGGACCAGCAGCCGCGCGCTGGCGCCCGGCACCGCGCGCGTCAGGCGGTCCACATCGCCCTCGGCATCGCGCAGCGCTCTCTGGCGGATCCGTTCGATGGCCTGCGCCAGCCGGTGAAGGCTCACCGGTTTCAACAGGTAGTCCATCGCGTGCAACTCGAAAGCCTTTACGGCATAGGTGTCGAAAGCCGTGCAGAAAATGATTCTGGGGCGCGGCCGCGGCAGGCACGCCGCCACCTCGAGGCCGCTCACACCGGGCATTTGAATGTCGAGCAGCAGCAAGTCGGGTTGTAGCTCCAGGGTCTTCTGAATGGCCTCCTCGCCGTCGGCGGCTTCCCCGGCCACTTCCACATCCGCGATCGAGCCGAGCAACTGGCGCAGACGCTCGCGCGCGATATCTTCGTCGTCCACCAACAACGCCCGGATCATGGCGCAACCTCAACCGGCTGTGCCGTCCGCGGCATCTCCACGCTGACCACAGTCATGCCGGCCGCGCCATCGCGCGCGATGCCAAGGCACGCGGCATCGCCGAAATAGCCCCGCAGCCGCTCGCGTATATTGCGCAGGCCATGGCCCTCTCCAGGCTGGTGAAAGACTCTCGTTGAAGACTCCTCGAAGCCGGGCCCGTTGTCGCGGACCTCGATCCGCAGACGCTCTTGCGCGATATCGACATTGACCTCGATCCTGCCCGGCACGCGAATGGCGCTCACTCCGTGCTTGACGGCGTTTTCCACCAGCGTCTGCACGATCATCGCGGGAATCCGCGCCTCCTCGGCTCGCTCGCCGGCCCGAATCGTAAATTCCAGCCGGTCCCCGAAGCGCGTCCGCTCGATATCGAGGTAAGCGCGGACCGCCTCCAGTTCTTCGCCCAAAGGCACCCACTCGCGCTCGGAGCGCCGCAGCGTATACCGGAACATCTCCGCCAACTGCTCGATGGTCCGCTCGGCGCGGTCCGGGCGCCGCGGAATCAGCCCCGCAATTGTATTCAGCGCGTTGAACATGAAGTGCGGGTTGACCTGTGCGCGAAGCGCCCTCAGTTCGCTCCGCTCGGCGCCGAGCAGCAGGTCCTGCTCGCGCCGCTCCCTCCGGGCGCGCTCCTCGCGCAATCGCAGATTATCGAGCAGGAACGAATACGTCTCCGCCAGCGACGAGAGCAGGGTAACGTCTTCGCTGAGGAAGCGAGGACCGTGAACCCGCGGCTGGATCGAGATCAGACCGATCTGCTCGCCGTGCGGACTGACGGCAGCCTGCATGCCGCCGGCGTTCGCGGCCGGCGGGAGGGGCGCCGGATTCAGCAGGATCACGGCCCCTGACTGGAATATCCCGCCCAGCAGCCGCTCCGCGCGGGCGTTAAGCTCGCTCTCGCCGATGGCGCTCTGCAATCCGGTGAGGAAGTACTTGCTCGCCTCAGCCGGAAGGAAGCGGCGGCCCAACAAGAGCCGGTCCAGGAAGAGAGACAGTTTGCGCTGGCCCCAAGGAGCCAAAAGCACGATCGGTAAGACGAGAAGCGCCCAGGCCACCACGGCGGTGCGTGTGCCCCACCACAGCCGCAGCAGGAAAGGCGCCATAACCAGGAAATACGCCGCCAGCAGGAGCAGGAAGCAGAAAGTGAATGCCCCCTTCTTGATGAGAACGTCGAAGAAAGTAGTCCGCTCGGCATAATATGTGATGACGAATCCGAAGCACAGCGGCAGTGTCTGCGCCAGTATGCCGCCCCAGCTTCCCTGCGGCGCGATCAGATAAATAAACACCCAGACGCCGCAAAGAAGCAGCAGCCAGCGCCGCTGGTTCCGCGCGAGCCGGTCCGCGGCGGGGCGCCCGGAGGTCCACAAGATCAGGCCGCAGCCGGTGGCCGCGGCAATCATGAGTGCGCGGTCGGCCAGCAGCGTTGCTGGGTCGCCCCAATAGTCCTGGAACGGGCGCCCCAGCGCGCCAAACGCCATCACCGCGAACAAAAGCCCCAGCGCGTAGACGGCAACCAGACCGGCCTGCCATATCCGGCGGCGCGGCAGACGCTGCTTCTCATTTCTGTAGAAGAAATGGAATAGCAAGGCAGGAAGCAGAGCGTTGACGGCGATCTGAGGGTACACCAGAAACGGCTGGCCGTAGTAAACCATCCCCCACGAGAGGTAATTGACGAGATTGGAAGTAAATAGGAAAGCGCAAGCTACCGTGATGTATAGATAGAGATACCCGCCCCAGTGGCTCCCACGCTTCCGGAACTCATCGAGCCAAAGGAAAGACAGCAGGGTAAACGTAATCGCGTTGAAGCTGCCCAACAGGACGTCCAGCCAGGGATAATACCCGCTCACCATTTCCTCCGGGCATGTTGCGCATATCTGTTACGCACAGCGGACTCTGCCTCACCACTTGCCGGCGCGTGCGGCTCCGATTTCAAGGAGCCTCTACGGCGCTCGGCCGGGGCGCCGTGCAACGGCATTTTCATTATATGACTCCGCCTCCGAAACGGGAGCGCGCCTACGGATGGAGCGTCACGAACGTCACCCCATAACCGCCGAGCGACACAGTGATTCTCGCCGCCGGCGTGATCGCCACCTCGGCCGGCCCGTTCACAGTGTCGGTATTACCGTCAATCGTGAGCTGGGTGGCCGTGGCAAATGTTCCCAGCGCCGAGACGTCCACAATCACCGTGCGCGGATCGCCGTCCCCGTTGTTGTCACTCGGAGCATGTACGGCATGGTTCGCCATCATAACCACTACGGAACCATCGCTGTTTCTTGTGGCCAGGGTCTCGACCGTGGAGGTTTCCGTCGCGTTGAGATCGAGAATGTCCGGCCCGGCTGTCGCGCCATCCCAGGGAAACTTCTCGAGCAGCGCGTTTTCCACCCAGTAGCTCAAGTACTTGAAGTTGTTGGTTTCGTTAATCAGGCCGAATTGCATGTCATCGCTGAAGGACCAGTGCAGCAGCCTCTGGCAGCCGGCTTTACCGATCTGCGAGAACAGGTACGGCTGCCAAGCGGCATTGAAGGCATCCGAGCCGCGCAGGTCCAGCACGAACGGGAGACCGGTGGTGATGCTGATGCCACCCACCTGGTAGTCCGCCTGGACGCCGCTTTCCGTGACCCACACCGGCACACTGGCCAGGTCCGGCCGCGACCGCAGTTGCTGGTAGAAGTAGCCGATGTCCGCCGTGTATCTGGGTATGGTGGCAAAGATCGTGGCGTCGCTGTCGGTCTGGTGCGTGCTCGAATACAGGTGCAGCGTGGCCGCGTCTACCTGGGCGTTCACGCCGCCGTTTGCGGGCGAGGCGACAAACCAAGGAAGGTTATTTCGAGGGTCGGTCTCGAGATAGTCGAAGTCGGCGAGTGCGAGCGCGGTGACCTTGATGCTAGGGTCCACCGCCTTCATGGCCGGCACAATCGTGTTGTAGAGCTGGATGTACTGGGTCGGCAACAGGCCGTTGACGTTGTATTCGTTGAAGATCTGCCACCAGGTGATGCGATAGCCGGCCGGCGCCTGAAAGTGCCGGCCGCCCCAATCGAATCCTCCAGTATTGTAATAGCGCACCAGGTTCGCACAGTACTGCGCGAAGATCTGCAGGTTTGCATCATTGAAGATGAACTGCACGCCACTCGCGTCTTTGCTGGGGCTGTTCAGGAAGGGCGGCGCCTGGACGATCACGAATTGCGGGCTGCGGTTGCCCACCGCCAGCGCCGGTAACAGGTTCGCGTCGAGATTGGTGAAATCCCAGTCGCTCGCCTGCCCCGTATTGGCTTTCATCGGGATGTAGTCGACTGTGTGGACGCTCATCACCTGCGTGCCCATGGCTTCGAGGGCGTCCCAATCGAGCGGAAGGAAGTAGTTCCTCCAGGTGTCTGGCTCGAACACCACGCCCAACGCTTGCTGGAATTTGCCGCCAACGCCGTGTTCCAGGTCCACCGTGTTGCCGACAGTGGCGACGATTCCGACCACCACCGTGAGCGACTGGCTGGTTGCAGGTCCCCCGTCGCTGGCTTGAATATTCACCGCGTACGTACCCGCGGGCGCAGCGCCGCTCGCCACCAACGTAACGGTTCCCGCCGAGCCGCTGCCCGGCTGAGCGAACTGTGCCTGCAATCCGGACGGCAGCCCTGCGGCAGTCAACGTGATGCTGTTCGTATTCCCCGCGAATCTTCCAATGGCCACGCCTACCGGGGCGGGCGTCCCATCTTGCGGCGCGAGCACCGTGGAGGCTGCAAGCGTCATCGAAAAATCGAGCGTCTGGCTGCCTCCGCCTTCCACCGGGCCGCTGCCGCTCGGACACCCGGTCAGCAGGATGGCCAGCACTGCCACCGCGGCGGCCCGCTTCGCCTGCATGATCGGATCGCTCATTGGTCCTCGCTCTCCTTCGTGCCGCTCGCGTCACACATCTTCAAAACCGAAACACGAGCCCCGCGGAGAGGCGGATGTTGTCCTGGTGGCTGCCGGCGAAGGTTGTCCTAAACCAATCGGCCTGCCCGACGCGAATGGCAAATTCTTGACCCGCGCCCTCCAGGTGGCGCCGCCTGTTGTACACCGTCAGATCGACGCCCAGACCTGCGCCCATCGCGAACTTCGTCTCCACGAAGCCGATCGGTTCGAGCACTTCGGGATACGCCACCGACACGAAAGCATGCGACTCGCCGAACAACACTTGAGCGAATACGGTCCATCGCCCGTAGCGGTCGAAATAACGCGGCCCGAGCAAATAGCTGTGCTCGCGCGTGCCGATGGTAAACGGCGCCCCCCCGGACGTCCTGGTTATATTGGCGTTGAGGCCGCCAACCTCGGCGACCGCGCCAAGCCAATGGGTGGCGTTGACAGTCACGGCGCCAGTCCAGCCGTTCGATCCGAAACTCGGGAAGGTGAAGGCTCCCGTCATGCCCGGGGCCAGCAAGCTCTCATCGGCGACGTAGCCGTGTATCAGCCCGTACGAATAACCGGCGAAGACCTCTACCCTGGGTATGTCCTGGGCGGATGCAACCGCCGGAACGGCCAGTGCCAGGCCGATGATCCAAAGACTGTTTCGCACGGCTTTCTCCTTTTCGGTTTCCATGCTCACAGCCCCGAATTTACTGCGCTGGGACAGGTTCCCAAAGCGAAAAGTGTGCGAGCGGCGGATCCGCTTCGATGAGTGGCCGGTATTGGTGCACAACCGGCGGGGACGTGGAATGCGAAAGTGCTCATTCATCGTCTTACTCAGATTTGAGAGAAGCCAGATCGATGGAGAAGCGGTACTTCACATCGGACTGGAGCAGTCTCTCGTAGACTTCGTTGACCTTCTGGATCGGGATGACTTCGACATCCGAGGCTATGTTATGCCTTGTATTGTTCGTCGCTGACCTGTTCCATCCAGTCGGCCGTCTTGCCGTCAAGGTGCTCCTGAATGGCGATATGCGTTATCGCCGTGGTCGCCGTGGCGCCGTGCCAATGTTTCTCGCCCGGCGCGAACCAGACCACGTCGCCCGGCCGGATTTCCTCCACCGGCCCGCCCCAACGCTGTGCCCAGCCGCACCCGGCCGTCACGATCAGGTTTTGACCCAGCGGGTGGGTATGCCACGCCGTCCGGGCGCCTGGTTCGAAGGTGACGCTGGCGCCGACAACGCGCGCCGGAGCGGGCGCGTTGAACAGCGGGTCAACCCGCACCGTGCCGGTAAAATACTCTGCCGGTCCTTTGCCGGAAGGCTGTGAACCACTTCTTTTGATGTCCATTTTCTGAACTCCTTCGCGTGGCCGCTCAGCGGCCGGTCATCTGCTCCAGCTTTTCGGGGTACCGGGCACCTTGCACCGTGATCTTCGAGGCGGCGTTCTCGATGTCACGGAGATCGTCGGCCGTGAGTTCGACTGAGACGGCCCCGATGTTTTCGTCCAGGCGATCGAGCTTTGTGGTGCCTGGGATCGGGACAATCCACGGCTTCAGGGCCAGCAGCCAGGCGAGTGCGATCTGCGCAGGCGTCGCCTTCTTCCGTTCCCCGATGCTCGAGAGCAGATTAATCAGGGCCTGATTCGCCTTGAGAGCCTCCGGCGTGAAGCGAGGCAGGGTGCTGCGAAAGTCGGAGCTGTCGAACTTCGCCTTTTCGTCCATCTTTCCCGTGAGGAAGCCCTTGCCCAGCGGGCTGTAAGGGACAAGGCCAATGCCCAATTCCTCCAGGGTCGGTATCACTTCCTTTTCCGGGGTCCTCGTCCACAGCGAGTATTCGCTCTGGAGAGCCGTGACCGGCTGGACCGCGTGTGCGCGGCGGATCGTTTTCACTCCTGCTTCGGAAAGGCCGAAGTGCTTCACCTTACCCTCGCGAATCAGGTCCTTCACGGCTCCCGCCACGTCTTCGATCGGCACTTCGGGGTCAACACGGTGTTGGTAAAGCAAGTCGATTGTCTCAACCTTGAGCCGCTTGAGCGAGCCGTCGACGCCCTGCTTGATGTGCTCGGGCCGACTATTCAGACCCGCCGCTCCCGGCCGATTGTCGCTGCCACTCAGATCGAACCCGAACTTGGTGGCGATCACCAATCGGTCACGGAAGGGAGCGAGGGCTTCGCCCACGAGTTCTTCGTTTGTGAACGGGCCGTAAACCTCAGCGGTGTCGAAGAATGTGATGCCGCGTTCCACGGCTGCCCGCAGGAGAGAGGTCATCTCCGGCTTGTCTTTGGGCGGACCGTACGAAAAGCTCATTCCCATGCAGCCGAGCCCGAGAGCCGAGACTTCCAGGCCGCTCTTTCCAAGTTTCCGCTTCTGCATTGTTTCTCCTTTGGAATCCTTCATCTCCAGGATAGGTCGAGCTCCCTGAAAGCGGTATCCCGATCTTTCCGATTTCTTGCCTATTTCTCTTGCACTGTTGATTTACGCACAGAGCCCGCAGGTATCATAGGGTGGAGGAGCGGTGTCAGTAAGTAAACCGCGTTCCCTCATCCCCGCCCGCCGCCATAAATCACCCGCAGCACGCTGCGCACGTATTGCTCGCCGGTGAGCGATTCGCGAGCCGCTTCGGGGAATTCGACCAGCGACTGGAAATACGCGGCCAGTTCCTGGAACAGTTCGACACGCGCCAGTGGCTCGTATCCGTCGCGCCGCGACACAGCTTCGACGGCGATGCTCACCGACTCCGGACTCACCAGGCTGCGCAACCTGGCGGCCAGGTGTGGATAGGCCAGCAGCGAATTGTACTTGGCGGGCGCCATTTGTTCCAGGTCGGGGGCGTACGGGCTGCGCTCGCGGGCCACGATGGTGCCGGCCGCCAGGTCGCCCAGCCGCTGGCAATTCCGGCTGCAGAAGCACGCGACGCCGCCCACCAGGTAAACCATGGGAAGCATATCCACCAGCCGGAGCAGGTTCCGAAGAATCACCTGCGAAAGCTGCAGGCGCAAGCCCTGGGCATCCACCACGCGCAGGCCCATCACCCGCTTGCCGAGAGTTTGCCCGTGCCAGCGCCACTCCAGCACGATCCCGTATCCCACCGAGATCGCGAAATAGAGAATCACCGAAATCGCCGTGGCCCAATCCTGATTCAGGCGCCCCAGCCATTCGCAGGCCTTGCCGGCCCCTTTCGTCAGCACCAAAATCGCCGCCGCGTCCACCATCCAGGCCAGCGAACGCGTCACCGGCGAGGCGAGCTCGAAAGAAAACTCCACGCCTTCGGGCGTTTCGATCGTGAGCGATGTGGCGCGCCGGTCGCTCATTCGCGGCCAACCCAGCCCAGGAAAAAGGACAGCGCCGCCAGTTCGCACAACCCGAAAGCGATTTTCAGGCTGTACGGAATCACGGGCTGATGATACTGCGACACGAACGCTTCGACCGTGCCGGCCCAGATCAGCAGCACGGCCGCGCCGGAGACGATGGCCACCAGGTCCGCCGCCACGGCCCGCAGCCTCGCCACCCGCGGCGTGCGGTCACCCCATCCGATCAGCGCGCCGGCCAGGATAAAGCCCGCCTGCCCGCCCAGCAGAATAGCCGGGATCTCGATGGACCCGTGCGGCAGCAGCCAGCCCGCCAGAAAGACGCCCTGCCCCGCCACGATGTAATCGGTCGCCACCGCGCCCAGAATCACGCCGTTGTAGAACAGCAGAATCAGCGTTCCCGCGCCGAATGTCACGCCCAGCGCCAGGGCCATGATGGTCACCTGGGTATTGTGCGTCATCAGTTGCGCCGCGAAGGAAGCCTTGATCCCCCTGAGGCTGTCCTCCTTGGCGCTGCCCGCGCTCTCTTCATGGGCGACTCGCTCGGCCGGAGGCACCTGAAGGCCGGGAAACGGCATCAGGATCGCTTTGTTCCGCGGGTCCACATGCAGCGCAAACCAGCCGAAGGCGCAGCCCAACAGGGTGACGCCGGCGGCCAGCCGGAACGCCGCGAGGTGACGCCGGAAGGCCCGCGGAAACGCGAGCACGGCGCTCTTCCAGCGGATTTTGGCGGGCGCGCGCGTCTCGTGGATGACCGAGTACGCGCGCGATACCAGCGATTCCAGGAAGGCGCGCAACCGCGGTTCGGTGGCGAAGGTGTCCAGCCGTGAAAGGTCGGAGGAGCACCGTTCATAAAGGTAGTGGAGCCGCTCAATCTCCTCGAGCGGCAGGCGCCGCTCCGGCTCGGCTTCGAGCTTCGCCAGCACCCCGTGCAATTCGTCCCAGTAGGTCCGTTCCGCGGCAACGAAGCGAGGCAGATCGATGATCATAGAATCTGTCTCCGCTTGACATCCAGATAGCCCGAAGTGACCTGCATCTTGATGCGCTCGGGATCGGTGACGGTCAGTTTCACGCCCCGGTTTCCGAGCGCGATTTCGAGCGCTCGCATGCGGTTCCATAGCATTTGGCCGGCCAGGCCGGAATACAGCCCGTCCAGGTCCTTCGCCGCCTCGCCGGTGTAAAGCGGATGCATCGCCGCCGTGCGCCCGACGTTGACCAGCACCAGGTGGCGCCGCGCCAGCAGGGGAATATCCCGTTCGAAGCTGTCGGCCAGCAGCGCGTCGTCGAGCGAAGTAAAGAAAACCAGCAATGAGCGGCGCCGCAGGTTGAGTTGCAGGCTGGTGAAGACGTCACGGAAATCGGGACTCACTTGCTGGGTATGCAGGTTGTAGATGGTTTCGCGGCACAGCCGGAAGTGGTCCATGCCGCTGCGCGCCCGCACGAACTTGTGGGTGCGGTCGCTGAAGGTGACCAGTCCGAAGCGGTCGCCCTGCTTTTCCGCCACCAGCGCCAGGTGCAGCGCCGCGTCCACAAAGGATTCGAGAATTCCCTCGCGCGCCGAAAGCCGCGACGAATCGAGAATCGCGTAGACCTCCTGGGCGTGCTCCACGCGGAACAACTTCACCGCTGGAAAGCCCCGCTTGGCGGTGGCTTTCCAGTGGATGTCTTCAAAACTGTCGCCAGGCAGGTAATGGCGCAGATTTTCGAATTCGCGGCCCTTCCCTACCTGCCGCCGCACGCGCAGGCCGAGGTTGGCGGTGCGCAGGAACAGCGCCGCCGTGGCGCGGTCGCGCAGGTTGGGATAGACGCGGAAGGAAAAGTCCAGCGGCCGCGGCTGGCGGGCCAGCCACAGCCCCAGCGGCGAACCGGCTTCCACGTGCAGTTCCGGCAGAGGATGGTCGCCGCGCGCGCGTCCGGTACACGGCCACTCCACCATCGAAGCGCCACGCGGAGCGGACACGTCCAGCACTGGCGAATCGGTCTCCATGCCCGGCGGCAGGTTGACGCCCAGCCGAAGGGCACAGGGCGCGTCTCCCCGATTCTCGACGGTGACCGGAAACACCTCCGCCACGTCTTTGGTGAGGCGAATGAACCGCGGCGTGCGCAGCGTCACCCCGGCAATTCGCCGCAGGGCCGCCAGGGCGTCGAACGCGGCAACCGCGGCGCACGCCAACAATCCCGCCGCGCAGACCACCGTCAGATGGGGAAACATCCCGCCCAGCGAGGCCAGCGGCAGCGCCACCACTGCGGAGACCAGCAGCAGACGTGGAGCGGGAACTAGCATAAGGCGGCATGCTTCATCGCGGCACCGGCACTTCGTGCAGAATGCGGTCCAGCACTTCCGCCGCCCGCACGCCTTCCAGTTCCGATTCGGGACGCAGCAGCAGGCGGTGTTCCAGCACCGGCAGCGCCACCGCGCGGATGTCGTCGGGGCTCACAAAGTCGCGCGCCGCAAGCGCTGCCCAGGCTCGCCCCGCGCGCAAGAGGGCTTGCGAGGCGCGCGGGCCGGCGCCCACCAGGATGGCGTCGTCGGTGCGCGTGCGGCGCACCACCTGCACTGCATAGTCCACCAGTTGGTCGCTCACCTGCACGGTCTCCAGCACTTCCCGCAGGCCGGCCAGGCCGGCTTCGCCCAGGCACGGCGTCACGTCGCCGCGCAGCAGCACCGCTTCCGGAGCTTCCCCGCCCAGCGAGCGGCGGCCCAGCGAGAGCTCGTCTTGGTTGTTCGGCCAGCTCATGTTGATCTTGAGCATGAAGCGGTCCTTCTGGGCTTCCGGTAACGGATAGGTGCCCTCGCTCTCGATGGGGTTCTGCGTGGCGAAGACGGTGAAATTCGGCGACAGCCGAAAGCTCTCGCGGTCGATGGTGACGGTTCGCTCCTGCATGGCTTCGAGCAGCGCCGATTGCGTCTTGGCGGGCGCGCGGTTGATCTCGTCGGCCAGCAGAAAGGTGGTGAATAGCGGACCCTTGACCAGCGAGAACTCGTTGCGCTGCAGGTTGAACACGTTGGTCCCGGTGATATCGGCCGGCATCAGGTCGGGGGTGAATTGGATGCGCTTGAACTCCGAACCCAGCACCGCGGCCAGCGTGCGCGCGAGCAACGTCTTGCCCAATCCGGGAACCCCCTCGATGAGCGCGTGCTGATTCGCGAGTACCACCACCAGCGAATAGCGGATGGCCTCTTCCTGCCCGATGATGACCTTGCGGATACCGGCAACCGCCGTCTCCATCACGGATTGAAACTGTTCGAAGTTCAAAGTTCTCCTTTCGTGTGCAGCAAGGCCTGGATTTCGCGGGTGGCCTCCACCGGCCGCCCGGCCGCGGCGGCCACGATCGCTTCGGCTCGTTGGATGCGCTCGGGCGTCGCCGCATTCCGGTTCGTGCTCAGCCACTCCCGCCAGCAGACCGCGGCCAGTTCCGCGGGTGGAATATGCCGCCGCAAGAGCGTCAACAGGCCGGCCTGGGAGGTCCGGCCGGAGAAGCGCTCGACCGGGCGGGACGCGGCGGGCGGGGGAAAGCTCGCGGCGTTTCGCCAGATGAACAGCGCCGCGCAGAGCCCGAGTCCGAGAGCCAAACCCATCAGGCGGAACTGCCGCGCCATTCCGATCACGCTTCCCGATTCCGCCAGCCCCAGGTGTTCTTCGTCGAAGACGATTCGCCGGTAGGCCCCAAGAGCTCCGGAGACCTGTTGCAGACGGTCCATGGCGACCGCGGATCCATTGGTGAAGTCCGCGCTTTCCGCCATCAACACCACGCTGCCCTTACCGAAGTCGCGTTCGATGGCCAGAATCTTCGAACCCGCTTTCTCGCGAACCACCCAGCCATCGGCCTGTCCGAAATAGAGGGGGTGCGGGTCTTTCGCATCGGAATCGATTTTGAGACTCACCTTCCACATGGTCTTGATGGGCGGCGCTTGGGGAGTCTCCGGTTTGGATTTCCGGATTGCCCCCCTGGTCTCCGGCTCCTCCTGGCGATCGAATGCCTCTTGTTTTGGCAGGGGGTTGTCCGGATCGATGTACATCGCCACCACCACGCGGTTGCCGCGGCTGGCGATACGTTCCACCGGCCGCAGGAAGAGAGCGTCCTCCCAATTCACCAGCATGGGATTCACTCCCAGCAGAACCAGGGTGGCGCCGTCGCGCGGCAGGAACTCCATCGGGAGGAAATTGCGCTCCACGGCGATCCCGCCGAGCTTCCCCAGGCTGTCGAAAAGCAACTTGGTTCCGAGGCGGTCCGTGCGCATAGTGGAGAATTCCGGATAGAGTTCGCCGGAGGCAAACTGCCGGTTGAACAGGCTCACTACACCCCAGAAAAAGACCGCTGCCACCAGCAGCGCGAGCGCCCAGGATCTCCACCCGCGGCTCATGCGGCAACCCCGGCGCTCAAGCGCGTCTTCATCTCTTCCCCCCGCTTGCGGAACTCTTGCGGCTCGCCCTCGAGGACATCGTGCAGGCCGTACCAGGCCCGCTCGAACGCGCGCACATTGGCGGAGAACAACTCGCGCGCTTCCGGCGATTGCCGCGCTCTGCGGCGCAACTCGATCTCGAATTCGCGATTGGTTTTGCCGGGGTCGATGCTGAGAAACTCGCGGCGGCCCAGCCACGCCAGGTTGGCCAGATAGAATGCCCGCAGCGCCAGGCGCAGGTTGCCATCGGCCAGGCAGCGCTCCGCCATCTCGATCCAGCCGGCTTCGGGGAGGCGGTCGGCGGTGAGCGCTTCGTCGTCCAGCCGGACCGGCGCGGCGGCCGGACGCGCCGCGGTTTTGGTTTTGGGACGCAGCTTGATGGCGCGCCAGACCACCCAGCCCGTCAGCGCCACCGCCAATCCGATCAACACCCAGACGCTCCAGTGGAGCGCCGTCGAGGGCGCCCGTCCGCCCAGCGGCATCGGCGAAGCGCCCAGCCCTCCGAGGATCCACCGCAGCAGGCGATCGATCGTCCTGCCGATCCATTTCATGGCGGCTTGAACGGCCGCAATCGCGCGGTCCGTCGCCAGGATGATCCAAGGAGTGCTGGAGGCGGCGGTAGCCGGGGGAGGGATTCTCCAGTTGTACTCGGGCGATTGCATGGTCCGGCGCACGGCCTGTTCCAGCTCGCGGGGCCGCACGGCGTCGGCCGCCCGCGCCACCACCGGCAGCACCGCCAGCGCCAGCATAACCGCTGCCGCCGCGCCGCCGGCCAGCCGCGAGCGAACCCGCCGCAAGCCGGCGCGCAAATCCTCTCCGGTCTCGACCGATTCCGCCTGGAAGCAGCGCAGACAGTACACCGCCTGCACGAACGGATCGAAAACCAGCCACGTCGCGCCCAGCACGACCAGGAGGAAGAGACGGTTCTCGAAGAAGTTCGAGCCGCTGCGGGTGAACGTCGATTCGTACCCGGTCAGCATCTTGACGAGTTGCGGAAGAATGATGAGGGTGATCGCCACATTCAGCATGGTGATCAGCGAGAGCAGAAGCAGCAGGAACTGGAGCAGCCAGCACTGGAACTTGTCGCGGCCCGCCAGGCGGCGCGCTTTGGCGATCGCCGCGAGCGGATCGAGGTCCTCGCGATCGGCCAGCACCGCGGCGTTGCGGTAGAACTCGACCGTGGTGGCGAAAGGGAAGACCGCCACCAGCGAAAGAGGCAGCATCAGGGGCTTGGTGGCCGCCAGGAACGCCTGGTTCGCCACCAGGCGCCAGACCCGCTGTCCGTTCCAGGGCCTGTCCGCGGCGCCGCTGAGCGACCGGTCGAGGCGCCCCGCGAATACGCTGCGCCAGCAGTTCATCCAAATCAGCAGCAGCGCCACCGCCAGCGATTCGGCGGCGCAGGCGAGATCGGACATGGGAGGATGCGTCAGGCGGTTCCAGAACACCAGCAACATCAGGGCGAACGGAACGCTGCCGGTCCAATGGCACAGCAAGGTATCGAGCGAAGCGCGGCGCAACAAATGGGCGGCGTCTTCCAGCAGCGACACGGGGCCGGGCGGTTCTAGCGGTCTTGCCATGCCATGCGCTCCGAGCGTTCCGTGATGGTGATCAAACTCTCGCCGGCGCCAAAAAAAATGGCCCAGGCCAGCATCACGCCGGCCAGGGTCAGCCCCAAGGCCGCCAGGCGGCGGAACTTCCCGCGCCGGGCCGCCGCGGCGAGCGCGATATTCCGCAGACAAGTGGCGCACAACAGGCGGGACTCGTGCTCGGTCACGCATTCGCGGCAGAAGCTCCGCCCGCACTGCGGGCACCGGCACACCGCCTCACGCGCCTCGTGATTCCAGCACCGTTGTTGGAGGGCGAGTTGGTTCATGGGTGGAAAGTCAGAGGCAATTCAACGACCGCTTCCTCCCGGTCCGTTGCGCGCTGCGACCGGGAAGGACGCGTGTTCGATCCGAGCCGCGACCGTCAGGGAGCGGTCCTCGAGCGACGATTAAGGTTCCGGCGTTTCCCTCACACATTGAAGGAAACCTTCTCTTCGGATGGCCGCTCCCCGAGCAGCAGCAGTCCTGCTCCCGCCAATCCAAGCAACAGGCCCATTCCGCCGGCAAACCCGCGCGCCATGGGGTAGTTGAGCAGTCCCAATGGCTGCATCTGGGCCGGCGCCAGACCGGGATTTTTCGATCGCGCATTCTGGTAGCTGATCGCCATCGCCGCCCCCATTTGAACCGCATAATACCAGATGCCGATGGACGCCAACGTGACGATCGCCAGGTTGCGCATGGACGGCAGCAGTTTACCCAAATAGCTTTCCACCAGGACGACCACCGCCGCGGCAATCTGCAGCAGAAGGAAACCCAGCAGAACCCAGCGTCCCACGTTCGCGCTCACCCCGACCGTCAGCAAATCGGCGAGACCTCCCAGGCACAGGCTGGCGACGAATAGAAAGGCTGCCGGGGTGCGCGTCGTCTTGGCCGGCGGCGGAAGCGGAGCGAGCGGCGCAGCCGCGCCCGGCAGCGCGAGCCCGACTCTGCCCTCGGGCAGCGGCCCGATCTGCTTGTCTTCCACCGCCTCCGCCCAATTGCCCTCGATGACACCCTGCGCCTGGGCCAGATAGGGTTCCACCTTCTCCAGAAAGCGCCGCGCCGTGTCGATGCAATAGAGCGACGGAAGCTCTTCGGAGCTGACGGCGGTGTAAATGCGGCACCGGCAACCTCGGGCGGCGGAGAAGAACACCCAGGCAACCACCAGAGCCGCGGACCCAGCCGCCCAAAACCAGGCTTGGAGGTTGCGCTCCAGCCCGTGGATGGGCGCCAGCGCGAAGAGCCACAGCGCGGCGATCGCCGCCGCGCGGGTTGAAATGTGGAACCGCCGCGCCTTGGCTACAACGATGGCCTGCACGTCGCGAAAATAGAATCGCTTGTACTCTTCCCGAAAGCGTGCGGATTTGACCAGCAACAAGTGGTCGGACCCCAGCCATACGCTGGAGCCGAAGAGAAAGCCTCTGCGATGTCCAGGCAGTTTGCGATAGCGCTCGCGGTTCTCTTCCATGGTCACGCTCCGGTCCGGGCCTTGGCCGGCGGGTCATAGATGACGGCCGCTGGTTTGATATCAACATGCGGCCGGATCTTCGGCCCCATCCGGGCTGCTGCCACCAGATACCAGATGCCCCAGATCCACAGCCCGCCTTCGAGCAGTGCAACCGCCAGTCCCACGCCGAAACGCCAGCGGTTGCGGCGCACCAGGCTGATCGGCTGCTTCCACTTCATGATCGCCAGCGCCACCACCGCCGGCGCGGAAAGAATCGTGAGCGGCCAGATCACCAGCAGGGCGAAGGGTATGAACAGAGCCCAGGTGTCGTACAACATCCGCGAGGTGCCGGAATTGACGGACCGCGCTTTCCCGCTGGAGGCGGCCACGCAGGACGGGCACCAGACCCCGCTGCCGAACTCCACCGCGCAGAGCTGGCACACGAAGCGTCCGCACTGCTGGCAGGCCGATACCGCCCGCTTGCCGGGATGGTCGAAGCACGCGGCATCGCCCGCCAACGCCGTTTCGCCGCGCGCCGCGGTCGCCTCCGCCAGGGCGGCCGGAAACAGCCGTACGGTGTTGCGAGAGCCGCAGGACGTACAGTTGGCAGCCTCACCGTTCCGCAGTTCCCATTTGGGCAACGGCATACTGCAGCGGGCGCAGGGTACGGGCATCCGGACGTACTAGCCTCTGGTCTGGATCACCCTGGTGTCGCAGATCATGTCGTGCAGCGCGCGTTTCTGAGAGTCGAATCCCGCCATGATGTATCCGATGTAAAGGATCATGGCGCTCAGCATCTTTGAGAAATAGCGGCCGATGGCGCGGCCCACTTGAATGCCCGATCCATCGGGACGAACTACCTTGACTCCCACCGCCATCTTCCCCGGCGTGGCGCCGAATTTGACGATAAAGAAGGTTTCGTAGGTGCACCCGAGGACCATGCCGAAGAGCGCCGACAACCCGATCATGCCGAACATCGGCGCCAGCATCGCGAAGACTTCCTCCGGCGCGGCGTTCGGGTTTGGCGTCATGCGAGCCATGGACAGACCCAATGCTCCAAACACCATGGCTTGCAGGATGCCCATGGGAATCGCCAGGATGATGCCATCGATGATCACGGCCACGAACCGCAGCCAGAATCCGCCGTACCGGACGAAGCCGGCCGGCGCCACACCTTCGCGCAGTTTCTGCGCATAAGCATTCTTACAGTTTGGACAGACCAGCCGGTCGCCGAAGCGGGCCAGTTCTTCAGCGGCCCAAGGCTGCCCGCATTCCGAACAGTAGTTAGTTTGAGGTGCCATATGACGTCCACTGGGTAGTTTAGCAGGCTGCTGAAACTCTAAAGGAACACATGAAATGAAGAGTGTTACGGACCGCTTACTGTCATGCGCACCGAGAACGCGCACGCGACCGTGGTCGGCAAACCGGCGGAGTCGCGCGCGGAATCGACTTCCGTCGCAACGCGGATTCCCACTCGGCCGGCAATTCTATTTCCTTATTCCTCAGCCAGTTGCTTGAATCCCAGGCTCGAGCCGGCGAAGGACGGATGCTACCGTTTGGGCGACATGTGCCTCCCGGAAGATTCTTCGGCGCCGCGACCGGCTGACCGGTGGCTGGTGCGCCACAACGCGACGTTTTCGAGGGAGGGCCGGTGCCTGCTATTCGCCTGTTACTCCCCATCGCTGAGAGACTGTCACGCTTGCCGCACGATTGCATGGTGCAAATACTATGACCACTCAGGCGTACGAGACCACGACCGGCTGGCGCTCGTAAGATGGGACGACGACGGCGGGCAACCGTGCCCGCCATTGTGAGATAGAGACTAAGTACGTCATTTCGCAACTACGATAACGTATTGTCGTGCGACTCGCGGGCGAGGCATGCCTCGCCCCTACAGCGCCCAACCGCCGGCCGTAGGGGCCGGGCATGCCCGGCCCTCCCCGCCGCAAAGCGCTCGGCCGCCACCGGAAATACGTCACTGCATTTACGAATGCGTGTACTAAGTCTCGCTCTTCCTGCCGCTCGCCCTTGCGGTAAGTGTGATTTTAGCCACAGTACCCCCTGCCGCATTACACCCTTGTGGACGAAGAAACCAGTGATATACTTCCAATAACTTGTTTCTCCCGGAGGGGCTTGTGTCAGCCGGACTGGACAATCTCAAGCACGTCGTCGTACTCATGATGGAAAACCGCTCCTTCGACCATATGTTGGGGGCGCTCCACGCGGCAGATTCACGGATCAACGGCCTCACCGGCACTGAGACCAATCCGGATACGACTAACGAGCCGGCCCCGGTAGCGCCGTTAGCCGAGTTCCAGAGCCAGCTCGATCCCGACCCCGACCATTCCTTCCCGGCGGTACAGAAGCAACTGTTTTTCCCCGCTGCGGGACCGCCGGCGGTTCCCTCAATGCAAGGCTTCGTGCAGAGTTACTGGGACCAGCAGCACAACGTCGGGCACTCCCATAAGATCATGTACTACTTCGCGCCCGGCAAGCTCCCCGTGCTGCACACACTGGCGCAAAGCTACGCCCTGTTTAACGGCTGGTTCGCTTCCATCCCGGGTCCCACGGTCTGCAACCGCGCCTTCGCTCACTACGGTACTTCGTTCGGCAAAGTAAACCTCGATATCTTCTACGTCGTGGAGCCCTACCAGAGCATCTACGAGCGGCTGCTTGCGGCCGGACGCACCACTAAGCTCTACTATTTCGATCCGTCGAGCTCCACACAGGAAGTCGTCAATCTGCTGAAGAATCAGCCGCAGATCTTTGCCACGTACCCACAGTTCCTCGAGGACTGCAAGAGTGGAGCGCTGCCCGATTACAGCTTCGTCGAGCCCAACTATAGCGATCACCCCGGCGATGACGGCGGAGAACAGCTCGCGTCGGACCAGCATCCGGATCACGACGTGCAAGCCGGCGAACAATTCATCGCGTCGATCTACAACGCCATCCGGCAAAACCCGGACCTCTGGCAAAGCACCGCACTGCTGATCACCTACGACGAACACGGCGGGATTCACGATCACGTGCCGCCGCCGCCCTGCATCCCGGATGGATTCCAAGCGGCGCTCACGGACACCGGCGGCATGCCGTTCGCCTTCGACCGGCTGGGTGTGCGCGTGCCCGCGATTCTGGTTTCGCCCTGGATTGCCAAAGCGACCGTGGTGCCAGGTCCGGAAGATCCGGCAAACGGGCGCGTGTTCGAGCACGCCTCCATTCCCGCAACCATCACGCAGCACTTCATCGGCGATTACGACAACCGCTCGCCGCGCGAAAAGGCCGCGCAGACCTTTCTCGATTTGTTGACCGATGCAATGCGGCCCGATTCGGACTGCCCGAGCTTCCAGCTCGACTAGGAGACTCTCCCGATGCCACAGCCCCCCGTGATCCGCGTTCCGAAACCGTCGCGCAGCTCTTACCAGCCGAACCGGCCGCTCTCGAAGAATTCGCTGCTGCAGAACCATGTCAAGCATTTTCGTGAGCTGGAGAAGGATCTCCCGCCCGACCAGCAGACCGGCATCCCGGTTGACTCGATCACGACAGAGGGCCAGGCGGCCGAGTACATCCGGCGCATGACTATGAAGCTCCATCGACCGTCCGGAGGAGTGTAGAGATGCGAAAGAACAGCGTCCCTATTTTCTTTGCATATCTCGCGCTCTCGGCCGGCGCATACGCGCAGGAAACCCAGTTAGGGTCCGATTTCCGCCGTGAGGGAGACGCTCTCCGGCAGGATTGTTCGAGCTTCAACTTCAAATCACTGGGCAGTTGCGCCTACACCCTGTTCACTGATCATCCGCTGCACATCGCCGCCGGCAGCATCGCTCCGCAGGACGGCTTCGGTCTTGGGCCGGCGTTCGTGGCGCATTGGACGCCCAACGAATCCTGGCGTCTGAGTTGGGATGTGGACGCTGTCGTCTCCACCAACCGATCCTGGCGCGCGGGCGCCTACATGACGGCGATTTGGGATCGCCACAGCCGCATCGTGGTCAAACCGGGCGGAAGCGGCGCGGGCGCGTCCAACCTCACCGTCCGGGAGGATCCGGTATTTCACTTACTGGTGCAGACCATTTCCCTGAAAGCGCTCGACTATTTCGGCCTGGGTCCTGACTCGAGCGAAGCGGCTCGCTCCTTCTTCGGAATGCGCGAAACCGTCGCCGGAGTCAACGCCACTTGGCCCATCGTGCAGCAGTGGCACATAGCGCTTTATGGCGAGGCCAATGGCCGCTTCGTGGACGTTCGCCCCAGCACCGGCGAGTCCAGCCCGTCCATCGAACAACTGTACTCGCCGGCCACCGCGCCGGGCCTGGCCAGCCAACCGGCGTTTGCGCAGTTCGGCGAAGGAGTGCGCATCGCTCCGTCTTTTGCCGGCGGCCACGTCCGGCTGAATTATTCCGTGATGTTCAAGGAATACGCGGCGCCCGGCGATTCCACGTATTCGTTTGAACGCTGGACAACCGATCTGTCCCACCAATTCCCGATCTACCGGCGGACCCGGAGTCTGGCGCCGAACGGCTTCAATGGTCCCGACGACTGCTCAGTGAGCGCGGGCACGCATACCTGCCCCGCCGTGACCCGCAACCTGGAGGGCAGCATCACGGCGCGGTTCCTGATGAACCAATCGTTCGCCTCGGCGGGGCATGTGGTGCCCTTCTACTTTCAGCCGACCCTGGGCGGCTCGGATATCGACGGCAATCCGGCTCTCCCGAGCTACCAGGACTATCGCTTCCGCGGGCCGAACGATCTGCTATTGCAGGCGGCCTTCGAACATTCGATCTACGGCCCGCTCGGATTTACAGCCATGCTGGACGAAGGAAAAGTCGCGCTCCAGCGGAGCGATCTCGATTTCACCCATCTGCGGCATAGTTATTCGGTTGGGCTGACGCTGCGCGCGGGAGGATTCCCGATGGTCTGGCTGCTGTTTTCGTTTGGCGGCCAGGAGGGCTCCCACACCACCGCTGCCATGAACAGCTCGCTCTTCGGCGCCTCCGCGCGCCCGAGCCTGTACTGACAGCGCGCGTATCGGCGCCGTGATGCCCAATATGGTATTTCACCGCCTCTGACTGGGTCGCGTTGTTGCCAGAGCTAGTCGCTGGGCGCTCCGTTCGCCATGCGCCACGGATCTTCGGCGCGGTTGACCGGGCACAGGGTGTTATAAAGGGTTGTCACATGCATTTATCGCTCACTCTCGTCCCGGCGGCGCGGGAGCGCGCAATCGGGCTTCGGAGTAAGTGCGAATGAATGAAGACCAAACCAGGCCCGCTCCGGTCGAACCGGGCGGCATCCGTCAACGCTCCTACCAGATCTTCCTGCAAGGTCTTGCCGGTCCCGCGGCTGGGTTTCCGTGGTGGTCCGCCGTCGTCATCACAGCGGGGTCGGAGGCCCAGGCCGAGATCTACCGCCAGGAGATCCATCGCCGCTCCGAACACGGCTATTTGCCGCGCAACGTCTCCTGGCACGTCGTCCCCGATCCGGAAGGCCGCCACATTGGCAGCGGCGGCGCGACACTGCGCGCTCTCCAGGTAATTGGCAAATACGATCCGGCGTGGTGGCGAAGCAACCGCGTCCTGGTCATCCACGCGGGCGGCGAGTCCCGCCGTCTGCCCGAGTACAGTCTGACCGGCAAACTGTTCGGCATCTTGCCCGCGCGCACGCCTTGGGGCGAAAACAGCACCGTCTTCGATGAAACGCTAGCTCTCTCCACGCTCTGGCTGGAGCGTTTCTCCTCCGGTCTGGTGGTCTCTTCCGGTGATGTCGTCCTGACCTTCGACGCGGCCGGTCTCGACTGGGACCGCCCCGGAGTCGCCGGCGCCGCCATCCGGCAACCAATGGAAACAGGCACGCGCCACGGCATCTATGTCCTCGACGAGCGCGGCCGCGTGTATTCCTTCCTGCAAAAACCCACTCCCGCCCAGGTCCGTGCCGCCGGCGGCGTTCTACCCTGCGATAATGTCGCGCTCGATACCGGTCTCCTTCACTTCGACTCGAACCTGTCCGCCGGCCTGTCTCAGTTGGCTTCCACTCTGCCCGAAATTCCGTTCCTCGACCTCTATCGGCAGTTCACGCTCTCGCTCACCGGGGAAGTCCTGTGCGCCCTGCCCGAGTTGGCCGCCTTGCTGCACGGGGTTCCGTTCCACTGCTCGCTGGTGGAAGGCACGTTCACGCACGTCGGCACCACGTCCCATTTGCGCCGGCTGTTCCAGGGCGGAGTGGTGGACAGCATCCTGGCGCCCGGAAGCGAGCTTGGTCCCGGCGCGCTGGTCATCGAATGTCACTCGACGCAGCCGATCCGCGTGGGTGCGGGCGCCATCGCGCACGGTCTGACGGATGCGTCCGGCCCGATCACGGTCGCGGAGCGAACAGTTGTGCACGAGATGCCGGTCCACCTGCCGGACGGCCGGCGCGGTTTCGTGGTGCGGGCGTACGGCGTCGAGGACGACCCGAAAACTCTTACCTGGTTCGGCCGCCCGATTTCGGAAGTCCTGAAAACTCTGAACCTCGACCCGGAAGAGGTCTGGGCCGGTGTTCCACCGGACGAGCGTTGTCTTTGGAACGCCCGGCTTTTCCTGTTCGACAACCACGCGCCGCCCAGCCTGTCCCTGGCCACCAGCACCGCGTACGCGGATCGGGAGGCGCTGGTGGAGGCGCGTGACCGGCGCCGCGATGCGAATTGGCGGGCCTCCGCGGTCGCGCTGGCGCGCGCGGAAACGGACGTGCGCCCGCTGTTGATGCACTCTCCCGGCATCAACGCCCTGGCGGAGACCGGCCGCGCGCTGAGTGCGGAAGCGGTGGGTATCGAAGCGAGTGCTCCGTCGGAGGCGGCCAGCCGTCACTTTCACGCGAGTCTGTTCTATAACCAGGCAGGGCTTGCCGAGGAGTCGGCGCGCGCCCGCGCCGCGGCATTTCAGGCGGTGCACAAAGCGGTGGCCGGACGCACGCCCGCGTCTTTCCGCGCCGCCGCCTGCCACCGTGCAGCGCCCGAATCCTGCCTGGCGGTATCGGCTCCGGCGCGCATCGATTTTGGCGGTGGTTGGTCCGACACTCCGCCGTTTTGCCTGGATTGGGGTGGCACCGTATTCAACATGGCGATTACGGTGAACGGCACTTACCCCATCCGCACCGTCGTCCGCCCGCTCAACGAACCCGTGGTGCGGTTGGTTTCTTCGAAAGCCACCGAGTTACTCACCGCCGGTTCTTTTTCGTCCGCCGCCGATGTCGGTTCCCCATTCGCCATTCATCGCGCCTCGCTCGAGATGCTCGGCTTTGTGAGATCCGGCGAACCGGTGGACGGCCTGGAGATTCGCACCGAAGTGAGCCTGCCCGTGGGCTCCGGGTTGGGCACCAGCAGCATCCTCGCCGCGACCGTGTTAAAGGCACTCCTCGCGATGCGCGGGGATGTTGTGAGCGTCCAGGAACTCTCGGATCTGGTGCTGGCTCTAGAACAGTTCATGACCACCGGGGGAGGGTGGCAGGATCAGGCTGGCGGCATTTATCCGGGTGCGAAATTGACGATGACCGGCCCGGGCCCCCGCCAGCGCCTGCGCGTGGAACCGGTGCCGTGTCCGGATGGGTTTGCGGAGCGGTTCGTTTTCTATTACACCGGCATCCGCCGCATCGCGAAAGACCTGCTGGGGCAGGTGGTGGGCCGCTATCTGGCGCGTGAAGTCAAAGCCGTGCAGGTGTTGCACAGCATCAAGACGCTGGCCGTGGAGATGGCCTACGCGATGAAGGAATCCGATTGGGATTATCTCGGCAGCCTGCTCGATCGGCACTGGCAGCTCAACCAGGTCCTGGACCCGCACACCACCAACGCGCCCATCAACGCGCTGCTCGAACGCGTCCGCCCCTACGTCTCGGGCGCCAAGCTGGCCGGCGCCGGCGGCGGTGGTTTTCTCATGCTGCTGGCCAAAACGCCGGAGGATGCGCAGGATCTTCGCCGGTTTCTCGCTTCGCTTCCCGGCCCCGGATCTCTGTATGAATGGGCCGTCGCACCGCTGGGGCTGCACGCCAGCGCATGACGGTGGGGCAGGTCCCCGACCTGCCAACCTGCCGGCTCCGCGGCTACCCACACGCATGCGTCAATGATGATATAAGTAGTGATCGCAGGAAAGCATATGCCACGACTACTTACAAACGACATCGTCACCGCCGCTATCGCCGGCTTCGAAAAGCAGAAGGCAGAATTAGACGCTCAGATCGCAGAGCTTCGTCAGATGCTCTCCGGCGGCTCGGCCCCGGCCGCTGCCGCGCCGAAAGCGCCGAAGCGCAAACGGCGAAAGTTGAGCGCCGCGGGCCGGCGGGCCATCGGCGAAGCGCAGCGAAAGAGGTGGGCTGAGTCGAAGCGGCCGTCGGCGCCGCCAGCGCCATCCGCTCCTGAAGCGAAGCCTAAACCGAGAATCAGTGAAGAAGGCATGAAGCGGATCATCGCAGCTACCAAGAAGCGTTGGCGGTTAGCGAAAGCAGCCAAGGCGCAACCCAAAATCGCAAAGACCGCCAAGAAAGCCGCGCCGGCTACGAAGAAAGCTGCTGTCAAGAAGGCCGTTGTCAAGAAGGCTGCCGTCAAGAAGGCTGCCGTTAAAAAGGCTGCCCCGAAGGCTGCCGCAAAGACGGCGAAGAAAAACGCTCCCGTGAAGAAAGCTGCAGCGGTATCGGCCCCGCCCGCTCCACCGGCGGCCACGGGAACTGTCGCGCCGTAGATCGCCTATCAGCGATTCTGATCCAATCGCCGACAACCGCTCCCTAACGGTCGCGGCTCCGATAGCGTTCCGTTCGGAGCCGCGACCGTTAGGGAGCGGTTGGTGTAGTTATTTCGTGACAAGGACTAAGCTGGTAGACGAATGAACTCATCCTCCCGATTCCTGGCGCTTGCCGCCCTGCTTGCCTGCGGCCCGGTTGTGGGCAGCTTGACCGCGCAGCCCGATCCCTTCGATCAGGTCGCGACCATGCGCCGCGGGGTGAACATCATCGGCTATGACCCGCTATGGAAGAACTTCGCCAAGGCGCGCTTCCATGAGCGCCATTTCCAACTCATCCAGCAGGCCGGGTTTCAGACCGTGCGCGTGAACCTGCAAGCTTTCAGCCACATGGATGCCAAGAACCGGCTGAAACCGGCGTGGCGGAAGACGCTGGACTGGGTCATCAAGAACGCCCTGGCCAACCATCTCACCGTGATTCTCGACGAACACGACTTCGGGGCCTGCGCCAAGGACGCCGACACCTGCCGCACCAAGCTGCTGGCCTTCTGGCAACAAGTCGCGGAGACTTACAAGGACGCGCCGCCGAGCGTCGTTTTCGAAATTCTGAACGAGCCGAACAGCGCCCTGACCGACGAGCGCTGGAACGCGCTTCTCAAAGAAACGCTCGCGCTGATCCGCAAGACAAATCCCGTGCGCAACGTCGTCATCGGTCCCGGTCACTGGAACAACATTCAGCATTTGGACCAGCTCGATCTTCCGGAGGACGACCGCCACATCATCGTCACCGTGCACTACTACGTGCCCATGACGTTCACGCACCAGGGCGCGGCCTGGAGCAAGGAGACCGCGCACCTGTCCGGCATCACCTGGGGCAGCGATGCCGAAAAGCAGCAGGTGGTGGACGATTTCGCCGGCGTTCAGCAGTGGTCGAAGGCGCACAACCGGCCAATTCTGCTGGGCGAATTCGGCGCCTATGACAAGGGCCCCCTCGAATCGCGCATCCTTTACACGTCATGGGTGGCGCGGACGGCCGAGTCTCTGGGTTGGGCGTGGACCTATTGGCAGTTCGATTCGGATTTCATCGTCTGGGACATGGCCAAGGACGCCTGGTTCGAACCTATCCGGAAGGCCCTGATACCCGCTCAAAGATAATGGCGCTGAGCACCCGGTATCGTGAATGCGGTGACGTATTTCCGGCGGCGGGAGCGCTTCGCGGCACGCCGGGCCGGGCATGCCCGGCCCCTACGGCCGGCGGTTGGGTGCTGTAGGGGCGAGGCATGCCTCGCCCGCGAATCGCACGACAATATATTATCGTAATTGCGAGACGGCGTACCTAGCTACCTCGGTGGCGAAAGCGTGGAAGAGGGCGCCGGTTTGCCGTCGATGGGATTGGCTTCCATCAGTTCGACCCGCGTCCCGTCCGGATCGAACAGGCCCACCTGCCGTTTGTTGTCCACGCCCAGATTGATCTTCATCTGGCGCGCGTAGTCCTTTCGCGCCGGCCGCGCTTCGAGCGTCGCCACAGCCTTGTCCATATCCGGCACGACCAGGCAGATGTGATGCTCCCCACCGCGCCGGTCCGGCGGCGGCAGTTCCTTGTAGAGCATGAACTCCACGTGGTTGTCGCCATCCGGCACGCGCATATTGACCCAGCTCAACGTCGTGCTGGTCCGGCCGGCGCCGCGCCAGATCTCGTGGCACCCCAGAATTCCGCCGTAGAAGTTAGTGGCGGCGTCCAGGTTGCCCACCAGAATGCCGACGTGCATCATGCGGTCCGAGATGCGCGTCGCGGGCATGTGCCTACCGGTGTCTTTGCCAATCAAGCTATCGGGCAGGTACTCCACGATCTCCACCACGTGGCCGTCCGGATCGGTTACCGAGATCTTCTTGTTCCCGACCCGGCTCCGCACCACCGGATCCGGCACTTTGACCCCGCGCGAAGCCAGATACAGCCGCATCCGCTCAACGTCGTCTGTATAGAGCCCCAGATGGTTCAGTTGGCCTTCGCCCTTGGTCGGTTCGTTGACCAGCTCCACGTACTGATGGTCGTTGATTTTGACGAAGGCCATTTGCACCGTGCCATCGGCCTTCGGCAACGTGAAAGCTTCCTCGTAGCCGAGGAAATCCTCGTAGAATGCGCGAGCCTTCGCCAGGTCGCTGACGAAGATGGAGTAGTGGGCCACACCGAAGACTTTCGGCCGCGCCGGTGGCGCCTGGGCAGCGAGGGACAGACACAGCAGAAACCCGAGGCAGTATCTCATGCGTTCAGGTTACGTCCGCCGGCGGACCGCCGCAACCGCCGCGCCCGCACGGTCCCCACAATGCCACGGGACTATGGAAGATAATGAAAGGCGAAGATGCCTTTACTTAACTGGTCACGTGGCGCGTTAGCGGCGGTTAAGAATAAGGACTGCCGGGCTGAGATGACACGATTGTTCAACGCGTACTTCCGTGTGGCAGAAGCCAAAGCACTGACTGGCCGTATCCTCTATCTCGATTTGCCGGGGCGCCACAGCCGATACCACTTCCATGCGACGTTCGCGAAAACGACCGGCTGGGTTGTACAAGCAGAACTGAAGCAGGAATACCGTATAATTCGGTGACAGTGACGGGTTTTGACGTTCGGGGCTCTCTCTTCTTGTCTCCTACTTTCTTTCGCTTGCCGTCGTTTTCATGCGCGCGATGTGGCCCGCGGAGAATCGCGGGTAAGTTCGAAGCAATCGAAATCAATTACAAACTGTGAGCCAATCGGGCCCACTTTCTCGCGCGCTGACGGAACGGAAGCAGATACGCGAACGGAATTGCCGGCGCTGGTGCGCCGGGGCTGCGAGGAACCGGTTCCTGTCTCCTCTCGAGGAGGAGAATACAAGCCACTGTGGCCGCCTTACGAACGTTGCACGGCGTGACCCGGTTTCAAATTGCCCCCTGCAGGGAGGGACCATGGTTAGGCACCGGACGTCGCCCCGAAACGGCTGCTTCTCGGCGAGCGAGCAGCTCTTTTTCGATTTCAGAGTA
>Ga0208820_1000296_pt1 | contig 43982 bp, 36 predicted proteins | sample June2015DPH_16_5_FD_184713 | JGI IMG/M metagenome (GOLD analysis project Ga0208820, IMG submission 184713) | Peatland microbial communities from SPRUCE experiment site at the Marcell Experimental Forest, Minnesota, USA - June2015DPH_16_40... | ecosystem: Environmental > Terrestrial > Soil >...
GCGGTGGCCGCCTGGCCGGCGATGTTGGCGCCGTTGGTGAGACCTTCGCCGGTGCCGAAGAAAGTAACCACGGTGCCGCGGGCGGCCGGCGCGGTCGATGAATTGAGGCTGCCATCCTGATTGAGAGCCGCCGCAAACAGCGCCGGCGCCGAGGCCACCACCGGCAGGTTCAGCGTGCCCGCCAACTGGCCCTGATACGTGACCACCACCTCGGTGACGCTTTCGCCGGCGATGGTATAAGGCACTTGCGCGTTGATCTGCGAGGCTTGCGCGTAGAACAGCGGCGCCGGCACGCCGTCAAAGCTCACCTCCGCGCCCGCCAGCATATTGCCGACCAGGCCGGAAGCATCGAACGTTCCGGTGACGCCGGAGGTGGGGCCGATCGCGGCGCCGTAGATGGTGACGATCTCGCCGGGCGCCACCGCTCCCTGGCTTTGGCTGGCGGCGTTGACCAGCGCCAGCGCCGCGCTCACCGGGGCCGGCCCCACCGTGACGGTATCGGTCACGGGCAACAGGCGCCGCACGCGGTTGTTGCCGGTATCGGCAAAGTACAGGTCGCCGGCGCCATCCAGCAGCATGCCCGAGGGCGAGTTGAGGAAAGCCGCGAGCGACGCGCCGCCGTCGCCCGAGAAGCCGGCCGTACCTTGTCCGGCGATGGTGTGGATGGCGCCATCCGGCGTCACCAGGCGGATCGCGTGATTGCCGGTATCGGCGATGAAGAGGTCCCCGTTGCCGTCCACGGCCACGCCGGAGGGCGCATAGAGGGCAGCGGCGCTGGCCGCGCCGCCATCCCCCGAATACCCCGCCGCGCCGCTGCCCGCCACGGTTTCGATCACGCCGGCCGGTGTCACCTCGCGAATGCGATGGTTCGCGGTGTCGGCGATGAACATGTCGCCCGAGCCGTCCAGCGCGCAGGCGCTGGGCAGGTTGAGTTGCGCGAAGCGCGCGGATTCGCCATCGCCCGCGTCTCCCGGGCTGCCGTTGCCGGCGAAGGTGGTCACCACGCCGTTCGGCGGCGCCACCAGCACGTGGTGATTGTCCGTATCGACGATGTAGACCGAGCCGTCGCGCGCGGCGCAAACGCCGCGCGGGCCGCGCAGCGGCGTGTCCAGCGCGGCCGCATCGGTTCCCGCCAAGGTGGAGATCACCCCCGCCGAAATGTCGCGCACCCGCGAGTTGCCGGTGTCGGCCACCAGCAGGTTGCCCGACGGATTCATGGCCAGGCCCATCGGCGCATTGAGCTCCGCCGCGGTGGCGGGCACGCCGTCGGTGTTATAACCCGCCGTTCCGTCGCCGGCCAGAGTCTGGATGATACCGGTCGCGAGCACGATCCGCACGCGCTCGGTTCCCGTGTCGGCGATGAACAGATTGCCCGCCGTATCCAGCAGGACGGCGGAGGGCTGAGCGAGAATCGCGCTGGTGGCGGGAGTGCCGTCGCCCACCGCGCGCAGATAGCCGTCGCCGGCCACGGTCGTGATGAGGCCGTCCGGGTACGCCTTGCGCACGCGCATGCCGTCGGCAATGAAGACGTCTCCGGCCGGGTCGACGGCCAGGTCGTGCGGCGCGTTCATGAGCCCGGCCGCGATGGCGATGCCGCCGTCGCCCGAGTATCCTGGCACAGCGCCGGCGAAATTCGACCAGGCTCCGGCGGAAGTGTAGGATTGAACGGTGATGCTCGGGCATCCGGCCACATAAACGGTCAGCGACTGATCCACGGCGACCGCCGTCGGCGTGGCCAGCAAGGTGGAAGCGCTCCCGCCCAAGACCGTGGAAATGACGCCGCCGGGCAGGATTTTGCGCACGCGGTTGTTGCCGGAATCGGCGATCAGCAGCGCGCCGGTGCGGTCCACCGCCAGTCCGGCCGGGAAGCTGAGCTGGGCCACGATGGCAGGGCCGCCATCGCCGCCCAGGCCGGCGATACCGGTTCCCGCTACGGTCGAGATTACGCCGGCGGGCGTCACTTTGCGCACACGGTGGCCTTCGAACTCGGCGATATAAAGATTAGCGGCCGCATCGACCGCCACGTCGCGCGGCGCGTAGAGCTGGGTCGCGCTGGCCTGCCCGCCATCGCCCGAGTAGCCTTCCACTCCGGTGCCGGCGATGGTGACGATGGCGCCGTCGGGACTGACCCTGCGCACGCGATTATTCGCCAGGTCGGCGATATACAGATTCCCCGCGGCGTCCACCGCCAGGCCATAAGGAAAGTTGAGCTGGGCCGCGACGGCCGGGCCGCCATCTCCGCTGAAGCCGGCCGTGCCGGTGCCGGCGATGGTCGTGATGATTCCGGCAGTGTCCACTTTGCGGACGCGATGGTTGTCGGTGTCGGACAAGTACAGGTTGCCCCTCGCGTCCACGGCCACGCCTTGAATGGAGCCGATCTGCGCCGCGGTGGCCGGGCCGCCATCGCCCATCAACGAACTGCCGGCCACGGTTTGGATGGTGTAGGCCGGAACGTCGGCCGCTGGCAAGGCCAACGCCCAGAACAACACGAGCCACGCGCACCAATTGTGTTTCATGCCGAGCAAAAGACTAGTGGCCCGCGGCCCGGCGAATTCTCAACAGGGTAGGACATGCTTTAGCTTGTCCGATGCCAAGGAAGATTTGGGCAAGCTAAAGCGTGCCCTACCACAAAAAAAGGGGAGCCCGAAGGCTCCCCTGGAGTGAATGCCGCTTTACGCGTCAGCTCCGTCAGAAGCTGAACTTGAGCGCGATTTGCGCACTGCGCGGGTTGCTCGAGAACGCCTGGGTCGGCTGCATGAAGATTCCCGACTGCGGTTCCAGCATGCTGTGTACCGCGCTGCCGGTGAAGCCGATCGGCGCCACATCGCTCAGGTACCCGCCGATATACTGCGGATGGTTGAAGATGTTGATGCAGCGAATGGAGAATTCCAGCCGCTTGCTCTCGGTGATGTTGAATTTCTTGGCGATCGTCATGTCCACGTCGTCGGTGGGGTGAAGGTGCTCAGTGTTCCGGCCGCCGTTGGGCAGCGTGCCGGCGGCGCCTTCAATGTAGCGGGCGTTCGGGTTCTTAGCCAGGTAAGCCACGGTCGCGCCGGCGGTGTTCTTCAGCGCCGTCACACCCGAGCCCGTGTTGTCCGTTCCGGACGGGTTAACGAACGCCCGGTCGCCGGCGGAATCGGCGTTCAGATTGGCGTCGACGCCACTCTGGACGTCGGCCAGGGTACCGGTCTGGAAGACGTAAATCGGAACAAATTCCCAGTTGCCCACCAGGTTCTTCATGAACCAGTTCGAGTGCTTGAAGAACGGCAGATCGTAAAGGGCCTCGAGCGAGAAGCGCTGGCGATGGTCGAGCCCCGAACTGGAGCGGTCCAAGGCCAGGTTGGTCGAGTCTTCCGGGCGGCGCGGCGTCAGATAGGTGGAGAACACATCCGCCGTGGAATCGTCGATGGCGTGGCTCCACGTGTAGCCCGCGTTCAACTGCAGGCCGTTCGAGAAGCGGCGGTTCAACGAGTTCGCCCAGCCATGGTAGATGGAATTGCCCCAGGGCATGTAAGCGGTGATGAAGCTCTGGAAACCGGCGTTCAGGTAAGCCGGCTTCAGGTAACCGCCGTTGTCGTAAGCGGTCTCGAGGGCGGACAGGGTATTGGGGAGCGCGTCCAACGTCGATTGGCTAGGCGCCGTCAGGTACAGCGGCAAAGCGGTGGAAGGGGTGACTGTTGGCTGCTCATCCAAGCGTTCCTGGACCGACAGGTGGACGCTGTGAGTACCCACGTAGCGGCTCTCAAAGGTGTAGTCGTTATGGAATACGTGTTGCACGCCAACGTTCCAGGAGAGCGTCTCCGGCCGTGTCTGGTTGGGAACATAGCCGGCCGTTTCGGCGATCGCATCCGCCTTGTCCAGCGTCCCGCCGCTGGTGTTGGGCGGAATACCGCCGTTGGCCAGGAAGTTGCCCTGGTTCAGCCCGGATACGTCAACCGTGGTCTGGGCTTGCGGCGGAAGGGTCAGCAACCCTTGATTATCGTAAAGCACGTCGTAAAACAAGCCCAAGCCGGCGCGAATGGAGGTCTTGCCGCTTTGGCCCGGCGAGTACGCGATACCAACGCGCGGCATGAGCCCGTTCTTCTGCGGTTGCGGTTCGCCGAAGGTGATCAGGCCCGGAACGTTGGAAATTGCGTTTTCGGTCTGTAGACGCTCGGTGTAGGGCACCGTCTGGTATTCGTAGCGCAGGCCGATGTTGACGGTCAGGTTCGGGTGGACCTTCCAGCTATCGTTGACGAAAAAGCCGGCAAGAACCCGGTCTCCATAATATTTCGAGTTGCCCAGCGAGCGCTCGGCGAGGTAATCGGGATTATAATCGAACAGGTAATCCGAGAGATAGCTCCACTCATAGTCGCCGCGGGACCGCTGCGTGAAGAATTGCGGCGAGATCTGTTTCCAGCCGTCGAAGCCGAATTTCAGCGTGTGCGAACCCTTGGTCCAGCTCAGGCTGTCGGTCAACTGGTATTGATTCTGAATGCCACCTTGCGGCGCATTCGGATCGGGACCGATCTCGACCCCAAGTTCGTAGATCACGATGTTCGGGAAAGCATCCAGGCCGGGGAATTTCTGACTGCCGACCGAATCCACGCTGGAATCGCGGTTGTACCCCAAGCGGAACTCGTTGACCAGCGCTGGCCCGAACGTGTGGAACTCGGAGAAAGTCACGATGTAGGCGTTGGCGGGCACGGTCTGGAAGAAGGCCGCCGGGAAGCCGGCCGTATCGATCGAGCCGGTGCGGTTCAGAATGAAGCGGCCGCGGACCGAGTCGCTGCTCGAGATGTTGTAGTCGACGGAGGTCACGGCGTTCTCCGAGTTGCTGAAGCTGGGCGCCGTGTACCCGATCAATCCGATTGGTATGGATACGGCGTTAGCCGTCTGATTTCCCAGGCTCTCATTGCCGACTCCCACCAGGGGATTGGCGCTGTCGCCGCAGGCCGCGGGCGATGAGGCCGTGGAAGCCGTGCCGAGGTATTGCTTGAGCACGCCCAGATTGTTCTGGCTGATGCCGGAAATTCCGCTCAGGGTGCTCCATCCAGCGGCGGTCGGCGCGCAGACCAGTCCGCCGGCGGCGACGCCGCCGGTCGGCTGGTACTCGTAGTCGACGAAGAAGAACAGCTTGTTCTTCTTGATCGGGCCGCCAAACGCGCCGCCGAAACGGTTGTTGTCATACCGCGGATGCAGCGGGTTGCCTTCTACGGAATTCAGATTGTCGGCTGCGTCGAGGTTCCGGTTCTCCAGATACTCATACGCCGTCCCGTGATACTGGTTGGTGCCGCTCTTCACCACCTGGTTGAACTGGCCGCCCGAGGAGTGGCCGAAGTCCGGGGTGAACTGATTCTGCAGGAAGGTAAACTCCGCCACGGCATCGTTGGGAACCATCACCAGGGGACCGGTGACGCTGCCGCTATTGTTGTCGACGCCTTCAATGGTGAAGTTGTTGTTGCGCGGGCGCTGGCCGCCAACGCTCGGTCCGGTGCCCACTCCAATGCCGCCGCTTGATCCGACTCCCGAGGCCAACAGCGAAAGGTTAATGACGCCCGAACCCGATGACGCAGTGGGGAGATCCATCAATTGCTGGGACTCGAAGGAGTTCTGAATCTGCGCCGTGGTGGTATCAATGGTTGTCGAGGTGGCGCTGACTTCTACCGTCGCCACGCTGCTGCCAACCTCCAAGGTGACGTTTTTGGTCGCGGTGACGTTGAGTGCGATTTGCACCCCTTTCAGCTCCGCTTTGGCAAAGCCCGCGGCTGTTACCGTGATGGTGTAGGTACCCACCGGTAGGTTAATGATCTGGTATTCACCCGTGGGCTTCGACAAGGTGGTACTGTCGACGCCGGTGGCAACGTTGTGCACGAGCACGGTGGCCTTCGGTACGGCCGCCCCGCTGGCGTCGTACACCGTACCCGAAAGGTTGCCGCTGACTAATTGCGCGAAACCCAGCAGGCTCACAATGCCCAGCAATGCGGCCAGGGCGCCAAGTCTTTTGAGGTTGCTCATATCGTCTCCCAATTAAATAGTTGAAAAAGCAAGGTGTGTTTGTCCGGTTGGCTCAAAAACAGATCTCGCTTTTGCCATACGTTCCAACACTGCGTGGTGAGGCCTTTCACCGCACGCGTATTACCAAATATAACAATTCGCTTAATCCCGTTGAAAATCGAATCGCCGCCCACGTCCGAATTGGTTCGAGTCGCGACGAATCTCCCGAAATCGGGGCGGCGGCGGTTTGCGGCAAGGGTAAGTCTAGCGGATAGAGTGCATTAGCGTCCTATGGGAATGTGGACTTGGAATACGCATTTGTGGATTATTGAACGGAATGACCCGATGACGCGCCGGCGGAGACGCGCGTTGCACCTAGTAGGACGCGTGTTGCCCCTAAAGCGGTAGTTGCGCTGAGTGATTTGACGCACATTTGGACTTGGTTGGGGCCTGAAGCGGAGCCGGCGAAGCGCGGGCGTGCGTATCCCGCGCGGGCCGGGCATGCCCGGCCCCTACGGCGAACAGGCGACGCGGCCGCGGCGCGCGGCGAATTCGGCGCCCGCCAGCACGATCAGGGACGCCACGAAGCTTCCCAGCAGGATGGTCACGGAATATTGAAACATGTGATATTCGCGATCCAATTTATCAACGAAGAAGGGGCGGATGAGGATGTTCAGGTACTTGAGCAGCTCCAGAGCCAGGCCCACCCAAATGGCGACCGGCGCCACCTGCGCGGGGTTGACCTTGCAATTGGGCAGGAGCCAATAAATCAGAAAGAGCACGAGGATGGAAACCGGCACGGCCGCGACCTTGAACAGCAGCAAAGTCAGCCAGGTGGCCAGTGCTCCCTTGCCGGCCCAGGCCGCGACCCACTCACGGTTGTAGGCGGTGAAGACAAGCGATAGCAGGACGAGCGCTCCGCAAGCGAAAACCATGCCGAGACTGACGAGCTGGTTTTTCCAGTAGCTGCGGTTCCTGGTGGCGCCCCAGGCGCGGTTGAAGGCGACTTCGAGCGGCTCAAAAATGCCGTTCGAGGTGACCAGCAGGAGAAAGACGGAAGCGATCGGAAGGCGCGGCACCATCCAGGATTGGAGGTTCTGTGCCACCACGCCGCCTGACTTGCCAGGAAAGCCGTCGCGAATGGCGAGGTAGATCGCGTCGATGGCGGCCGGCCAGTGCAGAACGTCGCGGAACAAAGAGAGCATGACGATCAAAAACGGGAAAAATGCCAGCAGCACGCTGGCTGAAACTGCCAGCGCGTAAACGTGCGCCTCCGTCTGCATCAGATAGCGGAGGGTGGGGCGCCAGCGGGACCACCATGGGTCGAGCGTTCCCGTGCCGATGGTGAAGAGAGGGCGGTGGGGGATCAAACTACAGGTTAGTACAGCGGGGACAATTATAAGGAGGAGAGACGTCGAGACGAATCTCGACGCTGCACTCAGGCGGCGGACTATAATCAAAAGGTGCGAATTTCGTGGGCCCTGGTTTTGGCGGCGGCGCTGGCGCTGTCGGGCTGTCATAAAGCCAATTCGAGCAAGGAGGCCGTGCGGCAGGCGGTGATCGACTACCTGGGCGGGCACGGCATGAACGTGGCCGCGATGAACATCGAAGTAACGGCGGTGAGCTTCTCTGGCGACCACGGCGAAGCCAACGTCTCCTTCACGGTCAAGAGCGCACCGGGCGCGCCGGGTATGTCGAGGATTTACCTGCTCGAGCAGCAGGGCGCCAAGCTGGTCGTGACGGGAAGCAAGCAAGCCGGTGGCATGCCGCACGGCGCTGGAGCGATGCCTGGCGGAGCGATGCCTGGCGGGGCGGTGAATCCTCACGGCGCGATGCCGCCCGCAGGCATGGCGAATCCGCACGGAGCGGGAGCGGGTGGCGCCATGCCGGCGCCGCAGGATCTGCCTCCCATCGACAAGACCAAGAAATGAAACGCGTCGCAATCCTGGGCGGCGGGCCGGCGGGCGCGTTCGCTGCGGAGCGGTTGGCATCCGCCGGCCTCAGGGTGGCTGTGTTCGACGAGAAGCTGGCGTGGGAGAAGCCGTGCGGCGGCGGACTCACTTACAAGGCCTACAGCCAGTATCCATTTCTGATCGAAAACTCGACGCCCAAGCGCCTGGTGCACGAGACGGTACTGAGCGCGCCGCGCGGCGGCGAAGCCAAGCTGAAGCTGACCGATCCGATGGTGATCTACTCGCGCTTCGATCTGAACCAAATGCTGCTGGAGCGGGCCGAGCGCGCCGGCGCGCAGATCGAAAAGGCGCGCGTGCTGAGGATGACGCGGCAGGGCGCGGGCTGGCGGTTGCACACCTCGGGCGGCGACACCGGCGCCGATTTCTGCATCGTGGCGATGGGCGCCCGCAATCCGCTGCGCGAGGTGGGCACCGAATTAAAGCCGCGGGACACCATGGCGGCGCTGGGATATTATGTCCCCGGCGATCAGGAGCGGATCGACCTTCAATTCCTGCCGGGACTGGAAGGCTACATCTGGATCTTTCCGCGCTGCGGCCACCTTTCGGTGGGAATCTGTGGCAAGAGCGAGCCGGCGGCGGCGCTGCGCCAGCGCCTGGAGCGCTTCATGGCGGAGCGCGGCATTTCGCGCAAGGACGGCAGGTTCTATTCGCACCTGCTGCCCTCGCTCGACAGCGGCTCCTGGCAGGCGAACCGCGTGGCCGGCGATGGCTGGATGGCAGTGGGCGATTCGGCGGGGCTGGTGGATCCGCTCACCGGCGAAGGGCTGTACTACGCGATTCGCTCGGCTGACCTGGCGGCGCACGCACTACTGGCCGAAGTGGGGGACCTGGCGGCGAAACTGGCGCACTACCGCGCGCTGTTGCGGCACGATTTCGCGGCCGATCTGGAATTCGGCGCACACCTGGCGAAACGCTTCTTCGTGGGCCGGATTCTGTGCGGCGCGGTGACCGAGCGGATGGTCGAGTTCACGCGCCGCAGCCCGCGATTCTCCCTCATCATGCAGGATCTGTTCGCCGGGCGGCAGCCCTATGCGAGCCTCAAGCGGCGGCTGCTGCGAAATCTGAACGGCAGCCTTTACGACCTCGCCATGAGCCTCGGGTTTGCGAGAGTGGTGCCGGGCAGGAGCCCGCACTGGCTGTTGTGAGAGGCAACGTGGCGCGGGCAGTCGTGCCTGAAGCGTCGGTGGTCGTCGAGATGTTGCGAAATCCAAAGAAATGTCGAGATGACTCTCGACACACCAGCCAGGACTGGCCGCGCCACGGCGGCTGCTTAGAAGACGCGGCAGACTGATATGAACCACGCCAAGTCCCAAGCATTGTTTCGTCGGGCCCAGGAGCTGATTCCGGGCGGCGTCAATTCGCCGGTGCGGGCGTTCCGCAGCGTAGGCGGGAACCCGGTGTTCCTGGCGCGCGGCGAAGGATCGCACGTCATCGATGTGGACGGCAACCGCTACATCGATTACGTCGGCTCCTGGGGACCGCTGCTGCTGGGCCACCGGCATCCGGAAATCCTCGAAGCACTGGAGCGGGCGCTCTCCATCGGCACCAGTTTCGGCGCGCCGACCGAGGCCGAGGTCGAACTGGCCGAGGCCATCCGCGACGCGGTGCCATCCATGGAAATGGTGCGCCTCGTGAATTCCGGCACCGAAGCCACCATGTCCGCGATTCGCCTGGCGCGCGGCTTTACCGGGCGCGATCTGACAGTGAAGTTCGAAGGCTGCTACCACGGCCACGTGGATTCGCTGCTGGTGAAGGCCGGCTCCGGCGTTGCCACGCTGGGATTGCCCGACACGGCGGGAGTGCCCAAGAGCTTTTCGGATTCGACCATCGCGCTGCCGTACAATTCGCCCAGCGCGGTGGAAGAGGCGTTTGGCGCGCACGGCGAGCGCATTGCGGCGGTGATCGTGGAGCCGGTGGTGGGGAACATGGGCGTCGTTCCGCCGGCGGCGGGGTTTCTCGAAGCGTTGCGCGAGCTGACCAGCCGCCACGGCGCGCTGCTGATTTTCGACGAGGTGATGACCGGCTTCCGCGTGGCCTTCGGCGGCGCGCAGCAGCGGTATCGAATCCGGCCCGATCTGACCACGCTGGGAAAGGTGATCGGCGGAGGCTTGCCGGTGGGCGCTTATGGCGGACGCAAGGACATTATGGAACACGTGGCGCCGGTTGGGCCGGTTTACCAGGCGGGCACGCTGTCCGGCAATCCGCTGGCGGTGGCCGCCGGCCTGGCCATGCTGCGGCACCTGAAGCGGCATCCGGAAGTCTACGATCGACTGGAGACGCGCGCGGCCGCGTTGTGCGCCTCCGCGCCGGCCGGCATCACGGTGAACCGGGTGGGCTCGATGTTCACCTTCTTCTTCACGGATGGGCCGGTGACCGATTACGAATCCGCCAAGCGCAGCGACACGGCCCGCTTCGGCCGCTTCTTCCGCGCCATGCTGGAGCGCGGCGTGTACCTGCCGCCGTCGCAGTTCGAAGCCGCGTTTGTTTCGGCGGCGCACACCGAAGAAGATATTCGACAGACCATCGCCGCCGCGCGCGACGCCTTCAACGCCTGACCGGAGGCAGCAGCTTGCGGCCCGACCAGGTGACGATGGCGAAGAACGCGGCGAAGCTGACCAGGATCACGGTGAGGCGGCGCTGTGGAGAGATCCGCTCCGGAATGGCGCCGGTGGCTGGCGGAAACTCCAGCCGGATCCGTAATCGGACCGCGGCGGCGCGGCCGTCGCCCATTCGGTTGTCGATCACCACCACGTACTCGCTTGGCGGCCGCACCTGGCACTCGACCTTGCCGGAACGGCCGGGTTCGGTCGCCTCCACCACGCCATGCGCCAGGCCTTCGCGCAGATGTTCCAGGTCGTCGCGGCGCATCACGGCCAGCCGAACCTGGTCCGAGCCGGCGCGCACTTCGTACTCGGCATCGACCACCGCGGGACGCTGCCCGATTCCGAGATCCACGTAACGCCAGTCATCGGCGGGAATGGTGTACACCCGATCGACCAGTTCCTGGGCGGAAGCAAAGCCGAACGCGAGCGTGCAGATCAGGGCGAACATGGGACGAGCCGCAGATCTGGCCTCGCCTCCCTCGCAGATCTTCGAGGGGCTACAATGAGGCCATGCACGTCAGTATGGCACAGCCGGGGGAGGGCATGTCTCCGCTTGCGCGCCGTTGAACTGCCGGGTTGGAAAACCAAGCTGAGCTGGGTAGCCGCCGTCCTGCTGGCCGTTCTCTTTCTCGCCTCCGGTTTGTGGAAGATCACCGACACCCAAGCCTGGGCGCAGCGCATCACCCAACTCATGCTGCCAGGATCGCTGGGCGTGCCGTTGGCGCTGGCGGTAGGGATTGCCGAGACGCTAGGCGCGGTGCTGATTCTGGTGCCGCGGTTCCGGCGTTGGGGCGCGATCCTCATCGGACTGCTGCTGATTGCGTTCATGGGCTATTTCGCGCTTCATTACAGCGCGCTGCGCGGCGCCGATTGCAGTTGCTTCCCCTGGATCAAGCGCGCGGTGGGACCGCAGTTTTTCCTGGGCGACTTGGCAATGCTGGGGCTGGCGCTGGTGGCGGGATGGTGGTCGACACCGTCGGGCACGTTGCGCAGCATGGTAGTGATCGCCGGCGCGGTGGCGGTTTTCGCGCTGGTCTCATACGGCGTGAACGAGGTGCGGCAGAGCGGCGTCAGGGCGCCCGCCAGCATCCTGGTGGAAGGCCAGCCGCACAACATCGATCACGGAAAATACTTCTTGTTTTTTTTCAATCCGGCATGTACGCATTGTTTCGAATCCGCCCAGCGAATGGCCAAGCTCGATTGGGGCGAGACGCGCGTGGTTGCGATCCCCGTCGAGATGCCGCAGTTTGCGCCGCAGTTTCTGACGGACACAGGCTTGAAGGCACTGGTAACTTCGGATTTCGGTTTGCTGAAGCGAACCTTCGGCTATACCGCCTATCCGTTCGGAGTGGCCGTCGAGAATGGCCGTGAGAAAGCTCGGCTGGCGCGATTCGATGAGACGGAGCCGACGGCGACGCTGCGCCGGTTGGGGTTTGTGAAGTGAAGGGCAGGCGCCGCGATGGGCGCCTCGAAGGAGTAAACGCAAAGTGCTGCGTCTTCTGGTTCTTCTGGTCTGCGCGTTGGTCGCCAACGCGGACGACGCTCATCCGACACTCGCGCTCGGCTCTCCGGCTCCGGACTTCTCGCTTCCCGGCATCGACGGCAAGGTCCACACGCTCGCCGAATACGCGGGCAGCCGCGTGCTGGTGGTGATTTTCACGTGCAATCACTGCCCCACCGCACAGCTCTACGAAGGCCGCATCAAGCAGCTTGTCGACGATTACCGCGGGAAGAGCGTTACGTTCGTCGCGATTGAGCCGAATGATGCGAGCGCGATTCTGCTGTCCGAGCTCGGCTACACCGACGTCAATGACGACTTGGAAGGGATGAAGATCCGCGCCGAGTACCGTCACTTCAATTTCCCGTACCTGTATGATGGCGAAACGCAGGCGGTGTCGCGGGCATATGGGCCCAAGGCCACGCCGCACGTCTTCATTTTCGATGCCGCGCGGAAGCTGGCCTATGAAGGGCGCGTCGATAATAGCCAGCGCGAATCGCTGGTGAAGACCAGGGATGCGCGCGACGCCATCGATGCGCTGCTCGCGGGCGCGCCCGTTGCGGTGGCGCACACAGGCGTTTTCGGCTGCTCCACGAAATGGAAATCCAAGCAGGCGAATCAGCTCGCGGAGATGAAGAAGATTGAAGCGGAGCCGGTGCGCCTGGAAATGGCTGACGCAGCCGAGATGAAGAAACTGCGCGCCAATCCTACCGGCAAGGTGCTGCTGATCGATTTCTGGGCCACCTGGTGCGGGCCGTGCATGACCGAGTTTCCGGCGCTCGAAACGACTTATCGCATGTTTCGCGGGCGCGATTTCGATTTGGTCACCGTAGCCGCCAACCTGCCCGATGAGAAGCCGGGTGTCGAAAAGGCGCTCCTTGCACAGCACGCGTCCAGCCGCAACCTCCAGTTCGCCTCGACCGATACCTATGCCATGCAAGCGGCGTTTGATGCAGCCTGGGATTCCGGCGTGCCGTTCACCATGCTCATCGCGCCGGATGGCACGGTGCTCTATCGGAAGCAGGGCGAGGTAGATATACTGGAGCTGCGGCGCATCATTCTGGCGAACCTGCCTGACCCGGATTACATCGGGCATCGCGCTTATTGGGCCGCAAAGTAGACTTTTCGTAAAGAGACATGTCATGGGAAAAAGAACCTCGGATCGCGAACAGGCTGGCAGAAGAGCTTTCCTGAAACTGGGCGGCGCGGCGGCGGCGGGACTGATGGGCCATGCCGCCTCGGGCCAAACGACCGGCGCAATTCCCGCGCCGCAGAACGCGGCGAACGCACTGCCGATGCCGGTGCGCAACCTGGGGCGCACAGGCTACAAGGTCGGCATCTTCAGCATCGGCGGGCAGGCGGCGCTGGAGCGCGGGAATAACGAAGCCGTCGCGGTGCCGATAGTGGAACGGGCGCTCGATCTGGGCGTGAACTACATCGACACTTCGTCGATTTATGGCGGACCGGAACGCTGGAGCGAGCAATACATCGGCGCGGTGATGAAGCGTCGCCGCGCACAGGCATTCCTGGCCAGCAAGACCAAGGAGCGCACGCGCGATGGAAGCCTGCGCATGATCGAGGAATCCTTGAAGCTGCTACAGACCGATCACCTGGACCTTTGGCAGTTGCACGACATCGGCCTGGCGGAGGACGTCGACGCGGTGTTCGCGAAGGGCGGCGCCATGGAAGCGCTGCGGCAGGCGCAGGAACAGAAGATGGTGCGCTACCTCGGCGTCACCGGTCACTTCCGCCCTGAGCCGCTGATGGAGGCCATCCGCCGCCATCCGTTCGACACCATTTTGATGGCACTGAACGCAGCTGACCGGCATCATTACAGTTTCCAGGAGCAGCTTCTAGGGCTGGCCGTGGAGAAGCAGATGGGGATTATCGGCATGAAGGTGCCGGGCCGCAGCCGGCTGCTGGCCAGTTGGACTCCGCCGCCGCTGGAGCAGCAACGGCATTCGTGGGAAGGCGCCGTGATTTCGACCACGCCGGGGCCGCTCACCATGCGCGAGGCGCTCTATTATTCGCTGTCGCACCCGGTCAGCACGGTGATCATCGGCTGCGACACGATCGCGCAACTGGAGGAGAACGTGCAACTCGCGCGCGAGTTCATGCCACTGAGCGAGCACCAGATGGCGTCGCTCGCCGAGCGTGCGGAGCCGGTTTCCAAGCAGGCGCTATTCTTCCGGTTCGTCAGCCGCGGATAAAGAGTTTGCGGAGGAACGTCCCCGGTTAACCTGGGTTTCAGACAATGCCCGGCTTCTGGACTCCTTCCTTCACCGGGCGTACCCTTGAAGAATGGCCGGTACGGTGCCCACTCCAAGGCTGTTTGTCAGGAATGAACGCAACAACACAGTTCTGAACTGGCACCAAGCGCCGAAAGCGGAGTTTCATCTATACGGTGAGGCCTTCTGGAAGGCTGCGAAAACGCTGCTGCAGCAGAACGAAGCGCTTGACCGGTGGCCTGGCGCCTCATTTGACGCCAGCGTGATTGTTTATTTGTACCGTCACGCGCTCGAACTGTTCCTTAAGGGTATCTTGCTCGGCCGCGGCGGGGAGCTCGTTGATCCGCCCCCGGCCATCAGCGCGAGCCACTCCCTGGAGAAGTTGCTGCCCGACGTCCGACGCATCTTCGCTGAGTGCGGGTGGGACAAGACGTTCGGATCGAAGACGGTCACTAGCTTTGATGACTTTACCGTGATCGTTGCGGAGCTCGATAGGGCCGATCCGAAGTCATTCAGTTTCCGCTACCCGGTCGGAACGGATCTTATTACGGGGGCCCTAGACGGCCACTTCACATTCAGTGTCCGCCAATTCGCATTTACCATGGACGAAGTTCTCAACACGCTTTACGACGCTTGTTACAGCCTACCCGATATTGCGGACGACCAAGCGGAAGCGGCCCATGAAGCTTGGTGCGAGGCCATGCAAGACGGCGAGCCACCTGAATGCGAACCCAGCGAAACTATTTTTGGCCCGTTGTTGCACAGCAGATAATCTGCTGGACCATCACCAGATCGGGTTGGCCCGGATTCTTGCCTATGCTCATCGAGAAGTCCTGCCCGCCCAGAGTGAATAGGAGCTCAAGCTTCTCGTGTTTGTCGTCGTGGGATTCCCGCAGCTGCATGGGCACCGTAATCCATCGCGCGTTGGCCTCCTTGTAGAGACTGTCCAAGGCAGCGTCTTTACCCGGCGCGGCCGAGGGATCGGCCCTGTTGTACAACAGCCAGAATAAATGTTTGGCGAGGCGGACGGACTCTTCGGTAACCGAACTATACGTTTCAATTTCGATGCTGGCTACCTTCCCCTGCAAGAACCGAACCGATCCAGATTCGCGCTCCGCCAGGCTCTTGGGAGCACCCTTGGGCCAAATCATCCAGTACTCACCACCATATTGGGCTGACTCGCTCTTCGGGTCATCGATTCGGGTGAGGTCGTATTTGTCGCCGAGGCCTGCCAGAACGTGGTCGCGCGACATACCGACCTGAACGTCTCTGATGTCCCGTACAGACTTCTCGAGTGCGGCCTCAAGGGGTGGGGCTTGCGCGAACGACCTTCCTACCAACAGCGCGAGGCAAGTCACAATGGCGCGCATGTTTCTCCTTCCTTCCCCCGGGCAAGGGTCGGCGCACGGCTATCCTAATCCTAGCGCTATTCGGCTCGGCGCGGACCGTCATGCTCGGAGGGGGACTCGGCGCTAAAAACGGGGCCGGCAGCCCACATTCGACGAAGCAGCACCCCGAGCTCGCATTCATGGGAAAATGAAACTGTCGTGATCGTAATCGACGGCATTTATTACGCACTCGCGCTAGCCGGCGCCGGCGGTATCGTGTGCTGGCTCGCTGATCCGTGGTTCAGCGCGCCGCTGTGGGTGCTGGCGCTGTTTTGCCTGTACTTCTTCCGCGACCCGCAGCGCACGATTCCGCAAGGGCCGGTGGCGGTTGCGCCGGCCGATGGCAAAGTGGTCGCCGTGAAGGCTGAAAGCCCGGACTTGAATCGCATCAGCATTTTCCTGAATATTTTCGACGTGCACGTGAACCGCGCGCCGGTGGCCGGCACAATCAGCGACGTGGAATATCATCGCGGGAGCTTCCATGTGGCCAGCCGCGAAAAGTGTTCCACCGAGAACGAGCAGAACATCGTCACCGTTCAGGGTGAAGGCTCGCCGGTAGTGTTCAAACAGATTGCCGGCCTGATTGCGCGGCGCATCGTGTTCAACAAGAAGCCGGGCGACCATGTGGCGACCGGCGAACGCGTGGGCCTCATCAAGTTTGGCTCGCGCATGGATGTGCTGCTGGGGCCGGATTGGGAAATCACGGTTCGGCTGGGTGAGCACGTCAGTGCGGGCTCGAGCGTGATTGCGCGGCGGCGGGAGCCGGACCATGGGGCTTAGAGACAAGCTGATGGATCCCAAGTCGCCGGACCGGCGGCCGCGGCGCGCGGCTTACGCGCTGCCCACGCTGTTTACCGCAGGCAACATTTTCCTGGGCTTTCTCTCGATTCTGGCCTCGTTCCGCGGCGCCATGCTGGCGGCCGCGGGCGGCGCCGGTGCGGCGGAGCAATTTGGGGTGGCGGCGAAGGCTATCGGGGCGGCGGTGGTGCTCGACGGACTGGATGGGCGCATCGCGCGGATGACCAACACAACCAGCGATTTCGGACGCGAGATGGATTCGCTGGCCGATGTTGTCAGCTTCGGCATGGCTCCCGCGGTGCTGGCGTTTTCCTGGGGCGTGCAATTTCTGGGCCCGGGGTTGAGCGATAACGTCCGCAGCCAGATTTTCAACACCGGCTACTTCATCTCCTTCCTGTTCCTGTTGTGCGGGGCCGCGCGGCTGGCGCGTTTCAACGTTCAGAAGAATCCCATCCCCAAGAATCCCGGCCGCCCGGATCGCAAGTATTTCGTCGGCCTGCCCATTCCGGCCGCCGCCGCCATGGTGGCCGCGGTGGTGTGGGCGTTCGGCGCGGAGCCGATCACATGGTGGCCGTTTTCCGTCTTATGGCTCGGCTTGTTGTTGCTGATGAGTTTCCTGATGGTCAGCACCTGGCGCTATTACAGCTTCAAAGGCATCGGCCTTTCCAAGCCCTATACGCCACTGATCGTGATTCTGGCCGGCGCCGTCATCTACGGCCTTTGGAATTACTCGGAGCCGATGTTCCTGGCGCTGGCCGGCGGCTATGTAGTCAGCGGGATTCTGATTCGCATTGGCGGCGTCATCCGCCGGCGCTTGCGCCCGGCCCCCGCGCCGCCAGCGCCGGAGCATCAGGTTGGCTAAGATACCGGTCAGCAACAACCGTACCGGCCGCTCCCTATGGTCGCGGCTCCGATGCGCGCTTGGAACCGGCTTCGGAGCCGCGACCGTCAGGGAGCGGTCCCGGCGATTCGGCAGGTCCTTTCATGGCACCTAAGACGCCCGTTATTGCTCTGATCGGCAGCGAGTCGCTGATGGGCCGCGAACTCCGCGATATCGCCGCCACCAGCACGCCCGAATTGACGCTCAAGCTGATCGCGGCGGAGGACGAGCAACCGGGCGCTCTCACGCGCGTGGGCGACATGCCAGCCGTGGTCGGCGGCCTGGACGCCGATTCGCTAGCTGGCGCGCGCGCGGTGGTCCTGGCCGGTGGCGCCGATTCGTCGCGAAAGGCGCTCGAGTTGCTGGACGCCGACGGCGATACAGCGGTTATCGATCTAACCGGCTTTGCCGAGGAACGGCCGGACGCGCGGCTGCGCGCGCCGCTGGTCGAGGGCGAAGACGAATCCGAAGACGATGCCGGCGCCAGGGTCCACGTGATCGCTCATCCGGCGGCCATCGCGCTGGCGCTGTTTCTGCGCCGGCTGCATGAGCACGACCCAATCCGGCGGAGCGTGGTCGAAATATTCGCTCCGGCCAGCGAGCACGATGCCCGCGGCGTGCAGGAATTGCAACAGCAGACCATCAGCCTGTTTTCGTTCCAGAACCTTCCGCGAGCCGTGTTCGATGCGCAGCTCAGCTTCAACCTGCTGCCGCGCTATGGCGAAGAGGCGCCGGCCTCGCTCGAAGACACGGAGTTGCGCATCGAGCGGCACCTGGCCACCCTGCTGGCGCTGCCCGGGGAAGGCAGCGGCGCGCCGCTGCCATCGCTGCGGCTGATTCAGGCGCCGGTGTTTCACGGGTACAGCATTTCGGCGTGGGTGGAATTCGACGGCAATCCGGGCGTCGAGGCGCTGGAAGCGAGCCTGGCGGCGGGATCGATCGAGGTGCGCACCGGCGAGTTCGAGCCGCCGACCAATGTGGGTCAGGCGGGCCAGGGCGGTATTGCCGTGGGCGCCGTTTCGGTGGATCGCAACAATCCGGAAGCCTGCTGGTTCTGGCTGGTGGCGGACAATTTGCGGCTCGCCGCGGAAAACGCCGCGGAGGTGGCGCGACAACTACCATGACCCGGTTTGCCCCTGCATGGCTGGCAGTGGCGGCGGCTCTGGCCGGCTGCGGCTACCACATTTCGGGACAAGGCGAGTTGATGCCGAAGAGCATCCACACCATCGCCGTCACGCCGATGAACAGCACCCGCTATCAACTGGCGCGCCTGCTGCCCGCCGATATCACGCGCGAGCTGATCTCGCGCACGAAATACAAGGTGATCGATGATCCCAGCCAGGCGGACGCCTTTTTGAGCGGCCGGGTGGCCAACTTCAGCAATTTTCCCACCCTGTTCGATCCGGCGACGGGCCGTGCCACCAGCGTGGAGGTGGTGGTGACCCTGCAAATCACCGTCACCGAGCGGACCAGCGGCAAGACGCTGTTTACGCGGCCCAACATGGAAGTGCGCGAACGCTACCAGATTTCCACCAACCCGCAGCAGTATTTCGATGAGAGCGGCACTGCCATTCAGCGCCTGAGCAAGGATGTCGCGCAATCCGTGGTGAGCGCCATTCTGGAGAATTTCTGATGGGTGGGGCATGCTTTAGCTTGCCCACAATTGACCGTGGTCAAGCGCTGCGCAGGCAAGCTAAAGGTTGCCCTGCCACATGACCGTTCCTCAATTCCTGGCGCGCGTGAAGAGAGGCGGTCCGCCGGCAGTGGCGCTGCTGATTGGGCCCGAAGCCTACCAGCGCCGGCAGGTGAAGCAGGCGCTGACCGCCGCGTTCCCGCCCGACGCCGTCACCACGCACGACCTGGCCGAGGTTTCGCTCGCCGGCATACTGGACGACGCGCGGTCGCTGTCTCTGTTCGCCGCCGAGCGGCTGATCTGGGTCGTCAACGCGGAATTTGCGTTGCCACGGGGCCGCGCGGCCGAATCGGATGGCAAAAGCGGAACCGCCGCCGATGGAGACCCTGCGCCGCTGGCCGCCTACATTAAAGATCCGACCCCTGGCGTGGCGCTGGTGTTCGAGGCCAGCCGCTTCGATTTCGAGGGCGACGACAAGCGCAAACTCGAACGCGTGGCGAAGTTTTATGCGGCTGTCCCGGAGGCAGTGGAATTGCGGCGGCTCGACGCGCAATCCGCGCGGTTGGAAGCGGCGCGTTTGGCGGCTGCCGCCGGCGCGCGCCTGGACGCGGAGGCGCTCGACCTGCTGGTGGAATCGCTGGGCGCCGATATCGCGCGCATTGCCGTGGAAATCGAAAAGCTGGCGCTGTATGCCGGTAACCGCGCCGTGGGCGTGGAGGATATCGCGGCGCTGGTGCCGGATGCGCGCGCGTCCAGCATCTTCGCGTTAGTGAATGCGCTGGGCCGCCGCGACCGCGCACGGTCGCTTGAAATCCTGGACACGTTGACGCGCGAGGGCGAATACCTGCCGCTGGCTCTGGCGTTCCTTTCCACGCAATTCCGCATGGCACTGGTGGCGCGCGAAGCCAGCCTGAAAAGCCCGCAGCAGATTCAAGCGCATTTTACCCGGCTGGGCGTTCCCATGTGGGGATCGCGCGCCGAACAGGTGCAGCAGACCGTCGCCAGGTTCAGCCAGCCGCAACTGGAACGCGCCATCAAGCTGACCTTCGAGGCCGACCGCGGCATGCGCGACACACGGCCCGACGACCGTATCGTTATGGAGCGTTTCATTCTCGCCCTGGCCGGCAACCAGCCCGGCTGAGCGGCGCGAATGATCGATGCCGATAATGTGATTGAGAAACGCTCCCTGACGGTCGCGGCTCCGATCGCGCGTCGGAGCTGCGACCGTCAGAACACGAACTTGACCGCCAGTTGCATCAGGCGCGGCGAGCCCGCTTGCAGGATCTGACCGAACGCCGGAGACTCCAGGTCGTTCACGGGCAGTCCGAAATTCGGATGGTTGAGCAGGTTGAAGCACTCCGCGCGGAACTGCACCCGCCGCGTCTCATCGATGTTGAAGTACTTGAACAACGAAACATCGGCGTCTTCGATCCCCGGACCGCGCACCACATTGCGGCCTTCATTCCCGAACTGACCCGCTTGCGTTTGCGGGTTTAGTTGCAGGAAAGGCGCGCGGCTCACCCATTCGTTCGCCGTGTGCGGTTGCCCCACGTTGGGATTGGAAATGAGGTCGGGCCGGCTGGAGTAGAAGCCGCTGATTTCGGGCGCGCTGCCTTGCAGGGAAACGTCGGCGCTGTCGTAGACGGTAAACGGCGTGCCGGTAGACAGGCTGCTGATGGTGTTGAGCTGCCAGCCATTAGTAAAAAAGGCCGCGGCGCGCGGAGCATCCCGCCAACTTGGCAGCGCCCAGGTTCCGCTGAAGACGAACCGGTGCGTGGCATCGAACAGCGACGGACCGTGCTCAGCCGCCAGGTCGAACGGGTTTTGGGCCAAGTCGTTTTCGCCGGCCACCAGCGTGGGCGCCGAGCCGGCGACGTTCAGCGAAGAGATATAGTCCAGACTCTTCGAGTACCAATAAGAAGCCAGGAAACTCAGGCCATGCGCATACTGCCGCGAAAAGGCCACTTCCAGCGCGTGGTAAGTGGAACTGGTATCGTCGGCGAGCAAACCGACGGATCCGTAATTGCAGATGCCGGCGGAGTTACACGTGGTATACTCGCGCACCTCGTTGTTATTGTTCGCGGTGACACCTGGCCCGTAGATACTCGGATTCGCTTCGATGAAGCGCGGGAGATGCGTGCCCTTGTTACCGACGTAGCGAACGTCGAGCAGGTAGTCTCTCGCGATCGCCCGCTCGACGGAGAGATTCCAGTTTTGCGAATACGGCGGCAGCATTCCCGATTGCACGGTAAGGACGGTGGCGGGCGCGACGAAATTCCCGCTTCCGAACGGAGTTGCGGCGCCGCCATAGGGATTGGCCAGATTGAATCCCGGGCCGGGCAACTGATACGCCTGGGTCCACGGCAGCGCGCTGATGGAAGCCTGCAGCGGACCTCCCACGCCATTGGTAAAACCATCGTAGAAAATGCCATAGCCGGCCCGCACGACGGTTTTGTTGTCGCCAAACGGATCCCAGGCCAAGCCTACGCGCGGCATAACCTCGCGATAGTCGACGGCGGCGACGCCCGCCGGCACGCCAGGATCGCCGGGGAACAACAGCCCTTCCGGCGCGTTCGGATAGACCGTCGATTGCACGCCAGGCGCCCAGGCATTCATGCGATTCCGAATATCGACGTAGGGTGTGTTCACCTCGTCGCGCAGACCGAAGTTGAGAGTCAGGCGCGCGTTGAGCCGGAATTCATCCTGCGCGTACCCAGCCGCGACCCACTTACGAAGCCCGCGGTTGAAGTCACCGCCGCCCTGGAAGAACTGCACCGACTGCCCCAGCAGGAAACTGGCAAAGGAATCGCTGGCGGGGAATGGGGCGAAAACGAAGAAGCCGTTAGTCGCGATTCCGAGAGTGGCATTGATCTGTTCGCGGGTAAGATCGGCGCCGAACTTAAGGTTGTGCCGGCCGCGCGTCATAGCTACCGAGTAAGATCCTTGGAAGTCGTTCTGATAAGTGTTCTGCGGGCCTGTGATCGGATTGCCGAGAGACGCATAGCCGCTCACGATCAGATACGGAACGCCCTGGTTCAAGGCGAGAGTGGGCTGGTATTGAAACCCGAGGTCGCTGCCCGGGGCGTGATTCACCGCCTGTCCAGCCAGGAAGACGTTGCGGAAGAAAGAGGCGTGCGCGGTCTCGACCGTCTGCGGGGAAATCAGGTGGACCCAGGAGCCGGTGACGGAGTTGGTGACGATGTCGTCGGTGACCGGGAAACCGGGGACGCCGGCTCCGGCGATCGGCAGTGGGTCGAACTCGCCGAGCGACGACGTGGAGTACCGCACAAAGAACTGGTCGCTCGGGCCGAAGTAGTGATCGAAGCGGAAGCCGCCCTGGTTGTAGTTATTCGATCCGAGCTGGGTGGATTCAAATACGTTGGCGCCGATATTCGGTAGCGGATATAGCTTCTCCGCCAGTAGAGCGATCGGGCTTTGCATGTACGGCGCAATCTGGTTGCCCGGGAACGGCTGGCCGGTGAACTCGTTGATCAGGGGAACCGGCTGCCCGGTGGAGGGGTCGGTGAGTCCGGAAAAGTCGCCCGTTCGCTCCGCGGCGGTGGGTACGATAGCCGCCTGCGTCTCACCCGCCGAATTCCGCTGTCCTTCGTAGTAAAGGAAGAAGAAATCCTTGTCTTTGCGGATAGGTCCGCCCAGTGTGGCGCCGTATTGATTGCGGTGCAGCGGTTCGGTCTCGGCCGCGAAGAAGTTGCGAGCGTCCATGGCGTCGTTCCGGAAGAAGTCGTAGACGTCGCCGTGAAGATAGTTGCTGCCCGACTTGGTAACTACCGAAGTTGTCGCGCCGCTGGTGTTGCCATACTCGGCGGGAGCGTTCAGCGTCAGGATCCGAAACTCATTCACCGCATCTACGGGCGTGCGCAGCGCATATCCGCCATTCACGCTGTCCACGTTGCTGGCGCCATCGAGCAGATAGTTGTTCGATTCCGGCCGCTGCCCATTGACCCCGTAGGCCTGCCCGCTGCGCGCAATGCCGCCCGCCTCGGCCAAGCCGGCAGTCATGGGTGCGACTCCGGGCTGCAGAAGGCCGAGTTGCGTGAGGTCGCGTCCATTCAGGGGAAGATCGACCGCCTGGATCGCGGAAACCACATTGCCGAGAGTCGAGCCAAGGTCCACCGTAGCAACGGCGGCACTGACATTTACCTCGCTGTGCCCCGTTTCCACGTCGAGCTTGACAGGCACGCGGACGGTGCGGCCGATATCGATGCGGATGTCCGGCGCCGTGAACGGGGCAAAGCCAACCGCGCTGGCGCGCAAGTCATACTCGCCAGCGGGCAAAGACGAAAAATGGAAGGAGCCTTCGCGAGCGGAGAGCTGCTTGGCGCTGAATCCTGTCTCGTGATTGGTAACCGTGACCGCGGCGGCGGATACAGCTCCGCCCGATGCGTCCTTGATGTCGCCTTCCAGCACGCCAACCGGATCCTGTGCGTTTGCACACCAACCTAGCGAGAGCAGTAACAAGAAAGAGAGTTTCCCTGAGTGCATATAGTGGGACTGATTCTACCGGCAGCGGTGGAACGGAACAATAGCCAAAAACCATTACAGCGTGTAAACTGCCCGCGGGAGTAATAGATTTCGATTACTGGCTTGCGCACGAGTTTCGTGTATTCTCGGGTAAAGCACTGGAGGGGTAAGTTCATGGCTCACATTCGCGTACCCGAAGGACTGCCGGGCATTCTCGGCCCTATGGCAATCAGCCCGGAAACCACCAAAGCGCTTCGCGAACTGGTGGAAGTACTGTTGCGCGGCCCCAATACTTTGACCTCGGCGGAACGTGAAATGATCGCGACGTACGTCTCTTCCCAAAACGATTGCTGTTTCTGCCAACTGTCTCACGGCGCGGCCGCCGCGGAACATCTGGGGGGCAACTACGAACTCATCAACCGGGTCAAGAGCGACTATGCTTCGGCGGACATCTCAGAAAAACTGAAAGCGCTATTGGCAATCGCGGGCAAGGTCCAGAAGGGCGGCAAGCACGTGACCACGGAAGACGTTGAGCGCGCCAGAAAGCTGGGTGCTACCGACAACGAGATTCATGACACGGTGCTCATCGCGGCGGCTTTCTGCATGTTCAATCGCTACGTGGATGGTCTGGGCACCTGGCAACCAGCCGATCCGCAAGCCTATTGTGAGATGGGACATAGAATGGCGCACGTTGGCTACATCCGGACTGGCCCGGACCAGCCAGTCGCAGTGGCGTAGCTACATAAGACCGGAGGATTGCCGATGGGCCACATTCAGCTCCCCGAAGGATTGCCCGGTATTCGCGGCCCGCTTGTAATTAGCCCCGCCACCACTAAGCCCCTATGTGATTTGGTTGAGGTGTTACTCCGCGCTCCCAACACTCTCACCATGGCGGAACGCGAGATGATCGCGACTTATGTTTCCGCCCAGAACGATTGCTATTACTGCCAGGCGTGTCACGGCTCAACGGCGGCGCAACTCCTCGGCGGCGGCGCGGAGGACTATGAACTGATTGCCCAGATGAAAGGTAACTGTGAGGCGGCTCCACTTTCCGACAAGATGAAGGCGCTGCTGGCGATTGCCGGCAAAGTTCAGAAGGGTGGCAAGTACGTGACCGCGGAAGATGTCGAGCGGGCGCGGAGCCATGGCGCGACCGACAAGGAGATCCATGACACGGTGCTCATCGCGGCGGCTTTCTGCATGTTCAATCGTTATGTCGATGGGCTGGATACCTGGCAGCCCGACGATCCCGAAGTCTATCGTGAGATTGGAAAGCAAACCGCGGCGCTGGGGTATGTAGCCCGTGACTGGAAGCGGCCGCTAGAGACCGCGGCAAATCAGCAGCCGGCTACGGCCGGCCGATAAAGCACAGACATTAGGAGGCCCTGCGCCATGTCCACCTCTGTTCGCGCGCGCGATAGCAAGGCGCTTTACCTTCCCGGCGTCGAGAGCAACCCGAAGCCCGGTCTCTATAAGGACCTGATTGACTCCGCCCGCGGCCGGAACGCCGAGTATTCGAAAATCTGGGACCTGTTCGCGTTCCAGCCGTCGTTTACGGACAGCCTCTCGCGCTTCAGCCAGGGGGTTCTGCGGACGCCTGCCACGATCAGTCCGGCGATGCGCGAACTGATTGCCGCGTGGACCTCGTTTCAGAATGAGTGCCGCTTCTGTACCCGCGCTCACGCTGCCGCCGCCGTTGAGCTGCTCGGCAGCGAAGACCTTGTCCGCAGCGTTCTGAGCGATCTCGAAGCATCCCCTCTCGAGGAGAAGGACAAGGCGATGCTTCGTTTCGTCACGAAGATGACACGCGACCTGCCCGACGTTACGGCCGAAGATGTTGAGCGGGTGCGGGCCGCCGGATGGGATGACGAAGCGATTTACTACGCCATCACTACCTGCGCGCTCTTCAACTTTTACAATCGCTGGATCACGGCTACCGGCGTCGCCGAGATGTCCGAAGAAGCTCACCGCCTGCAAGGACAGCACCTGGCCCGGCATGGGTACGTTCGCGAGGAGGGCCGCTGATCTGCTAGCCGCGATTCAGCCAGCGATAGGTTCCACACCGAACGAACACAGCATCCGCTACGCGGGATGGCGCGTAGCCGTCGCGTCTTCCACTTGCGTGCTGGTCAGCTTCGCGTCGCTGCTGGTCTACACTTTCGCCATTTTCCTGAAACCGCTTGCCGCCGAATTCGGCTGGTCGCGCGAGGCGATCTCGGCGGCCTTCGGCATCGCGGCGCTCGCGATTGCGGCCTGTTCGCCGCCGCTCGGCTGGCTGCTCGATCGTTATCCGGCCCGGCGCGTCATCCTGCCCTGTCTGACCATTTTCGGGTGCGCTTTCGCGTCACTCGCGTTGCTGACGCGCCATCTGTGGCACCTCTACGCGATCTTCCTGATTCTCGGCATGGTGGGAAATGGCACCGCGCAACTGGCATACTCCCGGGTGCTCACGACTTGGTTCCAGGAGCGCCGCGGCGTGGCTTTTTCCATCCTGCTGGGCGGTAGTGCGGCGGGCGCCATGGTTCTTCCCCCTATCGCCGAGGCTCTGATTCGCATTGTCGGTTGGCGGACTTCGTTCGCCATCCTGGGCGCCGCGGTTCTGGCAATCGGCCTGCCGTGTGGTTCGCGCGTTCGCGAGCGTTCCCGCGCTGTCCATTCCGCGGCCAAGCCGGCGACCGGCGTCTCCGTCAGAGATGGCGTGCGCTCCGGCATCTTCTGGATTATCGTCGCCGAGCTGTTTCTGATCTCCATCAGCCAGAACGCCACCGTCACTCATCTTTCCGCGTTGCTGACCGATCGCGGAATTCGAGCGGGGCAGGCCGCTTTGGCGGTTTCGGCGATGGGCGGAGCGATCCTCGCGGGCAGGCTGTTCACGGGATTGCTGCTGGACCGCTACTTCGCGCCGCGGGTCGCCGTCTGTCTCTTCGCGCTCTCCGCGCTCGGCACGTTCCTGCTGGCTGGTGCGCGATCCTTCCCGGTGGGAATGGGCGCCGCCGCGCTGATCGGATTCGGCATGGGCGGAGAAGGCGATGTTACTCCCTATCTGCTCTCCCGGTACTTCGGCTTGAAGTCGTTTTCGACCTTATATGGATTCACGTGGACCGCGTATGCCATCGCGGGCGCGGTCGGTCCTGTCATCATGGGACGCGCCTTTGATGCCACCGGAAGCTATCGCGCGCTTCTGATACAACTCGCCGTGGTGACGCTTGCCGCCGCCTCGCTGATGTTGCTGCTGCCGCGCTACAAAGCGACTTTCGCGTCCGGCGAGGATTAGTGAGAGGAGAACTTACAAAATGGCGCACATACAGTTGCGAGAGGACCTGCCCGGCATCCGAGGGTTGATGGTGTTCCGGCCGGAAACCGCCGAGCCGCTCAACCAGCTCGCCGACATTCTTCTCCGCGGACCGAATACCCTTTCGCCCGGCGAGCGCGAACTGATCGCGACTTTCGTGTCGTCGCGGAACGACTGCTTCTTCTGCCAGACCGTTCACGGGGCGGTTGCCGCATATCATCTGGGCAACGACGAGCAGCTCGTGCTCGACGTAAAGCGCGATCCCGAACACGCCGCCGTCTCCGACAAGCTGAAGGCCCTGCTCGCCATTGCCGGCAAAGTGCAGCGCGGCGGAAAGGAGGTAACCAGCGATGATATCGCGCGCGCCCGCGAGCGCGGCGCCAGTGACAGGGAGATCCACGACACCGTGCTCATCGCCGCGGCCTTCTGCATGTTCAATCGCTACGTCGACGGACTGGGGACCTGGGCTCCCACCGATCCCGATGTCTATCGGCAACGCGCGCCCATCACGGCCCGCGACGGATACGCGAACTCGATCCATCGGATCTTGGCCCAGCAGCCGTAGCTTCCGCTCCCTTCGGTCGCGGCTCTGAAACGCAACGGAGCCGCGACCACAGGGAGCGGCCGGTAACGGCAATTGAGTAACGAACCCTTAGAACGACAGCCGGGCGCTCACCTGGAATTCACGACCCGGAGTGGTGGCTTCCGTGATGGTGCCGAACTGGGGTGTGTTCACGAAACGATTGGGTGTGCCCCAGTTCGAATGATTCAGCGCATTGAACGCCTCGCCGCGAAGCTCCGTGTGCAGCCGCTCGGTGAAGGCGAAGGTGCGCACCAGCGCGAGGTCCACAGTCTGCATGCCGGGCCCGTAGGCGGTATTGCGTCCCAGGTTGCCGAACGTGTATGCGGCGGGAGTGGCGAACGCATCCGGATTGAACCACGCCGCCGTCGTGCCGGTGCCGGCACCGAAGACCGGCTGTCCGGTGTAGTTCGCGCGGACCGCGTTCTCGCCGACCAGAGTGCCAGTGTTGGCGGTATCGCCGAACACCGATATCGTGAACGGCATTCCGGACTGCACCTGATAAATCGAGGAAAGCTTCCAATTGCGCGTGATGGACCGCGTCCAGTTTGTCGCCGTCAACGGATGTATGTCGTACACCGCGCTGAGCGAGAAGCGGCTGCGGACATCGCAGGACGGCCCTTTTTCCGCGTTCAGATCGCTATCGTTCTGAGGGATCGCGGATTCGAACATGGGCGACCGAAAGTCGGGAGCGTTGGACAGGTTCTTGGCAAAAGTGTAATTGACCAGCAGACTTAGACTATGTGCATATCGCCGTCTTAGATTGACGTAACCGGCGTCGTACCAGCTTCGCGCGGTGTTCTGTAGCAGGTTCACCGAGCTCACGGGGAAAGTCGTGCTTGCGACCGTGATGTCGGACGGCAACACGGTGCCGTTGACGAAGGTAGCGTCCTGATATGGCCGGCGGGCTTGCAGGGCCCCCGGTGCCGGAGGCGCGTTGTTGATCAGGTCCGCGCGTTGCAGATGGAAGCCGCGCTCGCCGTGATAGCCGGCTTCCAGCGTGGTGTTGCGCCCCAGGGTTTTCTGCAGAGACGTGCTCCACTGTTGCACGTATTGCGACGGCGCGTGCGGATCGAAGGCGGAGAAGCTCACCGTCGTTTGGCCCAGCACCGGCTGCGGGAAGTTAAAACCTGTGATCTGTGGCGTGAAGTTGTTACTCTGCTGGGTAATCGGGAACAGGACTGGCACATTATGCAACTCGTTGCACCACGTGTTCATATCCACTGGAGTGTAGAAGATGCCATAGGCGGCGCGGAGCACGATGCCGCTTTGTTCGAAGTGATGCGCAATGCCGAAGCGCGGCGCGAAGCGCAGCGTATTCGTGAACATCAGACCGCGCGGCATGCCGTCCTGACCGCCGATGAACGCCATTAACTTGCCGTTCTCGACCTCCAAATTGCTCCACGGCCGCGAAATGTCCGCCAGCGGCGTTTCGACTTCGTATCGCAATCCGAAGTCGAGCGTGGTGGTCCGCGTCAGACGCCAGGTGTCCTGAACGAAAGCATCCGCGGACCAGTTACGCAGGTTCATGCTGGGTACGCCGGCCTGAACCTGACGCGACGCGGGAAGGCCGAGCAGGAAACTCGCCAGCGCGGAACCCGTACCGTCGTTGTTTTCTGTCTCCGTAGTGAAGCCGGGAGTGAATTGATAGTAGCCGCGGCTCTGTACCAGCGCCCACATCGGCCAGATGACCTTGCGGTAACTCGCGCCGAACTTCAGGCTATGGCGGCCTCTCTGCCAACTTAGCGTCTCACGCCCCTCGACGGTAGTGTTCCACTGATGCATGGGCGTCGCCTGCCAGGAGTCGCCGAACGGCGAGTACCCCTGCACGTTGAAATACGGCGCTCCCCAGGCTTTCGGTCCGCCGAAATTGGTCCCGGTGATTCCCAGAGCATCGACGATGTCGTCCACTCCGTTGTCCTGCGACCAGTGTCCCATGGCCAGGCGGGAAACGCCGATGGAAGCCGTACTCACCATGGTGGGCGAGATCACCTTGGTCCAGATGAGGGCGCCGTTCTGCGAGGCATTGTCGAAGTTGAAGCCGTAACCGGGCAGGTTTTGCGGCGTGAATCCCTGCTCATTGCTCGACGAGAAACGCACGTTAAGCGTGTCGCTGCCAATTATCCGGTCCACGCGGATGGTGCCCTGGTTGTTTCGCTCCTGTGCGTCGCGGACGTCCAGCAGGTTGTTGGAATCCAAGCCGGCGCCGAAGACCGTCGGCGCGCCGTTCATAGTCATGCCAAGGCCCATGTCTCCCATCGTGTTCGGGCGTGGCGTGTAACTCTTCAGCATGAGGAGGGCCGCCGAATTCATTCGGCTGGCTGGAATCATATCACCCGGGAACTCGGTCCGCAGGAACTGCGGATTGGCCGCGCTCACCGGCTGCGATGGGTTGTAATTCGGATTCGTATAAGTGCTGGAGGGATCGTAGATGGCGACTCCGCTGCCGCTGAAGTCTCCGGTGGCTTCCGCCGCCGTTGGCACGGTGTCCATCGCGGTCTGCGCCTGGGTCTGCCGGTAACCTTCATAGTTGGCAAAGAAGAACGTCTTCTTTCCGAAGAGCGGTCCGCCCAGAGCGCCGCCATAGTTGTTCTGTATCAAATGGTCGTTGCCCGGCAACTCGTTCCAGGTGCGCGCATCCAGTGCGTTGTTGCGCAAGAACTCATATGCGGTCCCATGAAAGTCCGTGGTGCCATGGCGAGTGATGACGTTGATTTGACCGCCGCCGGCGCCGCCGAGTTCCGCCGAGTAACTGCCCGTCTGTACCTGAAACTCCTCCACCGCATCCGGCGACAAACTCAGATTCATGGTATTGAAAGTGGGATCCGTGTTGGTTACGCCGTCCAGCAGGAAATAGTTCGCGTTGGGACGGTTGCCGCCGATGGTGATGGCGGAGCGCTGGCCGGGACGCCAGTAGAGCGGGCTCATGTCGCCGGTCTGCGCGCCATGGCCGATGTGCGCGTCCGGAACGGTCAATGCCAGGTCGATCAACATGCGGCCGTTCAACGGCAGTTCCTCGATCGACTTGGGCTCCACGACCTCGCCCAGGCTGACATCCTGCGTTCGCAGCAAATCCGCGGCCTCGACAACTTCCAGGGTTTCGTGCTTCTCACCGAGCGCGAGCGCCAGATCGAGGGCCATGTTCTGCCCGACCTCGAGCAGGACATCGCGGGTCTCGACGGCGAATCCGGGTGCGGAAACCCGAACCGAATAGCCGCCTGGAAGCAGGTTCGGGAATTCGAACAGACCCTCGCCATTTGTCACAGCCTGGCGGACCGCGCCAGTCGCTTTGGCTGTCGCTGAGATGTGTGCGGCCGAAACAGGCGCCTGCGACGGGTCCTGAATCCTTCCACTCAGCGTCGCGAAATTACTCTGCGCGCAAAGAGATGCGCACGCGATGACAATAACTGCTATAAGTCTAAACATGATAAGGCCTCACTGAAGTTCACATAGATCGAGCGGAACGTCCCGCAACGAAGGAATCGAGGCCCGGAAACGGGGTGGCACCATGCGGACACACAACCCCCGCGCCCGCTTGCAGCGGGTGTCCGGCGTAGCTCTTACCTTTCAGTACCTTTTTGCAGCGAGACTTCTTGAAGAGTATCGTATCTGTAAGTCCCGTTCAGAACAATAATAGGAATACACTAGCCATCCATTCATCCATTTCAGGGCGTATCCCGATATGACGGCCGAGGCGAAGCTGCGCATGGAAGTTGAACTCTCGCTCGGGGCACGCGGTCGGCCGCGAGACCGCCGATCTTCCGGCGCCGGACGCGGCGGGCGCACACCCGTTCCGTATCATCTTCAGCCGCCGCCGGCCGAATGGCCCTTTTGAGCTAGTGACTTCCGGGCCAGCCGGCGGGTCGGGGACGTTATAATTCAAACGAGTGGGCCTGCGAGGCGCGTCCACCCCGAACGAAATCCGCGCCGCCGGGTTTCCCGCGGAAGGAGAGCCTAGTGCGCTCTTGGACTTTTTTTCTTCTGATTGCCGCGCTCGCGGCGCAAACCCAGACCGGCGGGGTGAACACCCGGGACGAGACGCCCACTTTTCAGTCGAATGTGAACCTGGTGCGCGTTCCGGTGGTGGTTCGCGACAAGCAGGGCAACACCGTCGGCAACTTGCAAAAGCAGGATTTCCAGCTCACCGATCGCGGCAAGCCGCAGGAGATCGCGCAGTTCGCCCTGGAGGGCAGCGCCGTCCCGAAGCCAGCCGCTCAGCCGGCCAAGGCGGAAATGCCGGGCGAGCCGGCCGCGAGCGCCAAGCCGGTGGTGCCCAGCCGCTTCGTGGCCTTTGTCTTCGACGATGTCCATCTCAAGCTCGATGACCTGATGAACGCCCGCAAGGCCGCCCTGAAGCACATCGAACAGGGAATACCCCCGCAGGAGCGTATAGCCTTGCTGACGCTCTCCGGCAGCGTGACGCTCGAATTCACCAATGACGTGGCGAAACTCCGCGACGCTCTGATGAAGATCATGCCCGTGCCGCAGCGCGTGCATTTCCCGCCGGCCAGCTTCTTCGCCGCGGACCAATTCATGAGGAATCCCGGTGACGAGCTCGCGAGCTGTGGCGCGGGAGCGCCTCCTAGCTGCTCGGTGACCTGCAGCCCAACCATGCCGCAGGTGCTGGTGACGCAGTCCCTCATCACCATGGATTGCCTCACATTGACATGTCAGACCGCGTCGGAAGCCGCCCCCATCGCCAGATCCACGCTCCGCGCAGTCTACAACGAAGGCGCGAGCGATGCCAGCAACGCTTTCCGCGTCCTCAACAACATCGTGCGGCTGCTTGGCTCCATGCCGGGCGACCGGATTATGCTTTTCGTCTCGCCCGGCATGTACCTGCCCGACGAGTTGCAGCGGAGCCTCAGCGAATCCATCGACCGCGCCACCCGCTCCGGCGTCATCATCAACACCCTCGACGGGCGCGGAGTCTTCACCATCGACCCGACCGGCGAAGTCGCCGGCTGTCGTCTATCGGACCCCTCGACCGGATTGCAGGTCGCCAAGTACGACCACGACGCCATCACCGCCCAGGGGCTGATTCTGCACGACCTGGCCGATGCAACCGGAGGAACCGCTCTCGCCCAGAACGATTTCCTGGCCGAGTTTAACCGCCTGGCCAACCCGCCCGAGTACGTTTATTATTTGGGCTTCTATCCCAAGGATTTCAAAACAGACGGAAAGTTCCACGAGCTCAAGGTGACGCTGGCGAACGGCAAGGGACTGTCGGTGCAAGCGCGCAAGGGTTATTGGGCGTCAGACCACGTCGAAGACGCCGCGACGGCGTCCACGCGGGAAATCGGCGAGGCCGTGTTCTCCCACGACGAGCTGCGCGATCTGCCGATCGACATTGACACCCAGTTCTACAAAACCACCACCGCGGACGCTAAGCTGAAGATCACCGCTCACCTCGACATCCGGCAGCTTCACTTGCGCAAGCAGGACGACCGGAATCGCAACGACGTGACCCTGGTATGCGCCCTGTTCGATGGCGACGGCAACTATATCAAAGGAACCCAGAAGGTGGTGGAGCTTCGGTTGAAGGACGAGGATCTCGATCACCGGCGCTCGCTCGGCCTCACCGTCGAGAGCGACTTCGACGTCAAGAGCGGCGCCTACATGATTCGCGTCGTCGCGCGCGACGCCGAGAGCCAGCAAATGGCCGCCGCCAACGACACAGTGGAGATCCCATGAGAATTTCGCAGATTCTGCAATATGCCTGCCGCCCAATGTCCGCGGGCCTGCTGCTGTTGCTGTGTTCGCCACTGCTGGCTCAGACCGGTGGGTCCGGCAGCGAGGCCGCGGCCAGCGTGAAGCCGAAACCCGAGCCCCAGTTGGTGCTGGTGGGCGCGGTGGTGACCGGCCAGAAAGACGAACCCATCCGCGGCCTGACCGCGGCCGATTTCCATGTTCTCGAAGATGGCAAAGAACAGGCCATTACAGGAGTCCAGACTCACGCCGGACCCGCCGTGCCCGGAATGAGCCAGCAACAGCACGTCGTCCTCATGTTCGCCGCGCAGTCCACCGAGGATCAGAAATGGATTCGGCAGGCGACGGCCAAGTTCGTGGCGGACAATGCCGGACCCAACCGGCTGATATCCATTGTTTACACGGACGTATGCTACGACACCATTTCCACGCCATTCACCTCCGACGGCGCCCGGCTTCAGCACGCCCTGGGCGAATGGCCGGACCTCACCCACTGCGACCACCCTGCCGATCCTGGTGGAGAACTACGGCCCCTCTACTATGCCCAAGTAGCGAAGGGTCTGGCCAAGGTGCCTGGGCACAAAGTCGTGGTCCTGTTCGTGCCCAACGCCGCGCCATCCGCCGGCGCCACCGACAAGCAGCCGCCGGAGCTGGTTCCCTCGGCGCGCCGCGCGCGGGGGCGAAACGAGAAGAGCGCGGAGGCGCACCAGGACCCGTTCGATATGGAGCTCGAGTTTCGCAAGGCGGACGTCTCGGTCTATCCGGTCGAAGCACAGGCCGGCGTGGCGGCTCCGGGCTGGGCGCTCGATCTCGCCGAAGCGACCGGCGGGTACGTGCTCTCCCGCGGCAGCGACGGTCTCGGTGTTTTCGATCCGCTCACTCGCGAGCAGGACGAATCCTACACGCTTGCCTACGTGCCGGCAGTCTCCGCGGAAGGAAGCTGCCATGCGCTCAAGGTCACCGTCAACCGGCCCGACGTGAAAGTGCGCGGGCGAAACCTCTACTGCAACGTAAGCCAGGCGGTCGTGGCCGCCGTCAAGCCGAAGGAGAACGAGCTGGAGCGGCTGGCGGAGTCGGCTGACGCCGGCAACACGGCGGCGTCGGGCTCCGTCCCATTCTTCTATGAGGCCAACGGCGTCGCGCGAGTCAGCGTGGCGCTCGAGATTCCAACGCCGGCTCTCGATCCCATTGAAATGAACGGCGGGATTCATGCCGAAATGGACGTGCTCGGCATGGCGTATGTCCCCGGCGGCGATGTGGCTGCGCGGTTCACCCACAAGGTGAAGTTCGATTTCGACAGCCGCCAGCAGTTCGACGATTTTCTGCGGCACCCGCTCCACTACGAAAGGCAGTTTGAAGTCGCTCCGGGCAATTACCAGTTCAAGCTCATCTTCCGCTCGGCCAAGGACCGCTTCGGCGTGGTCGAAGCGCCGCTCGAGATCGATCCGTTCAACGCCGGACAGCTCAGCGTGAGCGCGATCGCCCTCAGCCGCAACGTGCAACCGATATCGCCCGAGGCCGCGCAGGACGAGGTTGAGGCAGGGAAGACCCCGCTGATTTTTCGCGGCAACCGGATCGCCGTCTGGGGCTCCGATGTTCTGTCGAAGACCGGTACCGCCGAAGCCTATTTCGAAATCTACGAGCCGCTCTCGAACGGCGCCGGAACGGTCCAACTCACCATGCGCCTGCGCTTGCTCGACGCGCAAAGCAACGAGCAAGCGTGGAGTTCCGGCGATGTCGACCTGAGCGCCCTGGCCAAGTCCGGCAACAAGGTGATTCCGGTCGCGCTCAAATTGCCAGTCGCCACCCTCCCGCCGGGAACCTATCGCGCCGAGCTGACGGTCAAAGATTCCGCCGGCGGCCAGGCCACCCGCAATATACAGTTCCGGACGGAGTGAAACGCGGTGCCTGAAAGCTCCGTCTGCCGGCGTGGCGCGGGCCGTCAAGCCTGATGTGTCGAGATTCATCTCGACATTTCTTTTCGCTACGGCTCGAGCGTGAGGGTGACTTTTCCGGCGGCGCCCGAGTAAATCAGCTCTAGCGTATGGAGCTTTTCGGTCTTGCCGCTGTACGGGAAGAAAACCAGTCCGGCCACGGGGAGGGCGCGGTCCCCTTCCGGAAGCGCAGCCCTATGCACGCTCTGTGCCATCGCTCGTTGCACCTGGATCGGAATCTTCACTGGAAAGGGCGGCTCCTTGCCCTCACCCCTCGGGTCTATTTTCTCCTTTTGCTGTCCCTCGTCGTCGCCGCTGAAGATGCCGGTCGTCTTCGGTTTCTCGGGCTCGGGCGGCTGCCATTCGGGATCTTTGACGCTCCCCAGCACCGCTCCGTATGGCTGGCCAGGCAACGCCTTCTTCCCGTTGATGCGGAGCGCGAAGTCGTCGAAGGATAGCTTGATTCGTGCGCCCGGCGGGCCGAAGAACCCCGTTTCGACCACCAGATAATCTTCCGTGGTCAGGTTCCCTCTCGCCGTGGGGATCGAATGTCCCTGGAACTCGGCCGCAATCGTCACCTTGCCTGCCTGCCCCTGGTCCGGATAATCCGTCGGAGCCGGTCTGGGCGGCGTGCCCCTGGTTTCGATTGGCGCAGCATTGGCTGGCGGATTTTGGCCTGGCGGGGGTTGGCTGGGCGGGTTTTGCCCTTGCACACACAGACAGGCGGCAATCGGCACACCCAGCCTCAGTACGGGGAAAAGTCGCATTCCAACTAAGACGCTAGCACAGTCGAGGTTCTCGCCGCCGGCGTGGATGCCGCGGACGCCCGAGCCTTGGCGCTAGGTCTTGGGGGTGTCCGAAGGCGGCGGGTCTTTCAACGAATCCTTGAAGCCGCGAATGCCTTGGGCCAGCCCCTTACCGAGTTCGGGCAGCTTTGACGGCCCGAAAAACAGAAGGCAAATACCCAAGATCAAAAGCAGATGCTGGGGCCGTAACAGATCCTCAATCATAGTGATGCTCCACTTGCAAGATAGCACAATTCGGCGATGCCGGGTTGTTGGACCGTGCAGCGCGAACCGGATTCTGTCGATCCGGGCGTTACGGGCAGCCGCGGGTCCGGCGCCCTCAGCGGCTGCGCTCGCGCGGCATGATGCGCCGCAGCAAGCCAAACGCCAATGCCGCGGCCGACCCGGCCACCACCAGCGCGACCGAAAACAGGAGGATAATCCCGAGGATCAGAACCAGATGCTGAGGCCGTAGCAGATCCTCAATCATAATGATGCTCCACTGGCAAGTTAGCACAATTGGGCGATGCCGGGTTGTTATGCGGCACCGGCCCGCTCAGACGAGGGCTACCACATCCTTCAAGCGCTCGGACTTCAGGTAGGCGTTGGGATCGTGATAGAGAGCCTCCTCGGGAAGCCACTCCATCAGGATTCCAAGATCCTGGCTCACTATGTCTTTGTAGAACTCGGGAAGCACGTTGCTCTCCTGCTCGAAATAGGGCCGGAATTGCGGGTCGGTGTCCAGGCGGTCGCGAATCGCGCGGTGGTACCGGGCCCTTCCGAAGCCCTCGGTGGAAACCGCGCGCACCACGTTCATCCAGCGTGAAGTCACCCCTTGGGTCGCCAGGAAACGGCGGAAGATAGCGCGCGTGGAAAAGGAATACCGGGTCAAATCGATGATGTGGTCGTAGAAGGTCCGCCAGGAATAGTTGGCCGGCTTGACGTTCATGGCGCCGTTATTGTTCAGGAAGTGGAACGGGAAGGGCAGCACGCGGCCGGATCGCTGGTAATCCAGATTGAGCGGCGCGGCGCGGCCGAATGCGGAGAGCAGCGAATAGGCGGGAAAGGCCCCTGGACTCATGTCCAGGAATCGTTTGGTGAGTTCAAAGGGCTCCGGCCCTTGGTCGGTATCCAGTCCCAGCACGAAGTTGGTTTGGATGTAGGGTATGTATCGCAAGATCGTATTGACGTGTTCGGACACCTGGCGAACTTTGGCCATCCCAAGCAGCGCTCCGGTCTTCGATTTGTCACCCAGGGCGAACCAGGATTCAATGCCGGGAAGGACACCTTTGAATGAATTGCGTTGGAGCCGCTTGAGGTGCGGTTCGGAGAGGAGGGACAGGCTGCTTTCAGCGACGAAGTCGATGCTGCCGGGAGGGACCGCGTCCTCGATCATGTCCATGTAGTCGTTGAAGCGGACGCCGAAATTGGGATCGTGCCAGGCTACCAGGGGCCGTTTGAACTTCGTCAGCAGGAAGCGGAGGTCCTCACGCAGCACCTCGAAGTCCATGGCTTGATAGGGCACCGTGGCGTCGATACAGAAGGCGCAAGTGTACGGGCACCCCAGGCTGCCGAGCATGGGAACCATTTTGAGGAGAGGCGCTTTCCGGAGCGTCTGGTCGATAAACTGCCAACGCTCGCGGACTCCCGGGAGGGTTCTGGGCTGCTGGGAGGCCGCCAGGTGGATGCCGGTGGGCCGGTGCTGCGAGCAGTCGAGCAGGACGTCGCGCAGCGTACCCCGATCCGTGAAGCCCAGCACATAGTCGAAGTAACGCGCGGCGTCTTCGGGGTAACAGCGGGCGTGCGGCCCGCCGATCACGGTGATCGCCCCTCTGCTGCGAAAGAGATTGCTCAGGGCGTAGGCCGTGTGCGCGGCTTCGGTAAACGCGCCGATAAAGACCACGTCGAAGTTATCGGGCAACTCGGTCAGCAGGTTTTCAAAACCGGTGTAACAAACGAAAGTAACGTCATGTCCCGCCTCTTGGCACCAGACTCCGATCGCCTGCGGCATGATGCTGGCCAGGCTCGCGTTCATGATGCGCGCGTACAAAGCCCGCGTAGGGCCCTTGGAGACGATGTCGATGATCCCGATCCGCAGTTTTTTCATGAACCCCTCCGTGGCAGCGCACAGGCCTTTCCCTGGGTGGCTCATGTCGCGCGACACCAGTCGTGGCGGGTACCAGCCGCGCTGGCGTCATCGGTCTAAACCCGCTGGCCGATGTCTGCCGTCGGTTGTCGGGTTCTCTGAGATGGCTTCAGTATACAACCTCGGGACGGCCAGTGTCTCGGCGCTCAGCTCGGGCCAGTGGGGCGGACGCCCTCGTCCGCGGCCGGCCCCCTGGCCGGCCTTTCGTAGGGCGATTTCGCCTGCCAGCCGGAACGCTCCGCGACCTACACCGGGCCGGTGGACTGCCCGGCTTGCGAGCGGTTCATGATCTCATCGGCCAGTTTGTGCGGGTCGTCGACGTTGGCCAGCGTCAACCGGCTGGCCTCGCCGGCGGTTTCGATGGACAGATTGCCTACGCCGAACACGCGCTGCATCAGGCGTTGCTCCACCCGCACATCCTGGAGTTTGGCAAGCTGGATGGTGCGCGTGGACTTGGCCGCGAGCCCCGTTTCGTAACGCAGCCGTTCCCCCGTCACCACCGTCCGCGTGGCCTGCCGGCGCAACCAGCGCGCAGCCGGCCAAAGCAGCACCAGGGCCGGAAGAATCATCACCCAGTGGCGGGGATACTGGCTCTCCCACAGGGCCAGATAGGCGACTTCCAACCCAAGAAACACGATGGCGGCGGCGATGGCGCCCAGCTTCAGGAACTTCGTGGTGGGACGAATGATGATATCAGGCACGGATATTGCGCTCCCCGAGCGATCATTGTAGCGCGCCCGGGAACGCACGGGCTGCGCGTGGCGCTAGCGTCCTCTCACAAGTTTGCAACATGATCCCGGGCCTTGTATCAGGATACAAAGCCTCCTGAAACAGAGAAGCCGTGCGCACCCCTAGGTTCAGATTCATGCGAACTCACTAGGAAATGGAGAGTCTCGCCTTTGCTGTATCGCGCGACCGAGGAACTGCCGCCGATCCAACAGGCGGATACCTGACCGCTTCGCCAAAGGCGGCGCCTCGATCTTCCACGACTCCGTCTGTCAGTTGGACTTGGCGGCGGCGGCCTGGGCTGCGAGCCGTGCACGCATTCCTTTGATGCGCTCGCGCATGGCGGCGACCCGCTGGCGGCCATCGGGCATGGCGTCGATCAGCCGTTCCAGGTTGACCAGGTAGTTCGGCCCGGCGCTGGCCCGCAGCTCGGCCACGAACGGCTCCATTTTGGTGAAGACGACGATGTACTCTCCGTTGGTGTCGTTGAACAGGTCGAGACTGATGGCACCGTGGTTGACCAGCGCGGCGGCCATGTCCCAGTAGCTCCACACCATCCGCAGATGGCCGCTGTGTTCGCTGAACAACGCCTTGGTGATGTCCTCGAACGATTCGGGATTGAAGTCTCGAAAATACCAGTCGCGCGCCGTGCGCATGGTGGCTTCGCGGCGCAGATCGTAAAGCTTCAGAATCAGATCGGCTTCTTCGTGCTTCGACATGGATAGCCCCTCATTCGCTAGAGTCGGATTGCAAAGCGCCGCCCATCGGCGGTGGCAGAGTCATCATAGCAGAACCGGCCAGCACCGCCGCTGTTATTCCGCGGCCGGCTTCCATCCGCCAAATGCCTGTTCCAGCCACAATGCCACGGCCAGCGCCACATCTTCGCGCCATGGCGCGGCGGCTATCTGCACCGCGATGGGCAAGCCGGTGTTTGATTCGCCGCAGCGCACCACCACGGCCGGCCAGCCGGCGACATTGTAGGCCATGGTGTGGCTGAAGCCGATGAAGTTCTCATCCAGGATAGAAGTGCCGAGCGGCAGCGCCGGATGGATATAAGCCGGACAGAGAATCGCGTCGTATCCGCAGGCGAGAAATGCCGCCATTTCGGCGCGATAACGGAACCACTCGCCCCAGTAATGCGTGAATCCGTCAATGCCCGTGCGGTATTGCTCCAATTTATCCAGCCAGCCGGTCAGCAGCGGATGGACGCTGGTGGAACCGATGTCGCGCAGATAGCCGCGCAGGCCATCGCCCCCGTCCGGGCCGATCAGTTTCATCTCGATCTCGTAAGCGGAGTCCAGGCAGACCGGCCGCGTCTGCTCGACGCGGGCGCCTTCCACGGCGAGCGCCGCCGCCGCCGCGCGCACCACGCCCGCCACTTCCTCGTCGGCCGCGGCGAGACCATTGTCGGTGTAGAACGCGACGCGCAGGTCGCGCACCCTTACGGAGCGCGGGTTCGCGAGCGGCATGTCCACCACGGTGTGGTCGCGCTCGTCGGGGCCAACCAGCAGCGGCATCACGGTGATCAGGTCCTCCACGCGGCGCGCCATCGGCCCAATCTGCCAGAGGGCTTCGATCCAGCCTCCGGCCGGCGGGACATGACCGGTGCGCGGCAGGCGGCCCGAAGTCGGCTTGATGGCGGCGCATCCGCAAAAGGCCGCGGGCAGGCGGACGCTGCCGGCGCAGTCGCTGCCCAGGCCAAGTGGCGAACCGCATGCCGCGAGCAGGGCGGCCTCTCCGCCGCTCGATCCTCCCGGTGTGCGCGACGTGTCGTACGGGTTGCGGGTGGCGCCGAAAATCAGGTTGTCGCTCTCGAAGGCGAACAGCAGATCCGGCAGGTTGGTTTTGGCGATGGGGATAGCGCCCGCCCGCCGCAAACGCCCGACCAGCGTCGCATCTTCCGTGGAAGCGGCCGCGTTCTTCCTCCCCAACGTTCCCGCCGTCGCCACCGCGCCGGCCAATTCGAGCGAGTCCTTGATGCTGAACGGCACGCCGTGGAGCGGCCCGCGCGGTTCGCTCGAATCGGCGGCCGCGGCCGCGGCCAGCGCGCTTTCCGCAAGCACTTCCACGGCGGCATTGATCTTCGGATTGATTTGGGCGATCCGCTCCAGGTGAGCCGTCACCAGCTCGCGCGACGACACACGCCGCTCGCGGATCAGCCGCGCCTGTTGGGTGGCGGAATATGTAGTGAGTTCGGACATGGAACACCCCGAGTCTAACATCCGGCCCGGCGGGGCGTGACTGAACACACAGGCAAGCTAAGCATGCCCCACCTTGGAACCCGCCGTAGTACGATACTTGCAGGAGCGTGTTCTGACCAAGGCACATCTTGAAGCAGCCGCCGCCCTTCCGGCCGCCATCCCAACCTGGACGATTGCCGTCCGCGCCGCCGAATCCAAGAAGGCCACCGACATCAAGGTCCTGGATTTGACCGGCATCACTTCCTTCGCCGACTATTTCGTTCTCTGCAGCGGTTCCAACCAGCGGCAGATTCAGGCCATCGCCGACGAAGTCACGCTGCAGCTCAAACACCAGGCGAGCGAACTGCCGATGAGCCTGGAAGGCTACGAGCAAGGCGAATGGGTGTTGGCCGATTACGGCGACATGCTGGTGCACGTTTTTTCCGTCAAGGCCCGAGCTTATTACGACCTGGAACGGCTCTGGCGCAACGCGAAGCCGGTCGAGATTCCGCCCGAGTGAAGATCTTCGTCTACTTCATCGGCAAACCCAAAGATCCGCACGTGAATGCCGTGGCGCAGGATTTCGTCGGCCGCGCCGCCCGCTATGCTCCTGTCGAGATGCGCGAGATCCGCCCCGAGCGCACCGATCCCTGGGCCCGTCATCCCGCCGCGCGCAAAATCTTTCTCGATCCGGCCGCCAAGCCGATCGACTCCGCCGCCTTCACCGCGCTCGTCGCCAAAGCCGAAATGGAAGGACGCGACCTGCTCTTCCTGGTGGGCGGGCACGACGGTCTGCCGCCCGCCTGGGCCGGCCGCGCGGACCTGCTGCTCTCGCTCTCCGCCATGACTTTTCCGCACGAGCTGGCCCGCGCCATGCTCGCCGAACAGATCTACCGGGCTTTCGCAACCTTGCGGGGTCATCCCTACCCGCGGTAAGTTGGTTGATTGCATGTCTTGGTTTAAGCGCGACAGGCCGGACGACAAGAAGCCGAAGGCCATCGACGAAGAATCGAAGCACGTCAAGACGGAAGGCCTCTGGCAGAAGTGCGACGGCTGCCGCCAGATTGTCTGGAAAAAGGACCTGGCGGCCAACTGGAACATCTGTCCCAAGTGCGGCCACCATTTCCGCATGGACGCCGTTTCCCGTATCCGCATGCTGTTCGATGGCGGCGAATACGAGGTATTCGATGCCGCGCTGCACTCCACCGACCCGCTCGGCTTCGTCGACAGTAAGCCCTACGCCAAGCGCCTGGAGGCCGCGCGTCTGGAAACCGGGCTCCGCGACGCTATCATTTCCGCCCGTGGCAAGCTCTGCGGCCGCCAGGTGGAAATGTGCTCGATGGAGGTGCGCTTCATCGGCGGCAGCATGGGCGCCGTGGTGGGCGAAAAGATCACGCGCGCCATCGAACGCTCGCTCGCCTCCCGCTCGCCGCTGGTGATCGTTTCCGCTTCCGGCGGCGCGCGCATGCAGGAAGGCGCCGTCAGCCTGATGCAGATGTGCAAAATCTGCTCGGCGCTGATGCGGCTCGACCAGGCCCGCATCCCTTTTATCAGCGTGCTCACCGACCCCACAACCGGCGGCGTCACGGCCAGCTACGCCATGCTGGGCGATCTGAACATCGCCGAACCCGGCGCCCTGATCGGTTTCGCCGGCCCGCGCGTGATCGAGCAGACCATCCGCCAGAAGCTCCCCGAGGGTTTCCAGCGCAGCGAGTTTCTGGTCAAGCACGGCATGCTCGATGCCGTGGTGCCGCGCCTGGAGCTGAAGGCTTACATCGCCTGCGCGTTCGATTTCTTCTGCCAGCAGTGAACTACCCCGATTCGGTCCATTTCCTCTACGCGCTGGGCAATGAAATCAAGACCGCCAAGCTCGGTCTGGAGCGCATCCGCGCCGTGCTCGAGGCGCTCGGCAATCCGCAGGATCGCCTCTCGATCGTCCACGTGGCCGGCACCAACGGCAAGGGCTCGACGTGCGCCATGATCGAATCCGGTTTCCGCGCCGCCGGGCTGCGCACGGGACTGTACACTTCGCCTCACCTCGCCGAGCCCACCGAGCGCATCCGCATCGCCGGCGGCGTGGTCTCCGCCGAACGGTTCGCCGGCGCCTTCAACCGCGTCCACGCCGTAGTCGAGCAACTGCTGGCTCGCGACGCGATCGACCTGCACACCACCTATTTCGAAACCGTCACTGCGATGGCGTTCCTGATTTTCGCCGAGGAAGGCGTGGATCGAGTGGTACTGGAAGTCGGGCTGGGCGGGCGGCTGGATGCCACCAACGTGGTGCGGCCGTCGCTCGCCGTCATCACGCCCATCGACTTCGATCACGAATCGTTCCTCGGCCGCGGCATCGAATCCATCGCCGCCGAGAAAGCCGGCATTCTGAAACCCGGCGTGCCCGCCGTTTTCGCGCTCGAGCGCCCGGAAGCTGCGAGCGTGCTGGATCGCCGCGCCGCCGAATTGGACATCCCCGTGACGCGCGCCGCTGAATCGGCGATCCGCAATCTCTCGCTCGACGCCCGCGGCAGCCGCTTCGAGCTTTCAGGCGATACCCCGCTCTCGATCCGCTGCCCGCTCGCCGGTGAGCACCAGGCGGAGAACGCGGTTACCGCCGTGCTGGCGCTGCTCGCTTGCGGCGTTGACCGCCGCTCGATTGAAGCCGGCATCGCCGCTGCCCAATGGCCCGGCCGCCTGGAGCACGTTCGCGAGCGCCCCGCGATCATCCTCGATGGCGCTCACAACCCAGCCGCCGCCCGCGCGCTGGCCGCCTACATCACTCGCTTTTACGCGGGCGCGCGGCTGCGCCTGATCTTCGGCATCATGCGCGACAAAGCCGCCGCCGAAATCGCCGCCATCCTTTTCCCGCTCGCCTGGCAAGTGGTCGTCACCGCCCCGCGCCAGTCCCGCGCCTTGGCGCCCGAATCCCTCCGCGCCGTGGTCGATCATCCCAACCTGCGGTTCGCCCCCACACTCGAAGAAGCGTTGCACTTGGTCGAAGATGCGAGCCCGGACGACGTCATCTTCATCACCGGCTCGTTGTTCCTGGTCGCCGAGGCCAGAGGGTTGTTCGTACCGGGCGGTTGAAACTTGAATCTCTTAGTCCGCCGGGATGCCACAGCCGCGATCTGCTCGGAATCACTTGGTCGCATAGCCGGCCAGGGCTTTGTCGAGCTT
>Ga0208820_1000301_pt1 | contig 43841 bp, 34 predicted proteins | sample June2015DPH_16_5_FD_184713 | JGI IMG/M metagenome (GOLD analysis project Ga0208820, IMG submission 184713) | Peatland microbial communities from SPRUCE experiment site at the Marcell Experimental Forest, Minnesota, USA - June2015DPH_16_40... | ecosystem: Environmental > Terrestrial > Soil >...
CAGTCTTCGAGCGCGGGTGGAAAAAGAAATTGTTGGCCGTAGTCGGGAGCGATGGGTTGTGCCATGCCTCTCAGACGCCAACCGCCGCAATTCATTCAAAAATTTGCCGGAGTTTTGAGACAGTCTCAGCAGCGCGGCCCTACCAAAATAAAAAATGTGCCGATTATTATTGAGATCAATCGCCCAAAAGCGTCGAGGGAATGCAGAGTCAAAGACCAAAAAGCCGCGGAAAAGGTCCGCGGCTTTGTAGGAAAATAATATCTTTGGTTATTCGGCCCTGGCCGGCTTTTCCGCCTACTCGGCCTTTTTCTCCTTCTTTTCGCTCTTCGGAGCCTTGGGCGCCTTTTCAGCTTTTTCAGCCTTTACGTGCTTCTCGCCTTTGGGTTTGGTTTCAGCGGCTTCAGTTTTTTCGGCCTTGGCGTGTTTCTCACCGTGCTTCTCGCCTTTGGGTTTGACTTCGGCAGCTTCGGGTTTTTCGGCCTTTTCACCTTCGGCATCGCGTCTGCCGTAACTGCGTTTTTCACGTCTGGGTTCTCTGCCCTCTTCTTTTTTCGGTTCTGCAGGCACCGGCGCAATCACCGGCGTGAGACTTTCGACGCGGACTTTCAGGGTGCCCTTGACCTCGGCATGCAGATGCAATTCGACTTCGTGGTCGCCCAGGGTGCGGATGGGGTGTTCGAGGTAGATTTTCCGCTTGTCGAGCGTGATGTCGAACTGGTGTTTCAATTCGTCGGCAATCACGCCGGCGGTCACCGAACCGAACATCTTGCCGTCCTCGCCCGCCTTGACCTTGATGAGGCAGATGAGCTTGGCGACGCCCTTGGCGAGTTCGGTCATGGTGTTGAACTCGTGCGCTTCGCGTTCGGCGCGGCGCTGGCGCAAGGACTCGATCTGGCGTTTGTTGGCCATGGTCATCGGGATGGCCAGGCGTTGCGGGAAAAGATAGTTGCGCGCGTAACCGGCGGCGACCTTCACCTGGTCGGATTCGGCGCCGAGGCCGACGATGTTGTGCGTGAGAATGACTTCAGTCTTTGGCATACGAAAATGGGTTGAATGTTGAGAGTTGATCCGTCTTCGCTTTGCTTCGACGCGATAAAGGCCTGCCGCGCCGTAGCACAGCGAAGGCGGGTTAAAAGGGAACGTCGTCTCCTTCCGGGGGAGCGTCGGCTTCGCCGCCTTCGGGGGCGGGCGCCGCCGCTGCTGCCGGAGCCGGACGCGAACGCGGAGCTTCGGCAGAACCGCCGCCGCCGCTGTCGCCACGATTCGAGTCAATGAACGAAAAGCTTTCGAGCACGACCTTCAATTTGCTCTGTTTTTGTTTCGTGTTTTTGTCCTCCCAGGTGTCCTGTTTGAGGCGGCCTTCGACGAGCAGCGGCCGGCCTTTTTTCATGTATTGGGAAATGACTTCCGCCTGGCGTCCCCAAACGTCCACGTCCACGAAACTGACCTCTTCCTTGTTTTCGCCGCTCTCGCTTTTCCAGGTGCGGTTGACGGCCAGGGTGATGCGGGCGACGGCCGTGCCTTTGGGGGTGTAGCGCAACTCCGGATCACGGGTCAAATTGCCGGCGAGGATGACTTTGTTGAAGTTGGCCATAAGAAAGTTGAGGGTTGAGGGTTGAGGATTGAGAGTTTATTTCGCGGGTTTGGGTTCGGGGGATTTGGTGAACAGCACACGGAACACTTCCTCGTTCAGTGCGAACCTGGCGCGTAATTGCGTGACGATTGCCGACGGGCCGGTGAAAATCACATTCGCGTAAAAGCCGGCGTTGTGCTTTTTGTCCGCCACCCGCGCAAAATTCTTTTTTTCCATCTTTTGCACGGTTTCGACTTTGCCGCCCGCCGACTCGATTTCCGCGGAAATTTTGTCGAGTGCATCATTGACGCCCTCTTCCCTGCCCGCCAGGTTCAGGATGAACAGACCTTCGTATCGTTTCACTGTTTTTTCTTCGTTGTTCCGCGTTGGAGTTCAAGCTTCAGCTTGCTTTGGCTGGAACAAGCTAAAGCTTGAACTCCAACATCGCGCCCGGTTCAGGGCTTTTTTTCTTTGTTCGCGGAGTCCACGACTCCGTTAAACTGGTTCATTGCTTTTTCAATGCCGGCATCCAACCAGCATTCCACCTGGTCGGCGGCACGGCCCAAAACTTTTTCCATCAACGCGGCCTCGCCCGCGTCAAACCGTCCGAGCACATGGTCCGTGATTTCCCGCGCGCCTTCCGCCCGGCCAATGCCGAGCCGCAACCGCGCAAAATCATCCGTGCCCAGATGCTGCCCGATGGACTCCAGTCCGTGATGGCCGCCACTGCCACCACCCGCCCGCAGGCGAATCTCGCCCAACGGCAAATCCGCATCGTCCACCGCCACCAACAGCTCCGACTGTGGCTGGAGCTGGTAAAAATTCTTCAATGCGCCGACCGCTTCGCCGCTCAAATTCATGAACGTCTGCGCCTGGCAGAGCAAAACGCGAACGCCGTTGCATTCGGCACGCGCGACCCGGGCATTGAACTTTCGTTCATTCGTCCAGCCTGCATTCCAGCGCACCGCCAGTTTTTCGACCAGCGTGAAACCGGCGTTGTGGCGCGTCTGCGCGTATTCCGCGCCGGGATTGCCCAAACCCACGATGAGATGCAAATTCTCCATGCGCGGCGCGGGCGCGGCGACCCTCGCGGACCGCCGGCAAAATTATTTTTTCTTTTTCTCCGCCGGCGCTTTCTCGCCGGGCTTGGCGGCACCCTTCTCCGGAGCTGTCGCAGCGCCTTTCTCGGCGCCCTTGGCCGGCGCTTTTTCGCCGGGCTTGACAGCACCTTTTTCGCCAGGCTTGGCAGCGACTTTTTCGCCCTTGGCCGGCGCAACACCCTCTTCGCCTTCTTCTTTCTTCTCTTTGATCATTTCGACATCGCCGGCGGCCACCGCCTCGCCTTCCGCAACCGCAGCCACTTCTTCCTCTTCCGTGCGCGGCAGGGCGACGGAGATGACCGCTATGTCCTTGTCGCCGAGAATCTCGACGCCCGCGGGCGCATTGATTTCGCCGAGGTGGATGGATTTGCCGAGTTCGAGATGGCTCACGTCCACGACCATCTGCTCGGGCAAATCCCTGGGCAGGGCGCGCACTTTCAATTTGAAGACCACGTGCTCGAGCACGCCGCCGCTGTTTTTCACGCCGGCCGCTTCGCCGACGGTTTCCAGCGGCACCAGGACGACCACTTTTTCGTCTTCAGTCACTTCATGGAAATCCACGTGCATTACGTTGCCCTCCAGCGGGTGATGCTGGATTTCCTGCACCAGCGCGAGGCGTTTGGCGCGGGCGTCGTTTTCGACGGACAAATCCACCAGCAAATTTTCCGAAACGGAATGGTGGATGAGGTCGCCGATTTCCTTGGCGCTGACTTCAAGGTTTTGCGGTTTGGCCTGGCGGCCATAAATGACGGCGGGCACGCGCCCGGCGGCGCGCAATTTCCTGGCCCCGTTCCGACGCGACTGCGTCCGGGGATATGCTTTCAAGGGCACTGATTTCATCGTTAAATCATCTGTTATTGCGGCGCATCAACTCGTGCGCCCGCCTTTGAATTCAAACAGCGAATTCACCGACGAATTATTGTGAATTCGCTTGATGGCTTCGCCCAAAAGTCCGGCCACGGACAACGTGGTAATCTTCACGCCGTCAATCGCAGGGCGAGGACGTTGGACTGTATCAGTTGTAATCAATTCGTCAATCACCGATTTTCGCATTCTTTCGACACCCACGTTGTTCAAAATGGCATGGGACACGCAGGCCAGAATCCGCTTGGCGCCCTTCTTTTTCAGCAACGCCGCCGCCTGGGTCAATGTCCCCGCCGTCTCCGTCAAATCATCCACCAACAAAATGTTTTTGCCCCGGATTTCGCCGATGACCGCCATGGATTCGACTTCCGTCGCATTTTTACGTCGTTTGGCCACGATGGCCAGGCCGCACTCAAGGACCTGGGAATACGCATGCGCCATTTTCAACCCGCCCACGTCCGGACTGACGACGGCCAGATCCGTCAGATTTTTTGTCTTCAAATACTCATACATCACCGGCGCGGCGTAGAGATGATCCACCGGAATGTCGAAGAACCCCTGAATCTGCTGCGCGTGCAAATCCATCGTGAGAATGCGATTCGCGCCGGCAGCCACCAGCAGGTTCGCCACGAGCTTGGCCGTGATGGGCACGCGCGGCTGGTCCTTGCGATCCTGGCGCGCGTAACCGTAAAACGGCAGCACGGCGGTGATGCGCGACGCGCTCGCCCGCCGCACGGCGTCAATCATGATGAACAGCTCCATCAGATTGTGATTCGTCGGCGGCGACGTCGGCTGGACGATGAACACGTCTTCGCCGCGCACATTTTCCTCGATCTTCACAAACGTCTCGCCGTCGGGAAACGGCTGGACGGAGCATTTGCCGAGCTGGCTGCCGATGGATTTGCAAATGGCCCTGGCCAAAGGTACATTCGCCGTGCCGCTGAAAATTTTCACGAGTTAATGGTCGTTTTGGTTGAAACGGAAAAACCGCCGCTGCCGGCGGATGAAATTGCAAAACGACTTTAACAATGAACGAACTCAACGCAAGTGGAAACTGGGAATTAATGGCAGCGCACCCTGACACTACCATCGATGCATGATGCCGCGTCCGCCCGGAACGCCGGATTCATCCGGCAGGTGTGCAATCGGCGCGTTGCTGCCGGATAAATCCGGTGTTCCGATGGTGGTGTCGAGGGGTGCTTATTTATTGGCGGCGGGCGTCCGACTGCTTGCCATTGGCCGGCGCGTCACTTATTTTCGCTCCAATGAAATATCGTCGTTTTGGCCGGACGGAGCTGGTGATGCCGGTGATTTCCTGCGGCGGGATGCGTTATCAATTCAAGTGGCAGGACGTGGACCCGAAGGAAATCCCGCGCAAAAGCCAGGAGAATCTCGAAGCCTGCATCCATCGCGCCCTTGAACTCGGCATCAATCACATCGAAACCGCGCGCGGCTACGGCACCTCCGAAATGCAACTGGGCAACGTGCTGCCAAAACTGCCCCGCGACAAAATCATCGTCCAGACCAAGGTCGCGCCGAAGGCGACCGCCCGGGAATTTCTCGAAACGTTCGAGACCTCGATGAAATATCTGAAGCTCGACCACGTGGATTTGCTGGCGTTGCACGGCATCAACAACCGCGAACTGCTGGACTGGTCGCTGAAAAAGGACGGCTGCCTCGCCGCCGCGCGCCGGTTACAGCAGGAGGGCCGCACGCGGTTCGTCGGTTTTTCCACGCACGCGACGACCGACATCATTCTCGAAGCGGTGAACAGCGGCGAGTTTGATTACTTGAACGTCCACTGGTATTTCGTGAACGACCTGAATTGGGCCGCGCTTGAAGCCGCGCACCGGCTCGACCTGGGCGTTTTCATCATCAGCCCGAACGACAAGGGCGGGAAACTTTACGAGCCGCCGCCAAAAATGGTGGAACTCTGCGCGCCGCTGTCGCCGATGGTGTTTAACGACCTTTATTGCCTCGGGCGAAAGGAAGTCCACACGCTGAGTTGCGGCGCCAACCAGCCCGTGGATTTTGACGAGCACGTCGCCGCGCTGAGATTTTACGACCACCTGGCGGAGACGATGGCGCCGGTGGAAAAGCGGCTGCGCGCGGAAATGGAACGCGTGCTGGGCGCGGATTGGTGCGCGCGGTGGTTCGAGGGTTTGCCGAATTACGTGGACGTGCCGGGGCGGGTCAACGTGTCGGAAATCCTGCGGCTGTGGACTTACGCGAAGTCGCTCGACCTCATGGCGTGGGGCAAAATGCGTTACAATTTACTCGGACAGGCCGAGCACTGGTTTCCCGGCGAAAACGCGGCCAAGGTCCGCGAACTGGACCTGCCGGCCGTGCTGCGGAACAGTCCGTTTGCCAACCGGATTCCCGGTATTTTGGAGGAATCGCACCGGATGCTTTTTGAGAAACCGGTGCAGCGGCTCAGCGCAAGTTGATCCCCGGCGCGTTGGTGCCCAACAACGACGACGGTGAGGCCACAACCGGAGCGGGGGTGGTGCCAATCGGCGCGCCGGCGTTGAGCCGTTTGAGAACGGCGTCGGTCAAATCGTTTTCGCCGTTGCTGTAAACCACCGCGGTCGTGGCATTGGCGGTTTCCGCCGCGGCGTCTATGACCAGTGAGTAGCCGGCGACCTTGGCCTGGGCGGTCACGGCAGCCTTGATATCGCTGAGAAGGTTGTCGCGCATCCGCTGGCTTTGCTCGGACATTGTGATCTGCGCCTGACGCTCATATTGGTCAATGGTGGTCTTGGAATCCTGCAACTGCTTCAATTTGTCAGCGGCGGCCTGTTTGCGTTTGTCGCGTTGGTCGGTGGAGAGGGCCTGGTCGTTCGCCTGCGCCAAAAGCTTCTGATATTCGTCGCTGCCCTTCTTCAAATCGTCACGCATGCTTTTGTCGTCCTGGTCAAGCTCCGTTTTGCGCGTGGTGAGCTGCACCTGCACCTGCTTGGTTTTCCAATAGCCGTCAAACAGCTTGCGCAAATCCACGGTGGCGATCTTGGTTTGTGCCAGCGCGGGAACGCTCAAGAAAGCCAGCAACGAAACGGTCAAAATTGTTGTGCGTAATAATTTCATGGGAATATAAAAGCAAATTTCACGGATGACGCCAACTGAAAACTGGCGGTTAAAATCTGTACCGGCGGAATCATTGCATTTGCAATAAATAAAATTCCTGCGGCGCGTTGGTTTGCGCGGTGTTGGTGAAGATGAAATCGCCCTCGCTGTCAAATTGATTGGTCGCAATGGGCGTCCAGTTGGTCAGCGGCAACAGAAGATTGGACGAGGTCAGCACGTAATAGATGCCGTTGCTCCCACCGCCACTGCCACTCAATATAAAACCGCCGCCACCCGCGGCAATGATGTTCCCGAAACTCGGCGACGGCACAATCATCACCGTCAGGATGGCATTGGAACTGGTCGCCGATCCGGCAATGTTCGTGACGATGACCGTGTAGTTGGTGGCGCTGTTGTTCGTCTGCACATTGCTGATGATCAGGTTGGCGGTGGTTGAGCCACTGGTAATGTCCCCATTTACCAGGTTCGTCCCATCCACCAGGTTCGTCCCGTTCACCTGCCACTGGTAACTCAACGGCAATATCCCGACGGCGGTGACAGTAAAGGTCGCATTCGATCCCACCGCCAAAACCTGGTTCGTTGGTTGCGTTACGATCACCGGCGACGATGCCACCGTCAGAACGGCAACAGAACTGGTCACCGATCCCCCGTAGTTCGTGACGATCAGCAGGTAATTTCCGCTGTCGTTCATCTGCGCGTCGCTGATGGTCAACATGTAGTTGGTTGAGCCACTGATGGTTGAACCACTGATGGTTGTCCCATCCACCAGGTTCGCCCCGTCTTTCTGCCATTGAAAAAAGAAAGGCGACGTTCCGGTCCCGTATACACTGAACGTCACAGTCGTCCCCACCGCCACTGTCTGGCTCATCGGTTGCACTGTGACCGTCGGTGGCATATTCGTCACCGTCAAGACCGCATTGGAACTGGTCACCGATCCGGCAATGTTCGTGACGATGACCGTGTAGTTTCCGCTGTTGTTCGTCTGCGCATTGCTGATGGTCAGCATATTGGTGGTTGAGCCGCTGGTAATGTCCCCATTTACCGGGTCCGTTCCATCCACCAGGTTCGTCCCGTTAATCTGCCACTGGTAATTCAACGGCTCCGTCCCGACTGCGGTGACAGCCAAGATCGCAGTCGAACCCACCGCCATCGCCTGGTTGGTTGGTTGTATTTCGATCACCGGCGGCGATACCACCGTCAGGACGGCATTGGAACTGATCGCCGATCCGGCAATGTTCGTGACGATGACCGTGTAGTTTCCGCTGTTGTTCGTCTGCGCATTGCTGATGGTCAGCACATTGGTGGTTGAGCCGCTGGTAATGTCCCCATTTACCGGGTCCGTTCCATCCACCAGGTTCGTCCCGTTAATCTGCCACTGGTAATTCAACGGCTCCGTCCCGACTGCGGTGACAGCCAAGATCGCAGTCGAACCCACCGCCATCGCCTGGTTGGTTGGTTGTATTTCGATCACCGGCGGCGATGCCACCGTCAGGACGGCATTGGAACTGGTTACCATTCCGGCAATGTTCGTGATGATGACCGTGTAGGTTCCGCTGTTGTTCGTCTGCACATCGGTGATGGTCAACACGTTGTTGGTCGAGCCACCGATGCCGCCTCCGTCTGTAAGGTTCACCCCGTTCGTCTGCCACTGGTAACTCAACGGCAATATCCCGATGGCGGCGACAGCCAAGGTCGCAGTCGATCCCACCGCCAACACCTGGTTTGTTGGTTGCGTTACAATCACCGGCGACATTGCCACCGTCAGAACGGCATTGGAACTGGTCGCCGACCCGGCAATGTTCGTGATGACGACCGTGTAGGTTCCGCTGTTGTTCGTCTGCACATCGGTGATGGTCAACACGTTGTTGGTCGAGCCACTGATGCCGCCCCCGTCTGTAAGGTTCACCCCGTTCGTCTGCCACTGGTAACTCAACGGCGATATCCCGACGGCGGTGACAGCAAAGGTCGCATTCGACCCCAGCGCCACCGCCTGGTTCGTTGGTTGCGTTACAATCACCGGCGACGTTGCCACCGTCAGAACGGCATTGGAACTGATCACCGATCCGGCAATGTTCGTGACGATGACTGTGTAGTCTCCGCTGTCGTTCGTCTGAACATCGGTGATGGTCAACACATTGCTGGTCGAGCCACTGAAGACCCCCCCGGTTACCAGGTTCGTCCCGTCCACCAGATTTGTCCCGTTCACCTGCCACTGGTAACTCAACGGCAATATCCCGACGGCGGTGACAGCAAAAGTCGCATTCGATCCCACCGCCAGCACCTGGTTCGTTGGTTGCGTTACGATCACCGGCGATGATGCCACCGTCAGGACGGCAACAGAACTGGTCACCGATCCCCCGTAGTTCGTGACGATCAGCACGTAATTTCCGCTGTCATTCGTCTGCGCGTCGGTGATGGTCAAGATGAAATTGGTTGAGCCACTGATGGTTGAACCACTGATGGTTGTCCCATCCGTCAGGTCCGTCCCGTTTTTCTGCCATTGAAAAAAGAAAGGCGACGTTCCGGTCCCGTATACGCTGAACGTCACAGTCGATCCCACCGCCACCGTCTGGCTCGTCGGTTGCACTGTGATCCCCGGCGGGACATTCGTCACCATCAAAAGCGCATTGGAACTGGTCACCGATCCGACACTGTTCGCGACGATGACCGTGTAGCTGCCGCTGTTGGTCGTCTGCGCATTGCTGATGGTCAGCACATTGGTGGTCGCGCCACCAATGTAGCCTCCGTTCACAAGGTTCATCCCGTTCACCCGCCACTGGTAACTCAACGGTGCCGTCCCGACCGCGGTGACTGTAAAGGTCGCAGTCGCTCCCACCGCCATCGCCTGGTTCGATGGTTGCATTACGATCACCGGTGACGACGCCACCGTCAGGACGGCATTGGAACTGGTCACCGTTCCGGCAATGTTCGTGACGACGACCGTGTAGTTTCCGCTGTTGTTCGTCTGTGCATTCTTGATGGTCAGGCTGGCTGTGGTCGCGCCACTGATGGTCGGACCATTTTTAATGCTTCCATTCACCAGGTTCGTCCCGTTCACCTGCCACTGGTAACTCAACGGCGCCGTCCCGACCGCGGTGACTGTAAAGGTCGCTTTCGATCCCACCGCCAACGCCTGGTTTGTGGGTTGCACTGTGATCATCGGCAACGATGCCACCGTCAGAAACGCATTGGAACTGGTGACCGAGCCACCATAATTAGTAACGATGACCGTGTAGTTTCCGCTATTGTTCGTCTGCGCATTCTTGATGGTCAGGTTGGCGGTGGTTGCGCCACTGATGGCCGCGCCATTTTTAATGCTTCCATTCACCAGGTTCGTTCCGTCCACCTGCCACTGGTAACTCAACGGCGCCGTCCCGGTTGCGGTGACAGCAAAGGTTGCCTTCGATCCCACCCCCACCGTCATATTCGTCGGTTGCACCGTGATCGCCGGCGGGATATTCGTCACCTTCAAAAACGCATTGGAACTGGTGACCGAGCCGGCAATGTTTGTGACGACGACCGTGTAGTTTCCGCTATTGTTCGTCTGCGCATTCTTGATGGTCAGGTTGGTGGTGGTTGCGCCACTGATGGTCGAACCATTTTTAATGGTTCCATTCTTCACCAAATTCGTCCCGTTCAACCACCATTGATACTTCAACGGCACCGTTCCGATTGCGGTGACTGTAAAGGACACATTCGATCCCACCGCGTTCGTTTGGCCTATTGGTTGCACAAAGATCACTGGCGACGAAAGCACCGTCAGGCTGGCGACAGAACTGGTCACTGATCCTCCGTAGTTTATGACGATGACCTGGTAGTAACCGCCATTGGTCGTCTGCACATTCTTGATGGTCAGGTTGGTGGTGGTTGCGCCGCTGATATTTTCCCCATTCACCAGGTTTGTCACGGTCACAACGTTTGTTATCCCGTTCAACACGTTGGTCACAGTCGCGGTCACTAGATTTGTCCCGACCTGCCATTGATAAAAGAAAGGCGCCGTCCCGGTTGCGGTGACAGCAAATTTCACAGTCGTTCCCACCCCGTTCGTTTGGCTTGTCGGTTGTAGCGTGATCGTCGGCGGGACATTCGTCACCTTCAAAAACGCATTGGAACTGGTGACCGAGCCGGCAATGTTCGTGATGACGACCGTGTAGTTTCCGCTGTTGTTCGTCTGCACATTGCTGATGATCAGCACATTGGTGGTCGCACCTTTGATGGTCGGGCCATTTTTAATGGTTCCATTCTTCACCAAGTTCGTCCCATTCACCCACCATTGGTACCTCAACGGCACCGTTCCGATTGCGGTGACTGTAAAGGCCGCAGTTGATCCCACCGCGTTCGTTTGGCCTATTGGTTGCACAAAGATCTCTGGCGACGATAGCACCGTCAGGCTGGCGACAGAACTGGTCACTGATCCTCCGAAGTTTGTGACGATGACCTGGTAGTAGAAACCGCTGTTGGTCGTCTGGACGTTGGTGATGGTCAATGTGAAATTGGTTGCACTGCTGATATTTCTTGCATCCACCAAGTTTGTCACGGTCACAACATTTGTTGCCCCGTCCAACACGTTGGTCACAGTCATGGTCACCAGGTTTGTTCCGTCCTGCCACTGGTAACTCAACGGCACCGTCCCGGTCGCGGTGACAGCCAAGGTCACAGTCGTTCCCACCCCGTTCGTTTGGCTTATCGGTTGCAGCGTGATCTCTGGCGGGACATTCGTCACCCACAAGAACGCAGGTGAACTGGTCACCGATCCACCGTAGTTTGTGACAATGACCTGGTAGTAGAAACCGCTGTTGGTCATCTGCGCGTTGGTGATGGTCAGTGTGATGTTGGTTGCGCCGCTGATATTTTCCCCATCCATCAGGTTTGTCACGGTCACAACGTTTGTTGTTCCGTCCAACACGTTGGTCACAGTCACGGTTACCAGGTTTGTCCCGTCCTGCCATTGAAAAAAGTAAGGCGGTGCCACGTCGTTCGTGGTTCCGGAGATGCTGAATGTCACGCTCGAACCCACCGCGTTTGTTTGGCTTATCGGTTGTGTCCCGATCTCCGGCGGCGGCACCGTCCACATGATTTTGGTCAAAAAGGCGTCGTTTGTGCCGTTGCGGCTGGTAAACTCACCGTTGAATGTCGGGAAGTTGGTCGAGAGGGTCTGGCCGACGACATAGGCGTTGTCATTCGCATCCACCGCGATGCCGTAACCAAAATCGTTTTCCTTGCCGCCAAGGTAGCCTGAATAGAGCAGGGCGATGGTGTTGGCGGTGGTGTTGGTAAATGCAATGACGAACGCGTCGCTCTTGCCGGAATTGGTTGAACTCATGAGGCCCGGGACGTTGTAGGTCGGAAAATTGGTCGAGGAAGCCGAACCCGTCACAAATACGTTGCCCGCCGGGTCCACCGCCACGCCGTAGCCGATGTCCGCGCCTTCGCCGCCGAACACCGCGGACCAGGCAATGCCCACATTCGTCGTCCCAATCGCATTGGTGATTTTGGTCAGGAAAACATTCGTGGCCAGGATGTTGAGCGAGATGTTAGTGGACACGAAAGAATAGAGTCCGGCTGTGTTCGGGAAATTGGTTGAAGTGGTCCACCCGGTCACATAGGCATTGCCGTTGGTGTCAACGGCGATGCCATTGGCCACGTCGTTATTCGTGCCGCCAAGGAAGGTGGAATACAGCAGATTCGTGCCGGTGGAATCGAATTTGGCGACAAAAGCATCAAAGCGGGGAGTCTTGTTCGTCGTCGAACCATTCAGCAAATAACCGTTCAAGGAATTGGTGATGGATATTTGATTGGTTCCCACAACATTCGTCCAGACCATCTGTTGAACCACCGCGTTGAGGGTGGGAAAATTCGTCGAGGCAGTGAAGCCGGTCACATAGACATTTCCATAGTTATCCACGGCGATGCCTTTGCCTTCGTCAAAGTTGGTGCCACCGAAGTAGGAGGAATAGACCAGATTCGTGCCGCCGGGGCCAATTTTGGTGATGAAGGCATTGGCGTTGAAATAAATGGAATTCGTGCAAGCCAGATGATCGAAAAACAGGTTGGTCCTCCCCGGATAGGGGATCGCATTGATGACGGGGAAATTGGTTGAATAAGTAACACCTGTCACGTAAGCGTTACCTGCGGAGTCCACGGCAATCCCCATACCGCTGTCCATCCCGGAACCGCCAAGGTAGGTTGAATAAACCAAATTGGAGCCGCTGGGGCCTAATTCCGTCACAAAGGCGTCAACCGGATAAGAGCCAAAACTTTTGCTGAACGTTCCGCTGATGTTTGTAGAATTAGGAAGCCCTGGTACACCACCGGGAATGCTGTTAGTGACAGGGAAATCCGGTGAATCCGTAAAACCGGTTACATAGGCATTGCCGGCGCCATCCACCGCAATGCTTACCGCCCCATCGTCATTGCTCCCGCCCAGATAGGTGATGTAAACCGGATAGCCGGAGGCAGCATCAAGCTTGGAGACAAAGGCGTCCCCGGTCAATTTGCCCCCGGCGAAATTCGTTTGAAAGGCGCCCGCTGTGGAAAAAGATTCGTTCGTGCTAAACTGTTTGGAAAATGTCTGGCCGGCAATATAAACATTACCATTCGTGTCCAAAGTTACCGCCCAGGCCGTGTCACCGGCACTGCCGCCGATATAAGTCGAATAACTCAGGAGCGGGTCAATGACCAGCGGCCGGCTGCGGTCATATTGGCCGATGGTAAAGGCCACCGTGTGCGTGTCCACCAACCGGTAATCGCCGGCAATTCCCCTGCGCACGCCGCGAATCGTCTGGTAAATCACCGGTTTTGGCTGGCGAATTTCACCACCCGCCAGACTCAAAATCAGTTCGCCCTGTGGGGCGATTGATATTTTATCCACTCCATCAAAATGCATGGCGATGGCCTGGGGGTTGGCACCCGGCGCGATGTCGAAATCATATTCAAGTTGCTGCTGGTTGCCGTAGTAAACCAGGTTGACGCCGGGATAAAGCCCGCCGACGCGGACTTTGGCGAACGTGGCCAGGCCCACGCGCCATTGCGCGGGGTCGTTGCCGGTGAGGTGGTTGATTTTACCGGGCAATTCGGCGTCACCGCTGACTGGCGCCTGCGCATTGGCGCCGACGAATTGCATCCGCACGACGGCGGATTCGGCGGTGGTCTTGCGAAGCACGATTTGGGTTTCGGTCGGCGAAATTAAAAATTGATAATTATGTCCGCGGGCGATGAATTGTGCCGGGACATTGGCCTGTCCCTGTCCGGCTTCAAAGTAAAGCGGCAGGTTGGCCGGCACGGCGACGGGTTGCGCCGCCGGGGCCGGCAACGTCAGCAGACCAAGCGCAAGTCCGCCAAGCCCCGCCGGCAGAATAATTTTTGCAAAACGAATCATTTTAAAAAGGACGGGAAAAGCCAACGCCGAATTGGAACCGTCCGGATCTACCGTTGTATTGATCATGATTAATGGGCACGCCATACTCAAGCCGTAAAGGGCCGAGTTTGGGGATGTTGATGTGCAGGCCGAGACCCCAGTTGTCATTAAAATTTCCTGAAAACGAATAGGGTTGCGCGCCAACGTCGCCGACATCGTAGAACACGGCAAAGCGCACGCCGGGACCGTTGTCCTTTTCAAAAATGGGCAGGCTGTATTCCACCGAGCCGAACCAGTAACTGTCGCCGCCAATCGGATCCTGGATTACCCCGGTGAAATGCGGTGTTTCGCGCGGGGCAATGCTGCGGTATCTGAAACCGCGCAGCGAATAGAGGCCGCCAAGATAATACCGGTCGTAAAACGGCACGTCGCCGGAACTCAAACTGTCCGCAATCCCGGCGCGTCCGACCGCCTCAATCACATGGCCTTTGAACAGGCCGGGGAAATACCAGGCGGTTTTGGCTTCAACTTTGTAATACGTGGTGTCGCCGATGCTGAATTCCGGGTCAATTTCCGTCCGCTGGCCGTGATTCGGCAATTGCACGCTGTTGCGTGTGTCATAGGCAAGGGTTATGCCGAAGCGCTGATACAAATGATCGCCGGTTTGATCGAGGATGGCCAGCGGCACATTCCGCGGAACTTGTGGGGGAAAAGGATTAAGCGGCGTACCCGGAGTGGTTTCATCACCATGAAACCCGCTGTTCAGACTAATACCCACGTCTTCCAGGGTATAGCTGACGCTGCCGATGAGAAAGTCGCTCCACAAAGCGCGGGTCAGGCTCAGGCGCATGCCGGTCCGGGTCTCGTCGTAAATATTGTTCGGACTCTCGAAGTCCCATTGATGCCGGTAAAGGTCCACACCGAACGAGAGTTTGCGGTTCAAAAACCACGGCTCGACGAACGAAAGTTCGTAGTCCTGGCGCTCGGTGCCGAGTTGAACGAAGAGCCGGAGTTTCTGGCCGGCGCCGGTGAACGTGGGCGGGTGGAACAGGTCAAAATTACCCTGCGATATCTCGGCGTAACCCACCAGCGCGTCCACCGAACTGAAGCCCGCGCCAAGCATGAAGTTGCCGGTGTTCCGTTCCTCCACGTTCACGATCAAATCCTTGCGCCCGGCAATCGGCGGGTCGGTCGCCTCCGGCCGCATATCCACCTTGTCGAAATACTGCAAGCCTTCGAGACGCTGCTTGCTGATTTTGACGCGCACCATGTCGAAGGTTTCGCCCGGTGAAATGGCCAGTTCACGGCGGATGACCTTGTCCTTGGTCTTGTTGTTGCCGCGGATGTCAATTTTTTCTACGTTGGATTTCTGCCCTTCCTTGATTTGAAATTCCAGATCCATCGTGCCCGTCTCCACGTTCGGAATGTATGCGGCGCGCAGCGCCGGTCCCCGCACAACGTCAATGTAACCCTTGCTGCCGTAAAAATCCTCGATGGCCTGCGTGTCCTTGTCCAGGCCACCGGGCGTGAAAATGTCGCCGCCGTCCATGGCCAGGCCATGCGGGCCGAGTTTGTCCTTGGAATGCTCGGAATTGTGGACGGATTGCAGGCCGCGATGGATTTCCTCCGCCGTAAAAAGTTTGTTGCCGGTAAAGGTGACCGAGCCGACCTTGTATTGCCGTCCTTCATAAATGTAAAAGCGAATCACCATTTTGTTTGTCACCGGGTGATCGAACTTCACGTCCTTGATTTCAAAATCAAGATAACCCCGACCGTGGTAAAACTCGGCAAGCTGGTCGCGGTCGTCGTCGAAATCGTCCTCCTTGAACACGCCGCTGCCCGTCAGCCATGAAAACATCCAGCGCCGCTTGGTCTTGAGTTGTTTGCGCAGTTCCTTTTGCGAGAAAGCCGCCGCGCCGATCAAATCAATCTGCTTGATTTTGATCTTTTGCGCTTCGGTGATTTCAAAGGTGACCGTGCCCCGGCCCGCATTCTCGTCAATGTTCGGAACATATTTCACCTGGGTGCCGGCACGGCCATATTTTTCGTAAAGCTTCTGGATTTCCTGGCAGTCGCTGAACATTTTCTGCTCGTCGAATGGCTGGCCGACTTTCACGGTGATTTTTTTCCAGATTTTGGAATCACTGAGTTTTTTGTTGCCCTGAATCTTGATGTCCGTCAGCCGCGGCCGCGCCTGCACCACGTAGGTGAGCACCACTCCGCCGTCATCGGCCGGTTCCGCCGTGACGCGGATGTTGTAAAACTGCCCGGTCGCATAGAGCGCGTGGATGTCGTCCTCGGTGGCCATGGGAAGATAAATGTCGCCGGCTTTGAGGCGGATGTTGGAACGAACGAATTGTTCGCTGACCGACGCCGGGCCGATATACTTCACGTCCACGCGGTCAATTTTCGGGCCGGCCGGCTGCGCCCACACAGCTGACGCGCAGCCGAGCAGCAGCCAGATTCCGAACAGGCGGGAAAATGATTTCATCGTCTATTGGTCCACCGGCACGTCTTCGTCGCTGACTTTGGCTGCGCTTTCAAAACGAGTGTACGGTTTCAAAAAGGTTAAGTTTACATCGCCCGTGGGGCCGTTGCGCTGCTTCGCAATCAACAGATTAATCGGCAGTCCATCCGGCTCTTCCACTGCGGCGCCATCTTCATCTTCGCCGGCGTTCGGCTTGTACAACAGACCCACCACGTCGGCGTCCTGTTCAATCGCGCCCGATTCACGCAAATCGGACAACCGCGGCTTGCGGCTTTTATCCCGCTCCAATTCGCGGTTCAACTGGCTGAGCACGAGCACCGGCACCTTCAATTCCTTCGCCAGCGCCTTGATGCCGCTGGAAATATCCGAGATTTCCTGCTGCCGGTTTTCCTGTGCCCGCCGCGCAGTAGAATGCAGCAATTGCAGGTAGTCAATCACGAAAAGCTTGATGCCGTGCTGCTGCGCCAGCCGCCGCGCCCGCGCCCGCAATTGCAAAATCGAAAGCGCCGCCGAATCGTCAATGAACAACGGCGCGCCCGCCAGCCGGCCCGCCGCGCTGGTCAGCTTCGGGAAATCCGACTCGCTCATGAAGCCTTCGCGGATGCTGCGCAGATTCACCCGCGCGAGCGAACACATCATGCGCAACACCAGCGCCTCCGCGCTCATTTCCAGGCTGAACACGGCCACCGGCAACTTTTGCTCCAGCACGACGTGCTCCGCGATATTGAGAGCGATGGACGTTTTTCCCATGGATGGCCTGGCGGCGATGACAATCATTTCACTCCCGTGCAAACCGTCCGTTATCCGGTCCAGATCCGTGAAACCCGTGGCCAGGCCGTTCAACACGCCTTTGCGGCTGAAATAATTTTCAATCGTCCCGATGGCCTTGCCCACCAGTTCCTTGGTTGAAAGCACGCTGCTTTGCGCGCGCGATTCGCTGATGCGCAGAATATCGCGCTCCACCTCGTCCATCAACGCATCCACCTCGCCTTCATAATCATAAACCCGCCCGACGACGTCCGTGCAGGTGGCAATCATTTTCCGCAGCAGGAATTTTTCCTGCACGATGTCGAGATAGTAGGAGAGATTCGCCGCGCTCGGCACGGCATCCTGAAGTTGCGCCAGATAAGCAATGCCGCCGACCTGTTCCAAAAGCTGTTTATCTTTGAGGCGTTGTTGAACGGTGATGACGTCAATGGGCATCCGTTCGTTGAACATGGTCGCCAGCATTTCGTAAATCGTCTGGTGCCGCAGGTCGTAGAAAACTTCCTGGCCGCCGTCCTTGAGCTTTTCGATGCATTCGCCCACGCATTCGTTTGGCGAAAGCAGCGCGCAACCCAGCACGCCCTGCTCGGCCTCCGGCGAATGCGGCGGCAACCGGTCAATGGTGGGGCGGGCGTCCTCCCGAGCCGCCTTTTGCCTGCGCGTTTTTTTTAAATCCGCCGCTGCGCCGGCGGTTTCGGAAACGGAATCAATCATTTCCGATTTATTAACAAAAAACCAATTCAAATGAAATTGAACGTTGTTAACAATGTGAAGAACTCTCTTTTTTCGCGCGATTTCTGTGAATAACCCGGACGAGAATCTTTGAAAAACCCTAGAAAGAGGGCTTTAATCAACTGTCCCTAATTTTGCAGTGATGTCAGAACTGTGAATGGATTTATTCGGCATGTTTTGTTCTCGCTTCTGTCTTCGCCTTCGATCAGTCGCAATGTTCTTGTTCGAACACGCACTGATTTTTTTGAAATATGAAAAACTTGGGCCAACTGACTTACAGTTGTTTCGTAATCTCGACGACTGTATGGCGCATTCGAAAGATAAATTCGTCCGATGTTCTTATCAATACCGATGGTTTTTTGTATTTGCTTTAGCGCAACAATGAACATTTCGCGAGGAGTGACGAGCGATGCGGCAAACACATTTGCTTGAAATTCCAACCAATCACTTTGTGTTCGGTTTTCCAATCGACACAACGTGCTGTCATCGTCTTGCAAACCGCCACTTGTTTCATTATGCGATTGAAATTTCCAATTCTTGTAATTGTAGCGATGCAAAACCCAATGGCCAATTTCATGGGCCGCAGTAAATCTGAAAGCTGCTTTTAGCTCGTTATCTAACGAAGTGTCTAAATAGAGTGTCTTTTTGTGGAAACTTACTTTGCCGAGCACTTTCGCTGTTCCCTTATGGCCCAAATCTTCAATCGCAAATAAAAGACCTGTTCGCTCTCCAAGTCGTCTAATTATTTCGACAACCGGCGTCATGGATGGTTTGTGTAATACATTAGAGCAGTACTTTTGGAGTAATTCGTTTGCGACGGCTTCAATTTCTCGGGCACTCAAAATGGGGATGCCATCCGAGTTGTATTTAAGCTTTTTTGGATCAAATTCAATCGGCGTGCCTCCGCCTTCGTTATAGATAGAATCAATCATGGTATAAGAAAACTCCTAGATTCAACTAGCGGCAAGGCAAAGTTGTTTTCTTTGTTCACGAAGTTATTCGCCATCTGGCTGTAGCGGCGGTCTGCGACCGTCGCCATTGATTTCACCGGCGCTCACAGAGCGCCGGTGCAAAAAATGCGAAATAGTGCAATTACATGCTGAAACTGGTATCAGACTGCCCGTGAAATCCCGTTTTAATTCATTGTCGCCCGCCTGGTCGAGATCACGGACGCACCGGTGCCGTTAATGACATGATTGATGCCGCTGCCGGGCCGCCAGCCCAGCCGAATCGTCACCAGATGGTGCATCTTCACTCCGGGAGCAGCCGGGGTTTCGATGGCATTTTCGGCCACGATGGGCGCGGCATGGAACGCACAATAGACGCCGATCCCCCACGCTTCATGGGTCGTGACCGCATTGCCCACTTTGTAGGAGGCATACCCGTTGACCGCTCCATTCCGCCAGGCGTCCTGGCTCGGCGGATCATAGGGCATTTCGGATTGATAGAAATAGACGCGTCCGCCGTTGCCATTCCACACCGTTTGATACTCCTGGCAATGCTCAACGAACAGGCCGTAGAGGGTGACGTTGTTGCCGTTCACGATCAGACCGTTCTTGTTCTGATTCGAGTTCCAGCCCGCGCCCTGGCCGTGATCCGCGCGCCAGAGCCAGAAGTTATCACCCACGACATTGTTGCAGTTGATCGTGACAAAGCAGGTCGCCTCTCCAGTCAATGCGCCTCCGGCCCGGCAGCAAATGTCGTAGAGAAACAGAGGGTCCGCTGCATGGGATGCGGAACTGCCCGGCTCCCCGACCTGCAACAGGGTGGGTGAATTGATGGCTCCCGCTTCGAACAAGATTCCCCCCACTTTCACGCCAGCGACATCGGAAATCACCAGGGCGGGAGTTCCGCTGACCGGTTGCAGGGTCGGATAGCCCAGCCCGAGCACGATGGTGCCCCGCCGTGTGACCCGGATGCTGCTTTCCAGATGATAAATCCCGGGAGTGAGCAGCAGGTTTTTCCCCAGGTTCAATGCGGCATTGATGCTGGCGGCATTGTCGGTTTCCGGACGAGCCACATAGAACCGATCAATCGGGAGGGGCGTTCCGAAGGTTGTCCCGGTGGACCAGGTGGTTCCCGGCCTGCCGTTGATCTCGAGGCGTGGGACCATGACAAAGTAGCGTCCGCGCTCGTCCACAAAGAGATACGGTTTCTCCCGAATCAGCGGCGTTTGGTTGATCACCGTGTTGAGTAACGTCGGCCAGGCGGCCATCGGCGGATTGACCGTGCCAACGAACACCATGTTCCACGTTCCGCCCGTCCAACTGCCCCATTCAGCGTTCCGGGAGAACCATTGCTGCTGAGATCCTGAATTCACCTGGCCGTCAATCTTGCAGTCCGCGATGAAACCGCCGCTGGCCCATCCGCCGTCCCAGAGATTCAAAGCGCCCTTCACATGCATCCGGCGCAAGGCGGTGCCCTGCGAAACTGCCCAGATATTGACACTTTGATCCAGGGTGGGAATCACCGAAAGATTCTCCACGCTGCGCCAGAAATTGCAGGTGGCATTGTTGTTCCTCATCCAGCGTGCCTTGGACCGCACCGCGCCGGTGATGACAACGCTGTCAGGTGATTGCCCCAAGCCCAGCACTTGCATGTAGAAACCCAACTGCACATCCAGGTTGTACTTTCCCGGCTTGAAGAGATACGCATAACGAGTGGAACCGAACTGGCTGCGCTCCTGTCTGCTGAAGACGTCATCAATCTGGCTCTGAATATTTGTCATGGACGGGTCGAAGATCAGAACATTCGGGCCAAAGTCCGGAGCGGTGGCCTGGCCCGGTCCGGCTGGATGGGTGACCGCACCGAAAACGGCAGCCATCGAACTGGAAACCAACAGAATGGCAACCAGTGAAATGAATGCTGTCAGTTTCATGTTTTTCAGTCTCCGCCTTCGAACTGCAACTGCGCCGGCGCGTGATCGCGCAACGCCCGGCTCGTTCCATGCGGCGTCGTGAACGCGGCAGGCTACGCCGCTGCCCTTCGGGCAACAAGCCTTCAAGTCCCCGCTGCCTTCGAGTGGCGCAACCGCACTGCCCCCGGAGCGCCGGCCTCCGGCCCGGCGGGTGTTGAGAACGCGCCGGATCGGAAATCGGCGCTCCGCTGTTGCCATCAACGTTAGGGCAATGTGCGGATGCGCTTCCTTTGAGTGCGTCGCGAACTTTTTGTGCGGGTTCCTATCTGGCTCTCATTAACACCCTGCTTCAGCGGGGTGTGGGGCAAAGCCGAGGCCCGCCAACCGCTTCAGCGGTTTTCCGCGCGGACAAAACCGCTGAAGCGGTTACGACGTCAGGTCGGCCACCAACACCCCGCTGAAGCAGGGTGTTAATGAAATAACGCAAACGCTGCGGTTTCCGATTTATATAGCCCTGCTCAAAAATTGAAATGCGCCCTCTTCGAGTGCGCCGCGAACTTTTAGGTCCGCTCGCTGTGAGAGGAAGGCAACACTTCTTCTGTAATACAATCCTGTAACTTCGCGCACGGACGACAAAGATTTGGACTGCGGTGGCAGAGCGCAGCGGCGACACCGCTTTCCGCACTGCCGGTTGCTTCCAAAAGCGGCGTGGCGCTTCGCTTCCCGCCGCAGTCCAAAATCTGTGGTTGCGGCCAAAGGCCGCGCTGGGGACTTTTGAATGAAGTACCAGTCACCCGCATTCCTTGACTCGCTTCTGACTGCAATTAGAATTCCCGCTCGTTGCCGACATGAATCGCAAACCATCGTTGCTCGTCGTTTTCCTGACGGTCTTCATTGACCTCATCGGTTTCGGCATCGTCGTGCCACTGGTGCCCATCTTCAGCCGGCATTACGGCGCGGGTGGCTTCGTCATCGGCGCCATCATCGCCTCGTTTTCAGCGATGCAATTTGTCTTCTCGCCGATTTGGGGGCGGCTTTCCGACCGGCACGGCCGCCGGCCCATTTTACTCATCAGCACCGCTGGCGCAGCGTTGTCGTATGTCCTGTTTGCTGTCGGTTCGGGTTTTGAAAATCACACCGCCGCGCTCTGGGCGCTGCTGGTCTCCCGTGTCTTCGCCGGCATCTGCGGCGGCAACATCACCGTCGCCCAAGCCTACATCGCCGACATCACCCCGCCGGAAAACCGGTCGAAGCGGATGGGACTCATCGGCATGGCGTTCGGGCTGGGATTTATTTTCGGTCCGGCGCTCAGCGGCATCGCGCTGAAATTGTTTGGCGCCACCGGACCGGGCTGGACCGCCGCCGCTCTTTGCGCGGCGAATTTTTTCCTCGCGTTTTGCATCCTCGCCGAAAGTTTGAAGCCGGACTCCAGCCAGGCGACCCGGCGCCCGCATTTTGCCCAATGGGGGCACACGCTGGCCCAACCGAAAATCGGTTTGTTGATCTTGATTTTCTTCCTGGCGACGTTCGCCTTCAGTTGTTTTGAAAGCACCCTGCCGCTGCTCGTCAGCGACAATTTCAACCTCGGCATTGCCGTGGACGAAACCAAGCCCGCCATGACGGTCATCTCCCTGTTTGTCTTTTGTGGCATCATTGGCGCGATCATCCAGGGCGGGGCCATCGGGCGGCTGGTCAAAATGTTCGGCGAGCCCAAATTGATTTCCCTGAGCCTTTTCCTGACCGGTATCAGCCTGATCCTCCTGCCGTTCATCAAAGGCGACGGCCAGCTCAAGTGGTTGGCAGTCCTGCACGCGACCGATTGGCCGTGGATTAAAATGCTTCTGGTGCTGGCGTTGCTGGCCATCGGTACCGGTCTGACGCGACCGCCGCTTTTCGGATTACTCTCAAATCTCGCCCCGGCGAACGAGCAGGGCGCCACCATCGGTGTGGCGCAAAGCGCCGGAGCCTTGGCGCGCATTATCGGCCCGCTGTTCGCCGCGACCCTTTACCTGCGCATCGCGCCGCTGCCTTACGTCACTTGCGGGGTCATTTCCATCCTGGCCGGTGCATTGGCGATGCAGCGGCTGGGCAAAAGGTAGGGCCGGCAAACCATTTACGGTTTCGCAGTTCTCGAAATTATTTTGTAGCGGCTTTCGGGAGAAAGGCGCCAACTTCCCTGTCAATTTTTTTCGGTTCGATTTTGTTTTAATATTGGCGGCGGTCTGCCGACACGCCGTTACGTCAGCGCAGAAACATTTCCGCCGCGGAATCGGCAAAACGCAACCCCTGCCGTGTGAGGTGAAAACTGTCCGGCAGAATTTCCGCCCAGCCGCGGTCCACCAATTGGTTCATTTCCGCCGACCACTCGTCGCGCAAATCGAAATGGGTCGCGCGCCAAAATTCTGCAAATGGCCAGCCCGCATTCATCCGCAAACCGAACGCGGCGGTTTCGCCCGCGCGTTTCAACGGCGGCAATTCCTCGCTGGATTCAATGGCGCGTTTTCCCTTTTCCAGTTGCTCGCAGTAAAGTTGCGTGTTCGACCAGTTCTTCGTCCGCACGCCGCGCACGTAACTCGTCGCACTGGGGCCCAGCCCGTAAAACGAACCGCCGCGCCAGTAGTTCACATTGTGCCGGCAGGCGAGGGCGGGGATGGAACGCCGGCCTCCGGCCCGGCTTCGACCAGAACTTGCAAATCGTGCCGTGCCGGAGGCCGGCGTTCCGGCTACTCGCGCGAAATTGGCCACCTCGTACTGCCGGAAACCGGCGCCCGTCGCGCGTTCCACCAGTTCCTCATACATCGCGCAGGCCAGGTCCTCGTCCACGTTAAATTCGCCGGCCTGCAGTTGCGCGAACAGCGGCGTGTCGTCCTCGTAAATGACTTCGTAGGTGGACAAATGCTCGCTGCCGAGCGCCAGCGCCTCGGTTAGGGTCGCACGCCAGATTTCCATGGTCTGACCGGGAATCGCGAACATCAGGTCGAGATTCAAATTGTCAAAACCGGCCTGGCGCAGGATGTCGAACGACTGGAAGACCATTTCGCGGGTGTGGATGCGACCGAGCCGTTCGAGCAATGGTTCATCGAGTGACTGCACGCCCATGGAGATGCGGTTCACCCCGAAGTCGCGGAGCCGTTTCGCCTTGTCGGGCGAAACGGTGGCGGGATTGCATTCAACCGTGAATTCCTCCGCGCCCAGCAGGTTCAACCGCTCCAGGGCGCGGAGAATTTGTTCCCACTGGCGCAAGTTGAGCAGCGATGGTGTGCCGCCGCCAAAGAAAATCGTGCGCGGCTGAAGATCGTGCGCCACAAGTTCCAGCTCGCGGATGAGCGCGGCGACGTAGCGGTTGATGAGGTCGCCGCTGGATGGCTCGGAATAAAAGGCGCAATACGCGCATTTCTGCGCGCAGAATGGGACGTGAATATAAAGGCTTTCGACTATGTTCGTAGCGAGACCGGCCATGAAGCAAGAATACTTCCTTCGTTCATGGCTGGCGAACGAAAATCTCCCGCTTCGCGGGATTTGATGGGGCGCTACTCCGGCGTTACGCCGGAGTCACGCGCTGGACATTTTGGGCTTTAAGCCCTTTGTCGCTGGGGACAACATCGAAGGAAACTTCGTCTCCTTCATTCAAGGTTTTGAACCCCGCACCCGTGATGGACGTGTGATGCACGAAAACGTCCTGCCCGGAATCCTGGGCGATAAAGCCAAACCCTTTTTTGTTGTCGAACCACTTGACTTTGCCACTGGCCATAATTAACTCCTGACATTTCGAGGCCCGCCCCAAGGTAAAAAAGACACGACCGAAATTCAGTCGTGCCAAAATTACTTTTCAAAAACGCTCATGCCTCAATTAGGACGCCATCTTAATACCCGTTATGTCAAAGTCAAGCGCTAGTTTCAGGCGGGTTACAAACAGGTTGCGCACAGGTTACAAACATCACCCGCCGGGTGCCTACACCTGCAACGCCTGGTTCAAAAGTTGCGGCAGATAATTCGCGATGGTGGTCTCGCCGACCACGAGCGTCGCGCCGGCTTTTTGCGCGGCGGCCTGCAACTCCGCCGCCTGTTCGCCGGCAAACGCAATAATGGGAATGTGTTGGGTGGCGGCATCCGCTTTCAACGCCGCAATGGCGCGGCAAACGTCATCGTGCTTCGATTCCAGGTCCACGACCGCCAGCATGGGGCCTTCGCTTTGCGCACCGCGCAGAAGGGCCGGCAGATCGTTGACGGCCTGAACGCGGTAATTCAGGTCTTGCAGCCGGTTCACCAACTGGCTGCCCGGCAGCAATTTTTCGTAGAAAACGAGCGCAAGCGGTTGCGTCATGCAAACAGCGTGGCGGGTAAACGGATAAATTGCAAAGCTGTTTTTGCGGGATGTCGTTTTACATCTTTTTTACAAACCTTTGACCCGCCCATGACAACTTCCGGGAGCCATCGGGCACAGTGACGGTATGAAAAAAACACTGCTTGCTCTTGGTCTGGCGACCGGTCTGGCTGTCCCGCTGTTCGCCGGAGAAACCCTGCATTTGAACCTGGTTCCGGACCGCGATGTCCTGTTGAAGGGCCGGCCGCAGGAGGTCGTCGTGAAAATTGACCTCAATGCGATTGCCGACCGGCAAAAGCACCGGCGCACCCCGCTCAACCTCGCCGTCGTTTTGGACAAGTCCGGTTCGATGACCGGCGCCAAGCTGGAGAAAACGAAACAGGCCGCCCTGCAACTGGTGGATCGCCTCGCGCCCAACGATGTTTTTTCCCTGGTCATTTTCAGTGACGAAGCGCGGGTGCTGGTGCCGGCGCAGAAAGTTGAAGACAAGGAGGCGCTCAAAGAAAAAATCGAAAGTATCGAGGCTGGCGGCAGCACGGCGCTCTATGCCGGCGTCAAAACCGGCGCCCGGCAGCTCCAGGAATACTTCTCCTCGAAACGCATCAATCGCGTCATCCTGCTTTCCGATGGTCTCGCCAACGTCGGTCCGAGTTCCACGCGCGACCTGCGCCGCCTTGGCAGTGACCTCGCCGAAAAAGGCATCTCCGTCACCACCATCGGCGTCGGCGACGATTACAATGAGGATTTGATGGCTGGTCTGGCGGAGGCCAGCGACGCCAATTATTATTACGTCCAGGACACGGAAAAATTGCCGGAGATTTTCGCGAAGGAACTGGGCGAACTGCTCACGGTCGCCGCCCGGGAAATCCGCATTGAAATCACCTGTCCGGACGGGGTAAGGCCGCTTGGCTTCATCGGTCGCAGCGAGAAGTTTGAAAACCAGAAGGCCTCGGTGAATTTGAGCCAGTTTACCCTGGGACAGGGCCGTTATCTGTTCCTGCGCTGCCTGGTGACCCAGCCCGAACCCGAAGTCGCACGCGTCAAGGTCAGTTATACGGACGAACTCGACAACGGCAGCGAACAATCCACCACCGGCGTGGTGAAAATCCGTTACACGGATGAACAAACAGTCGCCGACCGGTCCATCAATGCCGCCGTTAATGCGGAAAAAGTGCTGGTGCTTACCGCCGAGGCCAAGGACAAGGCCATTGCCGAGGCGGATGCGGGAAATTACCAGCAGGCTGCCGCGACACTCGCCGCGCAAAACCGAGTGCTCAACGAAGCCTACACGAATGCGCCGGCTGCCGTTCAGGTCCAAATCCGGGCGGAAACCAATAACCTGGACGACTGCAGCGGCCAACTCGTGAACGGCCAATACGACGGCGCTTTACGCAAATCCTTGCAGTCACAATCCTATAACACCCGCAACTCGAAATGAGTCCGGTTACCAATGCCAAAAATCAACTCGCAACCAACAAATCACATCATCCAAACATCATGAAAACACGACTCATACTTGCCATCGCACTAATCGCGCTGCCGCTGGCGCCCGCCTTCGCCGAACCGCAAATCAACGTGTCCGGTTCCGCCGAGGTCAAGGTGGCGCCGGACGAAATCCACCTCAGCGTCGGGGTGGAGACGCGGGATGAAAATCTTGACGTGGCCCGGCGGCAGAATGACGAACGGATTGCCCGTGCGCTCGCCTTTCTCAAGGACGGCGGCGTGAAGGACAAGGACGTTCAAACGGACTTCATCAGCGTTGAACCGGACTACAATTACAATTCGTCCCATGTCAAGCCGGTGGCGTATATTGTCCGGAAATCCATCGAAATCCGGGTGACCGCCATCACCAATTTCGAAGGCATCGTGACGGGCCTCCTGGCCAACGGCGTGAACTACGTTCATGGCATTGACTTCCGGACCTCGCAGTTGCGGAAGTATCGCGACCAGGCCCGCGAACTGGCGATCAAAGCCGCGAAGGAAAAAGCCGACGCCATGGCCTCGGCGCTGGGCGTGAAACGCGGGAAGGTTTATAACATCAACGTGAACGACTGGAGCGGCGGCTGGGGCGGATATGGGGGCCGTTGGGGGGCGCAATGGGGAGGATTCAACGCCCAGAATAACATCCAAAATCTCGGCGCCTTGTCGGACGTGGCCGGCGCGGACACCGCCGCGGAAACGTTCTCCGTCGGCGAGATCAGCGTGTCCGCCACCGTCAACGTGTCATTCTTGATTGAGTGAATTTTTCAATTTGGAGTGCGGTGACGTGTCACCGCTTTCAAATCGCTGACATGGTAGCGCACTCCAGAATGAGCTTGGTTACGAACGCGGACTTGGAGTATCTACAATCAAAGCAATAATCAACCACCAACAAAAGACGCCATGAAACCATTGAAGCTGGCATTGCTCCTTTCGACGTTATGTTTTCCTGTTCTTGGTCAAGTCGCCCCGGACAATTTGAATAAAATGACTGCCGTTGCCGGCAATACCGCCTTTGCATTTGACCTCTACAGTCAGTTGCGGTCGCAGGAAGGCAACTTATTCCTTTCACCTTACAGCATTTCCACCGCGTTGGCGATGACATATGGTGGAGCACGCGGCGAAACTGCCGCGCAGATGGCAAAGGCAATGCATTTTGGTCTGGCACAGGAAAAGTTGCATCCAGCGTTCGCGGTGTTGGAGTCGGAGTTGAACGCCGTTCAACAAAAAGGCCAGGTCAAGCTCGCCGTCGCCAATTCGCTCTGGCCGCAAAAGGGCCATGTGTTTCTGCCGGCTTACCTCGACTTGTGCAAAATCAATTACGGAGTTGCGGTCACGCCGCTGGATTTTGCCAGGGCGGCTGAACCGGCTCGCCAAACCATCAACGCCTGGGTCGAGGACAAAACCAACCGTAAAATCCAGGAATTGCTCAAACCGGGCACACTCGACGAGGCGACCTGTCTGGTACTGGTTAATGCAATTTATTTCAAAGGAAACTGGTCCAGCCGGTTTGACAAGCAATTGACCAAGGCCGGCCCATTTCACGTTTCCGCCGGAAAGACGGTGGAAACACCGATGATGCAGACGAGCAAGGAATTCCGATACGCCGAATCGCCGGAAGCGCAGGCGCTGGAATTGCCCTATGCCGGCGATGATCTTTCGATGCTCGTGCTGCTGCCACGGGATGCCAACAGACTGGCCGCATTCGAAAAGTCGCTGGCACCAGACAAACTCTATGCCTGGATCAGGAGCTTGCGTTCGCGCGAGGTGCAGTTGTCGCTGCCAAAGTTCAAGACGACATCGGAGTTTTCATTAAACCAGACACTGGCGGCGCTCGGCATGACCGATGCGTTCAGTCCCCGCGCAGATTTCTCCGGCATGGACGGAACGGACGACCTGTTCATCAGTGCCGTCGTCCATGAAGCGTTCGTGGAGGTAAATGAGGAAGGTACCGAAGCTGCCGCCGCGACAGGTGTGGTGGGGACGCTGAAGGGCATACACATTCTAGAAGAACCGGTGGTCTTCCGCGCCGACCATCCGTTTCTGTTCCTGATCCGTGACAATCGAACCGGCAGTATCCTGTTCCTCGGACGGATTGTGGACCCGACCCTGTGATCCGGCGGGATTCCCCCTGCGAATGGATTCAAACGGTTAAAATGAAAAAAATCGCGCTGGTTTTTGCGCTGGCGGTCCTGCTGCCGAGCCTGCTGCTCGCGTGGCTGGCCGTGCGCTCGCTGCGCGACCAGCAGTTCCTGCTCGAACGCCAGCAGTCGCTGCTCTGCCAGCGCGTGACGGACACGCTCGCGCAAAATATTTCCAGTTATTTGACGAAGCAGCAGCAGGTGTTCGGCGCACAGGTTGAGGATCTTGCCGCTGGCAAGGACGCCCAGGCCGTGGCCGCGCAATTCGACAGTGAACTGCGCTCACGCTGGCCGCTGGCCGAGGTTGGCTTTTGCGTCACGTTGACGGGAAAAATCCTGTCGCCATCGCCCAATGCGCGGACCGAGGCACGAACGTTCTACACGGACAACCGCGATTTTCTTGGAAACCGTGTGGCGGTTGAGGTTTATCAAAGTGCAAACACCGGATTTAACAATCTGGATAACAACGGTGCTTTGAATTTCGCTCGCAACACGGCCAACAAGCCGGCTTCAATCAATGGTTTGTCCGGCAGCGTCGCCAGCCAGAGGCAAGCGCAGCCAACGCTGACGGCCTCCGCGCCACCGGTTCAGTCCCGACAGCAGGAAATTGCGCTTGCCAAACAGACGGCTGCGCCCAGTGCCGCCGCCCAGTCGTCAGAGCGGAAAGATGGGGCGGACATCGTTTCCGGCCAACTCGGCTCCGTCAGCCAGTCGCCGGTTCAATCCCTCAATTACAAGGCGGCGCAAACCCGCAAAGTCAGCCCGCAAAGCAGTTTTTACCAGCAGCAGCTTGGTGACCGGGCCAGGACCGATACCGTCGCTGCCGAAGAACCGCAAAACAACTTGTCCAAGGTGGTCCCCGCCGAGGCGGAATTCGGCCAGCTCATCGGCAGCGGCACGGACGGGATGCTCGCGCGGTTCCTCCAGAACAAACTCCGGCTCATGTTCTGGCACCGGCTCAGCACCGAACCCGACCTGATCTTCGGCGCGCAACTGAATCTGGACCGGGTCGTGGACGGCTTGCGCGGTCTCGTCTCCGCCGGCCCGGAATTGAGCGATGAAATCTGCCTGGCGGTTCTCGACGACAACGCCAAACCCGTCGCCTTGTCCCAAGCCGGTTTTTCGGCGAACTGGAAGCGGCCGCTGGTCGCCACCGAAATCGGTGACGCGCTGCCGCATTGGGAGGTGGCCGCCTATTTGATCAATCCGGCACGGCTCGCTCAAACGGCGAACACCGCCAAACTCACGCTTGGCCTGCTTATCGCCGTGCTGGTTCTCGCCATCGGCGTCGGAAGCTGGCTCATCGTCCGCAGCCTGAATTCCGAACTGAAACTGGCGCGGCAAAAAACCGATTTCGTCGGCAACGTATCACACGAACTCAAAACTCCGTTGACCTCCATTCGCATGTTCTCCGAACTGCTCGCCGAGGGCCGCGTGGCCGACCAGACCAAACAGCGTTCCTACCTGAACATCATCACCGCCGAGGCCGCGCGCCTCACCCGGCTCATCAACAACGTGCTCGATTTCTCGCGCATGGAACGCGGCGAGAAGAAATACAACTTCCAACCGTGCGACCTCGTCGAGGTGGTCCGCGCCGCCGCCCAAACGTTCCGCCCGCACCTGGAGGCCGGCGGATTCAAGTTCGATTGCGTGCTGCCGAACACCGCCGTTCCGGTGCGCGGCGACGCCGATGCCTTGTCGCAAATCATCGTCAATCTCCTGTCGAACGCAGAAAAGTATTCGAACGGGGGAAAGGAAATCACACTGGAGTTGGCCCGCCGCGAATCGCCATTGCCGCACGCGGAGGTCAAGGTGCTCGACCGCGGTTCGGGCGTGCCGCGCGGCAGCGAGGAGAAAGTCTTCGAGAAATTTTACCGGGCGCACGATTCGTTGAGCAGCGGTGTCCAAGGCTCGGGACTGGGACTGACCATTGCGCGGCAAATCGCACGCGCGCACGGCGGCGACATGGTCTATGAGCCGCGCGAAGGCGGCGGAAGCTGCTTTATCTTGCGTCTGCCTTTGAAACCCATTGAAACCACGGATGAACACGAATGAACCTAACGCGGCTTGCGCCGCAACCACGGATTTTGGACTGCGGCGGGAAGCGAAGCGCCACGCCGCTTTTGAACGCAACCGGCCGTACGGAAAGCGGTGTCGCCGCTGCGCTCTGCCACCGCAGTCCAAATCTTTGTCGTCCGTGCGCGAAGTTGCAGGATTGTATTACGGATGGGTATGGAGTTCCGCGTTTACGCGGTTCCTCGTAGCGCGGGTGTCCTCACCCGCAGTCCCGCTTGGATTTTTCAACACCGAGGACGCGGAGAATCGCGGAGAATCGCAGAGGATTTTTTCTCTACGTTCCTCTGCGCCCTTTGCGTGCTCTGCGTTAAAGTGCATTCCATCCGGTTACGTTCGCACCGCTGTGTCCATCCTTGGTTGATTTCATGAAAACCAAAATTCTCATCGTGGAAGACGACCCGCACATCCTGCTGGGTCTGGAGGAGGTGCTGAAAAGCGAAGGCTACGACGTGGCGTCGTGCAATCGCGGCGACCAGGCGCTCGACGCCGTGGCGAAACACCGGCCGGCGCTCATTGTGCTGGACGTGATGCTGCCGGGCTTGAGCGGCTACGACATCTGCAAACAACTGCGCGCCAAAAAATTTGCCGCGCCCATCCTCATGCTCACGGCCAAGGGACAGGAGATTGACAAGGTCATCGGCCTCGACCTCGGTGCGGACGATTATGTGACCAAACCGTTCGGCGTGCGCGAACTGCTGGCGCGCATCCAGGCGTTGCTCCGCCGGACTGGAACAGCCAGCGGCAAGGCCGATTCCGTTGATGTTTTCCAGATTGGTGCGGCGACGATTGATCCGAAGACGTTTCAGCTCAAACGCGGCAAGACGGTGGATGAACTTACAGCCAAGGAGTTGAAATTGTTGCAGGTCTTTCACGCGCATGCGGGCGAGGTCTTGTCGCGGGACAAGTTGTTGAACGAAGTCTGGGGCTACAATTATTACGGCACCACGCGCACGCTGGATCAGGTGATCGTGCAGCTCCGCAAAAAACTCGGCGACAACGGCAGCGAACCCAAGCATCTCCTGACCATCCACGGTGTCGGCTACAAGCTGGTGGTTTAAATCCGTACTCCGAAGTTACGAAAAACAGGCTCCAGTATGAATGATACAATTAATGAAATAGCTATTTCATTAATTGTACAAGTGACATGTTTGGTTGTTCAGAAAACTGGCGGGGATCAAGGCCTTATTGGAGTGCTCCCGTCCTCGGGCGCAGCAACTGGCTTCATTCGTTCACGCGGAAATCTCGCGGACATTTCGTCTGCTTGCAAAGCGCCAGCCGCCGTCGCGCCGAAGCGGCGCTATGGCGCGCCGCGAAGGCGGAAGGGCTGGCGCAGTCCAAGACGCTTCGCGTATTTCAGGAATCATCGTGTCGCGCACAGCGTCTTGGAGTGTCCACCCTCCGCAGTACTGCTACGCCCGTCCTCCGCAGTAGCCCTGCTACGGAGGATGGAGAGGACGGGCGGCGGCCCTCCGCCGATTTTCCCAGAGGCATATCCAACTGTGCCAATGTTAACCGGAACGGCTATAGTGTTCCCGGACCGCCAAAGCTACAAACCTCATACCCTCGCAAAATGGCATGAAAGAAAACCATTTCGTGTGGTTCGTATTTCGGGGTTTAAAACATTTCCATCTTCCATCTTCCATCCTCCATCCTCCATCCTCTATGCTTCTGCCATGCATTTCCAGAAGATCACCATCATTGGCGTCGGCCTGCTCGGCGGTTCAATCGGGCTGGCCGTCAGACGCCGGAAGCTCGCGCGCCAGACCGCGGGCTTCGTCCGCCGTCGCGCCAGCCTGAAAGACTGTGAAAAGGCGGGGGCGGTGGATTTCGCCACCACCGATTTGCTGGCGGCGGTTTGGGATGCCGACCTCGTCATCCTTTGCGCACCGCTCGGGCAAATGCATCCGCTTGCCGCGCGGATGCTGCCGGCGCTGAAACCCGGCGCGATTGTGACCGATGTCGGCAGCGTCAAGGCTGGCGTTGTGCGTGAATTGGAAACCCTCATTGCCAGGTCCCGCGCGCATTTTGTCGGCAGTCATCCCTTGGCTGGCGCGGAAAAAACCGGCGTAAACGCCGCGCGCGCGGATTTGTTCGTCAACACCGTTTGCGTCATGACACCAACGAAAAAGACAAACCAGGCCGTGCTGAAAAAAGTGGAACAGTTTTGGAAGGCGATTGGTTCGCGCGTGCTGCGATTGACGCCGGAAATTCATGACTCACTCGTGAGCCGGTCGAGCCATCTGCCGCACATCATCGCGGCGGCTTTGGCCAGCCATGTTTTGAATCCGGCGCAGCCCAAACATCAGGCCGCGCTTTGCGCGAACGGTTTTCGCGACACGACGCGCATCGCATCCGGCTCACCCGAAATGTGGCGCGACATTGCCCTGGCCAACCGCAAAAACCTGGCGAAATCGCTGGATGCTTTCATCGCCGATTTGCAGAAATTTCAACGCTTGGTGAAAAAAGGGGACGCGAAGACCATGGCGGAGTTTTTTGAGACGGCCAAGCAGCGCCGCGACAACTGGTGCGCGGGTTGCGCCTCGCCGTCTCCGGAATGAATCAACCACAGATGAACACGGATAAACCCAACACGGCCTTTGGCCGCAACCACAGATTTTGGACTGCGGCGGGAATCCCGCAGAGCGGGAGCCACGCCGCTTTTGGAAGCAACCGGCAGCACGGAAAGCGGTGTCGCCGCTGCGCTCTGCCACCGCAGTCCAAATCTTTGTCGTCCGTGCGCGAAGTTGCAGGATTGTATTACGGATTGGAAAACAGAAATGGCAAATTGTTTGTAGGTAGGGCGTGTCACTCCGTGCACGCCGCAGTTTGTGTTCGCACGAACGGCGGGCAGAGGACTGCCCGCCCTACCCGTCAATCCATGTTTTATCCGTGTCCATCCGTGTCCATCCGTGGTTAAAATGGCCTTACCCGACCTCATCGAAATCGTGCCGCTCGACAAACCGGTGCGCGCGGAAATCACCGTGCCCGGCTCGAAGAGCATCACGAACCGCGCTCTCATCCTCGCGGCGCTGGCGGACGGCGAAGTGACCCTCGAAGGTGCGCTGTGGAGCGAGGACACGCAAATCATGGTCGAGTGTTTGCAGGAACTTGGCTTCATGGTGAATGTCGCGCCCGACCCGGATGAAGTTTGCAATCGCACCATTACGGTTTATGGGCAAGGCGGGAAAGTCCCCGGCGGCGGCACGGCGGAAAATCCCTTGGAACTGTTTGTGGGCAATGCCGGAACGGCGGCGCGGTTCCTGGCAGTGCTGGTTTGTCTGGGCAAGGGTGTTTACCGTCTGCACGGCGTGCCACGAATGCACGAACGCCCTCAGGCGTCGCTTTTTAACGCACTGCGGGAGCTGGGTTATCACGTTGAATCCGAAAACGGGAATGACAAATTGCCGGCGGTGATTTACGGTAGGGACGCGTTCCACCGCGTCCCTGATCAAAGCTTTTCCAATTCCAAAAAAGAAAATGGGGACGCGGTGGAACGCGTCCCTACCGGTCATTGCACCGTGAGCGTCAAGGAAAGTTCACAGTTTGCTTCGGCACTCTTGCTATGTGCAAAGTATGGCGGTTGGAAAGTCGAAGCTTATGGTAAGAACGCAGAGGAATCGTCTTATGTGGAGATGACTTCAAAAATGATCAAGGTGTTTCCACATCGTGGCGGGCAATTTCAAATCGAGCCGGATGCGTCGAGCGGGAGTTATTTTTGGGGGGCAGGTTGGCTGCTTTGGCGAAATGACCTTGAGACTGCCTTTAAGTCCTCTTGGTCTGGACAAGAGATGCCGAAGGGGGAATCTTTTGGATCGCTTCTCGATAAGAGCCGGGTAACTGTTTTAGGCTGGCCGGATAGTGGTTGGCAGTTGGATGCTGATTTCACGCTGTTTATTAAAGGTCAATCTGAGCCTCCGTCAGTGATTTCCAGAGTTTACGATTTGGCGGACAGCATTATGACGGTGATTGTGTTGACGCCCGTTGGGTCCAAGAAAGTGCAATTTACAAATCTGGGCCGCCTGCGCGTGCAGGAATGCGAGCGCGTGGTCGCGTTGCGGACGGAATTGACGAAGTGCGGAGCGAAGGTGGTCGAGGAAGGCGACACGCTGACGGTTTATCCTTCCAAACTTCACGGCGCGGAGATCGAGACTTACAATGACCATCGCATGGCGATGTGTTTTGCGATTCTGGGATTGAAAGTTCCCGGCATCAAAATCAAGAATCCCGCGTGCGTGAAAAAGACGTTTCAGAATTTTTTCCAGAAACTGGCCGCGCCACCGCCGAAAGGCCTGGGCGCAACGATTTTGGATGCCAAGACGGGGCGGAAGTTGAAGGAAGAGGAATTGTTTGCGGATTGATTTCCGTAGCGGCGTCTCGGCAGAGCGCCGCCGACTGAATATATTTGCTGCGCTCTGCCGAGACGCAGCTACGAAGAATGAAACAACCGATTATCATTGCCATTGACGGCACGAGTGCGAGTGGCAAGAGCACGAACGCCAAGCTCGTGGCCAGGGCGCTCGGCTACGTTTATGTGGATACCGGCGCAATGTATCGCACGCTGGCGTGGTATTGCCTGAAAAGCCGGATTGACGTGCAGAACGCCAGGGCCGTCGCCGCTGCGTGCCGCAAATGGAAAACGAAATTGGAATGCGCGAATGCCGGCGGTCTTCGCGCGGTTCGCCTGCGCGTTGAAGATTATTTCCCCGAAAAGGAAATTCGCACACCCGAAACCGCCGCCGCCGTGCCGCACGTCGCGGCGATTCCCCGGGTGCGCAAATGGATGGTCAAACGCCAGCGTGAGTGCGTCCAATTCGGCAATCTCGTCATGGAAGGGCGCGACATCGGGACGAATGTTTTTCCCGAAACCAATTTCAAATTTTATCTCGACGCGAAGCTGGAGGAACGCTCGCGCCGCCGCGCCGCCGATGGCGTCCAGGAAAATCTCGCGGCGCGCGACCAGCGCGACAGTCAGCGCGCAACGGCGCCGTTGATGATCGGGCTGGGCGCCAAGGTCATTAATAATTCGAGCATGACTTCGGAACAAACCAGCACGGCGATTCTTGAAGAGATCCGCAAAAGGCTGGCCGCAAAATGAATTTCTCCTATCGCCTCGGCTGGATCGGTTTTCGAGCGCTGTACCGGTTTTATTTCCGCTGGCGCGTCTTCAATGCGGAGCGGGTGCCGCAAACCGGCCCGGTCATTCTTGCCTCAAACCACGCGAGTTTTCTGGACCCGCCGCTGGTCGGTTCGGGATTGCGCCGTCCGATCAATTACCTCGCGCGCGAAAGTTTGTTTCGCTTTCCGGGCATCGGCGCGCTGCTGCGGTCGTGGAATTCCGTGCCGGTGGACCGCGATGGCGGCGGTGCGGCGGGATTGAAGACGATTTTAGATCGGTTGCTTGCGGGCGGCGCGATTATTTTGTTTCCCGAAGGCACGCGGACGCGCGATGGCCGGTTGCAGCCCGCCCGCTCGGGCATCGGGCTGACGGTCATCAAATCGGATGCCGTTGTGATTCCGGTGCGAACCTTTGGAACTTTTGAAGCGTATGGGCGGAATCAAAAATTTCCGCGCCCGTTTCATGTCGCGGTGAAATACGGCGAACCGATGCGTTTTGAAAAATTGCGGGCCGAGGCAAAAAACTGTTCCAGGGCGCGGCTCAAGGAAATCTACCAGCAAACCGCCGACGAAATCATGGCGGCGGTTGCATGCTTGGAGCCGCAAGCAGACTGATTTATGATTTACGATTGATGATTGATGATTTTTAACAGCTTGCGGAAACGGGGGAAAATCGTAAATCGTAAATCATCAATCATAAATTCGGTCAGATTCCCAAGTTCGACAGGATATTGCTGATGGCGTTGACGATTTGGACGAGCCGGGGATTCGATTTCTCGAAGCCAGCCACTGACGAGCGCAAACCCTGAAGCGAATGGTGAAGTGATTGCGGATTTTGCTTTGTGCGCGTGGCTTCGTGCGCGGAAACCTGCGCGAACCCGGCGATGCTCTGGGCCTGTTCATCGTGCGTTTTCGCCAGCGTGCCGACTTCGGACTTGAGCGTGCCGAGCAACTGGATCAATTCGCGTTTGCGTTCTTCGTTCACGGCGTCTGCGCCGCGGATTTTCGCCTCAATTTCGCCAATCGTTTGTTCGATCATGTTGTAAAAATATTCGCTCCTGAAAATTCAGCAAGCGCGTTTACCAGCGTCCGATGCGCGGCAAAACCGGTCGGACGAGTTCCCAGATGTTTTCGCAGACAACTTCAATTGCGCCCGTGCCGCTCACCACGCGCACTCGATTCGGTTCGGCGGCGGCGATGGCTTCGTAACCCTGGGCCACGCGCTCAAAGAAATATCGGTCCCCTTCCTCAATCCGGTCGCGGACAAAGGGCAGGGTGGATTGACGCGACTGCAGGCGTTCGGCGCTGACTTCCGGCGGCACGTGCAGCAGCAGGGTCAGGTTGGGCCGCGTGTCACCGACGGCAAAGTCAATCACGCTCCTGACCAGCGCCAGATCCAACCCGCGCCCGTATCCCTGATACGCCGTCGTCGAATCGTAAAAGCGGTCGCACACGACAATTTCGCCGACGGCCAGGGCGGGACGGATGGTTTCGCGGACGAGTTGCGCCCGGCTGGCATTCATCAACAGCAATTCGGTTTCGTAGGTCATGGTCACATTCACCTTGCTGTGCTTGAGCGTGTGGCGGATTTCCTCGCCGATGGGTGTGCCGCCCGGTTCGCGCAACACGCGCACGCGATGTCCCAGTGCGCGCAGCCGTTCGGCCAACAGCTCCACCTGCGTGGATTTGCCGCAGCCTTCCGTGCCTTCAAATGTGATGAACAGGCTTTTCATTGAAAATGGAAAACATCCAACGCCGAGCATCCAACATCCAATCCCGCAAAGCGGGACCGGGAAAATTGGATGTTGGGCGTTCGATGTTGGATGTTCGATGTTTTTTTCAATTCTTTTTCAGCTTCGGGCCTTTCGGCGTGTCTTCGATGACCCAGCCTTTGGCCTTCAATTCGTCGCGGATCGCATCGGCGCGTTTGAAATCCTTCACTTTCTTCGCGGCTGTCCGCGCTTCGGCCAGCGCCAGAATTTCAGCGGGAATTTCCGCCCCTGATTTTGTGCCGATGCCGAGGACGGAATCAACTTTATCCCACGCGGCCAGCGCGAAAGCGGCGTCAGTTGCGCCCAGGGAATTTTCCGCCAGACGGCGGTTTGTCTCTCGTACCCATTCAAACACCGCGCCCCACGCGGCGGAAATGTTCAAATCATCGTCGAGCGCGGCGGAGAAGGCCGCCATCAGGTTTGGAGTTCCGCCTTCAGGCGGCGTCACCGGTGAACCGCCTGAAGGCGGAACTCCCAACGAGCCGATTTCTCGCAACTTGCCAAGGCATTCGTCAATCCGCGCCAGTGCCGCGCGCGCGCCCTGCAAACCTTCGAGCGTGAAGTTGAACGTCTCGCGGTAATGCGCGGTGAGCAGCAAATAACGGATTTCGCGACCGATGAAACCTTTCGCCAGCAAATCGCGCAGCGTGAAAAAATTGCCGAGCGACTTGCTCATTTTTTTGCCCTCGACCAGCAGATGCGCGCCGTGCAGCCAGTGTTTGACAAACGGTTTGCCGGTCGCGCCTTCGCTTTGGGCGATTTCGTCCTCGTGATGCGGAAAAATCAGGTCCTCACCGCCGAGATGCAAATCAAAGCTCGGGCCGAGTATTTTCGTGCTCATCGCACTGCACTCGATGTGCCAGCCGGGGCGGCCTTCGCCCCATGGACTGGGCCAGAAAACGTCGCCGTCCTCCGGCCCGCGCGCTTTCCAGAGCGCGAAGTCGGCGACGGATTCCTTGGCGTATTCGTCGCTCTTGACGCGCTCGCCCGCCTTCATTTCATCGAAATTGAGCTTGAGCAACTGGCCGTAGGTGCAACCGCAGCCGCGGTATTTTTCGATGCTGAAATAAACCGAGCCGTCCGCCGCTTTGTAAGCAATGCCGCGTTGGACCAGTTTTTCGATGAGCGAAATTATTTCGGAGATGTATTCAGTGGCGCGCGGGGTGTGGTGGGGCAGGCGGCAATTGAGCGTTTTCAAGTCCTCAAGGAACGCCGCTTCATATTTGCCGGTGAATTCGCGCAGGGAAGTTTTGGTTTCCCGGACGTGTTTGATGATTTTGTCCTCGACGTCGGTGATGTTCATCACGTGCGTGACGGCGTAGCCCTTGAATTCGAGGGTGCGCCGGACAAGGTCGCCGAAGACGAACGTGCGCCAGTTGCCGATGTGGGCGAAGTCATAGACGGTCGGCCCGCAGCAATACATGCCGACTTTGGGGGGAGCGAGCGGCGCGAACTCCTGGATTGAGCGCGACAGCGTGTTGAACAGTTTTAAGCCCATTTGCGTCCGCGCAAATTAAGCTGCGGCGCGCGAAAGCAAAAGGGGAAATTTATTGGACGTCGCGCGCTCGTCGCGCCGAAGCGGCTGGCCGCGTCGCAACGCAGTGAAGACGGAAGCGAAGGCGGAAAGGACGCGAAATTGGCGAAGGCAGTTTTGCAGCCTGTCTGGGTTTATTAGGCAGCGTCATCGTAAAAACTGTAATCCACCTACCCAGTAGCCAATGCCGGTCACAATAAATCCAACGGTCGCTATGACCACCGGCTTCCATGCCTGCTTCACATTCAGGAGCAGGAAAATCCAACTGACGAATGGAATAAACAAGCACCCGAAAAACCAAGCGAGACTCCGACGATAGGCAATGGCAAGCAGCATAGCTTCCCCGGCGATCCAAACAATCAAGCCGAGTCCGAAAACAATGGAACCAGATATCAACATCATTTGAGTGATGCTCTCGCTGCCTAACAGTGAGCAGGCGGCGCTGTTTGCAGACCGTCTCGTTTAATCGTTGCGACTGTATTTCGCGTTTAAGTTTCTGTCCAGCGCGTTCTTGAATCCAAAAAAACGCTGCATTGAGCGCCGTAGGCGCGGCATCTTTGTAGTTTAACCCAAACAAAATAAAAAGCTCCGTCAGGAGCGGCATATGGTGATGTCGCTCCGCTGGAGCTTAAAATTTATGTTTCCTCAATATTTTTAATGGGTGACGTGATGTGAAAAAAGGACTCTTCAAGTGCGGCCACTAAATCAGGGATGACGTCCGCCCTCACCCCGGCCCTCTCCCCCAGGAGAGGGAGAATTATTCGCCGCGTTTTGAACCATGCAATAGGCTGGGTTATCCTGTGTCTTACGGCAAATGACACAGAATCGGCGATAGCAACGAGGATCGAGAAATTGTCCAGCGACGTGAATCGCTCGCCCTCTCCCCGGGGGAGAGGGCTGGGGTGAGGGCGAGCGTGAACACCAACTCCAATGAAAACGTCGAGGAACAAAATGTGTTGAGACATTTTCTACACAGGATTCGCCCCAGGCGGGGCAGGCTTTTCGTCGTCGCTTTGCGGGTTCGGCTTCAACCGCTCGAACCGTTCGACGAACAGGAAAAACACGCCCGGTCCGAAGCAGAGGAGCATGACGGAAATGCCGGTGGCAATGCCCCAGAACGTGCCGGCGGGCGCGCAACAGTCGCCGCGCCGGCGCACGATGATATGGCTGGGAACGGCGACGAGGAGTTCAAGGATGCTGCCGCGCAGGAGCCAGCGCGTGCTGCGTTTGAACAACGCATCCGGGTCGTCTGACTTGGCGAAGCTGCGAAAGATGACGGCCCAAATGATCCAGAAAGCCAGCCCGGTGATGACGGCTCCAAATTCGATTTCAAAGTCGGAGGGCGACACCTGATTGGGCTTGAACGGCAGGAAGTAACCGAAAAAATTAGTGCCATCCTCTTTGAAGTAGAGGCAAAGAATCGAGAGCAGCCCGGCGAAGCAGAGATTCGCCAGAAAAAACGCGGTGACGATGACGGGGGTTTTAAGCGGACGACGTGCGGGCAACCGGCGTTCGGCGATGTTAATGGGCAGCAAGAGCAACAGTGCCTGTCCGGCAACGAGCACGGCGAGCCAGAGCCAGTAGCCCCAACGCAGATACATTTTCAGCGCTTCCTGTAAACTGACGCCCTTGTCTGACCAGCCATTGAAGGCAATCCAGAGGGCAGGCACGGTCAGCACCAACAGTGCGATGGCATAAAGCAGGACGGTGAATGCGGCCCAGCGTTTCATGTAACGGCTGAATTCAGCCATCAAGTTCAACACCAAGCCAGCGACATCGGCGCATGATTTTTTAAAATCCGGTTTTAGCCGCTTGCAAAATCATCATTCCAGCGTCAGACTTTCCCAAACAAGAGTTAATAACCGACATCAAAAAAAGAAACACATGAACAAAGAGGCAAAGCTGGAGTTGGACGGAAAAGTATATGCGCTGCCGACGGTCGAAGGCAGCGAAGGAGAAAAGGCGGTGGATGTTTCATCGCTGCGCGCGAACACGGGCTACATCACGCTGGACGATGGCTACGGCAACACGGGTTCGTGCGTCAGCAAAATCACGTTCATTGATGGCGAAAGGGGGATTTTGCAATATCGCGGCATTCCCATTGAAGAACTGGCGGAGAAATCCACTTTCATTGAAACCGCCTACCTGGTCATTTACGGCGATTTGCCGAATCACGGTCAGTTGCGGCGCTTTTCGGATTTGCTGACGGAGAATCAATATCTCCACGAGGACATGAAATTTCATTTCGAGGGTTTTCCGACGGGTGCGCATCCGATGGCGATCCTTTCGGCGATGATCAACGCGGCCAGTTGTTTCGATGAGGAACTCATGAACTGGCAATGGGGAAAGGCGAAACAATTCGACCTGTATGTGGCCAAGCTGCTTTCGCAGGTGCGCACCATCGCGGCCTATTCCTACCGCAAGTCGCGCGGGCTGCCGTTGGTTTATCCGAAGCGGGCCTACAAATACACGGCCAATTTCCTGCACATGCTGTTTTCGATGCCGTATGAGGACTACGAATTAAGGCCGGAAGTGGTCAAGGCGCTGGATTTGATTTTCCTGCTGCACGCGGACCACGAGCAAAATTGCTCCACGTCCACCGTGCGCATGGTGGCGTCGAGCCAGGCGAACCTGTTCGCCAGTTGCGCCGCGGGCGTGTGCGCGTTGTGGGGGCCGCTGCACGGCGGCGCGAACCAGGCGGTGATCGAGATGTTGCAAGAGATTCATCGCGAGAACGACGACGGCTCAAAATTCATCGCGGCGGCGAAGGACAAAAACAGCGGCAAAAGACTCATGGGCTTTGGCCACCGCGTCTATAAAAATTACGACCCACGCGCCAAAATCATCAAGAAAGCCTGCGACGACGTCTTGTCCAAGCTGCACATCAATGACCCGTTGTTGGACATCGCCAAACTTCTGGAGGCGGCGGTGCTCAAGGATTCGTATTTCGTCGAACGGAAGCTGTATCCGAACGTGGATTTTTACAGCGGCATCATCATGCGCGCGCTCGGCATTCCGGTGGAAATGTTCCCCGTGATTTTTGGGATTGGGCGGATGCCCGGCTGGATTGCGAATTACAAGGAAATCATGGAGGAGACGAAAAGCCGCATCTATCGGCCGCGGCAGATTTACACCGGGCGCACGCTCAACCATTACGTGCCCATCGCGGAACGCAAGTAAATGCAGAGCAAATAGGCGTTGTGTTTTCTGATTTTGTCTTCAAGATTTGAAAACAACATCGCTTGCGGAAAGGCATAATTCCTGCTCATTTCAGGACACAATTGCCATGAAGAAAATTTTGGTCATAGACGACGAGGAATGGCTGCGCGAGATGATTCATCTGGCGCTGAAGCAAAAAGGCTTTGAAGTCATCGAAGCCGTCAATGGCGCGGAGGGCATCGAAAAAGCGCGCAAAGAATTGCCCGACCTCATCCTCTGCGACGTGAACATGGAAAAAGTGGACGGGTACCTGACCCTGTCCTCGTTGCGCACGGAAGCGCCCACGGCTTCCATTCCGTTCATCCTGATGACCGGCCTGGCCGACAACGCGGGCATGCGGCACGGCATGGAATTGGGCGCCGACGATTACCTGCCGAAACCTTTCACCACCGATGCGCTTTACGCCGCCGTGAATGCGCGTCTGAAAAAAGCCCAGACCGTGCGCGATGAAGCCGAGCGCAAGCTCGCTCATTTGCGTGACAACATCAGCCTGATGCTGCCGCACGAGTTGCGCACGCCGCTCAACGGCATTCTCGCCTACGGCGAAATTCTCGCCGCCGACGCCGCCAAACTCAAACCCGCCGAAATTGCTGAAATGGGCCACGTCGTTCACCAGTCCGGCAAGCGGCTGGAGCGGCTCATCGAAAACTTTTTGATTTACGCGCAGCTTGAATTGATTGCCGCCGACCCGAAGAACGTCAACGCCCTGCGTCTCGGCCGGACGGAACATCCCGTTGCGCTGCTTGAGAAGCATGCCGCCGCGCAGGCTGCGTTCGTGAATCGTTCCCCGGATTTGTCCTTTGAATTGTCGGACATTCCCGTGCCGATGGCCGAGGAATATCTCAGCAAAGTGGTGGATGAACTCGCGCAAAACGCCTTCAAGTTTTCCGATCCCGGCTCGGCCGTTCGCTTGTCGCTGGCCGAGGCGTTCAACACCATTACCTTTACCATCAGTGATCAGGGTCGCGGATTTTCCACCGAGCAAATCACGCGCGTCGGCGCTTATATGCAATTCGACCGCACGATGCAGGAGCAGCAAGGGTTGGGACTTGGCCTGGTCATCGCCAAGCGGCTTGTTGCCTTGCACGGCGGCACACTTTCCATTGTAAGTGAGCCGAACATGGGTGCTGTCATCTCGGCCAAATTTCCCAAGGGGAAGACCGAAGTGCCTGTGTGATGGGACGATAAGACCTCAAAACGGCAAGCGGTGCACGATGGGTAGGGCCGCACTGTCGAGACTGTCTCAAAACTCCGGCAAATTTTTGAATGAATTGCGGCGGTTGGCGTCTGAGAGGCATGGCACAACCCATCGCTCCCGACTACGGCCAACAATTTCTTTTTCCACCCGCGCTCGAAGACTG
>Ga0208820_1000302_pt1 | contig 43819 bp, 33 predicted proteins | sample June2015DPH_16_5_FD_184713 | JGI IMG/M metagenome (GOLD analysis project Ga0208820, IMG submission 184713) | Peatland microbial communities from SPRUCE experiment site at the Marcell Experimental Forest, Minnesota, USA - June2015DPH_16_40... | ecosystem: Environmental > Terrestrial > Soil >...
GCATTCGGCTGCCGAAGCGGGACATGTTCGGTGGAACTTTGTACAGATGTCCCTCCACCCGGTGGCAATAAGAACGTTTAAGCCGGGATGATCCAAAAGACCCACGGCAAACCCTGTGGCTTGAGAGAATTTCTCAAAGACCACACGAAGCTCGCCCATATCTACGAGATCGCCAATCTCGTATTTTCCATCAATCAAATGGGCTTTGGCTGCATCATCATAACTCATGCTGGTCTCCGAGAAGACAATCGGAAAATTTATTACTTGACCTTAGAAGATAATCTCGCCATGGGCTCGGAAGAGGCGAGGAAAGGGCCTTTCAGTCCCGCTAAGACCGGGCGCCCGCTCATGCAAAGAGCCAATGACGAAATTATTTGGGACAGAGTGTAGCGTATGCAGGTGAGATCTATTAGGAATCATTCAAAATCAACTAACCCGAATCCGTGATTTCAAAATGAGCGAAGCAAGTGGAACAGGCGATCCGGCGCTACGACCTGATCACCATTGGGTCAAAAAGTTTCCTTATGGATTTTTTTGTCCTGCAAGAGTCTTTTCCCGCCCCTTGATCAGGACCCGCCCCGGACTTGATCCGGGGTCCGGGACAGGCTATCCGGGAATTGGCTGCAAAACATTTCATTGAACTGCTGCTTGATGCAGCAGAGTGGGCCCGCTATTGCTCCCACCATCTGAGCAGGACGCTTCCCCACGTAAAGCCGGCCCCAAAAGCGGCCAGCACCAGATAGTCGCCCTTTTTAACCCCATGGTCTCTTTCCAACACTGCTTCGTAGAGGGCGAGCGGAACGCTCGCTGAAACCGTGTTTCCGTAGCTGCCAATGTTTGCGATCACCTTTTTGTTCTCGATATCAATGCGTTTGGCGGTGGCTTCTACGATGCGGTTATTTGCCTGGTGGGGGATCAAGAAGGTAACGTCATTGCCGGTAAGGCCGTTTTTTTCGAGAATCTCGGCCGCAACACTCGACATTTCGCTTACTGCTGCCTTGAATACGCTACGGCCATCCTGAAAGACGAAATGTTCCCGGTTATCCACGGTTTCGTGCGTTGCCGGCCTGCGGCTCCCTCCACCTTTCATACACAGGTATTCCCCTCCGGCACCGTCCACATGCAAAATAGAATCGAGAATACCAAATCCGGGTTCGGTGCATACATCCAGGAGCACGGCCCCGGCGGCATCTCCGAAAATAACGCACGTGTTCCTATCGGTGTAATCGATGAGGGTGCTGATTACGTCACTGCCTATGACAAGCGCCTTGTTGACTCTTCCTGCCTCTAAGAGCTGGGCCGCTGTCCAAAGGGAGAAAAGGAACCCTGAACATCCGGCTGACAAGTCGAACCCCCAGGCATTTTTTGCCCCAATTTCATTCTGCACGAGGCACGCGGTTGCGGGAAACATCATATCGGGAGTCACCGTGCCTACAATGATGAGGTCAACCTCCTCAGGTCCGACTCCGGCTCTTTCGAGGCATTCCCGTGCAGCCCGAACCGCCATATAGGAACATCCCAGACCCGGTTCCAGAATACGGCGTTCCCGAACCCCGGTCCGGCTTAAGATCCATTCGTCGCTAGTGTCCACCATCTTTTCAAGATCGCTGTTGGTGAGCTTCCTTTCCGGCAAAAAGCGGCCCACTGAGCGAACATATGCAGTGCGTTCAGTCATCAGATCAATAACCTCTACATTACTCCCTTGTAGTATCCACCATCTATCTGAATGGAATCCCCCGTAATGAAGCCGGCCCGCTCGGACGCAAGGAAAGCGATCAGTGCGGCCACATCATCGGGTTGGCCCATTCTCCCGATGGGCATTTGAGATTCCCATTTGCGGATAATCGCATCGGGCGTTGCACCCTGTTTTTCCGCGACATCGATCGAGAGCTTGCGCACGCGTTCGGTCGCGATATACGCCGGACAAACATTGTTTACGGTTATGTTGTAGGGAGCCAGTTCGTTGGAGAGGGTTTTGGCAAGTCCCACTACCCCGATTCGCATCGTGTTGGACAGGATCAGCCCTTCGATCGGCTGTTTTACGGAAACTGAGGTCATGTTAATTATCCGGCCCCAGCGTTTTTCCATCATCACGGGAACGGCTTCGCGGGTCATCATGATCGTGCTCATAAGATTGAGGCGAAAACCAAACTCCCACAATTCTTCGTCAATTTCCAGGAACTTCCTATCCGGAGGACCACCGGAGTTGTTTACCAGGATGTCCACCGTCCCGAAATGCTCCAGGCCCTTGCGGATGAAATTCCTCGCATCTTCGCTCACGGTGAGGTTGACTGGAATGCCGATGACCTCGTTACCGGTCATCGAGCGGATTTCTTCAACGGCTTTGGGCAGTTCCGGATCGTCTAATGCGCAGATAGCAACTTTTGCCCCTTCCCTGCTCAGTTCGATTGCAGTCGCTTTGCCGATTCCCTGGCTAGCACCAGCCACAAATGCAACTTTATCTTTCAATCCAAAATCCATTTTTCGAAACCCTCTCACAAGATGAATAAAAAACGATTGCAGGCCGCATAAAACAGGCGGCTGCAACTCCTCTGATATCTTCCCGGTTTTTTACAAATTGAATGCGAAAATTTACACCGGGATGTTAGATGAGATTAAGCTTTGTTTCAATATCAATCTTCAGGTGGGCGCTATTTAAATTTGCTGAAGCCGGACGGGCTTTCCCGGAAAAACTCCTGGACCCTCCGATTCTTGAAAATGGAGCGGGGAATCTGAAGCGGGAAGCGCTTCCTGTTCTTTGCTTCCCGCTCCACACCGATTCGATACAGCTATTTTCCCGACTGATAGGGGTCCCAGTCGCATCCCCAGATTTCACTGTTGAGCGGCAGCTTATAGGACCTTCTGTCCTCGTAGCCGGGATACCTCCTGTCGCCGTTTTCTCCGCAACACATGGAGACAGGGAATTTAGGCGCCAGCAGTCCGTGCTTTCGCGCTTCTTTTTCCAGCCATTCCCGGTCATCGGGATGGGCAATGGAGATCAACGCGGTAGCCCTTTCGTAACCGCTCAGTCCTCTCAAGTTGACTATACCGTACTCGGTACATACATAGTTTGCCAGTTGGGCAGGCACATCCACGGTGGAGCCCTCCGGGAGAAATGGAACTATCCTCGATGTTCCATGTTTGCTCCTCGATGTCATGGATGCCACACCCCTGCCCCCCTTGGACATCGCACAGAAGCTGACAAATTGGAAATACCCGCCCGTGCTGGAAATGGGCCGTTTTTCATAAAAGCCGGCACACTGCTGTCCAAGAAGATCAACGGCTACGCAGTTGTCTATGGCAATCATGTCGTCGATTCGGCTCAATACCTGGAAGTTGTTCGTATAGCCGATGTCATAGACAGCCAGGCGCTGATTGCGATGGACCGTATCGTAGTACCATTGCACGTCCACCGGAAAGGCAAAGGTCCACACACTCTTGTTCCGGTCGACATTCTTGTATGCATTGGTGACCTGGCCCGATTCGATCAGCTTGATCAGACCGAAATTGAGCATTTCCGTGTGAATCCCGAGGTCTTTAAAGCCCGCGTTTTCCATTGCGGCTACGCAAGCGGAGGGAAGTGAGCCGATGCCGAGCTGCACTATGTCACGGTCCCTCATGATGCTCATTACATGCTTTGCAATTGCTTCTTCAGCCGGCTTTGGTTTGATAGCGCGCTCGTTAATCTGAGGCCATTTGTATTTTTCGCAGTCCACTTCGACCCAGTAATCTATGTCGTCGATATGTATGGTATTGAAGCGGCCTCCTTCCGCCCATGGGTAATCGCTCCTAACCTCGAAGACGATTTTCTTGGCAGTCTGTTGGAATATATTGCAGTTGTTTACCCCGTAGGACATGTTGAAAAAACCGTGGTCGTCCGCCGCTGTCGCAGCATTGAACCACCAGTCGATACCGCGCTTTTCGCGCACGGCATTGACGAACCTGTAATGATGGGCCCACATGCCGTACGCCCAACCCCACTGAGCCCAATCCGTCACGCTATTGGTATCTCTGGCCTTGCGGTTCCACGGAAAGAAGAAGTATTCATGAACGCAGTGATATTGCTGCTGGGGATCGATTTCCTGCAGTTCGTGGTGGGGATAAAACTGGGCATACATCCAGAATTCGATATTCTTCAGATCAGCAGGACCGGGCCCCAGCCTCTTCGCCACGGCTTCGGTACAAACAGTCGAATCTCCTCCAACGCTTCCGTTGTTTATCCAGTCTCCTGATTTCACCATGTTCGCAATCTGTTGTGGGGTCCTCTTTTTGTCGCGAATCTTCTGCTGAATAGGCGTTGTCATGGAAAACCCTCCCGTTAGATATCGAGAATCACATCAGCTCTTATCTTCCCCCAAAATCCCGTTGATTTAACTGGCTTTGCCGGCAGTTTTGGACCCAGTTGCCTGTTGGCCGGAGCGTTCGGCTTTTTTGGAAAATTCCTCTCGAGTGAGCTCGCGTGCAATAATAAGCCGCCGAACCTCGCTTGTACCCGCCCCGATTTCGTAGAGCTTGGCATCACGCCAAAGCTTCTGGACCGGGAATTCCAGGCAGTACCCATAACCGCCATGGATCTGAATGGCCTGATCGCAAACCCATGTAGCTGATTCAGCAGCAAAAAGGATAGCCGCTGCGGCGAGCCTTGTAAGCTCTGTGCCTTTACCTCCCCTGGCGGCTGTTTGAGCTGCCTCCGCCGCCCGATAGACGAGGAGCCGAGAAGCTTCGGTACGGGTGTACATGTCTGCGAGTTTTTGTTGTATCATCTGGAAACTGGCAATGGCCTGGCCGAATTGTTCACGCTCCACCGCATACTTGATGGAGTAGTCCAGGGCCTGTTGCGCCATACCAACCGAGCCCCCTGCCAAAACTATCCTCTCAACGTCAAGGCCGCTGGTCATCACGTGGACGCCTTTGTTCTCCTGACCTACAAGATTTACGGCAGGCACTTCACAATCCTCGAAAACGAGTTCGGCTGTCGGAGAGCCGCGCATGCCGCATTTTTTGAGCTTGCGCGCCACAGAATAGCCGGGGAAATCCTTTTCCACTACGAAGGCGCTTATCCCCCTTGCCCCCAGCTCCGGTGATGTTTTGGCATAGACCAGAAGGGTGTCGGCAACAGGACCGTTAGTGATAAACATCTTGTTGCCATTGAGGATGTACTTGTCCCCCTGCTTGACCGCACGGGTCCTAAGACTCATGGCATCCGATCCGGCGCCCGTTTCAGTCAAGCCCAGCGCGCCGATTTTTTCCCCGGCAATCAGCGGCGGCAGGTACTTTTGCTTCAAATGTTCGCTCGCATTCTTGTAAATGTTATGGGCGCACAGGTTTGAATGCGCCCCATAGGTCATGGCCAGAGCGGGGCAAATGCGGCTCATCTCTTCGATGGCCAGGGCTTGCATCAGTACATCGCCGCCAAGGCCTCCGTATTTCTCATCGATGGTTATTCCAAGGATGCCGATCTCGGCGCATTTGTGGAAGAAATCGGGGGGAAACCAGTCCTCTTCGTCGATTTTCTCCTGCAACGGTCCCAGTTCATTTACAGACCATTTGTGTACAGTCTCTTTGATCATGCGTTGTTCATCGGTAAGTTGAAAATCCATGGTGCACCTCCGGGAAAAAAGCAGTGATTGTAAAAAACAGCCTCCTTCACCCTGCTGGGATGTCTATCATTCACCCGGGAAGGTCCAGCATCGAGGTGAAGAAAATGTAGTCAACAGGACGAGATCGACTCAACTGCAGAGTTGACTGCGCGCAAATCGCCTGATCACTGGCCGGCCTTACCTATCACAAGTCCCAGGGGATCGACTTCCTCCCTGAGAAGCTTTAACTCGTGATCGGTCGGTTCCGGGGTTTCGGGCAATGCGTCGAGAAAAAGCATCTCGAAACCGGTATTCTCTATCACCTCCTCTTTGGTTACCCCTGGGTGCAGGCTTTCCACGCGCATTCGCTTGCTTTCAGGATCGTATCCCATCAAGGCGAGCGTGCTTATGACCTTATAGGGCCCGCAGCCCGCAGGCAATCCGGCTCGCTCCCTGGCGCCTGGGCCGGTGAGATAGCCGGGGGTAGTAAGAAAATCCAACTTCTTGACAAACCTTCGCTTGTCGTGAGGCGTGATAACAAGCGTCATCCAGCAGAGGCAAGCCAGATCGTTTGCTCCCCCACTGCCGGGCAGGCGCACCTTTGGGTGGTCGTAGTCAGTTCCGATCATCGAGGAATTGATGTTTCCATACATGTCGATCTGCGCCCCGCCCAGGAACGTATAGTCAACAGTGCCCCTCTGGCAGGCCTCGAACACTATATCCATGCCGGAGAGCAACAGAGCGTCGGTCTGCGTGTTGGAGTCGGCAACGGAAATAGGGAGCCGCCGCAGCTTCGGAGCAACGCTGCCGGCCTCGAAAAGGATGACCAGGTTTGGCGCGGCCGTCTTTTGAGCAAGCATTGCGGCGGCCAGCGGCATTCCCGTACCGATGACGGCAGTCCTGCTGTCTTCGAGCTGGCGGGCAGCAACGCACACCATCAGTTCCATCAGGTTGTAGCGGTTATTATTCGATTTCATAGGCTTCCTCCGCTCGCAGGCATGGGCCTTTCTTCATTTCGCCGCAAGGGTTCGAGTTTGCGCAGCTCAGCCATCCGCGATTCCCCGCCCTTCAGTTCCAGGTATTCCTTGAAATTACTGACACCGTAGATGTACTTGTCGAGGAATTTTTGGAATGTATTGGGATCTTGCTCGGCTTGCACCCATTCCGCAAGGTGCTCTTCATCGGAAAAGTACTCGTAGGGCATGTTGCCTGGATAGCTACCATACCGGACATGACAGACGGCATCGACCAGCCAGAAAGGCAAAAGGGTTTTGAGGGGGTCCTTTCGAATCTCGTCGGTATCAACCAGGTGCTCGGTGGTAATGATAACGCGCTTGGAAGAGCGCCCCACCTCGTAATCAGCGATCGTGATACCATCGAGTTGGCAGTTGCCGAAAATGTCGGCCCGGTGGACATGGATAATTCCCACGTCCGGATAGAGCGCCGGAAGGGCCAGGAGCTTTTGTCCCGTGAAGGGACACTCGATCGTTTTTGCTGCGCTGTGCTTCATGATGTCAGTTCCAAGAATCACGCGGGCGGGCAGGAAAGGCAAACCCATCGAAGCTGCCTTGCAACGCCATGCAAGGGCGGCATTGGACCATTCGGTCATTTTGACTGCGCCGCTCTCCATGTATCGGCGGGCATTGGGAGAGAGCCCCCTCATTTCCAACCCGACTATGTAGGCGACATCGCAACGGTTGAAACACCGGCCGGCTGCAAGGATTTGAAAGTCATGGGTAGCCGTGTGGCCGGACAAACCGAGATTTTTCTTGCGCTGGCGCACAATTTCATGGAGGACTGAGCTGGCAATCCTTACCCCGCCGAAACCACCGGAAGCAAGGTAATCACCATCATGTACGAACCGGCTCACAGCCTCGGAAACGCTCATCAGCTTGTTCGTCATGGTGCGTGGTTTCTGCCTGAAGAAGGACCGCGCCTCTTCAACATCGGGGGAACAGAAGAGTTCTCCCTGTGGAGTCAGGGATGGGACTTGTTCATTCATTGTATCCTCCTTCATTTAGAAGAGCGCGCAGCCTCCGGACGCATTTTCCAGGCCCCAGGTCCCCACTTTTCAGCCAGGACGGCTGCCGCAGGCCATTCCGCAGGTACAAGCTGACCGGGTTTTTCGCCTGCTTTTTCGATGAGTTTTGCGAGTCCCGGCCTGGCGTAATGCCGATGCCCCTCTTTCAGGGTCCGGCCGTTAATGACGGCTTCTGAACGGAGCCTGCGGCCTATGGATTTCTCCATCTTTGCGCCGAGCCACAAGACACGATCCACATCGTAGCCGTGCTCGATTCCCAACTCGTCGATCATGACCACGAGGTCCTCCATGGTGATGAGCCCCACGTACCTCGGATCGTAATAATATTCGCCCGTTCCCCTGACGGGACAGTCATCGAGGAAATTGGACGGCTGCCCGCCCAGACCGCCAAGGGTCCCCTCGAACCGGCAAATACCGGCCTGGAGGGCCGCCAAAATCGAGGCAGAGGCAACACGCTTGGTCTCATGAAGATGGCACAGATGCGCCTCGGGATCGGGCATGGCATCAAGGACCATGGAGAAATAACGGTAAACTTGAGCCGCAGAAGCGGAGCCATCATGATCGGCATGCTCGATGTCGTGGGCGCCAATAGAAAGAAAGCGCTTTGTAAATTCCACAGCATCCTCGAGCCTCGTCGCCCCGGTGATGGGACTCCCCCAGATGGTGCTGACGGTACCGCACATCTTGATACCGACATCGGCTGCTTTCCGTATGCAGCGTTCGGCCTCTTTCCAGTATTGGCTCAGAGTCGTGCCGGAATTGGCAAAGTGATGTTCGGGATCGGTAGACACCATCATCAGAACACGATCGGGACCGATTCCTCTTTTTTTGAACTCGATTGCTCTGTCAACGGCCGGTTCACGAATCGTCACCGCAGTCATTACGACCTCATCGTAATTGATCCCCTTTCTTTGACAGCGGTTCTTGAAGGCATCACTCCTTAGAGCGGTGAGCACCTGTTCGGCATCCCTGAACTGAGGAATGCCTTCCGGATTTCCCAGATTGGTCACCTCAATTTCTTTAGCTCCCGCAAGGATCATCTCCTGAGCATAAAAAATCTTGGCGTTCGTGGAGATGAATTTCTCTTCATGCTGAAAGCCGTCGCGCACGGTTATGTCACCTATGGCCGCCTTCTTTGGCATTTTGGGGAATATTTTCCAATAATCATATTCCGTCATAATCCATAACCTCCTTTTCACCAAAGTTTCGAATCGCTGAAAGTTCTATACTTGTCAGAGGGCCTAGAACTTCAGATCGCCCCAATCGGTTTTCCCAATAGGAGCGCGGTAGCAAAGCTCGAGTGCCCTGGCCAACTTTTCACGTGTCTCGCTGAAGGTGATGACACCGTCATGGAACAAGACAGAACCGGTCAAAAATGGATGCCCTTCGGCATCGTAGCGCTCTATCATCATCTTGCGGAATTCCGCCATTTTTTCCTCATCCACCGTTTCGCCCTTGTCGACCATGTTCTTTCTGCGGACACTTTCCACAACGAATGCCGCTGTTTTGCCGGACATAACCGTCGTGCGGCCTCTCATATTCGTGAAGCAAAACGCCGGTTTAAATGCCCTTCCGCACATGCCGTAGTTTGCCGCCCCGTGGTCGGGTCCAATTACGTACTGGATTTTAGGGACATTGAGCACGCTGCAAGTACGGACCATGTCCGACCCGTATTTTCCTATACCGCCCCATTCTTCTTGTTGGCCTACCATATAGCCAGGCGATCCCTGGAAAAAGATCACCGGAAGCTTCGAGTTACCGCAGCGAATCATCCATTCCGTCGCCTTTCTGGCCGCTTCGATATAAATGATGCCGCTGCTGTTGGATGCAACGACTCCCACTGGCATGCCTTTGAGCCACATTTTGCCGGCAACGATAGTTTCGCCGCGGGTCAGACCGTATGTGGGTTTGTATTCATGGAAATAGCTATCGTCGGCAATACACTTGAGGGTATCCCTGATGTTGATTGCGCTGTATGTATTGACCGGAGACGAGCGCATCATTTCCTTATAGTCAAATTTTGGCTCCACGCATTTTCTTCGCTCACAGTGAAGGCTCTGGGAAGGTTCGAACTCAATAATGTTGCGAAGCTTCATGACCCCTTCTTCCTGAGACTTCACGCAATGGTCGCAGCCACCTGAGTGCTGAGTATGCACATAGGCACCCCCCAGGTCTTGCATGGAAACCGTCTCCCCGATGGCGGCCTTCACCAGTGGGGGGCCGGCCAGGAATGCAAAAGCAAGCTTCTCTATCATGATGGATTCAGAGGCGAGATAAACTATATAGGCGCCCCCGGCAGTATTGCCGCCGGTGGACAGGGTATATTGTTTTATACCCATGGCGGACATGCGGCACATGTTATAAAACATGCTGCCAAAGTGACCGTCATCTGCAAAACAGCCTAACTGCAGCGGAAGGTTTACACCACCTGAGTCCGCGATATATATGCAGGGTAATCCGAGGCGCTCGGCAATCGCCTGGGCCCTCATGTGTCTTTTCAGCGTGATGGGGAAATAGCTCCCTGCCGCAACGCGATTTTCATTGGCAAAGATCATGCAGTCTTTGCCGTGAACAGTACCGACCCCGGTTACTACGCCCCCGCCGGGAATGTGCCCCCTTTTCTCCAACAGGTAGGCATCCCCTCCGAAAAGCTTTATCTGTCCGATGTTATAGCCCGCATCCAATCCAAGCTCGAAGAACTCCGTACCCGGATCTATCAACATCCTGATGAGTTCGCGCATCGGTTTTTTGCCTTGCTTCTCAAGACGTTTGATTTGCTCCTCACCGCCGATGTTGTATGCCTCTTTACGGTGCTCCATGACGATGGCATCCTGTTCTTCCCAATGGCTAAGACACTTTGCGCGATCGTCCTCTTCCATAATAGCCCTCCTCCAGCAAATGACTCCCGATGTTAGATGCTTATCCGCGCCTTTGGCGCAATTGAATTCGCAACATTAAATAAAAAAAGGCAACGTGAAATGTCGATTGGAAATGACTGAAACGAATAGGCAATAAAAATTTCTGACAACTTCCATCTTGATTCATGCAGATTTTGGCCGGCAATTTGACCGATGAAACCGGCTCTGTTCAGATCTGAGACCCTGCAGTCTTCACACGGGCTGCGAAACTCTGATAATTACAGTTTGCCAGGTTAATTTTCGCCTCGTTCAGTGTATCGCCGGTAAGGCCGCTTGATTGAATCCGGCTGTGCAGTTTGACTCCCAGGACCCTTTCTAGGAAACGGCCGCACCGAATCAAACAGTCGATATCTATCCCCGTTGCGATGCCCATCTCTTCCAACCCATAGACGAGGTCCTCGGTGGCCAATCCGTGCGGCTCGCTCTTTCCCAAAGATTTTGCCGGGATGGCCGCTCTGAAGTAGCTATGAACGCCAGCTCCTCCAAGGCTGGATTTAAAAATCCGTATGCCGGACTCGTAGGCGGCCAGAACATTCGCCAATCCCATTCCGCGGTTCTCATAGAAATGAACGGCAAGTTTTGATGCTTCCACCTCCTCCATACACATCCCCAGATGTTGCCTCACCGTGACCGGGCTGGCCATTGCAAGTTCGTCGTTGAGGCACACATAATAACAGCCAAGCTGGACCAGTTTCGCCACCATGGCGCACATCTTCTCACAGTGGCTTGCGTCTTCTCCCGGATAACCGAAAGCCGCACCAATGTACGCACTGACTTTGACGGCATTTGCTCTGGCAATTTCGCAAATTGTGCTGATTCGTTTGAGCTGTTCGGAAACGCTACGGTTAACCGTGGAATAGCTCAAAGCGTCGGTAAGAAAGATCCACACCGCGATTTCATCGGCTTTGCAAGCGATTGCGCTGCGGCATCCGGTTTCGTTGGGGACCAATACCTGACAGACTCTTTGCTGCCCCTCCCGGCCCCCGCTGCGCTGTATTCCGTGCAGTACGTCAACGGCATCCTTCATTTGAGGCGCAGCTTTGGGGTGTACGAAGGAAGTAACCTCCACTTTCCGGAAGCCACAATCAAACAGCATATTCACCAAGGAGATCTTCTTCTCGGCAGGGACATATTTCTTGTAGTACTGCAATCCCTCTCGGGGACCAATCTCAATGAGTTCAATCTCAGGCTGCATGGATTTTTCTTTTGTTCGGCGTATGTTGCCGCATATGTGGCAATGACTGGTTTGCGCCCGCAAAGGGCCCTTTTGGGACTCGGAAAGCCCAGTGTCTCATCCGATATTTCCCAACGAATTATATCTACCGGCAAGAACTGTTCCAAAGGTTTGACAAGACTTGGAGACGGCAGTTATGAGGCGCTGGAGCCAAAAAAGGAAGGCAGACAAAGGAGCACTCTAGTGTATACTTATGGATACACTAGAGTCGGGTGTTCCCTTTTTTACACATGAGATTCCCGAGTTTTCGAGCATTCATGATATGTGATGTTTTTTGAGTTTGAGATAAAAGGACCTGCGGCTGAGGCCCAGAACCTGCATGGCTTCGGTCCGGCTTCGGTATCGATTCAGGATCAGCTCGAGCAGATCCTTTTCAAAAGCGTCCATGACATCCCTGTAAATGAAGCCGCGCCGAAAGTCCTCCAACTCATGGCCTGTTGGGGCAAGCCTCTTATTGAGCGCCGCTCGACCTTCTGAGAGCAGCAGATAATGTGGCAGATCGTTGGGGTTCATGACATTGGAATCGGTCATATTGAGGGCATAGTGAACCACGCTTCGCAGTTCCCTGGCGTTACCCGGCCAGGCATGGGCATAAAAGATGTCCATCGTTGCCTGGCTGAATCCGGCATTTTTTTTATAACGCTCACAGAACTCGGCAAGAAAGTGCTCGGCAAGCAACTCTATATCGCGCCCGCGTTCTCGTATCGCGGGCACATGAATGGTCATCGTGTTGAGTCTATAGTAAAGATCCTCTCTAAACTTCCCATCCAGCATCATTCTGTCCAGATCCCTGTTGGTGGCGCTCAAAACCCGTGTATCAACAGGGATACACTTCTGATCTCCAACCCTTCTGAACTCTCTTTCCTCGAGAACCCTTAGAATCTTGGCCTGAGTGTTCAACTCGAAGTCGCCAACTTCATCAAAGAAGATCGTACCTTTGTCGGCAAGATCAAAGAGGCCCTTCTTGCCCTCCCGCCTGCCGCCCGTAAAACTGCCAGAGGCGTACCCAAAGAGTTCGGATTCGATCAAAGTGCTGGGAATAGCCGCGCAGTTTATGCTCACAAATTGATGGTTACCCCGTTGGCTGGACTCATGAATTGCCCGAACCAACAACTCCTTTCCAACCCCGCTTTCACCCATAACCAGGACCGAGAAGTCCGTTTTACTGGCCTTGTATGCCATGTAGAGGGCGGCCCTGAAGTTGTTGCTCATTCCCACCAGCTTGCGGAATGGAGAGGGCAGCTCGGCTCCCTGTGCGATTCTGGCATCCAGGTATGATTCCACATATAGTTGTTTTGCTTGAACATCCTGGCAGGCAACATCCTGATGGACCCTGTTCATAATAGTGACGGAACAGGTAAAATTCACGGCCGACGGGATAAGCAGGACCGAGCAAACCACACTGATCTTAAGAGCCTCAACATACTTTTGAACGTGGAGGACCTCCGTACGATTGGCCATCACCTTAAGGGTGAGTGAATCCGGCTCGAAATCGTACAGCTTCCGATGAAGGATTGCCTCTGCCGGAAGGCCAATGATCCGGCAGTAAGCATCATTTAGGTAAACAACGGTCCCATCCTTCGATGTAATGAGAACAGCATCACCGATGTGTTTGAGAATATGGAACTCGCTGTCGGATAAAACTGACTGTCTGAGGTCATCCTCAGGATTATCTTCCAAACCCACTAATGTTCTCCCGAAGCCAATTCAGATCAACCTTATCTCAAGCATGACGAAGCGGGGATGCCGGGAGCGGTTTTCGCTCCCAGCCCCGGCTTTTTGATGCGTCTTTTAAATCACTTGCCCTTATATACCGGTTTCCTTTTTTCTCTAAAAGCAGTCAGACCCTCCATACGATCTTCCGTAGGAATTGTCACCCAGTAGGCATTGGATTCTATGGCCAGGCCCGAATGCAGGTCGACCTCGCAACCGTAGTTCACGGCGTACTTTGCCTGCGTAATGGCGATTGGACCAGCTTCACATATCATGGCAGCCATTTCGAGACACTCATCGATCAATTTGCCGGCAGGAGCGACTTTGTTGACTAAACCGATCTCAAGTGCTTCCTTTGCATCAACTCGTCTGCCGGTGAAGATCAGCTCTTTGGCCTTACCCCGTCCAACAATCCTCGGCAACCGTTGAGTTCCGCCGCCCCCCGGGATTATAGCCAGCCGCGTCTCGGTAAGCCCCATAGTTGCACTTTCCGAAGCAATACGTATGTCGCAGGCAAGCGCCAACTCAGTGCCGCCCCCAAGGGCAATCCCGTTTACCGCAGCAATTACCGGCTTGTTCATTAATTCAATGAAGGTGAACAAACTGCGAAGAGTAAAGATGAATTTTCTCACCTGATCCTCGGGCATCGTCGCCCTCTCTTTGAGGTCGGCCCCTGCGCAGAAGGCTTTTCCGGCCCCCGTTATGATTATTACCCGAACTTCCGGGTCCCATTGAAAGAGCTCCACCTTTTCTCCGAGTTCCCGGAGCAGGGCGAAATTGAAGGAATTCATCACTTCAGGCCGATTGAGCGTTAAGATACGTGTCTGTCCTGACCGATCTTCCAAAACCAGTGGCTGTTCCATTTCTCCTCCCTGTGTATCGCAGGATTGACAGGCGCCCGGACAAGCAGCACTACATCAAAGTCCTGCGATTGTGAAATTCTCCCACGCCGGTATTTTTCGTTTCCATAGATAGAAACACCCTGCTAATTAAGAAGTCAAGTAAAATTAGTGTGACCGTTAGCACGGGCCGCAGAATTGACAATGATACCGCTCGCAATACCTTCACATATGCGTAATAGTAAAATCCATGAAACAAATCGCACTTTAGAGCGCTTTTGGATCAGACAAGGTGATTCGATATTATTTGTGACATATAAAACTATACCGCACATGGCAAAGACATTGTACAAACTCCTTCACGCATCGTAGGGACTTATCGCGATTTAATTAATATTGCAAAATATTACACTACATGTATCACTAGACATCTAAGGAGTGTAATACTGGATATATACTTATCTCATTTGTACGATCATTTTTATGGCACGTTTTTGGATATCGTTTGACGGCAGATAAATAACAATGCAATTAACATCATATACTGATGTTCTATTCTATATCGCAGATATGTATCCATAATTAAACAAACTCTTTCGCTATTAAATAAAGGAAGGCGGAGATCGAGCGTATAAATCCTACGTAACCGCCCGCGCTGTATCAAAATGAATACAATGGGAAATTCAAAAAAGGCGGGCGATTTCGTCATTCCGGCGGGGCCTGCCCCGGAAGTGTCCAGTCCGGGGGCCGGAATCCAGAACTTTTCTGAACTATCTGATTTTTAAAACAAAACACTGGACCCCGACCTTCGTCGGGGTGACGGCCTCAAGGGGTTTTTACTGTAAAGTGGGAATTTCAATCCTTTTCATCACCCCACTAAGCCACAATTACTTCCAATCCTCAAAACACAGGCGACTCATCCTGGAACTCGCGGAGCATCGGGAATCCAATGTGGGCAGACGCTGGCTGTTCGGTGTAGCGCACTAATGTGCGCCTAGCGGCTTTTTACAAGAGAGCCTTCTGAGCTCCCAATATGCATACCAGCTGTCGGTTACTACATAGTGCCCATCCGGAAACTCCGGATGGAACTCTGGCGGTTTCCGATTCGAAAAGGAGGCATTTTTCGTACTGGCAAGGAAATCGAGGGGTTGCGCGGAGGCGTACTTGGGTACGCCGCACAAGCAAGCCCGAAGATTGACGCCGCCAGGGCGGAAAAGGACCCTTTCCGGATGGAAACTACATAGTCTTCACTCTTTACCATGGCGAACCGGGATATTATCTTCCGTTCGATTAAAGCGATAATGTCAACCGCGGACATCTTCACTTCCCGTGACATGCTTTTCCACTGAAGGCCCGTCCGGGTGCGCGAACCGGATTTACCTTCAGCCTATCTACCTTCAGCCTATTTACCGGCCCGTCCGGGCGCGCGAACCGGATGGTCAGCGTCTTGTACTTCAATACAAATAGGAGACTCCAGTATATGAATTATTATCAGGAGTTTTTGAATCGCAGGGATTGCATTCTGTTACTGGTGGATATTCAGAAGTCAATGCTGGACCTTTGCGTGGACCTGGAGCGCACGGTGTTCAATGCCGGCACCCTTATCGAGGCCGCCGAGCTTTTTGGGATTCCCGTTATGTGCTCGGTGCACAATCCTGATAAGTTAGGCGGGTTCCTGCCCGAGTTGACCAATAAGATTTCGGGGCCCCAACTGTTGTACAAATTGGAATTCAACTGTTTCGAAAACGAACGGATCGCGCGGGCAATTATGGAAACAGGGCGCAAGACGCTGCTCCTGGCAGGTATGGAGGGACATGTTTGCATTTTCCAGACCGGCGTTGGAGCATTACGTCTTGGGTACCGCGTTCATATCGCTCATGACGCAGTGACATCAAGAAGCGCTTCTGATAAGCAAACCGGCATGCATCGCCTCGACAGGGCGGGCGCAGTGATCAGTTCCACGGAGATGATGATTTTTGAATTGCTGAACCGGGCGGGCACGAATGAATTCCGCGCGCTGCTGCCGCTGCTCAAGAGATTTCAGTCAAACTGAATTTTTTTATGTATCCGTTGCGGCAGGCGGGTGGTCTTCCCGCTTGCAATATTCCCATTTGCTCCCGGCAGGAGTGTCGATAACTCGGATGCCGCACTTTAGCAGATCGTTTCTGATTCTGTCGGAGTCGGCCCAGTTTTTCTTTTTTCGCGCAATCTCGCGGTCACGGATCAGTTTTTCCTCAGCCGGGCTGAGCAGGCGCGAACTCAGATCGAAAAAACCAAGAATAGAGTCAGCTAGGTGGAATATTTCGAGGACTTGCAGCCGCTGTGAGCTGCTCACCCCGGTTCGATCGATTATCGGGTTTGCCTGACGAATGAAACGGAATATGGCGGCAAGAGCATTGGGAAGGTTCAGGTCGTCAGCGAGTGAATCGAGGAATTGCCGATCGAGAGTGCAGATCATCTCGGAGAGCTGTGCGTTTTCCCCAACCGGATCTTCAAAGGCACGGACCTTTACAATAAATTCGTCAATGCGCCTCAATCCTCTGACCGAGTTATAGATATTGTCCAAGGTAGCCTGGATCGGCTTTCGGTAATGAGTGCTAAGGAGCCAGTACCTCACCTCGCGGGCGGAGAAGCCCATTGCGAAGAGCTCCCGCACGGGCTTGCTTTCGTCCACCCGGTCGGTCCCTTTGCCCTTCCTTGCCGACCAGACACGTTCGGCGATCATCCAGATATTGGCGAAGGGCTTGCCCGTGAGGGCTTCACCGATTCCCCTCACGTTTTCCAGGTGCGGGAAAAGAAAATCCATGCTGCTTACCACAATGTCTATCTGTGGCCCAAGATCGTGGATGGCCGCCGAAGCCGCCGATATGTGCCAGGTAGGAATGACGTTACCCCAGCCGGTTCTTACGCATGCGCCCATTTTGAGCTCAGAGAGGGTTGCCCTTTTGAGCAGCGCGAAATCGCTCGGGTTGAGCTTCTCATAGTTGCTGAGGTCAACGGTTTTACCAGCGCGAACTTTTTTCGGGTCGATCCCGGAGAGTCTCCCGTAGCCGTTGCTCCTCGACAGGTCGAAATAGACCGAGCGGAGTTTGTCGTAAGCGAACTCTGCGGCTATCAGGCGCCGGGTGAACTCTATTATGGTGTCGAGATGTTCGGTCGTCCGTGGATATCGGTAGGCCCTGTTTATGCCGAGCGAATCCAGGTCGCCGAGAAAGGATTCGAATCGCTGCTGCGTGTAGGGCCCGAGGCACATTCCAGCGGCAATCGAGCTGTTTATGGTGCGGCTGTCAAAATCGGGAATGAGAACGACCTCATCGACCGAGAAATTTTTTGCCTGAAAAAACCTGGACAGCAGGTCTGCAAGCAGGAATCGCCGCGCATCCGAAATCGACAGGGATTGATCCAGCGGAGGTCCGGTCACACAGATGCGCGCCTTTCCTTCCTTAACAGGTTTGAATTCCACCTTCTGCCGCTCCAGCAGATCATAGAACCTGAAGTCCGGCTCGATCATTGTTGTAAACAGGTTTGTACTCAGATAGCGGTCTCCCCCGTCCGGCAGGATTGCAACCAGCACGCCTTCCTCCATGACGGACGCTATCTGAATTCCGGCCGCCATCGCAGCCCCGGAACTCATACCGGCAAATATCCCCTCTTCCCTGGCCAGTCTTCGCGCGGCATCGAAAGCATCCTCGTCCTTCACATGGACAATCTCATCCAGAGCATACCGGTCGAAAATCCCGGGGACATAGGATTCTTTCATGTTCTTGAGTCCCTGGACCTTGTGCCCGGGAAGAGGCTCGACGGCAACAACCCTGATGGCCGGATTTTTTTCCTTCATTGCTCGCAGAATCCCCATAGCTGTCCCGGTCGTGCCGAGTGTGGCGACGATGGTGCTTACTTTGCCCTCCGTTTGCTCGTAAATCTCCGGTCCTGTTCCATAATAATGAGCGGCAGGATTAGCGGGGTTATTGAACTGGTCGGTAATGAAATAACGGTCCGGGTTCTCCCTAACAAGATTGTAAGCCTCTTCGATCGCCCCGTCTGTGCCTAATGCACCGGGGGTGAGCAGGAGTTCCGCGCCGAACGCTTTGAGGATTTTCTGCCTCTCAAGGCTGGCGGTCTCCGGCATCGTGAAAAGAACGCGATATCCCTTCACCGCCGCAACCATCGCCAACCCGATTCCGGTATTGCCGCTTGTTGCCTCGACAATGATCTTTCCGGCAACGAGCTGCCCCTGTCGCTCCGCCTCTTCGATCATTGAAAGGGCCGCCCTGTCCTTCACCGAACCTGCGGGGTTTTTCGCCTCGAACTTTATATAAAACGTTACGGCCGGGTTCGGGTTCATCCGGTTTATACGGATGAGCGGTGTATTGCCGATGCATTCCAAAACATTGGAGAAAACGTTTTTGCAGTTCACTTTTGCATCCTGCGTGCCGGTCTGGTCCGGACATAATTTAGCGACTTATGCGCAATAAAGTTCTATTATATAGTTTCTAACTGCGTTTAAAACCAGTTTCTGCATAGCGGCTTTAACAAAGGGCGGAAATTTGGCAATAACCCCGATCGAATCAAAGTTTAATTAAGATGACCAATCAGGATCTTCAGAACAGGCTGCTCGTTCTTCTTGAAGAGGGCTATACGGTTTTGGCCGAGACCGAGAGGTTTGTCCACCAGATAAAGCGGCAATTTCGATTAAAACGAATCGAAGAGGGAAAACCCGGGTGGGATACCCCGAGAATCTACACCCTGAACCGATGGATGGAGAACTTTTGGACGCAACTGTGGCCCGAGGCGCTGCCGGCCTCATCCTCTTTTTTAAGATGGCAATTTTTGAAAGACAGTCTGGATGAGTCGCCCCCGCCTGAACCACAGGCCCCTGAGGTCGATCTCATTCATCTGCTCGATGAGAGCTTTGAGCAGTGCTTGAGATTTGCAATAGATCCGGCAGGAGGCCAGGAATCCGGCCCGATGATCGGATGGAGGCGAATGATCTGGCGATCCTTTGACGACAGGCTTGCGCGCAAGGGACTGTTTCACCCCGCGCGGCTGCCCGAAAAAATTGCCCACCACATCCCGGGGCTTGAAAGAACAGCGAATTTGAGCAGAATGGCCTTCGTTGGCTTCGAATTTGCCGGCCACTGGGAAAAATACCTTTTGGAAGAGCTGCAAAAGAAAGCCGGGGCGGTATTTTTCGCCCTGCCTGCGGGTAAGGCCCAGCCGGATCGTCTGGTTTACTCCGATCCCGAGCAGGAAATAACCGGCCTTATGGAGAACCTGCTGATAGCGGCGAAAGAACATGCGCCTCATGACATTGCGGTCGTGCTGTGCGATTCCGAATTTTACAACCCGGCTATTTCGAACCGGCTCAAGGATATACTCGGTGAGCCTATCAGGGCGCAATGGGCAGCCTACAATCTTCTGCCTGACCGGAGCCTGTGCGGCCAGGGGCTATACAATGCCGCAGTGCTGCCGATCCGGTGCGCCCTGGGCGGTGAAAAACGCAATGACCTATTCACTTTTCTGCGCTCCCCATATTATGGTTCGTTCTCCCGGTGGAACCGGCGTCTGAGCCTCTGGGACAGGACCTGGCGTGAAAAGGGCGTCGAAAATGGAATCGACCCTTTGCTTGAGGCTGTTCGCGATTCGGCTGAAGAAATCTTTCCCGATGGGTGCGGCGGGATAAGGGCTGCTATAGCTCCGTTTCTGGAGAGTGGCGTAAAAATGGTTTCAAAGTGGGCGCAGACCTTGCGCAACATCTGGACGGCCCTCCAGTTTCCGGTGCTCGCCAACGAACTGGACCGGATTGCATGGGACAACCTGGTTCAAATAATCTCTGAGTTCGAAACGGTCTTTGGGGAGACCAGCCTGAGCGCACACGAATTTTTTGAGTTCCTGACTGCCGCGGCAAGCCGCGTAAGGGTCCAGAAAAGCGGGTTCGAGGACGCCGGAATCCAGGTCCTCGGCAGGCTCGATGCCCGTGGGCTCTCTTTTAGCAAGATATTCATTCCCGGCCTGCTTTCAGGATCTTTCCCACAGCCGGTGAGATCGCTCCCCCTGCTCAGCTCTTCGGAACGCCAGCAGGTGCTTGGCGGGACTATCGAGAGCCAGTTCGCCTTTGCGCGCCATCTTTATACGAATTTTCTCGCCGCCGCTCCCCGGATCGTCCTGAGCCGTCCCGCTTCAAAAGATGGTGGAATCTGCATCCCGTCGCCGTTCTGGACAGAAGATGGCGAAAAAAATATCGAAGCTGTAATACCCTGGAAGCATAGCCTTCCGGCTATGCAGCGGGCCCGGTGGGTGCAGCAGAGTATTGTGAAAACTAGCCTTTGGGCTCCGATTGAAAGCACGATATCTGTTTGCGAACCAGATCGGTCCCAGTTCCAAATCCAACCGCTCCCGATAGCCGACCGGATTTCGGTCACCCAACTGCAGTCAGCTCTGGTCTGCCCGGCCCGGTATTTCTTCCGCTATGTTCTGGGTCTCGAAGAGCTTGACGAATTCGAGCCGGGAATCCCGGCACGTGAACGGGGTCAGAACGTCCATGGGATCCTGGCCTCTTTCGTTTTACACGCAATAGAAAAATTCGCAGAACCCGAACTGGAATTCGAAGCTTTGTCAGATCTTTTGAAACAAACCATAACCGGCGCCATCGGGCCCCGTCTGTCTCATGCAGTCTGGACGGTCGAGCTCGAGCGGCTGATAGGAAAACCCGGCCGCCCTGGTCTATTGCTAAAGTGGCTGGATGCCGAACGGGAGAGAATGCTGGACGGCTGGTCATGGGTGGCTGTAGAACGGCCATTCGAGGGCCTGGAAATAGATGGTTGCGAGACCCGCCTCAAGGGGCGGCTCGACAGGATCGATTCACACCCCCAACAGGGCGTTATCTGCTGGGATTACAAGACCGGCAGGCTTCCCCGCAGGGACGAGGTAATCGATAAGAATAATGAGCCTCAGCTCCCGGCATATCTGCTAGCGCTGTCAAGGGGAAATGTCGCCGGCGCGCTTAAAGCCAACGATAACTGCGGGGCAGGCTTCATCGAACTTAGATCTCCGGGAAACATGAAACACCAGGTCATGTTCGATCCCGCCGAACAACACGGCCCCTTTCTGAAAGACTGGGAGAAGGGCGCCGGCGCCGCGCTCAACTCAATCTTTGCCGGGGACGTGTCACCACTCTGGCTCACGGAAGGCAGCGCCTGCGAAGAGAATTGCGTCTACAGAGGCATTTGTGGGTCTGCCTAAACTGACATCCTGACCTTAAGCTTACTTTTTCGATAATTAAATGAATTGTCTAAACTGCATTAAGGAGGTCCAAATGAACAGGATACTCACGATTGCGCTTTTCGCCGCCACAGTTTTGCTGATAACAGCCCCCTTGCCATCGGCTCCTGCGATGCAGCTTTTATCCCCTGCCTTCAAGGACCGGGGGGCCATTCCCAACAATTATGCGCGACCTGCCGCCGGAGGACATAATATTTCCATGCCCTTGAAATGGACAGGAGCGCCCGAAGGTACCAAATCATTTGCACTGTCTATCGTGGATCATCATCCGGTTGCTGGAAACTGGGTACACTGGATGGTGATAAATATTCCGCCGGATGCAACCTCTTTTCCTGAAGGGGCCTCGGGCAAGAATATTCCGCCCGGCGCACTCGAGATGAGAAATTCATTCGGCGACGCCGGATATGGCGGGCCGCAACCTCCTAAAGGCACTGGCCCTCATGCGTATGTCATAACTATCTACGCCCTGAAAGATACCAGGCTGGATCTTAAGCCCAACGCAACTCTGGCCGCCTTTCAGCATGCAATAGAGGGAAAGGTGATCGAGGAGGCATCAATGACTGGTTTTTTTGAGCAATAGAGGGCCTCCCGCTACCGCCCCGTCTCGCGGGTGGGTGGGCGGGCTGTCGAGAATGAGCGGTCGGTGTTCGCACAGGGTCGCCGCTTTTTGCCCAGTCCTCAGTGGCGCGTACAGCCGGGCGAAACAGCACTTTCAGATTGCCCAGCGCCGGGCCGAAGGCCCTCAGTCCTGATTCTCTGCCTGGCTGCGCGCACGGCCGCCGCTCTTATCATGTCAGGCGCATTTTTTTCGAGCAAGCTATTATGTAAGTCTATCACGGAAGCCGAGGCTTTCCCGGCGCCACACGTCGGGCAAAGCTCTTCACAAATGGGCGTTTCCGTCTGGAACGTCCCCTAACAGGGTGATGAAGCAGGCTTGAAATTCCCACTTTGCAGTAAAAACCCTGTGGGGCCGTCACCCCGACGAAGGTCGGGGTCCAGTGTTTTGCTTTAAATATCAAATAGTTCAAAAAAGCTCTGGATTCCGGCCTCCGCCGGAATGACGAAATCACCCTTCTTTTTAAGGCTCTTTTCCCACCAGAGAACCCTTTTTCAGCACCCTGCTAAAGCAGCTTTTCAATAATGAAACAAATATTCGGGGACTTGACGACATGCTCCGGTAGACCTACTTGAATAAATAATGATCATCATTCGAATTGAACCATTTTGGGTTGGGAGATCGACATGAACGAAAAACAGGAACATAGTCACGATCATAAACACATGCATGCTCACCATCACTCTCATGACCACCGGCATGGCGATGCCGGGCACTCTCACGAGCACGGACACGAACACGACCATGCTCACGCGCACCAGCACGAACACGGGAGAGCACACGAAGCTCATTCCCACGATGGCGAGCACGGGAAACACGATCATGATCACCCTGATCATGAAAAGCTTCAGGGTGAACACGTTCACGAGCATTAGAGATCATTGCGCGACTGATCTGCGCTCATCGGTGAAATCGTAGATCAGAAATGTCGTTGTGCGGGCAACGGGTTGTAAGGTCCTGAGATAGCGAATAGCGATCAGTGCTGATTTTTCAACGCGTTGTCCTTTCTAGGATTTTCGATGATATAGCCGCCATATAGATATGTCGTACCGACAGCCAAATAGCGTCCACGAAACCGTGCAATAAAATCATCCGGCCCATGGAAGCCGCCATCCGTCATTGAAACCAGATGGAAAGGCCGGGTTTCAACTGCTTCGGCGCCTGCATTGCGGTAACTTCCCGACTCCTCACAGAGAGCGCACACGGAAGGTGCGTCGTGGACTCTAAAGGATGTTTTCTCGATATTTTTGTTTCACTTGTATGTTTTGAATGAGTTTCGTATGATTTGAAGACGTTGGGCTTTCCAAAACCTTTTTCGGGTTAATATTTCATGATTATTGTGCAGTAGAGGTGCAAACTGAGCATCATCAATGTGCAAATGGCCAGAAACAACGCGACGGCCACAAACCCCAAAATTGCACTTGTAATACCAAGCTATAAGGTCAGCAAAGAGATCCTCGGCGTAATAGCTCGGATTGGCGCAGAGGTTGATCGGATTTATGTCGTCGATGACTGCTGTCCTGATGGATCGGGAGATTTTGTAAAAAGCCACTGCACAGACGAGCGAGTCAAGGTCATTCGAAATTCCGAAAACCAGGGAGTCGGCGGTGCAGTGATGACCGGCTACAAAGCTGCAATTGCCGACGGGATGGACATTATCGTCAAGGTTGACGGTGACGGCCAGATGGACCCAAGTCTGATCCCCCATTTTGTAGCGCCAATTCTGGCCGGCGAGGCGGACTATACGAAGGGAAACCGTTTCTTTGACCTGGAAGAAATCAGCGCAATGCCAAAGATTCGCTTATTTGGCAATGCAGCATTGTCGTTCATAACCAAGCTGTCGTCAGGCTATTGGGACCTTTTCGACCCAACCAATGGATACACGGCGATCCATAGCGACGTAGCAAGGCGTCTACCGTTCAAAAAAATCAGCCGCCGTTACTTTTTTGAAACCGATATGCTCTTTCGACTGAATACGCTGCGCGCAGTCGTCGTCGACATTCCGCTGGACGCAAAATATGGAAGCGAAGTAAGTAATATGAAAATCTCGAAAATTGCCGGTGAGTTTTTCTTTAAACATATCCGGAATTTTGCAAAAAGAGTCTTTTACAACTACTACCTCAGAGATATGTCTCTTGCGTCAATTCAGTTACCCATTGGATTACTCATGGTTATCTTCGGGGTTGTATTCGGAGGCTATCACTGGATAATCTCCTGGCAAAAAGGATTGCCAACACCGGCAGGCACGGTGATGCTTGCCGCAATCCCAATAATAATTGGCATTCAATTCATTCTGGCCTTTTTGGCGTATGACATCTCCTCAATACCCCGGCGGCCGTTACATCGCAAATAACCCAAAACTACACATCGAGGGTCGCGTATGACGGAAAACTCAAACCGTTGTACAATACTTAAAAATAATTGGCTTTATTTTGCAGCGGTCGTATTGTTTCTCACTTTTTTATTTAGAAATTGTGGCCTTTACCCTGTTGTTTTTGCAGATGAGTACTATTATAGCAAGTTTTCCAGGCTGCTACCGCTCAGATATTCACCGCTCCCGGATTATCTATATCTATCGATTTATCGTTTAACCAACATTTGTGGCGATGGATTTCTCAATTGTGCAAGAATACTTAACACCCTGTTTTTTATTGCGGCCATGCCGTTTATTTATCTAACCACCAGACGAGTCTCCACCAAGCGGATAGCATCAATTGTTGCGTTGCTGGCAGTCTTGGGACCAATTAACAGCTATACTGCCTACTACATGCCAGAGGCGCTCTATTTTTTCGCATTTTGGCTCCTCACATGGTTTATCTTGCGGTTAGATAACACGGCCGATTTGCGGTCATGGTGTTTTGCCGGAATACTATTAGGCCTTTCTGCACTGATTAAGCCGCACACCCTTTTTCTATTGCCGGCAATCGTAGTCTATATTTTGTATGCCGGCAGAAAAAAAGAAGGTAAATGGGCGCTGCAGGCAATTGGGAACGCGTTTATTTTTGTCGCCATTGCATTTGTGGTAAAATTTTCAATTGGTTATCTGCTTGCAGGTGAAGCCGGGGTGACCTTTTTCGGCGCATTTTACACTGCAATCGCGAGCCGAACAACATCCAATTTGCACCGTTACTTCGAACTTCTTTCGTTATCCACTGAAAGTGCTAAAGGCCATATTTTAGCGATCTGCTTAATGTTTGGGGTGCCGATCGCTTTTGCAATCAAAGCTTCCTTTGAGTCTGCACTCTATAAAGAGGAAACGAGATCCAGCCATAGGATTGCTGTTTATGCGCTTTTGGTCTTAGTTAGCCTTATTCTGGTTGTCAGTCTTTTTACAGCCTCTATTGCAGGCACAGGCATAGACATAACGACTACGCATCTTCATATGCGCTACTATAATTTTGCGCTCCCTTTGCTGCTCGTTATCGTAGCTTCTCAATTATCGCTAGAGCAAACCGCTAACATGCTCAAACGAAGGGCGATCGTTGCTTTTCCAATCGGAGCGGCAATTGTGTACGCCGTTTATACATTCATGGCGCCCTATGTGCCAATGTTTATTGATAGCCCGGAATTACGCGGTTTTACTTACAACCGGACTGTCATCTATGTTCTGAGTGGGATATCGTTCTTGGCCCTTGCATTATGGGTATATTCGGCTCAGGCCGGGGCTAAAGTATTCCTCTATCTGCTAATGCCGCTTGCGGTGGTTTTTTCGACTTACGATGTTAATGGCGAACTCAGGCATCGTCTTGTGCCGAACGTTTTTGACAGGGCGGGGATTTTTACAAAACACTACCTGTCGAATGTATCGAATGAGGAGCTTTCCAAGCTTGTAATTGTCGGCTCGGATGAATGCGGCATGTACCGCACGTTGTTTTACCTTGATAACCCCAAAGCATCTTTTGAGACGATTCCCCTGAGAGCTGCCTATGATGTGTCTAAGCTCCCGGTTGGCAAAGAATGGATTTTAGTTATCGGAGAGCACGCATTACCTGAAAATATGTGCTACCAACTGCAAATGCAAGGTTTTACACTCGCGCGTGCGACTTGCACAACCACCGTAGACTTCAAGAAATTTTCATGGCCCGGCGTTATTTCGTACGCACGAGGATTGTCTTTCGCTGAGCCGTGGGGGACATGGTCTTCTGGTGATGTTGTAACCCTGGAATTTTCTAAACCTCTTCCGGAAAAATTCACTGTTCATCTTGTCGCACACGCTTTTGGCCCAAATGTTGGAAAAGAGTTTGCGGCCCACGTTGGAGATAACGCCATCGGATTTACATTGGGGACTTCACCTCAGGAAAGAGTGCTCGAATTCAGCAACCCCAAAAAATCGAAAGTCTTAAAGATCGATGTTCCTTCGGCCTGCTCGTCAAAGGAGTTAGGGCTGGGAGGTGATGACAGGCGCCTGGGCATTGCACTTACGGAATTGCGGATTGAACCGCTTTAAACCAGTTCTGTAGCCGGTCATTATCCGTTCCCCGCGAAAAACGGGAAGGCGCGCCTAAGAAAGGTCGGGGGCTTATCTTCCAGCGCTGCAATCATAAACATCGGGATGAATGGGAATACCCAGAGCCTTATAACTTCCACCTCCTTTCGTTGTGATGCGGGATTTGTTTCTATTCCGGCTCATATGGGTGGAATTATTGAATGAAGTTTGTATTTGGATTCGGCGATTAATATATGTAGAAGGGGGTCTTTAAAGCGGAGGCTGTCTTACGGAAATCCATGACGGCGCAGGAGGGATTCTGATGTGTGGATCATGTATTGAGCGTTTTGATCCCAGGTCGATTTTCAACAAGTTGAGGCGAGGGAGGTGCCCAGGGTTGTGGGTTCATTTCGGCTCCGCAGTGAGCAATGATTACACAGTCATTTCCATCCGTTTTGGAGAGTTCACAGGTTAAGATAGCTTCATTCCTCAGTGTAAAACGGTCTGGATGCTGTTGGCATTGACAACCTTCCTTACCGGAAGTATGGTTTTGTTGTTCATAAGGACATGAGAGCTGCCAGTTCCTCTCTCGCTGGTCCTGCACCTGTATCCTCTGTTCAAAAACATTCTGTCCGGAAAATATTCTTGCAAAACCGGAATGTGACTGTAACTCCGAAAAATGTCCTGGCCTCACTCCGGTGGAGGTCCAGACTGCCGATCTTATCAAGGAAGGCAAAGCAACCAAAGAGATAGCTGAATTACTGAATGTTTCCGTAAATACGGTTTCATCAAACCGTTTTCATATACGGAAAAAGCTCAGCTTGACCGACAAGAAGATAAACCTCAGGATATTATTTAAAATATTTCGGTAAGTGATGATAAAATATAACCATTATCCAACCAAAACAGCATCAACTATGTCAGCTCCGGATCTGCTATAATAGATTCATTTCCTAAAAAGATAATGGCACATCAGAGTCTGTCGAAACGCAGGGGCTCCCTTTCCAAGGTCTTTCGACCAGCCGCCAAAGCTGTTTCTGACGACCAGCACCACTGATGATTCATGACCGCTTTGAGCGGTTCATGTTTTTTCAGGCCTCCGGTTTTGCCGGAGGCATCAGACATTGCCGGTTGGAGGTCAAGTTTACGCATTATTCAGGGTAATATGCTTCGGGCGCCAAGTTCATCTGCGTTGCCCCCTGCTCATTGATGCCCCCAATCGGAGAGGCGTAAATGACAGAATCTGGGAATTATTCACCCCATTTTACATTATACGAAGTGCGAAAGTCGGCACTCAGTTATCTGTCAATTTCAACTACTTATAGCCGGACAGCAATGACTAAAACAATATGTCTCATCTTTTTTTGATAAAGGTGTGCACAAATCCAGCCGATTGATGTGTTGAGACTCCTTAGGCGCTTGAGCACAGGAAGCGGTAATTCATCAATCAAAAAGCGGTTGAAAAAATGGGCCTGATTAGCGTCGATCAGTTGAAAAAAGACATGGTTCTGGCCAGTGATGTCAAAGACCTCAGTGGGCGACTGCTCGCGGCCAAGGGGTTGAAGTTGAGCGAGGGCCACCTGAGGCTCTTTGAGACTTGGGGGATTCTCGAAGCGGATATCGAAGGCGAGTCTTCCGGGGATACTTATGAAAACGCTTTTGTAGACCTGGAGCCCGGCCTGCTGAAGACCGCCGAAGAATTCGTCCGCCGCAGGTTTGTGCACAGCGACCTCGATCATCCGGCAAATCAGCAATTATTTCAGCTCTGCGTTCTTCAAACGGCCGAAAGACTTGCCCGGGACAAGGGGCTTTCGCAGCCACCTTCGTGCCGGGACGGCGATGAGGAGCCGGAGTGGGACGACAACGGCGGCCCGGAAAATTACAGGATAGATCCCGTCCATTTCGTCCAGCAGGTAGTCTCGCTTCCGGCCTTGCCCGTCGTCGTATCTGAAATGATGGAAATTATAAGAGATCCCAACAGTTCTGCGAGGAAAATGGCCGAGGCGATCGGGAGGGACGTCGGCCTTTCGGCCAAAATTATGAAGCTTGTAAACAGCGCATTCTTTGGCTACCCATCCCAGATAGATACGCTTTTCCGGGCGGTGGTGGTTTTGGGCACGAACCAGTTAAGCACTCTGGCCACGGGCATAAAGATGGTCACCTTCTTCGAGAATATTCCTACCGAGCTTGTTGACATGAAGTCCTTTCTGGATCACAGCATCACCTGTGGGATTCTTTCGCGGATGATCGGGTTCTACAAAAGCATTCAAAACACCGAGCGTTTGTTTTTGGGGGGGTTGCTTCACGATATAGGGCGGCTGGTTTTGTACAGCCATTTTCCCGTTGGGGCAAAAGCGGCCCTCGTCGAGGCAGAGTGCAACCAAGGGCTGCTCTATAAGGCGGAAGGCGCGATCTTTGGGTGTGACCACGCCGAGGTGGGCTCACTTCTTATGAAAAGATGGAAGCTGCCGGTCTCGCTGGAAGTCGCTGTGAGGTATCACCATGAACCGCAGCGATGCAATGACCCGCTCGAAGCATCGATAGTGCACCTGGCCGATGTGATAACCAACGCGGTTGAGAAGGGATCGAGCGGAGAGCGGTTCATTCCGCCATTGAGCAAGGCGGCGTGGGAGTTTATTGGTCTCTCGGCAAGGATCTTGCCAATAGTGCTTGAACAAATGGAAATTCAGCGGGAAGCCGTTGTCCATGACCTCCTTAGAGACAACGGGGATTAATCGAGAGTAGATATGAGCGAAATGGGGCTATACTCAGAATTGGAGTATCTGAAAAAACGGGTGGAATACCTGGACGAGGTCAACAGGTTTGCCCTGGATGCCCTGGAAATGGCTGCATCCCTGGGGGATTTTCAGCAAAACATCAATAACCTTGAAGATCCCTCGGTAATTCTGGATGAGACCAGGGCCCGCATATACAGGCTGATCCACTTCAAAGCCACCGCTTTTTATTTGATCGAGAAGGAGAGCAACATATTTTATCCCGCGAGCATTCGGCCGGAACTTTACAGCGATGCCATCCGGGATGAGTTCAACCGTTTGGTCGCTGAACGCACTTTTGCCTGGGCCCTGCGGAACAAGAAACCGGTCACGGTCCCTTCAAAGATTGAAGAGGAGTATATCATCCTGCATGTGATGTCTACCAGTTCCAGGATTCGCGGAATGTTCATGGGACTGGCGGGCAAGTCCGCGCCGGATATCCCCGATCTGACCCTGTCACTTCTTTCCATCATCTTGCTCAACAGTTCCAATGCGCTTGAGAGCCATGAAATGTGGCAGATGATAAGGAAAATCAGCCAAGATATCACCGAAGGTAAGTGGGCCGAGAAATCATTGAAGGAGGCCAAAGAAATTGCAGAGGCGGCCAGCCTGGCCAAATCTCAGTTTCTTGCGAATGTGAGCCATGAGATCCGCACTCCAATGAATGGCGTGCTTGGCATGACGGAATTGCTGCTGGGGACAGATCTCAATGAAAAGCAGAGGAATATTGCCAAAACTGTGCTCCACTCCGGTGAGGCGCTCCTGGGAGTGTTGAACGACGTCCTGGATTACTCAAAAATTGAAGCAGGCAAACTGGAGCTCGAAAGCATCGACTTTGACCTGCGAGAGTCCGTTGAAGAGGTCATGCAACTCTTCGCGGAATCCGCTCATCAGAAGGGCCTCGAACTGTTGTGCCAATTGGATGAGGATGTTCCCATCGTCTTGAAGGGCGACCCCGGGCGATTGCGTCAGATTTTAACAAACCTCGTTGGCAATGCCGTCAAGTTCACCGAACGCGGAGAAGTTTTCGTCCGCGTGAGCCTTTTAGAAAAAGAAGAAGATCATGGACGCCTGTGCTTTGCCGTCCATGACACCGGGATTGGGATCGACCGGGCAATCCAGGAGCATATCTTTGAAGCCTTTTCGCAGGCAGACGGCAGCACCACGCGAAGATACGGCGGCACAGGTCTGGGCCTTGCCATAACCAAACAGTTGTGCGAGATGCAGGGCGGAGGAATCACGGTTGAGAGCACACCCGGGAAGGGCAGTACTTTCCGTTTTACATTGCGGTTCAAGTTCCGTCACCTTGCCTTGCAGCCTAAAGTTGCAAGCCCTGTTGGTCTCAAAGATATACGCGTTCTCATCGTCGTTGACAATGCGACTAACCGTAACATCCTGCACCAACAGGTCCTCTCCTTGGGCATGCGCAACGGGACTGCTGAAAACGGTCTAAATGCCCTGGAAATGCTCAAAAATGCAGTTGCGATGGGAGACCCCTACGAGTTGGCGATACTGGATATGATGATGCCGGGGATGAACGGTATGGAACTGGCACGCGCGATCAAGGCGGATCCAGCCATTTATACCATCCAACTTATTGGGATCACCTCCGTCAGACAGGATTACGACGCCGTAGCGATGCACCGCCACGGCATTTCGGGTTATTTGACCAAGCCCATACGGCAGTCCCAGCTTTATGATTGCATCGCCTCTGCAGTAGGCGCTCAATCCGGGGAAACCCCGCAACTGATGTCCGAGTCCGGTTACGGTGACAAAACCAACGCCTTCCTTGGAGCACGGGTGCTCGTTGCCGAGGACCAGCGTGTAAACCAGGAAGTAGCGCGATTTATGGTGGAAAGCTTTGGCTGCCGTGTCGAAGTGGCGTCCAATGGGCAAGAAGCTCTGGATGCTCTCTCAAAGACTTCGTATGACCTTGTGCTCATGGACTGCCAGATGCCGGAACTGGATGGTTACGCAGCCACAAGGATCTTCAGGGATAGAGAGACGCAAAAAGCAGAGAATCAACTCGGCCGGGCACAAGCAATTCGCCGTACCCCTATCATTGCCCTGACTGCCCATGCAATGCAGGGAGACCGTGAGCAATGTCTTGCCGCCGGGATGGACGATTATCTCAGCAAACCCTTCTCTCTGGACCGGTTGTTCGAAGTATTGAAACGGTGGCTGCCGTCCAATGATATTTTGCGTTCAGGATAATGCTCCTGAATCTTAACTTCACAAGGGTACCAATCAACCTTTCCATGTCCATCACATTTGTGAACCTTCATGGGCTATCCATCCGGATAGCATGCATCCGATCCATTACTCCGTCTTCTGCCCATGATTTCACATTGGTCGGCGCCAGCGTAAATTCAAGCTAATCCTTTTCTCACAGACTCACCCCCGAGACCTATGCCGTCCGCTGAAATGATGTTTCCTTCCTACATATATGAATATGCAAGATAACAATTTAATCCACCATGTACTTTCAGACCGACTGATCGCAACTCAGATCGGGCAGCGGAAACGACATCACTCATCAAGGGAGGTCGAGCCATGATTATTCAAGATCCACGAATAAAAGCGAAGTGTCCGCAGTGTGGAAACTGGAATGTGAAATCCAAGCTATCCTTTACCAACATCGTCGCATTGGCAGGGAAATTACTTGGAGTCCCGACGGTTAAGATTTACGAGAAGAGGGGCTCGGAGTGTGGGCATGAGTTTCGGGTGTTTAGGAATTAGCTCGCAGATTCTGCTCAAAGCCTTTCAATCTGGCTTACAACCCTTGCCCGATTTAACCCTTCACTTTAATGTCCGGAAAGTGAAAAAGTGGTTTTCGGAACTCGAGCCTGCATGGAAAAGAGGCCCTATAAACTGCCAGGATCTTAATGTGTTTCAGAAGTGCCAAAACAAGCGCCATTGACCTTTCTATTGCGTTTCTGATTCGTATATGGGAAGGTTCTATGGGCTACAAGGTGTTCTGAGAGGATTTAGGGCGGTAGACGCCCCCCCAATGCCCTCTAAGATTCGCTACTGCTGAGGTTGAGGTACTATTCACGTTACGGGCTGTGCAAGGAGGTAGCGCTATCATCACTATTTCATCAAGGAGAAGATTTTTATGACCAGTCTCAAAGGAACCAAAACTGAACAGAATCTGTTGAAGTCGTTTGCCGGTGAGAGTCAGGCGCGTAACCGCTACACCTACTTTGCAGGTGTGGCGAGAAAAGAGGGATATGTGCAGATTGCCGATATCTTCGAGGAGACCTCCAATCAGGAGAAGGAGCATGCCAAGCGTTTTTTCAAGTTCCTCGATGGTGGCGATTTAGAGATTATGGCCTCTTTTCCAGCGGGGAAAATCGGCACTACAGCCGAAAACCTTCTTGCTTCCGCGATGGGAGAATATGAGGAGCAAAACGACCTTTATCCCTCCTTCGCTGCCATTGCCAAAGAGGAGGGTTTTCCTCAGATCGCCGAAGTATGGGGCTTCATTTCCGTGGCCGAGAAGCAGCACGAAAAACGTTACCGCGAGCTGTTGGCCAATGTGGAGAGTGGCATGGTCTTCAAGCGTAACGAAGATAGCGTCTGGCGCTGCCGCAACTGCGGCTATCTGCACTCACACAAAGAAGCCCCCCAGACGTGCCCGGCCTGTGTCCATCCACAGGCGTACTTCGAGCTGCTGGGCGAGAACTGGTAGAACAGCTTGCAAGAGCAGGAAAGAGCAATTCCTGATGAGAAGAACCGGAAAGTACCCGGTCTTTCCGAAAAAGAAAGCGCTTAAATCTTTTTGACCCGTTATCTGCATCCTGGGAGGAATCCGGGGAAAATTAAAAAAACTGATCGAAAAAGTGCTGACTTCAATATCACTTTTATTGATTAGTAGGTTACTCGGAGTTCAGACAGTTAAAACCTTTGAGAAGAGATGCCCAGGGTGCGGAAACGAGTTCCAGGTCTCTCGGAAATAGATTGGCGGTCCCGCTGTCGCAGGGGATGTCATCACCCTCAAGAGTCCACGATAGCCTGAAAAAACACTTTAGTGTGTGGATGATCCTTCCGATAACCACATTGCAATACTAGTCGGACAGGTTCTGCTTAAGCGTATATATCACGAAAGTCTCGGAAGGCTGATGCACTCTATTACACGTTCAAATCGAAGAACGAGGAAGGAATTGAAAGAGAGCTTCAGGGTGGGCATTCAGGAACTCGTTGCTCAACACCGGAAGCTTCTCGACTTGATCAACAAAATGGACGATTTGGCTGATGCGCGAAATACAGTGAAAACAACCAAGACGAAGAACGAGGAATGACTCGCCAAGATTATTTGTCGAGGTCGGTGAGGGAGAGCAGATGATGGATGCAAGGATTATTAACCCCTTTCTTGCGGCGGCCATTCATGTACTGAAAACGATGGCTCAAGTTGACGCCAAACCCGGGAAGCCCTTTCTCAAGACGGATGATCTCGCTATTGGGGATGTTTCCGCGATCATCGGGGTCACCGGCGCAGCCCAAGGGTCTATGGCTTTGATTTTCACTGAGCAGTGTATCAATCACGTTGCATCGAACCTCTTAGGAGCGCCTTTCACTCAAGTGAACCATGAGGTGAGAGACGCCGTAGGGGAACTTACCAACATGATCTGCGGAGATGCCAGAAGGCGCCTCGCCGAGGATGGATTCGTTCTCCAGGCAGGAATACCCACAATAGTTTCGGGAAAGGGCCACTCGGTAGGCCATATTGCAAACGGACCACGCCTTGCCGTTCCTTTCGAAACGTCTCAGGGTAGTTTCATGGTAGAGGTGGCGTTCAGCGGATCCAAATGATACAGGTTCAGATATTTCGGAAGTAGATTGGTGATGCCCGCTCTGTTTCAACGGAATGCCATCACCCAGATGCCTCAGCTACTCTGGATTCAACTGTTAAAGGGACATCCGGCAAAAATTCCCGTCTTCTACAGGTTTTTCCAAGACGACCTGATCCCCATATCGACCAAGCCGCCTTTTGCCTGAACTATGATCTCCTCATGCGTGAGCGATCTGAGGATCATGTCCTCTCTGTTTATCAATAAACAAGGCCAGCGCCAACGTAATCCATCACAAGGGAGATCGTGCCATGATTGTTCAAGACCCACGAGCAAAGGCGAAGTGTCCGATGTGTCGAAGCGAGAATGTGGAATCCAAGCTTTCCCTTACCGCCATCGTCGCATGGGTAGGGAGATTACTCTGAGTCCTGACAGTCAAGATTTATCAGAAACGGTACTTCTCCGATCTAGAAAAAGGAGAGGCGTGCGGAACTGCTTCTTTCTCCCTCCCCCATCATAGAGCCGGAAGTCCTGTTTTCTTCAGTTAGCAATGATTCGCCGCTCAACTGCGTCCGCGGAGGATAGGCATGACCAGAGGGTTTCACGACTCGGCAAAATTCGCGCAAAACGAACCTAAGCCGCAGAAAACCCCTCTTCGATAGTTTTTTCCAGCTTCCGAGCAAATTCCATCTCCGGAATTTCAGGACTGAAGTTGATGACGACAGAAGCCGCAATAACACTGATACGAATACTACTAACGTTATCCACTGACTCTAAAAGGTATTGCAGGCGATTCGCATAACTCTCGTCCCACCCCAGGCGCGGTATTCCCATCCTGATGCGTCCACGTGTATGGTGAAGCACTGTCGCAAGGGTTGCCGCCGAGGGGAGGGGCTGGTCAGAAGATCCTCTGAGCCGTGCTCTTCTACGCGACCCGATAGAAACGCGAAACCCTTCCATGCCTTCCAGGTAGGTGAGCAGATCAACCAGGAGGTTCTGCAAGACTGCCAACCGTTCGAACCCTTCCAGCACCTCAGGTCGATCAGCCCGATCGATGGCGGCCAGAGTACTGCGGACGGCCCTGCTCTGAAACAACGGAGCGTGTTTGCTTGATTTGTCAATCATCTCTTCTTGAAACTGAAAGAGCGTTATGGACTCGAATGTGGGGATGAGGGCCGTTAAATCCCCTTCGCGCCGTACAACGGCTCCGCCGAGAGACACTCTCTCGTCAATAGTGAAGCGGAAGGCATCCCCGGAAAACTTGCTGCGATTCTCGAAGGTTTCCCCTATCGTTCGGACAAGTTCTATCACTCTGGGATCATTCGTGTAAGGACCGTACCGATAGTTACGCTGCGCCCACCCAAAATACTGGCTGAAGCGGTAGAGGATTTCAATCGCATAGGGAGAGCCAAATTTATACTCCTCAGGGTACTCCTTCTTATAAAAAGCCAGTTCGTCTTCTTCGAGCATACTGTAGAGCCGCATTTGCAGTTCTTCCGCGGCCAACATCAAGGAATTCACAAAGAGAGCAGACTCCTGGTCCCGCTTGAGCTGCCTTTCCTTTTGCTGTTCATCTCTCCAGGTCCAGACGGACCAGACCGACGCGACTAACGCTGATACGACGGGAAAAATTAACGCTGGATTCATGACCATCCTCCCGCGGGACAAAATTAGACCATATCCTTATTTATGGCATATCACCGGCTTTTTCAGTCTCCATTCTTGCAACATTAAGGAGAACAAAATAAAAATACGAGAACAGCAGATATTCCAAACAAGGATAGCACAGAAGGGCTAAAGACGATACCACCGGTTGGGGATGCAGAGGAGTCTGTCAAAAGTAAGTAAGAACATTATGTAAGAAGAGGCTGGCTTTGTCTATTTCTCTGTCCATGTCTCCCCAATCGTGACCTCGACTTCAACCGGTACTCTGGCTAGATAAGCTTTGCCTGCCTGGATCATGATCTTTTTGAGAATCACGGAGAATTCCCCTGCAAACGTATCTGGGACTTCGAGAGTTATCTCGTCGTGCACCGTTCCGATAATCCAAACTCCGGTATTCCGCAATCTTTGAGGGAGCAATGCCAGTGCTTTCTTTGTGATATCTGCGGCCGTTCATTGAACCTGCGTGTTGAAGACTGAGTCCTGAGACTGCCAAAAACCGGTCCGCTCGACAGATGTATCACTTGCATGTTTGATTGGGAAATCGTAAAATTTTGCGGGCCTTTAGGTTGTTCCAGGAGTTTTTCGGGCAGAATTCAACTCTAGAATGCGGGGCGGTATCTGTTGCTGACAGCCAAGTTGAAGCACTAGTCAGGATGAAGAAGGGAGGTCTAAAATGAGCTGGAAAGAAGCATACAAGAAAAAGTTGGTCTCTGTCGAGGATGCGGCCGCTGTTATAAAATCGAATGATCGCATCTGGTGTAGTCCTGTCTGCAGCGCACCTTTTGATTTGGTTAATGCCATCTGTAAGAGAAAGGATGAATTGAAGAATGTGAGTATGTTTTCGGCCCTGGTCTTATATCCATTTGAGTATTTCAAGGCTGAATACAAGGGACATATCAGTCACACGTCGTTATTCCTGGGGCCGGTAGAGAGAAAAATGTTCTCAGAGGGCAACATCGAGATCCTCTCCTACCAGTTTGCCCATTCGGACTGGCTCACAGAAAATATCATAAAGCCCACCGTGTTCATCGCGGAGGTCGCTCCACCGGACCAGAACGGAAATTTCAGCTTTGGGGCGGTTGGGGCCTTTAACGGGCACACCGCAGCCGGGTGCGCGGACAGGATTATCCTGCAGGTCAACAGCGAACAGCCTTTCGTTTACGGATCTAAGGAAGCTTTTATCAACATCGAGGACGTTGATTATATCTGCGAGCAAGACCATAAGATCGCCGAACTGCCCAAGATCCCGATTACGGATGTGGAAAAAACCATTGCGAATAAGATCGTTTCTTTCATTGAGAACGGCTCCACGTTTCAGATCGGCGTTGGCGGCCTGAGCAATGCCATCGGTTTTTTCCTGGAACACCACAAAGACCTGGGAATCCACACGGAAATGCTGGTCGATTCAATGGTAACCCTTGCGGAGAAGGGCATTGTGACGGGCAAAAACAAGACTCTCTACCCGGGTGAGATTACCTGCAGTTTCGGTATCGGCGCTCGCAAGCTCTACGATTTCATGAATAAAAACAAATCTCTTAAGGCATACCCTATTTCCTATATTGCCGATGAGAATGTTATTGCCAGGAACAACCAGTTCGTCGCCATTAACAACGCCATCATGTGCGATCTATCGGGGCAGGTTTGCGCTGAGTCCATCGGCTTCTCGCAGTTCAGCTGTACGGGCGGGCAAGTGAACTTTGTCCGGGGGGCAAGAATGTCCCCTGGTGGAAAATCCTTTCTCGTTCTCGAATCGACGACGAAAAAGGCCGACGGCGCCATGATATCGAAAATAGTGACAGCATTTCCGCCAGGTGCAGTCGTTACAACGCCTCGATCCGACGTGGATTACATCGTCACGGAATACGGCGCTGCCCACCTGAGGGGCAAGACGATACCGGCAAGAGTGAAGGAAATGATCAACATTGCCCATCCCGATTTCAGAGAACAACTGATGAAAGAGGCAAAAGAGAATAAATTATTGATCGATTAAAAGAGTTGTCCGGTCTGAATGTCATCCCCTGCTTACGGGAAGCCGTTCTTATCCCCCTCTGCGCCGGGGATGACATAACCCTCGCACTGCCCTCATCATTCTACGGACTCAGGACTCACATCTCGCGAGTTTTCTCCCGATATGCAGTTGGCTTGCCGGAACCGCGAGTGCACTCTTAGGTGGATTTTCATCCACATGAATTATCCTGAATAATGCATGCTTATGGCAAAACCCATGCTGGTGACCCTTCCTTTTACCTTGCTGCTTTTGGACTACTGGCCTCTGAAGCGCTTCCAACAAAAAAACCCATTCGGGAAATTCGTATCGAGGTCACAAAGCCTGTATCTGCTAATAAAAGAAAAGGGAAATCGAGCAGAAATCACGCCTCCGGATCTGAGCCGAGGCGGGTTGTGCATTGAGTATCGTTGCCGTCTCTTCTGTTTTTTTTCCGAACTTCGAGAATTATTTCGTCGTGCACCGTTCCAATGATCCTGGAGCCAGTATCCACCGATCTTTGAGGGAGTAGAGCAGACCAGCTCCATTGTCATATCCCTTGCGTGTTCCATTGGTACATAGGATAATCGAACGAGCGTTGAGGGTGTCCAAGATGATGTTGTGGACTGACCGCAGTTTTGAAATTGAGACACTTTATTTCTTCCGGAGGAGGATAATTTTGGATATCCCAAATCTCGGAGCAGATCGAAAAAGAGATCTTTTTGAGGTCCTCGTCTTCCTTTTTTTTATGGTGCCTTCGATGATAATCTCCTTTTTTACTTTAGAAGGCGGAAACCCACACTTTCCGATTTTGTCATGCTCACTCATTTTCAATGACCTTGCCTATATAAGCCTGATCGCCTTCTTTCTATGGCGAAACGGCGAACCCTTCACAAACATTGGGTGGAAATTCGATGGAATGGTAAAAGAAGCCGCCCTGGGCGTCGGGTTATTCCTGCCCTTGATGGTTTGCGTGTCGTTGATAGAAAAAGGTTTCCAACACCTTGGATTCTCGTCCCAGATGAACCATCTGCCTAAATTTCTGGTCTTCAATGGTCCTGAGGAAATCTTGCTGGTCTGCGTCCTGATAATAGTAGTTGCGATAGCAGAGGAGACGATTTTTAGGGGCTACCTTATGCTTCGCTTTAGCCGCCTCACAGGCAGCCTCTCAGCTTCAGTCATAATCTCATCGGTTTTATTTTCCCTGGGACATGGGTATGAGGGACTCGCTACTATGGTAACCATCTGGATCTCAGGCATGATTGTGGCCCTGATTTATGTCTGGAGAAAAAGTTTGGTAGCGCCCATAGTGATCCATCTACTTATAGATTTATACCCGCTAGTTTTGATGCCCCTAGCCGGACTCCAATGAGACTCAATTGTGTATCATGAATTATCTCATCTGTAGGAGAAGGCTTTTGCCTCAGCCACCCTGATCTCCGCGATAAACTGGACCTCTGGGATAATCCGCTCCAATGCTGCCTCCATCGACTCCTTCACAATCGTCAGCACCTGATCCTCTATGCCATCTTTGGCCGCGACAATTATCTCGTCGTGTTGGGTATGAACAATACGTGCATCAAGACCGTTCAATTTCTCGGGAATATGGATCAACGCCAATTTAAGACCATCAGCTCCGTTTGTTTGAACCGGAAAATTGAATAGAGATGCGTGTGCCATATATCTCCAATGAGAATTCTCAGGCTTGTCCCTGTTTTGACTTACGCTGTCTGCTTCTATCAATGTCCCTCCAATCGAGATTTCCACTTCAATAAAACTGGAAAGACCGACCAACGATGCTTCATTTCTGCTCCAACTATTGCCTGATACACCCTATGTTATTGCCCATCAATTGAAAAGGTTGTTATCGCGACTCCAGTCGGGATTGCGGAGAGGAGCTATCAATTACGGGGCTTGTGGTGCATCCTGCAGGCGTCCAGAACGACCCCATTTGGTTATCACTTGCGCGTTTTGATTTGGATATTATAGTATGATTTGTGCACTATTTGGCGTTCCAAAAGCGTTTTTGGATGGAATGCGATCCCCAAGAGCCTCTGCATCCAGTTAAGAGTCAAGGAGACTATAGAAAGAGACCAAAGGGAGCGCAAGTGTGCGATTTTAGGAGTTATATAGCCTGAACCATTGCTGTCGCAACATGTGTTATACGATTTAATGTAATAGTAAGGGGTCCACTGCGGATCAATCTAATTATTCATTATACCTTAAAATCAAGGCAGAAAAGGACGTTAGGTTATGAGCTACATTGACCGCAATCTTATGGATGGTGAGCACATAGTATATCGCGCCAAGTTGCACTGGGTAATTTTCATTTGGCCAATAGTTTGGTTCATAGTTGCACTAGCGTTTTACGGTGTAGGTGTCAATATTAAAGAAGCCACTGTAAGGACGTTTATAGTAGCAATTGCCGGTATGTTTATTTTAAGTGCAATAATAACATTTATTCGTCCATTAATTCAGTATGTAACATCTGAATTCGGGATAACCAACAGGCGTGTTATTGTGAAAATTGGCTTATTTCGTAGAACGTCCCTTGAGGTACTGCTCAACAAGATTGAAGGTATTCAGGTTAACCAAAGTATATTAGGTAGACTTGTGGGATTTGGCTCTATCACAGTAACCGGTACAGGAGGCACAAAAGACCCCTTTCATAATATAGCTGGTCCTTTTGAATTTAGAAAACAAGCACAAGAGCAAATTGCTTCTGTCCAAGCTTTAGAAAATAGATAATTGACCATCAGAGGATCTGGGTATTTATTGAATCATCATTCTCAAAATCTCAAGATACCGTCGTCGTCATCGTATACGGGATTCTTGTCTTCAAAGTGGTCGCATGAACGTGTTTCTGTGATCAAATAGCTGCGCCCATAACAACAGACTTCCTTAGGGGGGAACAGAATGGCTTCAAGACAAGCGGGTTATAAGACAAGAATGCTGGCGGCGTTAATGATGATCTTCGCTTTGTGGGCGACGGTTGCTGTCGCTGGGGTGAAGGAGGATTTCTTCGAAGCAGCAAAGCGCGGTGATCTGCCTGCCGTTAAACGCTTCATTGCCAATGGGGCCGATGTCAATGCAAAGGACAAGAACGGCAGAGTCGCGTTGACAACTGCCTCCTTCAATGGCCACAAAGAAATCGTGCGGGTACTGCTCGCCAAGGGGGCCGATCTCAATGCAAAGGTGGGTGAGTCTGCTGCAACTGCGTTGATACTGGCCTCTCAGAACGGCCACAAAGAGGTCGTGCAGTTGCTGCTAGATAAGGGGGCCGACGCCAATGCAAAGGACATTAAAGGCAAAACGGCGCTTATTCTTGCCTCTATGGGAGGCCACAAAGAAGTCGTGCGGGTACTGCTCGCCAAGGGGGCCGATGTCAATGCAAAGATGAATAACGGCAAAACAGCGTTGATGGCTGCCTCTGCGTTTGGCCACAAAGAGATAAAGAAACTGCTTATCAAGGCAGGAGCAAAAGAATAAAAACATTAAACACTTTGGATCAAAGTGTTTAATCATGCCTGTGGCGGGTCGCCAACTCTCAGATGGAAGCCAGAATGTGAAATCCCAGCTATCCTTTACCAATATCGTCGCATGGGTGGGGAGGATTCTGGGAGTCCCGACGGTTAAGATTTTTGAGAAGAGGTGCTCGGAGTGCGGTAAGGAGTTTCAGATATTTCGGAAATAGCTCGCAGGTCGTGCTCAAATCCCGTGTCACTGTGTTCCCTCAATGCTGTCCCAACCCTATTGGAAAGCGTGCCCATTGAAATCACAAAGGTTGGCCTTCGGACCTTGACTCTGAATTATTTCCGTCTCGGGCACTGTGGATTCAACCCTTTCAAGCTTGGACGATTAATGCGGCGTGAAGAACGCTTAATGACATCTAAGAGCTATGGATAGAAGCTCGATAGGTAGGAACAAAAAAAGACGACAGTCAGGCTGGATCAAAAAGAGCACAATGCGGATTGCGAGGTAATCAGCCCTTTGGATTACGGGATTGGGTTTCATTGAAAGTAAAATGATCGATGAACTCCTGGAGCATGATCAGGTGCTTGACAGACAGGTTTTTGAACTCCACTCCGCAGCGCCTGGTGATGATCTGTTCCCAAGCGCCTGCAGGGACTTCCTTATCGTATACAATTCTGCATTGAACCCTATCCAGGTGAATGAATCGGTCGTTTTTACCGAATATTTTTATTTCGGAGCACCCTTTAGCATCCTCTTTTGTAGACACATACTGGACGCACAACCCGCCTATGCTGATATCCTGGATGTGCCCCAAGCCCATAAGCTCATTGGATCTCATAAAAGCAGAGAATGCCGCCTCTTTGCCCTTGAACCTTTTGAATTTTCTTTTTTCTTCAAACATTTTTTTCTCGCCCAGCCAAGTAAGAACTGAAGAACGCGCCATTATTGATGGAGTGCTTTTCCTGGTGGCCTGCTCGAGCCCAGAAGCCCGAGAACCCAGAACCACAGAATCACAAGCATGTTCAGGCCAATCCAGCAGGTCAGGACCCAGTAGTACCACTTCATTTTGTGGCCTCCACAGTTGAAAAGTCGTCCCTCACGCGGCCCATTATTTACCCCGGAATAATGCATCGACTTCTGCGCTATGCAACTAAACTGCATATTGGGATCGGGTTTTCCCCGAAAAAACTTCCGTTGTGCCCCTGAACCCAGAAAAACCATACAACTCCCCTATGGAATACGCAAGTTATAATGTCAATGGGACCAGTTTACTCAATTTTAGAGCAGATTTTGCACCATTAACGGCAGCCCTCTGCTTCCCTTATCCACCAAGCCGCCTTTTACCTCAACTATGATCTCATCATAAGTGAGCGACCCGAGCATCAGGTCCTCCCATCTTTTCAGCAGCCCAAGTCAACATCAATACAAAATATTCTTGCAAAACCAGACTATGGGAGTTATGTAGTTTCGGTAACACCTCCTTTGCCCCGTTCCCCTCGATGGTCCCTAGATCCGGAGCCAGAGGTTGACATCCATGACGAAGGTGCTGTAATATCAGTAGCTTGTGAACCAAAGGTGTGATTATCGATTCTCGAAGTTCTACCCCGCGCCATTTCCTAATATTCGCGAACCTTTTAGTATCTATGAAACGATGATGCGCCTTTATGGCCGTATGAGTAAGATTTCAGCTAAAAGCACCCTTTAAGACTGATGGGTTTGCGCTCCTCTCAGATACCGAAACATCAGAAAAACGACAGACGACTGGAAACCCCTCATGGCCCTTGGGGCGGATAAGCCGCTATTTCAGGACTATCTATGACACCGAGGCATCAGGCACACCGGTCATTTGCACGGCGACTAATCCTGCGCTGTTTGAGATACTGTGGAAGTAGTCAGAACCGAGGTCCAAAAATTAAATGGGTCCAAGTCAACAAGGGGATCGAACAGACTCCGAGAGTCTGAAATCCGTGAGGCTTTAAGTGACCCGTCTTGTCACTTTCATGGGTCCTGTCGATTTCCAATGGCTGGACTGGCAAGAGGAAGAGAAATGACATCGCGTCCATACCGCTTTGGGTATATACCTTCTTTGGTTATCATACCGTTTTTCACTCTTGCGGCAATGTCCGCTTTCCAATTGCTCAAACACATCTTCTGGCCCAACATAACCATCTGGGCGTCCCACATTGATACTGCTATTTTCATATCCGCTGTCGCTGCGGTTGGGGGATTTTTTGCCTGCAGATACTTGGAAGCCCGCTCCCTGCTAGCATACGTTGTCGAATCCTCAGATGATTCGATTATCGCTGTTACGCTGGATGGAATCGTTTTAACCTGGAATGGGGGGGCCGAAAACATTTTCGGCTACCACGCGGGGGAAGTGGTGGGAAAGCCTGTATCCATCCTGCTGCCTTCCGATCTGCCCGGGGATGTCTCCAATATACTCGACCGCATAAGGCGAGGGGAGCAGGTAGAGCATTACCAGACC
>Ga0208820_1000308_pt1 | contig 42841 bp, 30 predicted proteins | sample June2015DPH_16_5_FD_184713 | JGI IMG/M metagenome (GOLD analysis project Ga0208820, IMG submission 184713) | Peatland microbial communities from SPRUCE experiment site at the Marcell Experimental Forest, Minnesota, USA - June2015DPH_16_40... | ecosystem: Environmental > Terrestrial > Soil >...
ACCCACAAATCCTCTTGCCGCTCTCGATGCTCACGTCTGCCCATCGCCATGAAAAAAGCTTACGAGCAAACCCTGTGGATAATCCAACAACTTCCAGAGTACGAATCAGGACTTGCACCACGGGCTGTTAAAGGAAAAGACCATTATGATTGAAAACGCATACTTGCATGACATACTGGATCAACCGAGAGCCATACGGGACACAATTACCGGTCTCGCAGAATCGCAAAAGCTGAACGACTTTACCAGGGCCCTCACTCCGACTGGCTACCAGCGAATAGTACTTACCGGAATGGGCGGTTCCTTCCACATTCTGAATCCGCTCTATCTAAAACTGATCGAGCTCGGTTATCCGGCTCTGATGGCGGAAGCATCGGAGTTGGTCTACTTTATGCCCCGGATTCTGAACCGCCGCACTCTTCTTATCATTGTTTCCCAGTCAGGCCGCAGTGCCGAGATCATCCGGCTACTAAGCATGGATGGCGAGCGTCCCACAATTATCGGAGTCACCAATGACGCTTCCTCGCCTCTGGCAGTGGAGTCGGATGTTGTAGCTCTGATTCAGGCCGGACCTGAGGCTTCGGTGAGTTGCAAGACCACCACTGCTTCTTTAGCGGCCTTGGCATGGATTGGAGACAACATTAGCGGGAAAGATCTAAGTTCCACTCAGGATCGGCTCGAACAGGCCGCCCCGGATGTCGAGCAATATCTCGCACGCTGGAGAGATCATGTTGAGACTCTTCACGTGGAGTTGCCGGGAACCAATCATTTTTTTGTGACAGGTCGAGGTCCCTCTCTCGCTGCCGTGGGGCTCGGAGGCATGCTCATGAAGGAAGCCGCGCATCTCCACTCCGAGGGAATGAGTTGCGCAGCCTTGCGGCATGGACCATTCGAGATGATGGGCGAGGATTGCTTTGTGCTGGTGTTCGCCGGCGATGCTGCCGTGGAACCACTGAACAGGGCGTTGGTGGAAGACATCCGCAAAACCGGCGCGAAGGCGGCACTGGCCGGACCCGACGCGAAATCAGATGTGTTTCGCTTGCCCGTAGTCAGCAGAGAAATTCGTCCGATTGTCGAGATGCTCCCTCTTCACATGATCTCACTTGCTCTTGCTGAGATAGCAGGCCGTGAAGCAGGTAAGTTCGAACGAATTGAAAAAGTGACCACAACCGAATGATCCCTGGATCGTAGCAATTGTGCTGATACCAAACAGTACATAAATGACGCCACGGCCCTCGTTTCGCAAGCAACGAGTCGGTCGATCGCGTGAAGCGATCCTTCAGGAAATTCTTGTAGGATGGCCGGCGCGAGGGTGAGATCGCGCCCGTGAAAGTAAGTGAAATCCTCAGGCCGTTGCCGGAAGCAAGGTCATTTCGCGGTATGGGGTGCGTCCAAAACGGCCGCCACCACAGCTGGAAGCAAGGTTCCTTCTCCCCAGTTTTGAGGTGCGTATCCTAACCTCGCCACGACCAGATCCAGGGTAGGCACGATATAAAGCCGGCTGGCAGTAAATCCCATGAAGGCGAAGGCATCCCTCGGTACGGTTGGCCAGAGCACACCGTCCGTATTGACCCCAAAAGTGTACCCGTAACTGGGATTCATTTTCTGTGAACTTTTTGTGGCCTGTTCGATCCACCACTCAGGAACAATCTGCTTATCATTCCATTTTCCGTTGTGCGCCATCAAGTAACCTAACCGCGCAAAGTCGCGAGCGGTAAAACGAAGGCCGCTATGTGGATTCGTATGCGGGCCTATATTGCCCGCCACCCCGCCTTGCCAGTCCCAACCAACATTCTCAATGCCAATGGGGTCGAAGACTCGCTCCTTCATGAAATCTGCAATTTCACGCCCGGTCGCGTGGTAGAAGAAGAGCGACAAATGAGCGAAGCCGGTGTCAGAGTACTCCCAGGCCGTCCCCGGCTCGCTGGTCAATTGAGCAGCCGATTTTCCAAAGCGGTTCGGCTGCTTGCCCAGGGCAATCTCGAAGTCACCCCCGCCGGGCGCCGCGCTAAGGCCGACCAATCCATGGTCCTCGCCGGGAATTCCAGAGGTCATAGAAAGTATATGCCGCAGTTTGATCTTCGTTTTCTCCGGATCGGTAAGTGGAAAGCCCTCCGGCACATAATCATAAATAGGCGTATCGAGATCGATCTGCGCATCGTGCGGGAGCTTGTGGTGCCGGCTATCATCCATAAGCAGGCCGAAGGCTATTCCAGTCGACGACTTGGTGCAGGACCAACCGTCAAATGTGGTGGTCGGCATTGTCGGAACGCCATACCACTCAGCAACGAGATAGCCTTTCCGGATGATCACGATTTGCCATGGTCCCTGGAACATCTGTAGCTGCCTTTCCTTGATCAGGTCCAGCTTTGCAGGGTCCATGCCCGCCAGAGAACGCACCTCTTCGGGAGTCTTGCACCATCGCCACCCGCCGGCCGACTCAGGGGGAGGGGTGTAAGTCTCAGCCGCAAACAGGTTCACGCTAACAATTAGTGCCAAGTATGCCAATATTGTTTTCATCTCACTCTCCTATGTTCACTTCCCTTGTGGATCAATGCATCGGGGTCGCCATACGTGCGCCGCAATGCGTTAACGAATCTCGCGAGAAGTACCACCGTGATTGTTGACCAACAATGCTAGGGCGCAGTCATAGGACTGTCTGTCACGCAACGAAATCCGAGCGTGCCCGCGCGATCGTAACTCGGCGCCATCAACAAGAGCTTGCCGTGCTGTCCGTTCTGATAGGCTTGCGGAAAATACCATTTGGAACCCTGGGGCTGGTAATAACTGCCGCCGCGCAGAATCGCGCTCCGTGTGTGCTCGTCGACGTATTCATCCGTCCATTGCCAAACATTTCCGACCATGTCCATCACGCCTGAAGTACTCACACCCGCGGGGTGAGCGTACACTTCGTCAGGACCACGCATGGTTCGACCTTGGTCCGGCAGAGGCACCGCATCGAGTCTCCAGAGATTTCCCCAGGGGTATTTTCTCTGGTCGGTTCCTTGCGCAACATATTGCCATTCCCATTCGTGGGGAAGCCGCTTTCCGGCCCAGGCAGCGTAGGCGCGGGCATCCTCCAGGGAAACCCAGGTGACGGGTTTGTCTTCCCATCCTGGAGGGTACATTCCTCCCTGCCAGTCTTTCAGAAAATTGAGGTCATCTTTCGGATGGTAGTGCGTTGCATCGAGGAAGACCTTGAATTCCTTGTTGGTGACGGGATATTTATCGATGTCGAAAGCGTCAATATGCATGAAGTGCTCGTGGAAACGCCGTGGCGTATCTTCCCACGGATATTGAACGTCCACGCCCTCGTCATTCGAGCCTTCAATTTCAATTCCTCCGACGACAAAGTAGAAGTCCCCGCCGGGAATGTGAATCATCTCCGGTGAAGAAGAGGATTGGGGCTTTGTTGGTTTGATATCGACGATTCGCTGAGTTAGAATCGTACGATCTTTCGAGTAACTCGCCAACGGTTTGGCAGTCATGCTCTTCATCTTCGACATTAATTCCATCACGGATAAATCCGGTTCGCCCACGACTTGAAGTACGGCGCCAAAACCATGAGCCTCGATGGGAAACGAAAGGGCCGCCCAATTGGTTCGACTTCCATCCCGCGTCATGCTCGGAACAAGTTCGACGCCCCGGTAAAGATCGAAATAACGGGCTCCGTCGAACGCCTGAGCCGATAGCTGCGTACCGTTGATGCCATATTCGTTTCGGTTGACGATTGTCCACAGCGTGGCTTTGCCAAGAGGCCACTTGCTGGCGAAAACACCAATGGAATCTGTTGGGTAAAATGGTTCCCATCCTGTGCTGCTGAGAAAGGGAGCAAATGCCCGCTCCAGCGTAGCCATACGTCTTGTAGCTTCCGCATCGCGAGGGGAAATTCCATTCCAGATTCCCCAGATATTCTCCCAACTCTCCCATCCGACACCATTAAAAAAAGCGAACTGCAGATCATCGGTCTTGTCGCGATTCCAGCGATCGGAGATGTTCACCATGTGCCGGGTCTCCAGCCATTTAAAGCGGTCCACGGCCGGCACAAACTGAAATTTGTATTGGCCCCACGTCAACAGGTTCCAGGCAACCGCTTCGTCTTGAAACGGGCCTTCGGGTTGGAACGCGAGCGGATGCCCACTTTTCTCGGCCGCTTGAAAGAATGCCAAGGGAACGCCGTCCTGCGTATCTCCGTTGACTCCATCTGCATCAATTTGAGCCATCAGGTGAGCTATTGCATCGGGCCACGGTTCCTTCGGATCTCGCGTTCCCTGGTCCCACATCATCATGGGGAAAAGCACACGAACACCGCGACGATGGAAATCCGCGACCATTTGTTTCACACCGGCTATGCCTCCCGGCATGGAACTGATCATGTCCAGCTGATTCCGGTCGTCGATACCCATGTTGGGATACGTCGGCCAAATCAGTACCGCGTCAATTCCTCCGTACCTGGTTTCCAGATCGTCGAGATAGCGATCGGCCGTGTACTTTCCGGAAGCCGGGTCATAGAAGTAGCGATCCTCAACCATCATTTGAGGCTGAATGAAACTGCGTTGAGTCCATTGCAGGGAAGGAATTTGATAGCGAGAGCCGTCGTATCCGATGCGAATCCTTCGTTCCGCTCGCCAGTGTGTAATATCTTTCAACCAGGCCTCATGGGTTTCACAAGGGCGCTCGTCATCGCCTGGTGTCCACTCATCTTTTGGCGCATAGCACTTTGGCGCGGTAATCATCTGTTGGTCCCACATACCCTCTGGAACGTACTTCGTATCTTGAGCCGCTGCGAGGTTTACGCAGGCAGTAACCGCGAGAAAGGCGATTATTAACCAGCATTGGATGTTATATCGGTTGTGCATCCCTGTTCTCCTCTGATGAACTCCGGTTGATCTCTTATTGAGCCATTTGTCGGATGGAATAAAGCGCGGTTACGGAGGCTACTGCGAGCTGTTGGCACATCCAGTTGCCATGTGGTTTACATTCCATCCAGCAATATCAACGCGAACTGGTTCTGGATGGAGAGCGCGATAGGTAGCGGTCAGTTCCTGAGTCTCACCCGGTATAAGCGAAATATAGTTGTCGCTCCACAAGACCGGAAGAATCTCTTTGCCGGTGCCGCAATAGCTCAGGTTCAGTCGAACGAAGAACGCCAGAGTCGCATTATCATTCTGCAACGTGACGTGCGTAACCAGATCTCCGTGCTCCTGTTTTGTCCGCGTAGTGGCCTTGATCGTTACCTTCGGCAATTGACTGAGCGGGCGGAAATCCGCAAACGTTTGCGCAAACCCCTCATCCAGGTTAATGACCCCATGCGTAATCGTCTCAGGCTTGCTGGTAAGCCAATAAAAGTTGGAACCAACCAATTTGCCGGAAGCATCGGCTAGAGTCAGCTTCAGAAAATAGACCGGCGTTAAATCGGGAAGCTCAGGCAATGTGAACATTTTGTTCGTTGAGTCCGCTGCTACATCGAGATTCTCTTGCCGGGAAAAGCGCTCCTTCATGTTCAAGTCGTAAATCTTGGCGGTGAGGCGCAACTTTTTTGCATCCCGATATTGGCTGCTCACGACCCAAACGGCGTGATCATCGTATCCGTACATCGGGTGCAAAGCTTCAAGTGCGTTTTTAGCTCCGAAGTACCCGCCGGCTATGCGCAGCTCGTAGTCGTAGAGATTCCAAATCAACGAAGGCCAGCCATTGTTCAACATCCACGCGATTACGCCGGTCGCGGTATATTTATTGCGGCTATGAGCCTCGTACATTGCCCGAATCGCTTCATACCTCATCATTTGCGACTTCATCAGGTAGTCATCGAGACTCGTGGCATCTCCATAACGCTTGTTCAGGCATTTCGTGAATATTTGAATATTCTTGAAATCGTGAAGGCCTGCATGGAAGGTCCACCAATCGTCGATCGGCCATAGGTGTTCCCTGGGAAGTATTTGCTCCAGCGTTTCAATGGGCGGAATTGCCGGTCCGGGTCCGGTTTCTGTGTTGAAGCCAAATGCCCCTCCGCGATCGCCTTCGTCGTCCCTCTCTTCGCTCCAGAATTCAGGCACAACGTACTCGTAAGGCCCTGTCATCTTTACTCCGCTTTTTCCCGTGACGGATGTAGACTGCTGCGAAGCGGATGAGAGCACCGGGTTGGGCCAGAGATATTCTCGCTCAATGGCCAAAAACATCTTCTCGATATCCGGCGGGGGAGGATTGTCGCTCCCATTCAGCCATACGAGGATACTGGGATGGGACCGTAGCCGCAAGATTTGAGACCGCACCGACTGTTCGGCGACGTCAACTTGCTCTTTCTGCCACTTCGGCCATGTTTCCCACAATGAGCAGGAAATTCCAGGCATAATCAAAATGCCTTTTTGGTCGGCGAGGTCGAAGAAATCATCCGTCTCGAACATTCCTTCGAGTCGAATCGTGTTCAGGCCCATGCCCTGCACGTATCGAAACTCGTCTTCCATCCGCTCCCTGCTCTTCTGCATCATCAGATCCATGGCCCATCCGCCACCACGAATCAGCAATTTCTTGCCATTGATGAAGAAGACACGATGGTCATTCGCATCCAGTTGCGAAGTGATCTCACGGATGCCAAAGAGTGTTTCGGCGCTGTCGGAGCTGCTTCCGTTGATGACGAATCGCAGGTGCAGTGAATAAAGATTGGGCGCTCCCATTTGCGCCGGCCACCAGAGCCGCGGATTCTGAATGTTGAGTTGAGGGAAAGCGCCCGGGTCGAGAACGACCTCCCTTGTTTCCCGCGGCTTGAGTTCGACTTCCCGGGAAAATTGAATATCCTCGATGCGGCCTTGAAGCGTTCCTGTTTGTGGTTCGTCGGTACTGTTTACCAATCGAGCCACAACGGTAAGATGGGCTTTTGTTGTATCCGGCGGATCAAGGTGAGTCATGACGGCGGGATACCGGAGAGCCACGGGACCGCTGGTCGAGAGCGAAACTTCGCGGAACAGCCCCATGTAGCGGTCCGGAAAACCCGGATTCCAATCCACATAGGAGAGCGCCAGGTCAGTCGTTTGCGTGGGGGGATAGACCTTTACTGCAATTGCGTTTTGGGCGCCGGGCCGTACCAGATTCGTGACGTTGAATTCGTAGACTCGCCAGGTACCTATGGCCGTCTCCGCATCGGCTAATTGCTGTCCATTGATCCAGATATCCGCCCGATAATTGATCCCTCCGAAGTGGAGCCAGACGGCTTTTTCCTTGAAACTCTCCGGGACAGTAAACGCCGTGCGATACCACCAGGGAACGGCGAATTGACTTTCCATATCCATAGCTAATTCGGCAGAGATTTCGTCACTTCTGAATTTATTGCCGATCAGGTTGCGCAGATTGACCCCGTAGTACGGGTCGGGAACTGTTTTGTCGTTCGCCAGTGTCCCAATTACGGTGCCAGGCACCACCGCGGTATGCCAATCTGTGACCTGGTAGGCGGGAGCCGAAAGCGTTTCTCCCGTTTCTGTAACATGGGCCGAAGACTGCAGGCTCCAGCCTTCAATCTTGATCGCGTTCCTGGTTTCAGGCGCCGGGCTCTGCGACTGAGCAACAATATCCGGTCCGAGAGACGCGGCGAGGCAGATGCCGATAACTGTACAAAAAAGCGAGTTATTCACTAGTACCTCCTACGTACCTTACGCTCACGCTCCGCGGCACGATCCGCACCGCGATGTTAGCTTGAAGCCGCGAGATCACTTTGCTGGCTCCGTCGCAGCCGGCGCGGACAGCCTCTCCTCCTGGAGCAGACTCCTGGCCGGTTCGATATACCTCCAACAAGCCAGCGCAACTATATTAAGGAGTGCGGCAAGGTAGAAATAGATCCTTATGTTTCCAGTCCAACCTATGAGGAAAGGAAATAGCAGCGAACTCGCAAATGAACCCATTGCCCCCAGGGTATTCATAGCTGCCGATAGCGTCCCCGAATACTTGCCGCCCACGTCGCAGCAGACGCTCCAACTGGAACTCACAGTGAGGTCCACCCCGATTGTCGTCAAAGAAAAATAGGCGATGAACCCTCCCGGAGTGCGCATGATAGGGGCCGTCAATAAGGTCGCCGCAGCCAGCCCGAATCCCAACATGGCTGGCAGTGCGCGGGAAAGCTTCCAGTTGCCCGCCTTGTAGATCCAATCGACGGCAGTGCCGCCGCCCCACATTGCAAGCGCCCCACAGTATAGGGGAATGCTTGAGTAAGCGCCCGCCTCGCTGGTCGTGATAGCGTACCGTGATTTCAAAAATGGTAACAGCCAGCTCAAGCAAATAAAGAACGTAAACTGGGATGCGAAGTACTGATAGATGATGAGATAGAAATTTCGCGATGAGACAAAAGCCCGCCAGGGGATCTTATCGTTGGCTGCCGCCCGGGTTTTCTCGCCCCCCGCGAAGAACACCTTTGACTTGTGCTTGTTCAACTTGATTTCCGGCCCGTCGCGAAACCACCAAAACCAGATCGCTGCCCATATCGCGCCGAAGATTCCCAGCCACACAAAACTCTCTCGCCACCCAAGCCATACCACGCACAGGGGCGTGACCGCCAATCCAAAAGCCGCGCCTAGTCTTGAACCCATATTCAGAAGTCCAAGCGCCAGCCCGCGCTCCCGCGGAAGCGTCCAATTGTGGAGAGCGCGCGTTGCCTGCGGGTAGACGCCCGCCTCGGCCAGGCCAAACAAGAAACGGATGCTGAGAAGTGCTGCTATCCCAGAGACCAGACCGGTGCATAAAGTGAACAACGACCAGAAGAAGACGCTGAGGGCCAGAGACTTCCTGGGGCCCCATCGATCCGCCAGTAAGCCGCAGGGGATCATGAAGACGGCGTAGCCGAGGGCGAAGGCTCCGAAGACCAGGCCAAAGGTCAGGTCGGTAATTCGAAGGTCATGGGCCATCTCAACTTTGGCGGCAGAAATACTGACGCGCGCCAGAATCGTCAGGAAAGAAACAGCAACCACGGCACATACAACCGCCCAACGCTGATGGCTGGAAGCCGCGTCCGCGGCGAAATCAGCGGGCGGCGGGTGGATCATGATGTCGGGATTTTGGCTGCCAGTTGACTTCATGCTACGTGGGTCCAAGAACCTCTTCGTATTGGTTTAAACAGCGAAAACCGCGGGGCGCCTATCACCATCGGATGAAGGTTGCACCCAATTCAACCGCAACCCGGCCAGGCGCGGAATGAGCTAAGGCGGACAGGATGCGTTTGTGGCGGGTCATGGTATCAGTTAGTTCCTCTCGCGAATGGCGTCGCCGGAATCTCCTCCGGGCTTGCAAATCCGCAAGAGGATCGAACGATGAGCCGCGTTTCGAGCACCACCTGCCGGCGCGGCATGGCGGGTTCACGTATGCGCGCGAGCAGCAATTCGGCAGCAGTCCGGCCCGCTTCAAATGCCGGTTGAGCGACGGTTGTCAGCGGAGGGCGCAGGGACATCGCCCAGGGCATTTCATCGAAACCCACAATCGCAATCTCGCCCGGGATGGCAAGATGGCGCTCATGGATGGCTTGCAAGGCGCCCAGCGTCAGCAGGTTGCTTCCGGCAAACACCGCGGCGGGGGGATGTGCCAATTGCAATAGTTGCCGCATGGCGGAATAGCCTGCCGACTGCTTGAAAGCGCAATGGACGACGAGGCTCTTGTCTAAGGTCATGCCTGACTCGCGGAGCGCGTCTTCGTAGCCCGCCTGGCGATCGCGCGCGGTCGTGAATACCAGGGGCCCGTTGATGATGGCGATGCGTTTATGGCCGAGCTGGATCAAATGCGCGGTGGCAGCATGGGCGCCGTCCCGATTCGCGACCGTAACCTGATCGAAGTTCGAACGGGGACGGCTGCGAGAGACCGCGACCAGCGCCATGCCGGCTTTCTCCAGTTCCGTATACAGGCTGGACGGGGCGCGGCTGGCTGCGAAGATCAAGCCACGCACTCCCTCGGCGCGAAACACCTCCAGGCGACGCGTCTCCTGATCGGGGTCCTCATTGTAACTGGCCAGAAGCAGCGAGTAGTCGGTCTTTCCGAGTGCGTCTTCAATTCCGCAAACCAGACTTGTGAAAAAGGGATTCTCAATATCCGGAATAAGGACTCCGACCGCGCGGCTGGAACGTGCGCGCAGGTCACGCGCGGCGCGGTTGGGGCGATAGGAGAGTGACCGCGCTACCTCGTGGATTCGCGAACGGAGCGGTTCCCGGACGCCGGCTGATCCGGAGAGAGCCCGCGAAACGGTGGCAGTGGAAACGCCGGCGCGCCGTGCGACTTCCTTGACGGTGGGCACTAAAGAGGCTGATTTGGACGAATGATCTTTTTCTCGCATTGGAAAAGCAATCCAGTTACAAGTTAAGAACAGCATGAAGAAACCGCTCGACCGGCTTGGCGCCCGTCTGAAAGAAGGCAAGCGGTCTCGCCAGAGCGGAACCCATTTCCCGAGGCAAATGGGCAATCGTCATCAAACAGAATATGACCCTCGCGAAAGGTGTGCGTCAAGAGCGTCGGATGATTGCTCCAGAGGGATCCATCTTGGGCAGGTCGCCGTTGCACTGTTCACCGGACGCCATCCCCGCCAGACCCTGAAGGAGAGTAGCCTGGTCTGACCTGTCTGCCGGACAGTTCTGAGCTGCAAATGCGGCTGGAACAATCCCCGCAGATACGTTGACAATCTCCGGTAGAAAGCTGAGTCCCGGAATTCTCCTAAGCACCTCCAGAGTGGAAAATATGAAATCCATTACATAAATGTTCTTGATACTCCACCACCGCCGTTCTGTCAAGGGGCATTTGGGAGATATGATTGAATTGAAAACTGACGGCTTGAATGGCTGCCGGCGGATGGTGGCGCCAGGACGCGGCAGAAGACGTGCGCACGCGTGCATATTTTCCGGTATGCTGATGATTATCCCCTCCAATAGCGGCTTTTCATCGCCGCGATGGTTGCCTCCACCGGGCTCTCAGGAAATCATCCCGCCAGATCTTCTGTGCTGTTTAGCCCTGCCGGTCGATGCTGCCACTGCTCAGAACCCTTGTCAGACAAAGGCGCTCTGACCTCCTGGCCGATTCCCTGCCCGCAAGCCTCTTGACAGTCTCTCTCTCATTCTAGGATTATCTGGTAAACGATTACGTAGGGTCAGAAGGTATATGGCCTTGCGATTCGGCAGCCCATGGGACACTCCATCAGGGCCAGTTTCAAATTGTTTGTGATGCATCGGCTAGAAAACAAAGTCGCACTCGTGACAGGCGCTGGTCACGGCATCGGGCGCTCGATTGCAATCCGATTTGCACGCGAGGGCGCTTCCGTGATCATAGTCGATCTGGATGCCAATAGCGCCGAGTCAACAGCGGCCGAGATTATTGCGTCAGGAGGTAGAGCTCAAGGCCGGTTAGTAGACGTTGGCGACCAGGCGCAGGTGAAGGAGTTGGTTGCTTCTACGGCACGGGATTGGGCCAGGATCGACCTGCTTGTGAATGTAGCCGGGATCGGATTGACCAGGCTGTTTCTGAACACCACCCTGGAACAATGGGAGAACGTGCTGCGAGTCAACCTGACTGGCTGCTTCCTGTGCTCACAGGCGGTCGCCCGTGTCATGTCGGCCCAGGGCAGTGGAAAGATCATCAACATTGCTTCCCTGTCTGGCCAGCGCGGAGGAACGGGCCGAGCCGCCTATGGCGCCTCGAAAGCCGGCGTCACCATGCTGACGAAAGTTATGGCCGTCGAACTGGCTCGGTACGGAATCACCGTGAACGAAATCGCACCGGGCCCTGTGAACACCGAAATGACGTCGGTGACGCACGACGAACCTACCCGCAACGCTTATTCCGGCTTGATTCCCATGGGCCGCTATGCCGAGCGGGATGAGATTGCCGGCGCCGCGCTTTTTCTCGCTTCGTCGGAAGCCGATTTTATCAACGGCCACACGCTCAATGTGGATGGCGGCTTTGCGGCGGCGGGGTTAATGTTCGACCTGAAAGAGTAAGCGAGTTCGTCCGATACAATCCTGCCAGCTGCCGCCTTCGTAGCTGTGGAATGCTCTCTTCCCTGCTGCATCTGCGCCAGAACATCCCGCCGGACAGCATATCTCACCGATGACCATGCCGGCCGTCCTGCCGGCGGCCGCTATAGAGCGGATTGGCTGCAAAAACAAATGAGGCTGAGGGACTCCGTGGCGCGGAATCTTCAGCCCCCGGCTTGCGGCTCTTAAATATTGACCGAAGCGGCGCGCGGCGAGATGCCGCTCAGTTCAGCGGCGCGGGCTTCGGCGTAGGCGGCTGCGCCCAGCAGCGCGGCGCGGCTTTCAAGGACAATGCGGACCGGCATGTTGATGAGCAACTGGCTGAGGCGGCCCTTGTCGGTGAAGGCTTTCATGAAAGTTCCGTCCTTGAGCTTCTCCACGATGCGAGGCGCGATGCCGCCGCCCACGTAGAGACCGCCGAGCGACAACGCTTTAAGCGCCAGGTTGCCGGCTTCGGCGCCGTAAGCGGAGACAAACATATCCATCGCCTTCGCGCAGATCTCGCTTTTGCCCGCCAGCGACAATTCGGTAATGACAGCGTTGGGATCCTTGGCAGCGATGCGCGCGGCCAGCCAGGCCGGCTCTTCCATGCCGCGGCCTTGGCGCAGAAACTCGTAGATGTTCGTGAGCCCCGGGCCGGTGACCACGCGATCGTAGCTGATGCGCCCGTTATACTTCTGCTTCAGGTAACGCAATAGGTCGAGCTCGTCATCGGTACGCGGCGCTTAGTCAACGTGGCCGCCTTCTGAGGGATAAGGAACGTGGCTGTGGCCGTTCCACACCAGGTAGCCCTCGCCCAGGCCGGTGCCGGCGGCGATCAGCGCGCGGTTACCTATTTGGCTGGCATCGCCCTCGCTCAAGGTGTAGATCTGCTCGGCTGACAGCTCGGCCAGGCCGTAGCCATTGGCCTCCAGGTCGTTGATCAGGAAGATATGCTCGATCTCCAGCCCGGCGGACAGTTCACGGCTGTCCAGCGTCCAGGGCAGGTTGGTCAGCCGCAGGCGGCCGTTGCGCACCGGTCCCGGCACGCCGAAACAGGCCGCAATCACCTTGTCCGCGCCCAGAAATTCCCTTACGATCTCTTCCAGTCCCGTGTATTGCCTGGCCGGATACTGCTTATCGCGAGCGTGCTTGAGTTTGCCATCAATAAAATCATAGAGCGCCAAATGGACTTTAGTGCCGCCCACATCGCCCGCCAGAATCATCGTTCCCTCTGTCATTGTTCCCTCTCCAAAACCCCGCAACCCTTCCCATCTGTCGGGAGATGAATCGCGGCTGGGGCCTTATCAAATTGGAAGAATAAGCTAGTATACCGCTTGACGGCCAGATCAGTTGGCGGCAAAGGCGCTTGGGCTCGCGTGGCCGGTGGTGAGAACTTTTTTCGGAATCGTTGCCTTATCCGCCCCTGCGCTGTTTCTCTTGACTTGCGCGCAGTGCCTTCTTTTCCTTCAATTGCCTGGCCATGGTGTTGCTCCTTCTCTTTTACCTGCCGGTGAGAGGCGGCGGTCTTCCCATCGAAAACTTGCTGTTCCTGGAAAGGGCAAGGTCTCTCCGATGTATGGTAATCGTTTGCAAAGAATACTATAGCCTTCATGGCATCGTAAAGGACGAAGTCCTGAGAACAGGCGCATAGATGCAAAATTCTCCCCCGCGCCAACACATATCAGGTTCCCCGTAATTTCTGCAGATAGGGTTACTTTTAGCCTGATTTGGGACATTTTCTCTTAATTTTGAGTATTGCAAAATTATTATAACGATTTTCTTGACAAGTGTTCATCCGGTATGATTTATTACGACCGATAAGTAATCGATTACAGGTTTGCGCTGGCTTTCCCAATGCTTCCTGCGTGAGTTCGCCCAAAGGAGGTTCAAGGTTCCGGCTGCTGTTCAGGAGTGTCGCATGAAAGGAGTTTCACTTGAAAGTCGTTAAGGCTTGGGAAGAAAAGGGGGTTGAGATTCCTGCTCCCTACCGGCGTCAGATTAAGGTGATCTTCGCTCCCGACAAGGAAGGGGTCGAGGAACTCACATTCAGCCATGCCATTCTTCCGCCGGACGGTCGCACCGATTCCCATAGCCACGACCGGCCGGAACTGATCTATGTCGTCTCAGGCAAAGGAATCTGCGTGCACGAGGGCGAGGAGACGCCGATACAAGAGGATGTCGCTCTTTGGGTCCCGGCGGACGAGATACACCAGATTATCAACTCCGGTGACGTCCCGCTGAAACTGGCCACCGTCTTTGTCCCAGCCTTTACGGCTAGCGATAATTACCGGCGTTGCCTGGATGCAGCGAAAGGATAAGCAGTCACATGCGCCTTGGCATCAGTTCCTGGACGTATCCCTGGGCAATCGGGGTGAGCGGATTCCCGCCGCCGTCCCGGCCGATGCGTCTGGCGGACCTGCTGGAGAGAGCCTCGGCACTCAAAGTTGGTGTCGTGCAAGTTGCCGACAACATGCCGCTCCACAAGCTGGACTCGGCCGAACTCCGCGACGCTCGCGATCAGGCCGCCGGGCTGGGACTTGCGATCGAAATCGGAACGCGGGGTGTCGAGCCGGATCACCTGCTTCGCTACTTGAGCCTGGCTGTTCAGTTTGACGCGGTCCTGCTTCGAACTCTTACTGATAGCGCCGAATCGCAACCATCGCTGGAACAGGCAGAGAAATGGATTCGTGAAGTTCTGCCGAAGTTTGAAGACCTGGGGATCACGCTCGGCCTGGAGAACTACGAAACGCATTCCTGCTGCGACCTCGCGGCTCTCGTGCGCAGGCTCGAAAGCCGCCGCGTGGGCGTCAGCCTGGATACCGTGAACTCCCTGGGGGCGCTGGAGACGCCGGATCGCGTCGTCGAAACGCTGGCCCCTCTAGCAGTAAACCTCCACATAAAGGACTTCGCAATTGACCGAGTGCCGCAGATGATGGGCTTCGTGGTTAGCGGGGCGCCCGCGGGGGCGGGCATGTTGGCTATCCCGTGGCTGCTGGGAGAGATGCCCCCCGGCAACAACATGTCGGCCATCCTGGAGCAGTGGCCGCCGCTGAGAGAGTCTATCGAGGCCACGGTCGCGATGGAGCAGGAATGGGCCGAGCAGGGGATTCAATATCTCCGCTCATGTGGCTGTACGTAGGGGATCGATTGATATGTCGCTTGCGTTCAACAAACGAGGCAATAACGGCCCCACGAATAAGCCGGTGGTGGCATACAACGGCCGGCCAGTCCCAATAAGGCGCCTTTGCCTGGGCTGTCCGACCTTTTGCTTTACAGGGGAAGAAACTCGACAGGGCAAGAAAGAGTGCCTGGAGCCTCTTTTCAAACATTGAACCCTATTCAAACCCCCGAGTTTACTCGGTGCAGGAGGCTGTTCATGAAATACGCCAATACAACAAATTCGATTGTGATGAAATGCCTTTGCGTTTGCATCCTCATCCTTTGTGCGAGCGTTGTGGCATTCGCGCAGGCAGGCCGCGGAAGCATCAGCGGCCTCGTGACCGATCCATCTGGGGCCATCGTTCCCGGAGCCAGGGTGACCCTGCTCGACCGCGCAAACGGGATCGAGCAGCACTCCGCGACCAACGCGGATGGCTTGTATACCTTTATCTCGCTCAACCCCGGCGTGTATAAAGTGACGGCCAGCCAGAGGGGCTTTGAAAGCGTCGCCCAGGACAATGTGAATGTGACCGTGGATCAGAAGAGCACCGTCAACATCGCCCTGCGCGTGGGCGCCGCAACCGATACGGTGACCGTGGCGGGAAATGTCGACCTGATGGAATCCAGCAACTCCACTGTCGGCCAGCTCATCTCCGCCGAAACCATTGATCGCGTCCCGATGTTGACGCGCAGCGTGTATTAGCTCATACAACTAAGCGGCGGCGTGACACCGGTCAATGGATCGCCCAACTCTTCCCAATCTCAGGTTGTCCAAAACATCTCCAACGGGGACCCAAATCTCGATGTCTCGGCGTACACCATCAATGGCTCTGTTCAAGGCACCGTCTATTACATGTTCGATGGCAGCCCGCTCGGCGTCGCAACAGGAGCCTCCATCGCGCCTGCGTTTCATGCTACCGAGGATTCCATAGCCGAGTTCCGCGTCGAGACCCAAAACACCCCGGCCTCCTATCAGAGCGGTGGCGCGGGCGTCATCAGCCTGGTGAGCAAGTCCGGCGGCGACCGCTACCATGGCGACGCTTTCGTGGTGATTCGCCCCGAGGTCATGTCTGCAAATGAATATTTCAACAAGCAGAGCCAGTACTTTGCGAGTCAGCCCAACACTCCGCCCTCCTTTCACCGTTACCAGGAAGGTGGAGCGATAGGCGGACCCATCGTGCACAAGAAGCTCTTTATCTTTGGCGATTATGAGGACACGCAGCAGGCCCAATTCGACGGTTCCAACATATATACCGTTCCTACCGCGGCGGAACTTCAGGGCGATTTTACCGCCGATCCTGAAATCATGATTTTTGACCCGATCGCTACCAACCCTGACGGGTCAAGGAATCAAATTGAGGGCTCCAATAGCGGTCCGGGATGCGTCACTCCACATCCCAACTGCATTCCCCAGTCTTACCTCAATCCCATCGCGCAGATATTTTTACAGCATCTGCCCGCGCCGAATCACCCCATCCAGGGATCCCAAAACAATAACAACCTGTATGTACCGGGCGTGGATCCCACAAAAATGCAGAAGTTTAACATTCGCGCGGACTATTACCGCGGCGAGAAGCAGCACATCTTCGGCCGCTTCTCTTTCGAGCGGATATTCCTCGCCAGTGTCAACGCCTTCAACAACGCGTGGGATGGCAACTACGCGCAGGCCGTCACAAACGGGCGTAATATCCTGCTGGCGGATGACTTCACCATTAATCACTCCACGGTGTTGCAACTCCGTTACTCTTTTACGCGCTCTTATGTGAATCAGGGGGGCGATCCCGCGCAGAGCCAGGAGGACGACCTGTCCACGCTGGGATTCGTCTCTCCGACTACAGCGGATGAGGTATACAAGACCCTTCCCTACGTGACTATGAACGACACGGGAACCATAGTCGGAGGCACCGCGCAGGAGAATACCGTTATCGCCGGCAACGAGAACAGCGACGCCAGCGCAACCCTCACAAAGGTTTGGGGCAAGCACGAAATCAATCTCGGCGCGGAATATATGAAGCGGTTCCTGAATATAGGCCAGCCCCCGGCTCCCTCAGGCGCGTACAACTTTGACATGTCCGCAACAACCGACAACACGTCCAATCCTGGTTCGTTCCCAGACGGCAGTCCCTACGGCAACGACATCGCCTCGTTCGAGCTAGGCATGGGAACATCGCCGGACACTGAGTCCTATAACTTTAGCAAGGATATCTTCTCCGCAATGTCCAGCCCATATTACGGAACCTTCATCGAGGACACCTATCACGCCAGAAGCAATCTCACCATCACCGCGGGGCTTCGCTGGGATATCTTCGCCGGAGTTACGGAGCGCCATAACCGCCTGGAGTACTTCGATCCGACCGCGGCGTATACCGCTAGCGGCGTATCTCTTACCGGCGGCGAGGTCTACACTACTACCAGCGGCGATCGCAATCCATTTACCGTCAACCTGAAGGACTTTGGTCCGCGCCTGGCATTCTCCTGGCAGCCCGTGAATCACTGGGTGATCCGCGGCGGCGCCGGTATGTACTTTGGCCCGACATCGGAAAATGCCAATAACGCCCATTTCAGCGACGGCTTCAGCTCAATAACCAACTGGAATGCTACCTGCTATAACATTGACGGCAATTCGACATTCACCGGTACCAGCGCCTGTGTCAATGCAGCGTCGGGGAGCCCCGCGCCGAGCACAACAGGCATCTATTCATTCACCGATCCGTTTCCGCAGGGTGTGGTTCCAATATTTCAGACAGCGCCGACAGGGTATGCGAACAACCTTGGCACATATCTGAATACAGTGATGCACTCGAACCGCACGCAGGAAACTTATAACTTCAACTTCGGCATTGAATATGAAGCCCCGCACGGCTTTATCCTGAGCGCCGGCTACGTGGGCAGCAGGGGTCTGTTCAATGTGATGAGCCAGGTGGATCTGAACCAACTCGATATAGGCACTATCGAACAATATGGAGCGTCGCTGTACGTGAATACTTCTGACCCAAGTTGCGTGATGGTGCCGAATGTGTGGGAACCAGTCCTGCCGCTCACAAACACCAATTATGGCTTGTCCACTGTGCCGCTGTGGGTATCGCTGCAGGAGTTTCCGCAATTCGGCAATGGGAGCTACGATCCGGGCAACGGTTATAATGCCGGCATTCAGGTGCATAGCTGGCCCGGCGGCGATTCCGAGTACAGTTCCCTGCAAACGAGGGTGCAGAAGCGCCTGACCAACCACTTCACCACGTTGGCTTCCTTTACCTAGGCCAAGCTGATCACGGATAACGCCCTTCCAACTTTAGGGTTCATTGGTTCTCACTCCGGCAGGGCTCAGGACTGGAAGAATCTGAACCTCGAGCATGCGGTCAGCGCGCAGGATGTGAAGTACCAATTCGCATGGCACGCATCCTATGACCTGCCCGTCGGCAAGGGCCGGGAGGTGAACCTGAATGGGCCGGCGAATGCCGCCCTGGGCGGTTGGACTATCAACGGCGCTTTCTACCTGAGCGATGGCGTACCCATCGCGGGGCCGATTGTAGGGGCAAATCTCTCCTACTTCGGTCAGCGGGCCGATATGGTCTGCGATCCAAGCAAGGGCGCTCCACATACGGCAACAACGTGGTTCAATCCAACCTGCTTCGCCAACCCCGCCAGCCCGTTTATACCTGGAACAGCGCCGGTGTATCTTGACCACGTGCGCACCATGGGCGCCGATAACCTGGACCTTTCTTTCTACAAGAACTTCCCGATGGGGAAAGATAGGAATCTCCGCTTCGAGGTATCTTCCTACAACGTCGCCAACAAGGTGCAGTTAGGGTACCCGAACGTGCCGTCCTACACCAGCGGGTGGTCCAACAACGCTTTTGGCTATATTGGGTACAGCGTCAATACGCCGCGTCAATTCCAGTTTGGATCGAGATTTACCTTCTGATTCAACCTCAGCCAGGCCAGCGGACCTTTCCGGCCCGCTGGCCTGAATCACTTATAAGATAATGCGTTGTCAATAGAACAGCGCCTGATCTAAAACCGGATCCGCCAAGTTAGGGGCTCGTCCTCTCCTATGAAGCGGCCGAGCGTCTTTTTCAGCACTGGACCTTCCGCCTGATTGGTTCAAAGAAGGTCCGGGATCGCTGTACGGCCCTGCCTCCGAGGCTCCATTGGTTTGAGACTGAGGTATTGCCTCAGGCATACCACAGCCAGTAAACTGATTATGGCGGGGCAGATTTGCGAGATTCGGCCACAAGACGATCCAGTTGACCATGCGATATGCCCAACGAACGCAGGACCGCCGGGCAGAGACAGTTGCCCTCTTGGACAGAAAACCGTCGGACGCCTGAGTGACTAAACGGGCGACTGGCAGAAAAACAGACGAATCGGTCAAATCTGGATGTTTCTGTAAGTGATTTACAACAAAGATGTTAATCAGCGGAGAGGTGGCAGAGCCCGGTTGAATGCACCTGACTCGAAATCAGACATAGTCGCAAGGCTATCGGGGGTTCGAATCCCTCCCTCTCCGCCATAGACCCTTCTCAGAACATCCTACCAAGTCCAATCTGAAGCAAATATCATCTGAAAACAAATAACTTATTGCTTTTTAGCGTTCATCGCGCTACTATAAAAGCCAAGTTCCGCTGGGGGTATTTTTGGGGGTATTCTCCATTTTACCTTGGGGGTATTTTCCTGAAGCGGGCATTGGAGGGCTTACAGTGGCACTCACAGACACGGAAATACGCAAAGCAAAGGCCAAGGGCAAGGATTACCGCATAAGCGATGGTGGAGGGCTATACCTCTTCTTTACGACTTCAGGGGGCAAGCTGTGGCGCTGGAAGTACCGCTTTGAAGGGCGCGAGAAGTTGATGTCGTTTGGAGTTATCCCGACGTGCCACTTTCTGTGGTAAGAGAACGCCACGCCGAGGCGCGCAAGCTGCTGGCGACCGGCACAGACCCGATGGCCGAGCGCAAGGCCGAAAAAGCGGCAGCGGAGAATTCCTTCCAGAGCGTTGCTGCCAGTTGGATGGAGCACTGGCGGCAGGGCAAGAGTCCGCGCCATGTGGATTCTGTGCAGCGGCGGATGGAAGCCGATATTTTGCCCTGCCTGGGTGCACGGCCTGTCGCAAACATTGAGGCTCCGGAACTGGTGGCCATGACCAGAGCCATTGAGCGGCGCGGCGCGCGGGATATTGCCAAACGAGCCTTAGAGACAACCGGGCAGGTCTTCCGCTACGCCATTGCTCACGGATATACAAAGCGGAATCCAGCCGCTGAAATCCGACCCAGCGACATTCTTTCGTCCACCCGCAAGGTAAACTATGCCCGCGTAGATGCGCGGGAATTGCCGGAGTTGCTCAGAGCAATTGAGGTCTATCAGGGGACGCACGTGACGCGACTTGCCATGAAGCTGATGGCCTTGACATTTGTGCGCACCAGCGAACTGATCGGCGCGAAGTGGGCGGAGTTTGACCTTGAAGCCCGCCGCTGGGACATTCCAGTCGAGCGCATGAAGATGCGGACTCCGCACATCGTCCCTCTTGCTAAACAGGCATTGGACGTGCTGGACACCCTGCAAACGCTCACTGGCAAGAGCGAATGGCTCTTCCCCGGCGACCGTAGCGCAAAGAAGCCCATGAGCAACAATACGATTCTCAAGGCGCTTGAACGGATGGGGTACAAAGGGCGCATGACCGGCCACGGCTTCAGGGGACTTGCCTCCACGATCTTGCACGAACAGGGGCAGCCGCATGAGCACATCGAATTGCAGCTTGCTCACGCGCCGCGTAACGCCGTCAGCGCGGCCTATAACCACGCCCTCTACCTGGAGCCGCGTGCGCGGATGATGCAAGCATGGGCAGACTTTCTGGAGCAGACACAGCGCGGCGGCAAGGTGCTGGCTTTTCGCGGCACGGCGGCATAGTGAGTAGATTACCGCGACGCCGGAAAGGCAGCGCCTTCACTCCTCAACCGTCTGAAAAGGGCTTCTACAATCTCATCTGCGCCCGACTGCTTTGATTGCCGCTCCGCGCCCAATCCCCGAATAATCGCTCCCTGCTTGTCAGTCGCGACGGAACCGTAGCTTAGAAAGGTTGTCAGCACCTGCTCATGTCCCAGGTTCTGGCTCCATGCCTTGAACTCTTCGGCGGAATTGCAGATTTCTAACCCCAGCTTCACCAGCGTCTTCCGAATGCTGTGCGGATGGAAACAGGGCAGGCCCGCAAGTTCAAACGCCTCACGGAAGATCGTTCGGATAGGCCCGGCGCTGCTCCAGTGCGCTCTTTCCAATCCCGCCGCTTCAAATTGGTGCGTCAACCCGACCACGATTCGAGTTGCTGGAAACAGCGGATCGTCATTACCCCACAGCTTCTCTTCCCGCAGAAATTGCACCCATTCCGCCACAATCTGCCGGACCTCTTCGCCCACGGAAAAGAAATAGGTGGTGAAGGTTTTGCTGAATTTTGTCTTCACTTCCCGTGCGTCCTGGTAAACGCACCCTTCTTTCAGGTCCACATGTTTCAGCTTTATGGAAGCGATGGCCGAATCCCGAGCGCCGGTCAAGAGCGTGAAAGCCACCAGCGAGCGGTTTCGGCGTTCAATCTCGCTTCCCGCTGGCATCATCCCAATCACATGCTTAACCTGCTCCAGCGTCGGCGCTTTCCGCTCTCGCTGGGCCGTGGCGATGTGCGCGTCCTTCTCCGAGAGGTTGAAATAGTCCGCATCGGAATACTGAAGGCGTGCCTTGTACCCCGGCTGCCCCGCCAGCCAGAAGAAGAATGCCCTCAACTGCTTCAGCGTCGCGTGCAACGTAGCCTTACTCAGTTTCTCCCCGGACCTCTTCCCTATTTGATCTGCCAGATACCGCTTGAACGCAATCGCCTGCTCAAAGTGATACCTCTTGAAGTCCCTGTACTGGGTGTACTCTTCAAAGCGGCTCAGCGCCTTAGCGGCGGCATCCACAGTAGGCTCGCTGTGCTTCCTTGCGTCCTTGAGATAGACGAAGTATTTGCGCTTGATTCGCTCGTTTTCCGGGTTGTGTTTCGTCATGGTTTCTCAACCTTGGTTGAAGTCACTGTTTACGATGGGTGAATCAGTCTTACTTACTTGTCGCTGTGCCTCCACAAACGTAATGTCCAAATCTCCCCTAATCTGAGCCAGCTTCGCCAGGCTGGCGCGCCTGTAGATCAACCCTTCACAATCCGGGCAAATGCCGATCAGGTTTCCCAAGGTCGCTGTAATCGGCTGGTACTCCGCTATGTCTCCGGCGGGCTGTTTCGCCGCGCGGCACCGCACGCAGTAGATTTCACCCGGCTGGCAGGGGCGCTTGTTTTTCATCCGGCGCGCCTTGAGATACGCGGCCAGTTCATAACCAAGAATCAGGATAGGGCGCTTGCCGTCGCAGGTGGGCAGTCCAGCCTTCACCCAGGCGCGCACGGTATTCTTGTGCGTACCGAACATGCGCGCAACTTCTTCCACCGAATAGTTGCGATGGGTTTTCACCAGACGATAATTGGGGCGGCGTTTGCGCATGGGGTTTGCCTTCCCGACTATGCCGCTACCTTGCGGGCCGCTTCCAGTTGCGCCACCAGTTCTCGAATCTCGCTGTCCGGCTTGCCTGCAATCCGGGCAGCGTTCAATGCCGCCACCTCGTTAGCAGGCCAGCCCACTGCTCGCCCACCCAGGCTCACCGGATGCGTGAAGACTCCATGTGCGATGCGTAGATAAAGCGTGCTGCGCGAAAGGCCGGTTGCCGCTTTCACGGCGGGAAGACGCAGGATGGCTTGAGTCATTTTCGATTCTCCCTGAGCGATTCAGGACCGCTCAGGAAACATCCTGTCTGTGCGCGTTGGGCGATACAAGCCCACTTTGCTCGCGACACGTTGCATCATTTTCGGCGTTTTTCTGGGTTTCCGGGCAGCGGGCCACTGCGTCGCAACACTGGTAATAGTGCCTTGTCTCCGCGAATCGCCTCGCAATACAAGGGGATTCGTTACGGAGCGTTGGGCGAAATAATTCCGCCCAACTATTTTTATCGCTTCATGTGTTTGCGGATCGTCTCAGCGTTGCGCCCCTTGGCAATATCCATCTTGGCGATTTGCTGCGAGTACCAAACGTCGGACATCTTCGGGCGGCGCTGCTTCAATGACCGGTATTCCTTCCGCCAGCTTTCGTGCAGGGCTTGTGTATCCAGTTTGCGCGCCTCACGTCGCGCATTGCTGGGGGTATACCGGGGATCGCCCGTGGTCGCCGCATCCACCAGTTGCCGGACCGCTTCGGTATCCACGGAGTAGCCGTCTGCCCGGAAACGCACAAGCTCAGCCAATGGAACCGCATTCTGCCCGGCCACCAGTTCCAACCCCTCGTTCGCTCGCAGGCACACCATTTGGCTACGCTTGCTGCCCGTCACAAGGCCAAGCTCCCACAGCCCGGCATCTGTCTTCCTTTGGCTCTCAGACCGCAGACCCAGGCTCCGCGCCACAAAAGCGCCCACGGCTTCCACACCGCAACGCCACTGCCTCAGCCGCTCGGCAGACACAGCCACCCGGTTAATGTCATCCCGCTTATCGCAAACAACGAACGATACCGCTGGACTCGTCCCGCTGAGCAGTGTATGCACGGGCATCGTGCATTCCTGCTCGCAGCCAGGACATACCACCGAAGCCGCCGGACTCGCTTTTACAAGTAGTTTTTGCGATTTCAGTTCCCGCACAGCCTCTTCGGGCAATCGGCTCAGTTCCTCTTCGCTCACCAGCGCCGCCGAGCCGCGACTGGCTCCGATGCGTTCCAGCAGTTCCAGCAGCGCCTCCAGCGGCGTCATGCCTCAGCAGCCTCCACCCCGCCCAACTCCAGGCCCTCTGTCGGCTCTCTGGGTTCAATACCGGAATCCACCAGCATCTCGCGTAATCTCAGGTCCACGTCGTCATACTTCAGCGAGCAGGAATTCGGGTGTGTAATCCGAACCGTCACCGATTTAGGCTTCTCATCGGGCTTTATTGCCACCAGCGCCGCCAGTTCCACCAACGTTACGTTATAGGTGCGCAGCCGAACCGACTTACCCACTTCATCCAGCAGATCGTAGATGGCTTCCCGGTTGGCGGCGGCATCCGCCTCCAGCGTGATGCGGTCACCCTTGACTACCTTTGATGAAAGCCGGAGTTTCTTCACTGCCACGCTCTGAATGCCGCTAGCCGGATCATAGACGAATTGAAAACTCCGCTCCCGCAGCGGATTCAGATCGTAAACGCGCTCATCCGTGGGATCGGGCGGCAGTTCGGACAACTTCAGAATTTCCGCAGCAAACATCGCTTGTAACGGTTCAACGGCCTTGGATGCCCCACGGCAATTCAGGTCCAGCGTCCCCTCTTTCCGGGAGTACACATAGATCACTTCAAAGGCCGGGTTGTGCTGCCTGGGTGCAAAGTCGCCTTCCACCCATTCCAGGCTCCGCTGCGAGTAGTCTTCCGGGTAGGCAAAGAAATAATCCAGTTCGCCCCGGCGGAAAGCCTCTACCAAGCAGTTTTTACCTCTTCCCTCAGTGCGGTGAAAGTAGCTGCTGATGCCCGCTGCCAGCGCGCGCCGCCCGTCTTCATGGACGGATGCGGGCTGGTGCGGAAACCCCTTCCGCTTGCGCCAGTAGGGCAAGTTGTCCGCGTGGCAGAATAGCGTTGCGCCCTTCCAAAACTGCGGGTATTTCAGAAACGTCACCATCGCCCGCTCAAAGTGGCCGTCCAAGTCCCCCATGCTTTCAACGAAAGCAGTGAACGCATCCGGCTCTTGCCGGAACTGCCAGTCCGCCTCATCCCGGATCGCGCACCAGCCCTTTTCAGAACTCAGCGCGTGAATCTCACGCAATTCGGCATCCATTGGGTTGCGCTGGCCCTCCGGCAGTTCCAGCCATGCAGCAAACAATTCATCTATCTGGGTTTCTTTCATGGCCGCAAAGTCCAACTCCGCCAGCACACCATGTGCCTCAAAATAACGGGCCAGCAGCCGGTTTGGCATCTGCCGAAAAAAGTCTCTGGTGGTGTAATTCCGGGCCATGCGTCCCCATTCACGCCGGGAGTGACTTGAACGCCCTCGGACGGTATAGTATCGTATCGTACACATTCCATTCTATTCCGCAGGCAGGTTTCCGGGCGGTTAGGGTGCAGCTTGGTCTAGTTGAGAGCGGCAGTGTGAACGGAAGGCGATGAAACCGCACGTCTCCCCACGTTGCATTCGAAGCTCGCAAGCCGTTTCCCACCCCCTGGTTTGCGGGTCATAAATCCTTTTTCAGCTATCCAGCGGCAGACGCTCTGGCGACGCATAATATTGAATGCAGACCAATGGACGCTTTAACACCAATCGCGCATATTCACCCTCACGATCCGCAGATCGTCCATCCTCTCGAAGAACATCTTTTCGCTGTATCGCAGTTGGCTGGCCAGATGGCCGCAGATTTCGGTGCTGGAGAGTGGGGCAAGCTAGCAGGCCTCTGGCACGATTTGGGAAAGTATAGCCCAGCGTTCCAGAGATACATTCGAAGCGCCAGTGGCTTTGAAGTTCACCTCGTGGATGCAGCCCCAGGCAAGGTCAATCACTCCAGCGCAGGTGCTCTCCATGCTCAAGAGGAGCTTGGGTTCCTGGGTTTCCCATTGGCGTACCTTATCGCCGGTCACCACGCAGGCCTTCCCGACTGGTTCAGCGATCAGACCGGTGGTGCAGCACTTGAGAACCGAATGAAAGAGGGCAAGGTGAAAGGCCTGCTCCAACAGGCGGTCGAGGCGGCCCCTGCAATGCTTCTGAAAGCGCAGCCCCCGACATTCAAACCGGACAAATTCGGCGGAGTCGGTGGCTTTCACCTATGGCTTCGGATGCTCTTTTCCTGCCTGACGGATGCTGATTTTCTGGATACGGAAGCCTTTATGGATGAGGGGAAGAACCGGCAGCGTGCTGGCTATCCCGAATTAGCAACGCTGCGCGCGCAATTCAATGAGTTCATGGAGCAGACGACCCGGCAGGTCGAGCGCACACCGGTCAATCAACTCCGCGCCGATGTGCTGCGGCAGTGCCGAGAGAAGGCCGCCAGAGCGCCAGGACTATATACGCTGACCGTGCCCACCGGCGGCGGCAAGACGCTTTCCAGCCTCGCCTTCGCGCTCGAACACGCCATACAACGCGGCAAGCGCCGCATCATTTATGCCATTCCTTACACCAGCATCATCGAGCAGACCGCGGATGTCTTCCGCTGTATCTTTGGCGCTGCCGTGCTTGAGCATCATAGCAATCTGGCTTCTGAAAAGGATACGTCGAAGAGCCGTCTGGCATCTGAGAACTGGGATGCTCCGCTCATTGTTACAACCAATGTGCAGTTATTCGAGTCGCTTTTCGCTTCCCGCACCAGCCGTTGCCGCAAACTGCATAACCTAGTGAACAGTGTCATCATTCTGGATGAAGCGCAACTGCTTCCATCAGAGTTTCTACAGCCTATTCTTGACGTAATGAAACTGTTGGTCGAGCACTATGGCGTTACGTTTGTGCTTTGCACAGCAACTCAACCGGCGTTGGAAACGCGCAAGGATAGCTTCGGCATAACATGGCTGCGCGGTCCCGGCGACGCCACGGAGATCGTTTCAGGAACGGAGGAGCTTTACGCGCAACTGGAACGAGTGACGGTGAGTCTTCCGGAAAATCTGAATGTGCAGGGTAACTGGGATGAGATAGCAGACAGAATTGCGCAGCATCCATCCGTGCTGGCCATCGTCAACACGCGCGCCGATTGCCGGGAATTGCATCGCCGTATGCCGCCGGGAACAGTGCATCTCTCCGCGCTCATGTGCGGCGAACATCGCAGTTATGTCATCAAGAGGATTAAAGAGAGGTTGCCCAGGGAGCCTGTGCGCGTGGTCAGCACGCAGTTGATCGAGGCTGGCGTCGATGTGGATTTCCCGGTTGTCTACCGTGCGCTGGCTGGACTGGACTCGATTGCGCAGGCGGCGGGGCGCTGCAACCGCGAGGGGAAACAAGCAGACAAGGGACGGGTCTTCGTCTTTGTTCCGCCCAACCCATCACCAAAAGGTTTGCTCCTCTTCGGCGAAGACGCTTGCAAAATCATCTTGCATGAGCGCCCGGAGAATCCTCTGACGCCCGAATTGTTTACTCGCTATTTCACTCACTATTACAGTATAGTTGGCGCGGACGGATTGGATAAGCACGGCATCGAGAAACTACTGACGCAAGATGCGGCGCAGTGCAAAATTCAGTTCCGCACCGCGGCGGAGGAGTTCCAGTTGATCGACGAAGACGGCAGCCTTGCTGTAATTGTTCCGTATGCCAATCCGGAGGACGCCCGTCGCGATAGCCGTCTGCTCATTGCGCGGCTACGCTCGGGAGAACTGCATCGCGGCCTGTTGCGAGAATTGCAGCGGTTCACTGTCACGGTGAGTAAGCACGACTTTCTCAATCTTTGCAAGATAGGAGACCTCGAAGAGCTTACGCCTGGTCTCTGGGTCTTGAAAAACGAAACGGCTTATCGTTCCGATCTCGGCTTGCTTGTCGGAAAAACTGGCAATCCCGATCCTGCACAGTTGTGTTGCTAAAGTATGTACTCCCACGATATTTCGATTGCGAATATGCACTCACGATGTTTCAATATCCCTGCTTGAGTTATCCTACCGAAACCATCAGGAGGCGCAATGCCTACCCGTTTTTGCTTGGAAGTTAGCGGGGATTTTGCCTGTTTTACCCGTCCGGAGATGAAGGTCGAGCGGGTGAGTTACGACATCATCACTCCGTCCGCTGTGCGAGCTGTCTTTGAATCCATTCTGTGGAAACCTGCGATTCGTTGGCAGCCGGAGAGGATTGAAGTGCTCGCGCCCATTCGCTGGACTACCATCCGGCGCAATGAAGTGGGAAGCAAGCTCTCCGTGGCTAACGTGAAGAGTGCCATGCAGCGCGGGGCCGGCGCAATCGCGCTCTACGTGGAAGAGGAGCGGCAACAGCGCGCTAGCCTATTGCTGCGCGATGTGCGCTATCGCGTTACGGCTAGTTTCTCTATGACCGGCAGAGCGGGCGCCGAAGAGAACACGCAAAAGTTCGCGGAGATGTTCTTGCGCCGCGCCCAGAAGGGGCAGTGCATCAACCAGCCGTATCTCGGCTGCCGCGAGTTTGCCTGCGACTTCCGTCTCGTTGAGGCCGGCGAAGAAGCCGCCACGATTCCCGCCGAGTTACGCGTGGAGCGGGACTTGGGCTGGATGCTCTACGATCTCGACTTCAGCGATGCGTCCTCGCCGCAGCCGCGCTTCTTTCATGCGCAAATGAAGGATGGCGTTGTGAAGGTTCCACCACGGGAAAGCGAGGAGGTGCGAGGATGATTCTGCAAGAATTGGTTCGCTACTATGAACGCAAAGCCAGCGATGCAGATACTGCGCTGGCCCCCGAAGGCTTCGAGCCAAAGGAGATTCCGTTCGTCCTTGTCATTGATAAGGATGGCCGGTTGGTGCAGATCGAGGACACGCGCAGTGGCGAGGGAAAGAAGAAACGCGCTCGATCCTATTTGGTTCCACAAGGAGTAAAGAAAACTTCAGGCGTTGCGGCAAACTTGCTTTGGGATACGGCGGAATATGCGCTGGGCATTGATACGAAAGGTAAGCCGGATCGCGTTGTCCTGCAACATGCTACTTTTGTGAAACGGTTGGAGGAATTGCCTGCCGGTGAGGAGGGATTGCGAGCTGTCCGAGCATTTTTGGCGCATCTGCCAATTCCACAACTTGAACAATCTCCCTCTTGGGAGGAGATTCGTACCAGCAATCCGAATCTTTCCTTTCAACTTATCAGCGATACGGAGTTGGTTTGTCAGCGGCCAGCCGTTGTAGCTGCGTTGTGTGCTGACGTAGCAAATGAGGCTGAAAGAGAATCTGGTTCTGTCCGCGGTATCTGTCTTGTCAGTGGCCAGGATTCCGAGATTGTTCGCTTGCATCCAGCTATTAAAGGCGTGTGGGGAGCGCAGTCTTCAGGTGCAAACATTGTCTCCTTCAATCTGCGTGCATTCGAGTCGTATGGCAAAGAGCAGAAGCAGGGAGAGAATGCTCCAGTGAGCAAGAAATCTGTCTTCGCTTACTCAACTGCACTCAATCATCTGCTCAGCAAGGACTCGACGCAGCGTATCCAGGTTGGTGATTCGTCCACAGTCTTCTGGGCCAGTGAGAAGAGTTTTTTGGAGAATGACTTCGCCAGTCTATGGAGTGAACCGCCGAAGGACGATCCTGATCGAGGAACGAAGGCCGTCAAGGCGCTCTATGAGTCCGTCAAGCAGGGCAGCTTGAACGTGAGCGACGAGAAGACGGAGTTCTTTGTGCTGGGACTGGCTCCGAATGCCGCGCGCATCTCGATTCGTTTTTGGCTGACAGGAACTGTCGCGGAGTTCTCGCGCCGCATTGTCGATCACTTCGACCACATCGCCATCGACCACGCACCCTATGAGCCGCAGTATCCCTCGCTCTTTCGCTTGCTTGCCTGTACGGCGTTACAAGGCAAAGCCGAAAACATCCCACCCAACCTGGGCGGCGACACCATGCGCGCGATTCTGTCTGGACTGCCATATCCGGAGACGCTGCTGCTGAGCGCCCTGCGCCGCATCCGTGCCGAACGCGAGGTGAATTACCCGCGCGCGGCTCTCATCAAGGCCTGCATCAACCGCAAATCCTGCGTGAATCACGCTGCATCCGAGGAGGAACTGAAAGTGTCTCTCGATCTCGCCAACACCAACGTCGGCTACCGCCTGGGAAGGCTCTTCGCTGCGCTTGAAAAGGTGCAGGAAGAGGCTAGCCCCGGACTCAACGCCACCATTCGCGACCGCTTCTATGGCGCGGCATCCTCCACGCCGGTTACCGTGTTTTCCAACCTGCTCAAGCTCAACAAACATCATCTGGCCAAGATCGAAAATCGCGGCCGTGCGGTGAATCTCGAAAAACTCATCGGAGAAATCGTCGATGCTCTCAACGGCGACGAGGGATTTACCGCGCATTTGACGATTGCCGATCAGGGCCGTTTTGCCATCGGCTACTATCACCAGAAACAGGCGTTCTACGCCAAGAAGATTGAAACCTCAGAAGGAGAACAAGCATGACCGCGCTGAAGAACCGCTACGATTTCGTACTGCTGTTTGACGTGAAGGATGGCAACCCCAACGGCGATCCCGATGCGGGTAACCTGCCGCGTGTGGATGCGGAGACTGGCCGTGGCCTGGTCACCGACGTCTGCCTCAAACGCAAGGTGCGCAATTATGTCGGCATTGCCAAAGGGGAGGCCGCACCCTATGAGATTTACGTCAAGGAAAAGGCCATCCTCAACGACCAAAATGAACGCGCCTATGTTGGCATTGGCGCGGCAGAGTTATTGAGCGGAGACGACAAGAAGCGCAAGGGCGGCGACAGAGTTGACGATGCGCGGCGTTGGATGTGTCAGAACTTCTTCGATGTCCGCGCTTTCGGAGCTGTGATGTCAACCGGCATCAACTGCGGTCAAGTTCGCGGCCCGGTGCAGCTCACCTTTGGCCGTTCGGTCGACTCCATCGTTTCACTGGAGCATTCCATCACACGCATGGCCGTGGCCACCAAAGCGGAGGCCGAGAAGCAGGGCGGCGACAACCGCACCATGGGCCGCAAGTACACCGTGCCCTATGGCCTCTATGTGGCGCATGGTTTCATCTCCGCGCATCTGGCCGCGCAGACCGGCTTCTCCGAAGAAGACCTGCAACTCTTCTGGGAGGCTCTGGTTAATATGTTCGATCATGACCGTTCAGCAGCGCGTGGCGAGATGAGTACACGCGGCCTTTACATCTTCAAGCACGCCAGTGAACTCGGCAACGCTCCAGCGCACTCGCTCTTGAAGCGCATTCAGCCCAAGCTCAACGAAGGCGTACTGGCGCCGCGTGACTGGGAAGACTATGCCGTGGCCGTGAACCGCGAAAATCTTCCCCAGGGTGTCGAACTGCAAGTCCTGGGCCTCTAACTCAACTGACCACTGAAGAGAGACGGCATGGAACAGGACGATTTTGTCATGCTATCCGCGCTCGAACACTACAGCTATTGCCCGCGCCAGTGTGCTCTGATTCACGAAGAACAGAGCTTTGCCGAGAATCTGCACACGACGCGAGGCAACGCTGTCCATTCGCTGGTCGATCTCGCGGGCTACGAACTGCGGGCGGGTGTGCGCATTGAGCGAGCGCTGCCCCTGGTCTGTGAACGGCTCGGTCTGATCGGCAAGGCCGACATCGTCGAATTCCTCCCCGACAGTACGCCGTATCCCGTCGAGTACAAGCACGGTCCGCGTCGTCAGCGAACGCACGATGACATTCAACTGGCCGCACAGGCGCTCTGCCTGGAAGAGATGACCGGCCATCCCGTTCCGCTTGGCGCGATCTATCACGCCAGCAGCCACCGGCGGCGCGAGGTTTCCATCACGCCCGAACTGCGCCAGCTTGTGGCCGACACGGCTGTCGCCATCCGCGCCATGCTTCAGTCTGGACAGATGCCTCCAGCCGTAAACGATGCCCGCTGCCGTGAATGTTCGCTGATCGATCTCTGCCAGCCGCAGATGCTTGCCGGAAAAGCTCGGCGGCAGGCTTTGCGCGCTCGCCTGTTCACCGTCGAGGATGAATGAACGATGCAAACCCTGCTCAATACGCTCTATCTCACCCTGTCTGGCTATCTGCATCTAGACAACGACACGCTTCGCTTCGAGGTCGAGCAGGAAACCCGCCTGCGCGTTCCCCTGCACCACATCGGAAGCGTTGTCTGCTTCGGCGATATTCTGATTTCGCCCGCTGCCATGGGTCGTCTGGCCGAGGAAGGCAAAGCGCTGGTTTTTCTCGACCGTAATGGCCGCTTCAAGGCCCGCCTTGAAGGCCCCATCAGCGGCAATATTCTGCTCCGCCAAGCGCAGTTCGCGCGCGCCAACTCTCCGGAGTTTGCACTGGCTCACGCCAAAGCCTGCATTGCAGGCAAGCTGAAGAACAGTCGCTATGTGCTGCTGCGCGGCGCGCGCGACTCCAATGAGGAGGCCGATGCCGAAGGCCTGCGCGAAACCGCCGAAGCTCTTGCCATCAATCTGCGCCATCTGGAATCTTCCCCTGCTCTCGACGTTGTGCGCGGTCTTGAAGGCGAATCTGCACGCCGTTATTTTGCAGCGTTTTCTTACCTGATTCGCAACGATCAGCGTGCTGCATTTACGCCGGATGGCCGCAGCAGACGCCCTCCACAGGATCGCATGAACGCGCTACTCTCCTTCCTCTACAGCATGTTGATGAATGATTGCCGCACCGCGCTCGAATCTGTTGGACTCGACCCGCAGCTTGGTTATCTTCATACCGTGCGTCCTGGTCGTGCCGCCTTGGCCCTTGATCTAATGGAAGAGTTCCGCTCCATTCTCGCTGATCGTTTGGCCCTAACGCTGGTCAATCGCAAACAACTCCAATCCGATGATTTTGAAGAGCGCCCCGGAGGCGCGGTCCAACTGCATGACGCCGCGCGCAAATCGCTGATCCTCGCCTATCAGGAACGCAAACAGGAGCTCACCTCCCACCCGCTGCTCGACCAAAAACTGGCCATCGGGCTACTGCCTCAGATCCAAGCCCGGCTTCTGGCACGCGTCATCCGCGGTGAAGCCGAATACTACCTGCCCTATCTGGAGCGTTAGCCGTGCTTATCCTCGTTTGTTACGACGTATCAACAGAAACACCTCAGGGCCGCAGACGTTTGCGTCGCGTGGCAAAAGCCTGCGAGGGCGTCGGCCAGCGAGTTCAGAAGTCTGTCTTTGAATGCCGCGTAGACCGGATGCAATACGAAGAACTCGAACGGAAACTGATCGAAGAAATCGACCAATTGGAGGATTGTCTGCGCTTATACCGGCTCACCGAGCCGTCCAGCCAATATGTGAAGGAATATGGTAAATTCAAGGCAATCGATTTTGACGGGCCGCTGGTGGTCTAAGCCTCCAACGCGAACTTATAGCTCCCGCCAAAACCGGCTTGGTTCGTGTCATGTATACCTCGATGATTCTCAATGAGATAGCTTCGGCACTATGCTGCGGATTTCCCCAGCGATGCTTCCCGCAGTGCGAGTTCGCGCTTGCCTCGCGGAATAGTCATGATCTGAAAGGATTTACAAGCGTGGAGCATCACCCGGCAGCGATGCCGGGTGCGGATTGAAACTGCTCAAAGCCCGCCGAGGTCAACACATCCTCATGCATCACCCGGCAGCGATGCCGGGTGCGGATTGAAACAGAGAGGCAGTCCGCCAGCAATGCGGGGTCGATGCATCACCCGGCAGCGATGCCGGGTGCGGATTGAAACCACAGCAGATCGCCGCCGCCAATGGTTGAATCATGCATCACCCGGCAGCGATGCCGGGTGCGGATTGAAACACCTCGGTGCCCTCAGTAATGGCGCCGATCTTGCCGCATCACCCGGCAGCGATGCCGGGTGCGGATTGAAACGACTGGCAGCCGCTTGTGCCCGAGGCCGCCGTAGGCGCATCACCCGGCAGCGATGCCGGGTGCGGATTGAAACGTTGTGTGCCAGGTGCGCTTGTTGCTGCTGAGGCGCATCACCCGGCAGCGATGCCGGGTGCGGATTGAAACTCGCTGCCTGCAGGTGCTGGAACACGTTGGCCTGGCATCACCCGGCAGCGATGCCGGGTGCGGATTGAAACCCGTTCCAGACCAGCGACCCCGCTCCGGTCCATACGCATCACCCGGCAGCGATGCCGGGTGCGGATTGAAACCTCCGTCGCCTGGCGTGAGTTATGTGCAGAGTAGCATCACCCGGCAGCGATGCCGGGTGCGGATTGAAACTACGCCTACCACGGCATCCTCAACCTATTCTGGCGCATCACCCGGCAGCGATGCCGGGTGCGGATTGAAACACAAAAGCCAACAGCACCGTGTTGCCGTTGGTGCGCATCACCCGGCAGCGATGCCGGGTGCGGATTGAAACTTTCCACGTAATGCTGCATTTATCGGGTTCTGGCGCATCACCCGGCAGCGATGCCGGGTGCGGATTGAAACCGTTGATGGTGACCGCGGGAGCCGTGGTATAGCCGCATCACCCGGCAGCGATGCCGGGTGCGGATTGAAACCCTTGCACCATCGCGGGCTGGTCGATCGTGGTCGCATCACCCGGCAGCGATGCCGGGTGCGGATTGAAACGACGATCCGGAGATGGTGCGCCAGGCGCGGAAGTGCATCACCCGGCAGCGATGCCGGGTGCGGATTGAAACATATCCCACGGCGCGCGGCTCAGCTTGCGGCCCGGCATCACCCGGCAGCGATGCCGGGTGCGGATTGAAACGCTCAAAGCCCACGGAGGTGAGCACGTCCTCATCGCATCACCCGGCAGCGATGCCGGGTGCGGATTGAAACCAACCAGCGCGCCCTGATCAAAGACGAAGCTCGGCGCATCACCCGGCAGCGATGCCGGGTGCGGATTGAAACGCTTTGCCTCGAAGCGCAGCCAGGAATGCCTGCCGCATCACCCGGCAGCGATGCCGGGTGCGGATTGAAACGATTATTCGCCCCCGCGCGAGACCTGCAATCTTCGCATCACCCGGCAGCGATGCCGGGTGCGGATTGAAACATGCGCGCATCAAGAGTTGCCGGTTGCAAGTGTAGCATCACCCGGCAGCGATGCCGGGTGCGGATTGAAACGGCATCAGCTGGCCATAGACGCTCGCCCTCCAGCGCATCACCCGGCAGCGATGCCGGGTGCGGATTGAAACGTGAATGGCGTCGCGAGTTATCAGCACGGCATCGAGGCATCACCCGGCAGCGATGCCGGGTGCGGATTGAAACCTTGCCCACGCGCTTGGCGACAGCCTCAACCGTCGCATCACCCGGCAGCGATGCCGGGTGCGGATTGAAACTCCGCGTCTGCTCTAAGTGCAGTTGTCAGTAGTCGCATCACCCGGCAGCGATGCCGGGTGCGGATTGAAACCCCATGTCGCTGGCGGCTTGGCAGATGCAGCCCACGCATCACCCGGCAGCGATGCCGGGTGCGGATTGAAACGAGTCGTAGAGATCGGATGCGCCGCCCTCGCCGCGGCATCACCCGGCAGCGATGCCGGGTGCGGATTGAAACCACGCGCCCGCTTCGTCGGAGTATTGGCCGCGAAGCATCACCCGGCAGCGATGCCGGGTGCGGATTGAAACCACTGGAGGCGCAGCTTCGCCTTTGCTGGCCGCCGGCATCACCCGGCAGCGATGCCGGGTGCGGATTGAAACAATCTGAGCGGCACCTTTGCGGCGTGGGATCTGGGCATCACCCGGCAGCGATGCCGGGTGCGGATTGAAACACTGCCCTCGCGCTGCCCGTATGCGCGTGGGCTACGCATCACCCGGCAGCGATGCCGGGTGCGGATTGAAACTGCACGATATCGCCGGGCAGCTGGTCGCCGTAGCGCATCACCCGGCAGCGATGCCGGGTGCGGATTGAAACAACCACCGCGACATGATCTTCCATGGTGATGGAGGCATCACCCGGCAGCGATGCCGGGTGCGGATTGAAACGCGGTGGTGAGTTGGATGTCTTGCAGCGCGCTCGCTGGCATCACCCGGCAGCGATGCCGGGTGCGGATTGAAACGGCCCATGACTGATGTTCCGCTGGGGTGAGTAGACGCATCACCCGGCAGCGATGCCGGGTGCGGATTGAAACTTGAAGGCGCTGGAGAAACCCTGCAACTGGTTGCGCATCACCCGGCAGCGATGCCGGGTGCGGATTGAAACCTCAACCGTGGATGTTAGCACGTCTCGCCATCGGGCATCACCCGGCAGCGATGCCGGGTGCGGATTGAAACTTGTCGCTTCTCGGCCAGTAAACATCATAGGGAAGCATCACCCGGCAGCGATGCCGGGTGCGGATTGAAACGTTGCAGGCCTGGAACTGCTCCATCAGCATCGCTAGCATCACCCGGCAGCGATGCCGGGTGCGGATTGAAACAATCAGCTTCGCACGACTCCGCTGTGTAGATTTGCATCACCCGGCAGCGATGCCGGGTGCGGATTGAAACACGAAATTGAGCCGCCTATCCTGTAGAGCGGAGATGCATCACCCGGCAGCGATGCCGGGTGCGGATTGAAACCCGGCACAGCGGGCCACCACGCTGCGCAGTTGGGGCATCACCCGGCAGCGATGCCGGGTGCGGATTGAAACCTGGCGGTCGTGTTGATCTGCTCCACAACGCCTTGCATCACCCGGCAGCGATGCCGGGTGCGGATTGAAACAAGCCAAAACGCGCCTTAGATTTCAGCGTGTGCGTGCATCACCCGGCAGCGATGCCGGGTGCGGATTGAAACAGACTCTTGCGAAATGCAAGCGCATGCGGATTACGCATCACCCGGCAGCGATGCCGGGTGCGGATTGAAACCTTGCTTGCCGGTGGGATGGCTTAAGGCTCATCTGCATCACCCGGCAGCGATGCCGGGTGCGGATTGAAACATCGAAGGGGGTCAAGTCCTGGGAGATCACAGCGCGCATCACCCGGCAGCGATGCCGGGTGCGGATTGAAACACCTTGACAGTTGAAATAATAGGGGAGATGCGTTGCATCACCCGGCAGCGATGCCGGGTGCGGATTGAAACGCGGCACCTGGTCTGCATCGCCTCGGTCTTCGCGGCATCACCCGGCAGCGATGCCGGGTGCGGATTGAAACCAAAACGACTTGACAACCATTTCGTCCTTGCTCAGCATCACCCGGCAGCGATGCCGGGTGCGGATTGAAACCTCCCTTGCATGCTGTGAGCCCGAAAACATGTCGCATCACCCGGCAGCGATGCCGGGTGCGGATTGAAACTGCCACATTGCCACATACTCATGCAACTCTTTGGTTGCATCACCCGGCAGCGATGCCGGGTGCGGATTGAAACCAGATAGGCATTATTCCTCCACCGTGTCCGTCTTGCATCACCCGGCAGCGATGCCGGGTGCGGATTGAAACCCGACGCTCCAAGATTACTTGTTGGCAAGCCAAGCATCACCCGGCAGCGATGCCGGGTGCGGATTGAAACTACCGCGTCCTCGGTCAATTCCCCAAACTGGCAGCATCACCCGGCAGCGATGCCGGGTGCGGATTGAAACGCGGATCGGGTAGCAATCTGGGCAGCGCAGCGGACGCATCACCCGGCAGCGATGCCGGGTGCGGATTGAAACCCCGTAGACGGTGGTAACTTTCACCAGGTCGGCGCGCATCACCCGGCAGCGATGCCGGGTGCGGATTGAAACGCGCGTTGCCGCTTGCTCGTTGCGCTTTGCGATGCATCACCCGGCAGCGATGCCGGGTGCGGATTGAAACTCTGCGCTCACGTTGGCGGTCTCTGAAACGATTGTCGCATCACCCGGCAGCGATGCCGGGTGCGGATTGAAACTTCAATCGACTTGCCAGTACCCAGGTTGCGTGTGCATCACCCGGCAGCGATGCCGGGTGCGGATTGAAACTCGCGACCGCAACCAGAAAAACTGCCTAATCTTGGCATCACCCGGCAGCGATGCCGGGTGCGGATTGAAACAGCTTGTGGCAGCGGTTCGCGCGTTACCGCTTGCTCGCATCACCCGGCAGCGATGCCGGGTGCGGATTGAAACCACCAGGTCGGCGCGGTTGCAGGGATCGGGGCGCGCATCACCCGGCAGCGATGCCGGGTGCGGATTGAAACCCGCAGTTTGCAACTTCATACACTGTGTCGGCGCGCATCACCCGGCAGCGATGCCGGGTGCGGATTGAAACATTATACCGCTCGATTCGCTGGCGATCCTTTGGCGCATCACCCGGCAGCGATGCCGGGTGCGGATTGAAACGGCTAAGGTGAGATCGCGTATTGACTCATTGGGTGCATCACCCGGCAGCGATGCCGGGTGCGGATTGAAACTCTAACCGCCCGCCGGAGCGCATCCGGCACACATGCATCACCCGGCAGCGATGCCGGGTGCGGATTGAAACGGATTGCAAGCTTCCCGAGAATGCAGAGATTGTGGCATCACCCGGCAGCGATGCCGGGTGCGGATTGAAACAAAGAAAAGGCAGAGCGCGAGAATCCTGGATATGCATCACCCGGCAGCGATGCCGGGTGCGGATTGAAACATCAATGCCCGTGATTTTGAGGTTTGGCAAGGGCAGCATCACCCGGCAGCGATGCCGGGTGCGGATTGAAACCCATGCAGGGATGCAAGATGCACCTGGTCTTAGTCGCATCACCCGGCAGCGATGCCGGGTGCGGATTGAAACACCTTGTTCCCCCTTCCATTGCCGCCTTGCTAAGCATCACCCGGCAGCGATGCCGGGTGCGGATTGAAACTCTCTCTCACTGCCCGCTCTGCTCTGCTCTCCATGCATCACCCGGCAGCGATGCCGGGTGCGGATTGAAACATCGCCCGTCCGGCCTCATCTTTGCCCCGCTGGGGCATCACCCGGCAGCGATGCCGGGTGCGGATTGAAACACCTTGCGCGAGCCCAGCGCGGCGCGCCTGCGCCTGCATCACCCGGCAGCGATGCCGGGTGCGGATTGAAACATCGCGTGCCGCCGGCGTCCCACCTGGTCGTTCACCGCATCACCCGGCAGCGATGCCGGGTGCGGATTGAAACTTTCAATGGGCGGCGCTACAGCCGCCCATGGGTGCATCACCCGGCAGCGATGCCGGGTGCGGATTGAAACCAGCACAATCCCCACCTTGCCGCTGGTGTCAACCGCATCACCCGGCAGCGATGCCGGGTGCGGATTGAAACAGCGCAGCAGGGACCACGGGGCAGGTAACATTCGCATCACCCGGCAGCGATGCCGGGTGCGGATTGAAACAGGCTGTTTGCAGCGCGACAACGGACGATACGGCGCATCACCCGGCAGCGATGCCGGGTGCGGATTGAAACGTGAAAGAGTATCTGGTCGCCGATGAGGATTTCGGCGCATCACCCGGCAGCGATGCCGGGTGCGGATTGAAACCACATCAGATGAGGATGGGTTGCTAGTGATGCGCGCATCACCCGGCAGCGATGCCGGGTGCGGATTGAAACAACATCGGTAGGCTCCTCCACATATTGCATGGCAGCATCACCCGGCAGCGATGCCGGGTGCGGATTGAAACACATCCTCGGCCATGCGCAGATCGCTCTGAGCTCGCATCACCCGGCAGCGATGCCGGGTGCGGATTGAAACAGATAGCTGTGCTGGTGCTGGTGATCGAGCTGCTGCATCACCCGGCAGCGATGCCGGGTGCGGATTGAAACCATTATTCTTTTGAGTTGACAGCATGACGGCCATGGCATCACCCGGCAGCGATGCCGGGTGCGGATTGAAACATTGACCTTCGCCTTCGGCAGCCCTGGGCTCACCGCATCACCCGGCAGCGATGCCGGGTGCGGATTGAAACCGGACGGCGTGGAACGGCATCATCGCCGCTAATCGCATCACCCGGCAGCGATGCCGGGTGCGGATTGAAACCAAACATCTATCGCTGCAAAGCCTGCGGAGCGGAGGCATCACCCGGCAGCGATGCCGGGTGCGGATTGAAACACCTTGTTCCCCCTTCCATTGCCGCCTTGCAGGCGCATCACCCGGCAGCGATGCCGGGTGCGGATTGAAACGCGGGGCTGGGCCAAAGATCACGGGCGACACAAGGCATCACCCGGCAGCGATGCCGGGTGCGGATTGAAACGATCCATTGCTGTTTGTCGGCAATCAACTGCATAGCATCACCCGGCAGCGATGCCGGGTGCGGATTGAAACCAAACATCTATCGCTGCAAATGCGGAGCGGAGCGCATCACCCGGCAGCGATGCCGGGTGCGGATTGAAACCCTTGTCTCTCCTACGATTACCGTCACCGCCGTGGCATCACCCGGCAGCGATGCCGGGTGCGGATTGAAACCCGGAAGCTCCCGCACCTGGGCGACGCGGGAACGCATCACCCGGCAGCGATGCCGGGTGCGGATTGAAACTCGATAATCCGCCAACTGGCGCGCTGCCTTATTTGCATCACCCGGCAGCGATGCCGGGTGCGGATTGAAACATTATCAACAACTCCAATTATAACCCCAAATTGGCATCACCCGGCAGCGATGCCGGGTGCGGATTGAAACCAAGTGGCTGGGAGACAAAATCGAGGAAGCGACGCATCACCCGGCAGCGATGCCGGGTGCGGATTGAAACGCCCCGCATGGCGCTTTACTTGCTCTGACGGCTTTGGCATCACCCGGCAGCGATGCCGGGTGCGGATTGAAACCTCGACTGCTATTGTGGCATCCCGCAACGCTTGCTGCGCATCACCCGGCAGCGATGCCGGGTGCGGATTGAAACTGTCCTGTGCTGCCCAGCACCGAGGATTGACCTGGCATCACCCGGCAGCGATGCCGGGTGCGGATTGAAACTTGTGCCATGGGCATTTAGTTCTGGAAATATCAAGCATCACCCGGCAGCGATGCCGGGTGCGGATTGAAACTGGTATACCCACAACGTGCAACAGGCCACCGCGCAGCATCACCCGGCAGCGATGCCGGGTGCGGATTGAAACCAAGTGCTGTGCAGGCATTAACGACAGGCGCATCGCATCACCCGGCAGCGATGCCGGGTGCGGATTGAAACTGCGTCAACCGGGAACACGCTAAAGAGCAGATGGGCGCATCACCCGGCAGCGATGCCGGGTGCGGATTGAAACGCAAAGTACGGTGAATCTGGTTGCCTCGACAGGCGCATCACCCGGCAGCGATGCCGGGTGCGGATTGAAACAGCGAACGAGAGGGAATAGGCCATGTCCACAGTCGCATCACCCGGCAGCGATGCCGGGTGCGGATTGAAACATGCGCCACTGAGTCTCACAGCCACACTTCCGGCAATGCATCACCCGGCAGCGATGCCGGGTGCGGATTGAAACATCCGGGGACCATCACATCCATAGCAGAGTCTGGCATCACCCGGCAGCGATGCCGGGTGCGGATTGAAACATCTGAAAAGTTGACCATCAAAGAAGCATTACAGGCATCACCCGGCAGCGATGCCGGGTGCGGATTGAAACGCCTCCGGCGTACATTGGTCAGCTGTCAGTAATCGCATCACCCGGCAGCGATGCCGGGTGCGGATTGAAACAAGCTAGGGTGAATGCTAGCGTTTAGGCCGGTGGGCATCACCCGGCAGCGATGCCGGGTGCGGATTGAAACGACTGCCATCTGCGCCAGCAGGGGTTATCAGCCGCATCACCCGGCAGCGATGCCGGGTGCGGATTGAAACGAAATGAGAATTGAGAAGATCGAAACAACCGAGGCATCACCCGGCAGCGATGCCGGGTGCGGATTGAAACGTATCCCCAGTTGCCCGAAATCCAGCGCCTATACCGCATCACCCGGCAGCGATGCCGGGTGCGGATTGAAACCGGTATCAACTGCCGCATTGTTGACCAGCGCAATCGCATCACCCGGCAGCGATGCCGGGTGCGGATTGAAACTCGCCACAATCCTAACGGATGCGTCAAGCCTATGCATCACCCGGCAGCGATGCCGGGTGCGGATTGAAACCCCGTGACTCTTTTCAGTGTACTAACGGTTAGCGCCGCGTAACGGGCAGGGGTACGTCCGGACTGGATTCACGCTTTACTGCCAACTGTGCCAGTGGGCTAAGGGAGAACCATCGCAGAGCAGGTACGCAGGATCGCTGGCCGACCTGTCCATTTTTTACGCCGTTTTATTACTCTCATTTTTTCGCTCTAATTTTTTCTGCCCGTGAATAAGAAAACCCGTCAGAGGCTTTGCAATGGGGTGGGGGCCAGACAACTTCCGAAAGTCCAGGAAGCTGACCTGGTTGTTCCGCAGATACATTCGGTATCTCAGCCGCAATTCTTTTACCCGTGCGACCGGCAAATGGTGTCACAGCCGTTCCAATGCCCCGTACCCCGGACAACTAACCCAGTTGCCGATTACTGCCAACATCGCGGAATTGGAAAAATTGCAGGATGCGCCCCTGGACTCAGTGGCATGTGCGAAACAGGCACCCCTACCCCTTCCGCACGCGCCGCCGCCGCACGTGGGGCGGCTTTGTAAGCAGTAGGCTCGGATTACTCGGCAATCGGCGCACCTTCCGGCGGCGGTGCGCCGGAGTATCATCCCTGCCGCAAACCGTCCGGCTAAGTCCGTCAAAACGGCTCAAACACCGCTTCCGTGGGGGTACATTTGGGGGTATGCGAATAAGTGAGAAAATATATCATACTGAATACACGCAATTTACAAGGCAGATATGAATCCCTCCCTCCCAAATAATTTATAATCAGCTCCTTACGACCCATTGGCGGACTCTTGGTCGCTTTCGTTATTTGCAGTCAATTCCGGGATGTGTCCAGTTTTGTGCCCACCTGGAAGTTTTCCGAATGCTCTTTCGATGGCATCAGCTTGAGGGTGGCAGTACCGCTGAGTGATTGTGATCGAGCTATGCCCGGCGATCCGCGCCAATGTGAAAGCATCGCAGCCGCTTTCGGCAAGCATGGTGAGGGCAGAGTGGCGAAGGCAATAGATCTCAAACCGCTTGCAGCCCGCCTGGATCGTTGCGCTGTGCCTTGTAAGGTATTCAGGCTCCAGCCTAGAGCCTGTTATTAACTTCAAGCGAGCAGCCTGAAGAGGTTAGCGATCATGAGGCAGGCGAAGGCGAGGAAGTGAAAAGCTCCGAGGGTTGAGGCGAGTCTTTCGTAGTCGCGAGCCAGGCGGCGGAAGCGGGCGGCCCAGGCGAAGCTTCTC
>Ga0208820_1000309_pt1 | contig 42830 bp, 29 predicted proteins | sample June2015DPH_16_5_FD_184713 | JGI IMG/M metagenome (GOLD analysis project Ga0208820, IMG submission 184713) | Peatland microbial communities from SPRUCE experiment site at the Marcell Experimental Forest, Minnesota, USA - June2015DPH_16_40... | ecosystem: Environmental > Terrestrial > Soil >...
ACGGTTTTCGGGGTAAAATCTATGCCAGCACGCCAACAGTCGAGCTTACCAAGATTTTACTCCTGGATTCAGCTCACATCCAGGAAATGGAAGCCGAGTGGCAGACGAGAAAGAACAAGCGCCGCGGAGAGCCGACCACAGAACCGCTCTATGGACTCGCGGACGCCGAGGCGTGTTTGGATCTTTTCGAGCCGGTGAAACAGGACGAAATTCTTCGTCTTGATGCGGACTTGAGCATCCGGTTCCGCAACTCCGGACACATTCTCGGCGCTTCGCTTCTGGAGATCTGGGACGGACCTTCGGAGAGCGGTTCAAAGACCGTGTTTACGGGCGATCTCGGGTACAAGGGGCAAATGATTGTCGAAGAACCCGAAATCCTCACCGAGGCGGACACCCTTTTTATCGAGTCCACTTACGGAAACCGCAACCACAAATCCCTCGAAGAAAGCAAACATGAACTGCTAAAGGCAATCCAGTACAGTTGCTCACGCGGCGAAAAAGTCCTTATTCCGGCTTTTGCCGTGGAGCGAACACAGGAGCTGCTATTTATCCTTAGCGGATTTTTCCAGCAAAAGCTCATACCGCCGGTGCCGGTCTATCTGGACAGCCCCCTCGCGATAGCAGCTACAACCATATTTCGTAACATGAAACAGTATTATGACGCGGAAGCCAGGGCTGCGCTGGACTCGGGAATCGGTCCCTTCGATTTCGATCAACTCGTGCTCACCCCTTCGGCCCTGGAGTCAATGGCGATAAACAACCATCCCGGCCCGGCCATCGTGATCGCGGGAAACGGAATGTGTACGGCCGGCAGAATCAGGCATCATCTAAAGCACAATCTCTGGCGGCCTGGATGTTCGCTGGTAATAGCCGGCTTTCAGGCGGCCGGAAGCTTGGGCCGAAGGCTCGTCGAAGGTGCGCGGATGGTGAGAATACTGGGCGAAAGGGTGATCGTCCGGGCAAAAGTTTTCACCATTGGCGGCTTATCGGCGCACGCGGACCAAAATGGGCTGATCGAGTGGATAGGCCATTTCAAAAATCCGAAGATGCGGGTCTATGTGATACACGGCGAACAGAGTGTAAGCGACGAATTTGCAAACATCGTGAGACAGAAATTCGGGTTTGAAACTCAAGTGCCTTCTATCGGGGACCGGATAGCAGGAAGCGGGGAGCGAGAAGCGGGAAGCGGGGAGCGGGAAGCGGGAAGCGAGGAGCAGGGAACCGGGTGGGGTATCCATATTTCAGAACTGGTCCAAAAAACCGACGCGCTCAGGCGCATTATGGCAAACCCCGGCTCTGAGATCCCGCCACCTGTGCTTGAAAGGATCGAAGATGAAGTGATTTCAGCCAAAGCCCATCTGGATGAAGCCCTGCAAAGCGCACGGGGAAAAGCAAAAGACCTTTGACAGGATATACAGGATTAACAGGATTAACAGGAAAACAGCAGACCCTTATTTGCACTGGAGATTTTTCAATCCTGCAATCCTGTTAATCCTGTCTAAAAAGGTTTTGACCTTCTCTGCGTTCTCTGCGTCTCTGCGGTGAACTTTTATGTTTGCTCTCCCGAGTCGAATAGATTCGCAATTATCTGATGGATGTCCAGTTCTTTTTTCCTGAACCCTTCCTGGCCGAAGACCATGTTCGCTTCCAGGACGTAATACTTTCCGGCGTGCTCGCAGATATCGAGGCCGACTTCATCAAAACAACACCGGCGGGCTGCCTCAACGGCAAAATCGAGCGCCGCAGCCGGAATGTCGTCAAACGAGATGGTCCCTCCCTGTGAGACATTATTTCTCAAGTCGCCCTCCACGTGGATGCGCCAATAAGCGTGAACCAGCTTGCCGCCTATTACCACCACCCGCAAATCGCGTTCTATCGGTAGGTACTCCTGAATGTATGCAGGATTGTGGGTCTTAAGATACTGCGAAAGTTCTTCCGGACGGCGGATCAGAAAGACACCCTCGCCCTGTGACGATCCGGTGGGAGTTTTTGCAATAAAGGGATAGTCGAAATCGCCCGGTATTTTCCCTGAGCGCTCACGTCCGTAATAGATTCCAGTCCTGGGATGGGGTACTGCGAGCAGATTGAAAAGGTCTGTCTGCGCAATCTTATTGCCGAGAAAATAGTAATAATTGCGCGGAAAGACATCGAGTCCCGCTGCCTGTAAAATTTCGCAGTAAACCGGACCTGGGTAGCATATCTTTTCGGCAAGAAGGATTTGTCTTTGCAACTCTTCGGGATAGTCGATCCAGTTGGGTTTCACCCCGACGCACGGGATCGAGCTTTTCCTGAGCCTTTTTCCGAGGGATATGATGCGGGTCGGAAGTTTCTTCATACTTCTCATATATGACTACATTGGACCTAAAGTCAACATCGAGGCTACCTTCGAAAATTAACCCGATATGATCCCACTCGCGCTTCGCTCCCTCATTCCTCAGTCCTGCCCCTGCCCAGCGCCGGGCCGCAGGCCGCGCGCCCTCCGTCCTCCGCCCTTTGTTCTAAAGGGTTCTCAGGTTTGCTGCTCAGTCCTCAGTCCTCAGTCCTCAGTCCTGCCCCTGCCCAGCGCCGGGCCGCAGGCCCCCCGCCCTCCGTGCTCCGCCCTTTGTTCTAAAGGGTTCTCAGGTTTGCTGCTCAGTCCTCAGTCCTCAGTCCTCAGTCCTGCCCCTGCCCAGCGCCGGGCCGCAGGCCCCCAGTCCTCAGTCCTTTCCCTTCTGTCCTCATCCCTCAGTCCTCAGTCCTGAGTCCTCAGTCCTGGCTCCTGAGTCCTCAGTCCTGCTCCGATGCAGTGCCGGGTTATATGCCGCGTGCGATCCGGACGGAACAGGCTATAAAGGTTCACAAATGTGATGGACATGGAAAGGTTGATTTTACCATTCTGAAATCAATGTTCAGGAGAGAAATGCTGACTTTTTGCCACGAGTAGATGATTTTTCTCATCATCGCCAAGAAATCGGCATGTAAATGTCCTTGACAGCATCTGGGACAGGTGCTACTCGAAAAGTCTTAAAAAGCGACTTCTTATTACCTCACCTTATCACCTCACCTAATCATTCCGGCCACCCGCCAATCGCTAAGGGAGGAATAAATGTCGAAGCAAAAACATGCGTTCCATCGCACGCTCTATTTCCGGGTCATCTGCGGTATCGTCATTGGCGTGGTGCTCGGGTTCGTGTTCCCGGAAACGGCACAGAGGCTGAAGCCTCTGGGCGACTCGTTTATCAAACTGATCAAGATGATGATCGCCCCGATCATCTTCTGCACCGTTGTTGCCGGCATCGCCAAGATGGGGCACATGAGAGATGTCGGCCGCGTTGGCATCAAAGCCCTGATTTATTTTGAGGCGATGTCGACCATTGCGCTCATGATCGGCCTCGTCGTCGTCAATGTGCTGCGGCCGGGAGCCGGCATTAACGCCGACCCGGCTACGCTCGACACCAAGGCGATCGCCACCTACGCGACGGCCGCGCAGGTCCACTCCACCGAAGAGTTCTTTGTGAACATCATTCCAAGCACGGTGGTCGACGCGTTCGCCAAGGGCGAGATCCTACAGGTGCTGCTGTTTGCCATTCTCTTCGGGATTGCGCTGAATTGGGTCGGACCGCGCGGAGAAGCGATCCTCAAGTTTATCGACGAAACCGGTCACGTCCTGTTCCGGATCATCGAGATGATCATGCAGCTTGCCCCGATCGGCGCCGGCGGAGCGATGGCCTTCACCATCGGTAAGTATGGGCTCGGAACGCTGTTGTCCCTTGGCAAACTGATGGCCGGGGTCTACCTCACCTGCTTTCTCTTCGTTTTCGTTGTCCTCGGGCTTGTGGCAAAGCTTGCGGGTTTCAGCCTGTGGCGATTCCTTGTTTACATCAGCGAAGAGATCTTCATCGTGCTCGGCACGTCGTCGTCCGAATCCGTACTGCCGCGGATGATGGAAAAGATGGAGCGCCTCGGTTGCGATCGGGCGGTGGTCGGTTTGGTGATACCCACCGGCTACTCGTTCAATCTTGACGGCACATCGATCTACCTGACGATGGCGGCGATCTTCATTGCCCAGGCGACCAACGTACCTTTGACGTTGGTCGATCAACTGACGATTCTTGCGGTGCTGATGCTGACCTCGAAGGGCGCAGCGGCTGTGACCGGCGGCGGCTTCATAACCCTGGCGGCAACACTGTCATCGGTCGGTAAGGTACCGGTGGCCGGATTAACACTGCTGCTCGGCGTGGACCGTTTCATGTCGGAGGCGCGCGCCATCACCAATCTCATCGGCAACGGGGTCGCCACCGTCATCGTCGCCAAGTGGGAGAGGTCGTTCGACGCCGGAAGGGCGGCGAGAGTGTTGGCCGGTGACTATGAAGAGGATTTGCTGCCCTTGGCGGACATCGCGAACGGTTCCACTGCCGCGCTGGAAATCACAGCCGAGGAGTGAAAACTGACCGGCCCTGTGCCACCCGCCTCGCGGGTGGGCTGTCGAGATCCTGGGCTGCGGCCTAGCCGCCCGGAACGACGCGGGTCTGTCATAAGCAACCTGCGAATACCGAGGGAGATGGAGCTGTGAAAGCACGCACTTTGGGCATCCTGGCGATCGCCATGGCGGCTTTCGCCGCGTTGGCAACGCCTGTTTTATCGGCCGACCCCAACTGGCCGGCAACCCTGACGATTGTGACGGCGTCACCAGGCGGCACATACCATGTTTACGGCGCAGGATTGGCGAAAATCCTGACACGCGCCCTTGGCTTGCCGGTGGCGGAACGGACCACCGAAGGACCCAATCAGAATATCCAAATGATCGAGGCTGGTGACGCGCAGCTTGGCTTTGTCACGATTGGCGCCGCCATGCAAGCGTGGAACGGAACTGCGGAGTGGACGAACGGCAAACAGTATCGATCGATGCGTGCGCTTTTTCCAATGTACGACACGCCGTTCCACTTCGTTGCGTTGAATGATTCCGGCATTCGCTCCCTTGCCGGCATGGCCGGGAAGAGGATCGGTGTTGGCCCGCAGGGAGGTACGGCCGGTACCTATATTCCGATGTTTCTGAAGACGCTGAAAATCGACGCTGCGTTGACCTACGGTACCTGGGAGGAACTCGCCGCTGCGCTTTCGGACGGAAAGCTCGACGTACTGGCCGTGGCGATCGGCGCGCCCTTCCCAGCTATCGCTGGGTTGGAGGCGAAGAAAAAGATCACATTTGTTGAGCCCTCCCGAGAGGAAATCCTCGCCTTGCGATTGGCTATCCCTGAGCTGACCCCCTCCACTATCCCGGCCGGGGTCTACCCGTCATTGAAGAAGAGCTACGCAAGCGTCGGTCTGTACAATTTTGCCGTCGCCAACAAGGACCTGCCTGACAGTCTCATATACGCCATCGTCGACGCGGTCTTTGCCAACCAACAGGAGCTGGTGCAGGCCCATCCTGCCGCCGCAGAAACGGTACCGGCCAACTTCGTCCACAACACGTTCCTGCCATACCATCCGGGCGCGTCCCGCTACTATAATCGGGCGATGACTGGCGCCATCAAGGGCGATTGACTTACGTTGCGCTGCTCTGTCGTCGTGTTAGATCCTTGTGAGCGTCAGCGGCTACCGGCCGCTTGCCAATTTCGAAAGAATCCGGTTTGCAGCGATTCGGTAAACAAATGATCCGAAAACGGCGAAGATTTTGGCGCCCCATTTCTCAAAGGCCACGTGAGCTGTCTTGAGTTTCCTAATTTCGGGCCAAGCCCTGAAGTTAACCTTCGAGCAACCGCCAGGAAGGCATTGGATCGGGCCAAGCTAACCTGCTCCCTGCTCCCTGCTCCCCCCTCCCCGCTACCGTCTTTTTGCCGCTTCTCGTTGCCTCTTCCGGTTGCCGTTTCTATTGCCGTTTCTATTGCCGCTTCTGAATGCCGCTTCTGGTTGCCGCTTGGCAAAACAAAATCACTGTGAGGTACAATACCGCCGACCAATTACAGATGTCGAAGGAATCAGGGAGTTGAAATTGGTTTCATCACTCATCACTCATCATTCATCATTCTTCCTCCCTGCTCCCCGCTTCACTGCTTTTTTACTCTTGTCTTCTCGTTCAATTGCCTTCCGCTGCGCCCTCTGCGCCTCTGCGGTGCAATTTGGTTTTCCCGCTTCTCGCTTCCCGCTCCCCGCTCTTCATCACTCATCATTCATCATTCATCATTCACTGTTCCCGCTCCTGTTATCACCTGTTATCACCTGTTATTGCGGAGAATCTAATCCAAAATTGTCAATTAAATCAGTCTGTTGTGCGATCAGCCCCTGTATTTGCCCTGTATTTACAGGAATTACAGTAGGCAAGGGCCCCTCAGGCAGCCGGATAGACAACCGGCTTTTCGAGCAGTATATTCAAGCTGAGATATATCCTGCAAAGGCAAAACCAATGGCCGCTTTTGACGTGCTTAAAAAAGTATCGGACACCGTTTGGGAGATTCCCACGAGCTACAAGCAGGGAATGCGCGTTCCCGCCCGTATCTACGCCACAGAAAAGCTTGCAAAGGAAATGGACGAGGGAGTTGTGGACCAGGTGACAAACGTGGCCACCTTGCCCGGCATACAAAAATATGCCTTATGCATGCCGGACGGCCACTGGGGATACGGCTTTCCGATAGGAGGGGTCGCCGCGATGGACGAGCAGTCCGGGGTCATCTCCCCCGGCGGAATAGGGTTCGATGTAAATTGCGGCATGCGGCTCGTCCTGACCAGCCTCACCTACGGTGAAGTAAAAGAGCACATAAAAGATCTGGTGGACCGGCTCTTCGCAAGGGTCCCGGCCGGGGTGGGCAGCAGCGGATTTATCAAGCTCTCGCATGACGAGTTCAGGACCATGGTCGAAAAGGGCGCCCGGTGGTGCGTCCAAAACGGGTATGGCTGGGAGGAGGACCTCGAGCGTACGGAAGAATTCGGCCAAATAAGCGGCGCGGACGCCTCCAAAATAAGCCAAAAGGCAGTCGAACGAGGATACAAACAGATCGGCACTCTGGGCTCCGGCAACCATTATCTGGAAATCCAGGTGAGCCGGCGTGAAAATATCTTCGACGCCAAACTGGCGGAGGCTTTCGGACTGACCATCCCCGACCAGGTAGTGATAATGTTTCATTGCGGGAGCCGCGGTTTCGGTCACCAGGTCGCAACCGACTATCTCCAGGTCTTTCTGAAGGTGATGGAGACAAAATACGGCATCAGGGTCCTGGACCGCGAGCTTGCCTGCGCCCCCTTCCTTTCCCCTGAAGGACAGAACTATTTCGCCGCCATGAAATGCGCGATCAACATGTCTTTCGCAAACCGGCAGGTGATCCTGCACAGGATTCGCGAAGTCTTCTCCGATGTGTTTCGAAAGGACCCTGCCGATTTGGGACTTCGCCAGGTATACGACGTCGCTCATAATACGGCTAAGCTCGAAACTCATAGCATTGAGGGCCGGCAAAAACGGTTGCTGGTTCATCGCAAGGGGGCTACAAGGGCCTTCAGGCCGGGCGCCGAAGGGCTTCCCGCGATATATCGAAAAACCGGGCAGCCGGTGATTATCGGCGGAAGCATGGAGACCGGTTCCTACCTGCTTGCCGGAGTCGGTTCCGGGGACCAGACGTTCTTCAGCACCGCTCACGGGAGCGGCAGAACCATGAGCCGGCGCCAGGCAAAAAAAATGTACCGAGGCAAATCGCTCCAGGAGGATATGGAGCGTCGCGGCATCTACGTCAGGACGGCCTCCTGGTCCGGATTGGCCGAGGAAGCAGGAGCGGCTTACAAGAATATCGACGAGGTGGTCGAAGCCACCGAAGCGGCCGGCATCAGCAAACGGGTGGCGCGGTTGGTGCCGGTGGGAAACGTCAAAGGCTAGGCGCCGGGGTGGCGCCGCCAAGATCGACAACTCTGACTCGCCGCTACCTTCGGTGGCGTCGGAGGCGCACGGTAAAGAATGTTACGCGTTACCGGGCGGCGAACCGCCGCACCCAGTATTGACAATACTGACTCGCCGCTACCTCCGGTGGCGTCGGAGGCGCACGGTAAACAATGTTATGCGCGACCCGGCGCCTGATGGCTTTTCAAAAATGGCCCAAATCCCGAAAACTCCGATAGTGCTCATCACCGGAAGTCTTGGCAGCGGCAAGACGACCCTTCTGAGGCGCATCATAGATTCTGCCTCGATTCTGCAAGCGGACAACTTGGCTGCCGCTCCCAGCGGCCCCGCGGCGATCCTGCAAGCGGGCAACTTGGATGCCGCTCCCAGCGGCCCCGCGGCGATTCTGCAAGCGGGCAAGCCGGCCGGCGGTACAACCGCCTTTCGCATCGCGGTCCTGATGAACGAGTTCGGCGAGCTGGCGGTCGACAGCAAGGTAATCAGCGGCAAAAACATCGATATTATCGAGCTTTTAGGCGGGTGTGTCTGCTGCTCTATGACCGGGGAGTTCGAAGCTGCCGTAAAAGAAATAATTGAAACAATCGGGCCCGATTTCATTGTGGTCGAGGCTACGGGCGTTGCCGAGTCGGACGCTCTGGTCTTCGAAGTCGAGGACAACCTTCCGCAAGTCCGGCTTGACAGCGTCGTTTGCATCGTGGACGCCTATCTCGGGATCAAATACCCCCATGTCGGGTACACATCGAGGACTCAGATTGCTTCAGCCGACATCATCCTGATAAACAAAGTGGACCTCGTAGTGCCGGCCGAGGCCGAAACCGTTGAGGTCCAGGTCAGAAAGTACAATGAGCGCGCGGTATTTATAAGGACCGTGAACTGCGGCGTCGATACGCGCCTGCTCTTCGGGCAGCGAGCCGCTGCAGCCGGGATTAACAATACTGACTCGCCGCTACCTTCGGTGGCGGCGGGGGCGCAGGGCGGTGGGACAGCCGGCCAACTACTTTCATTTACCTGGACTACTGACAAGACACTCGAAAGCGCAAAATTCGATGGATTCGTTCGCGAACTTCCCGAAGACCTGATTCGAGCCAAGGGTTTCGTGCGCTTCGAAGATGGGGGCCGCCTGTTCAATTACGTCGCCGGGAGGGCCGATTTCGAGGAATTTGACGTGGAGCGGACCGAACTGGTCTTCATCGGCCATAATATGGACAGGCTTCGCCCGGAAATTGAGGACCGGCTGCACGACTGCGAGGTGTGATAAATGCCTTTTGAATTTCTTGATGAAATCGCCACGGCCGACGTTGCCTTCCAAGCATGGGGGCAAACAATCGAAGAGATGTTCATATCCGCTGCCGAAGCCACGATGAACGTGATGGTCGCAGATCTTGAAACAATCGAACGCCGGGAAACGCGCGAAGTAGAGATCGGCTCCGACGCCATCGATATGCTGCTTTTTAACCTGCTCCAGGAAATCATCTTCTTTAAAGACGCCGAACAGCTTCTTCTTCGAATCGAGGATGCAATTATCGGATACGAAAATGGCCTTTACTTTGTAAAGACAATCTGCCGGGGTGAGCAGATCGACCCCGGCCGGCACCAACTGATAGTTGACGTAAAGGCCGTTACCCTCCACAGGTTCAAAGTGGAACAGACGCCGCGCGGATGGGAGACCTTCGTTATTTTGGACATATGAACCCTCACTTCGTTCAGGCTCGCGCTAACACTTGCGGCCGATGTTAAACGCTGGACCCTCACTGCGCTCAGGTCCGGGCTTGACGTCTCTAGCATGGTTAGATGCTGGACCCCCACTTCGCTCAGGTCCGGGCTTGACATCTCTAACTTGGTTAGAAGCTTCAAGTCCGGGTGCGATCTCTTGTGAGCGCCCAGTCCGGGCACGATCTTTTTGTGAGTGCCCAGTTCGCGCCCGATCTTTTGTGAGGGCGCAGGGTGGAGCGGGAAGCAAGAAATAAGAAGCAGGAAGCAAGGAGCAGGGAGCAAGAAGTAAAAAGCAAAAACCACCTTCGCGCTTCCATCTTCACTCTTCACTCTTCACTATTCACTATTCACTCTTTTCCCACCCCAATCATTAAATTAGTGACAATTTTGTTCACATTTGTTATTCGTATTTTTGCCTAATCCAAAAATAAATCAGCACATACTAATGTCTTAAATCCGTCTTGCGAGGTTAAGAATGCCCGACGATTTTAGTTTAATTGAACTGAGAGCATTGCACGAGATAGCCAGGGTCCTTTGCCGTTCGAGCGAACTCAAGGACCAGTTGCAGCAAACTCTTGACGTTCTCAGCACGCGCCTCGGAATGGAGCGCGGGATGATCTCCGTACTGGATTTGCAAACCGGTGAGGCATGGCTTGATGTCGCGCGCGGGGTCGATGTGGAAACCGGCCAAATCAGCTACCGGCCGGGCGAAGGAATCACAGGCAAGGTCGCTCAGACCGGACGTCCCATGGCAATAGCCAATTTGGGCAAGGAGACTCATTTTCTAGACCGGACCGGAGCGCGCAAATCTTTGAACAGGGCCGAGCTGGCCTTTTTGTGCGTCCCAATCTTCTACCAGGGACGCTGCGTGGGCATTCTTTCTGCGGACAAGCTTGCCCACCAGGTCGAAGAGATCGGCGAAGAAGTCCAGACGTTGAGCGCGGTTGCTGAATTGCTTGGCAAGGTGGTCCATTTCCGTGCGGTCGAGGAGGAGAACAGGCGGTTGAGGCGCATGCTTGCCGAGGCCAAGCGTCCAACCACCAACATAATCGGCCGTTCCAAGGTAATCCAGGAAGTCCTTCGCCTGATAGACCAGGTTGCCGACACGAACACCACTGTGCTCATAACCGGTGAAACCGGCACAGGGAAGGAACTGGTGGCAAAGGCGATACACGAGAACAGCCGCCGGGGAAGCGGGCCCATGATACAGGTCAATTGCGCGGCAATGCCTGACACGCTCCTCGAGAGCGAGCTGTTTGGCCACGAAAGGGGCGCATTCACCGGGGCTATAACACGGCGGCGCGGACGATTCGAGGAATCGCAGGGCGGCAGCATTTTCCTCGACGAAGTGGGCGAACTTTCACCGATCGCCCAGGCAAAACTCCTGCGCGTTTTGCAGGAAAGGGAGTTCCAGCCGCTCGGCTCATCGAGGACAGTTAAGGTGGATGTGCGGGTCATAACCGCCTCAAACAAGGACCTGGACTTGGAGATTTCCCAGGGCGCCTTTCGCCAGGACCTGTTCTACAGGCTCAATGTGTTCCCCATCTATCTGCCGCCTCTACGCGAGCGGGGACCCGATATCCTGCTGCTGGCCGACTATTTCGTTCTTAAGTACGCCCGCGAGTTCGCCAAACAGATAAAAAGAATCACCACGAGCGCGATAGACATGCTGATGTCCTACCACTGGCCGGGGAACGTTCGCGAGCTGGAAAACTGCATCGAACGCGCGGTTTTGCTCTCGCAGGAAAACGCAATCGACTCCTGGCACCTGCCCCCAACTCTGCAGATGAAACCCGAAGGCATGCAGAACGTCAGCCGGGGAAAACTGGAAGCGCTGACCAGCGCCTTTGAGCGCGACCTGATTACCGACGCCCTCAAGGACGTGCGTGGAAACCAGTCACAGGCCGCCCGCCTGCTCGGCACCACCAAAAGGATCGTTCAGTACAAGGTGGAAAAATACGGAATAGACCCCAGAAGATTTCGGGCAAAACAATCGGCCTAATCGAATCGATGCATTCCGAAAAAAACCTGGATAGCTTAGGTCCATCATACAGGACATTGATCCTGATTTCCTGCGTCGCAGGCATGGGCTGCTACACAGCGGCCTACATGCGTATTCCGATCCTCCCGTTGTATGCGCGTTCGCTCGGGGCCGGCACCATCGAGATTGGAATAATAAACTCCCTGTTCATGCTGGCGGCCGGGGCTTTTTCGATGCCCCTGGGAATCATGTCCGATCTGCTTGGCCGAAAACGGATGGTCCTGGCAGGCCTTTTGATCTCGGCCCTCAGCTCCTTTCTGCTGACCTTTAGCCGCAGCGCCCCGCAAATGATGATTATATACGTCTTTGCCGGGATAGGGCTCGCATCCTTCGGTCCCACAATGATGTCCTTTGTTGCCGACTTCTCACCTTCGACTCACCTCGGGCGTTCTTACGGCTGGTACACTATGGCCATTTACGGAGGAATGGGACTTGGCCCGACGATCGGGGGATTTTGCGCGTACTTGCTCGGCTACCAATGGGTTTTCATGATCTCGGCAATCATGGGCTTTATTATGTTCATGATTGCTTTGCTTTCCTTTCCGAACCAAAGGCCGGCGCATCCGGACGCACCACCGAAAAGGGCCCGCCAAAAGATAATTCGCGAACTTCTTGAAAACCGCCCTCTTCTGGCCTGCTGGCTGGTGACTCTTTTTAGCTGCTTCGGACTGGGGGTCTTTATTACTTTCCAGCCCCTTCACGCAAGCGATCAGGGGATAGGAGTAGGAAAGATCGGGCTTATTTTCGGCACCCAGGCGCTTGTGAACGCTCTTAGCCGCATCCCGTTCGGATATCTAAGCGACAGGGTCCCGGACAGGAGCACCCTCGTGGTATGGGGCCTTCTCGGGTATGCCGTTTCCACTGCAGGGACCGGCCTTTCCACCTCGCTCGAGATGTTTCTCATTAGCGCATTCGGGATGGGAATCAGCATGGGGATTGCCTTCACGGCTGTAGGAGCGCTGATCTCCGAACTGGTCCCGGCGGACTCCAGAGGATTTGCAATGGGTGGTTATAATACCTGCATCTATACCGGCATGATGTTAAGCTCGCTGATAATGGGGGCAGTGGCCGGAAGGTTCGGTTTTCGAGCCTGCTTTCTGATTACGGCGGGTCTGGTTGCAGTGGGCGCCCTAGCGTTCAGTTTTATTTTCCAATCCGTATCGGTCGAGAAGAAGGCGCTCTCCAATGGCTCGTAAGGATTTTTCGACGTAAAAGAGAGGATCTTTTTTTCAATCGTTGTTTTGAGTTACTGGACATAAGTGTGAATATGAGTCATAATTTCGAGCTGGCGTCTCATCGGGATGCAGACGAAACGCCGGCTGTCAAAATCTGCGACCGCCGCTGAAGGCAGTGGCCAAAATCGGCAGGCGGTCCCACCGCCCATTGACATTGTTGGTCAGGAAGGCTTTCTAATTGAGTCCATTTTATAAAAATCTGGCTCTCTGGTTGGTAATCAGCTTGATGGTGATCCTTCTTTTCAATATGTTTCACCAGCCGCAGCACTCCAGCCTGGAGACCACCTACAGTCAATTCCTTGCTTCCGTCCAGAAGGGCGAAGTATCACAGGTCACCATCCAGGGCGATCATGTGTTCGGCACTCTCGTCGACGGCAAGACGTTCAAGACCTTTGTTCCCCGGGATTCCGACATGATCAAGATTTTGCGGGACAAGGGGGTCAATATTCAGGCCAAGCCCGAGGAAGAATCCCCCTGGTACATGAGCGTGCTCGTCAGTTGGGTCCCGATGCTTCTTCTGGTAGGCGTATGGATTTTCTTCATGCGCCAAATGCAAATGGGGGGCGGAAAGGCTATGAGCTTCGGCAAGAGCCGCGCGCGCCTGCTCAACGAAAACTCCAAGAAGGTGCTTTTCAATGACGTGGCCGGAGTGGACGAGGCCAAAGAAGAACTGGAAGAAATAGTAGAATTTTTAAGGGACCCGAAGAAATTCACCAAACTCGGGGGTAGAATCCCCAAAGGCGTCCTGCTGGTAGGAGCGCCCGGTACGGGCAAGACTCTGCTTGCGCGGGCCATCGCGGGTGAAGCAGGGGTCCCTTTTTTCTCGATAAGCGGCTCGGATTTTGTCGAAATGTTCGTTGGCGTCGGCGCATCGCGTGTGCGCGACCTGTTCCTTCAGGGCAAAAAGAATGCCCCCTGCATTATCTTTATCGACGAGATCGACGCCGTGGGAAGGCATCGCGGCGCAGGTCTTGGCGGTGGGCATGATGAACGCGAACAGACCCTCAATCAGCTCCTGGTAGAAATGGACGGCTTTGAGTCCAACGAGGGCGTGATTCTGATTGCCGCGACCAACAGACCCGACGTTCTCGACCCTGCCCTGCTCCGCCCGGGCAGATTCGACAGGCAGGTTGTGGTCCCGGTGCCCGATATCAGGGGCAGGGAAGGCATCCTTAAAGTACATTGCTCTGCCAAACCGCTTGCTCCCGATGTGGACATTCAGACCCTGGCCAAGGGCACGCCGGGATTTTCCGGGGCAGACCTGGAAAACCTGGTCAATGAGGCTGCACTTCTGGCTGCCCGCAGAAATAGGGACCTCATCGCGATGCTTGACTTCGAGGAAGCCAAGGATAAGGTCATGATGGGGCTCGAGAGAAAGAGCATGATCCTGAGCGACGAGGAAAAGAGCATCACGGCCTATCATGAAGCGGGACACGCTCTGGTCGCCAGGCTGCTTCCCGGAGCAGACCCGCTGCACAAGGTCACCATCATCCCGCGTGGACGTGCTCTGGGACTTACTCAGCAGTTGCCCCAGGATGATCGCCACACCTATCCAAAGGACTTCCTGCTCGTCAGCATAGCCATTCTCATGGGAGGCCGCGTTGCCGAGGAGATTTCATTCAATATGAATACCACGGGGGCGGCCAATGACATTGAGCGGGCGACTCAGATCGCACGGCGCATGGTTTGCGAATGGGGAATGAGCGAAAAGATGGGGCCTGTCACTTTCGGCAGGCGCGACGAACAACCTTTTCTTGGCCGCGAACTTGGCCACCAGAGAGATTTCAGCGAACAGACCGCACTCGATATAGATAAGGAAGTGCGGCGAATAGTCGATGAGAATTATCAGCGTGCCCGAAATCTTCTGTCTGAACACAACGATCTGCTCGCAAAGATCGCACAAGCTCTGCTGGAACGCGAGACACTGGACCTAAAAGATGTCGATGCGATCATAAACGAGATTGAACCCGGCCTTCTGGCTACTCTTCCGGTGAAAAAGCAGACCTATAACATCAAGCCACTCGTGCGCAAAGTTGAAAGCCCGGTTTCGGCTTCGCCGGCAGACGGAGACGGCCATGAAGATGCCGAGACCCCTGTGAGCCCGGCCCCGGACAGTGCTAAAGTGAATTAACGGCAGTCGCATCGTAGCGGTCCTCCCGAAATGCGCCTTTTTTCCCGTTCTTCGAATTGAATTCCAGGCCTGCGATGAGTTGCATGGACTTATACCGATTTTGCATTCAAGTCAGATGCTCCGGGAGAGCATAAAGCCCTCCCCTACGAAACGTTACGCGTCAATGACGTAGGCGCGGGGCTTATCCCCGACCAATCTTGAACGCAAATTGGTATTAGTAATGGACCCTGCCATTTTGTCCAGGCAAAGCAGGTGTTCGTGATTCGATCGCAAGCGGCCTCACAGTAAAAAAATGTGTTGTATTCAGTGATGACCCGGTGTACATGTCCAACCGATATCCGCAGCCACCCCTCTGCCAAACACGCATACAAGCAACCCTCTCTGTAAGACGCCACGCGTGCTCAAATTCGGAGCCGGGGTTAAGTAGCTGCGGTTAAATTCCTATTGAGAAATAAATTTAATATATAGAACGATTGCTCCACAACTGTTCTTGCAGTGACATCGGCTCCAGGCCTGGAAATTGCACCACCTGGATCACAATGGTGGCGTCGATTATCAGCCAAGTGCGGGATGGGCATATTTTATTGTTTTGAGACGAATATAGGGCGGAGGTTGGCAGATGAACATCGCCATTAACAATAAAGTCCCATCAAGTTACAAAGTGTCAATATTTTATCTGATTCTCTTATTCATTGTTGCCGGTGCGGGATGGTTTACAACGAGATATCTGGGTGATAAGGCCCGAAAGGAAATACTCCAGTTTAACGAATCCACGATATTAATACATTCTTCCCATCTTACCGGTGAGTTCGAACATATTGAAAGAGATGTTAGAGTGCTCTCCGGGTCTCCCCTTATTGCACCTGCTCTCATTTCCCGCAAAGATGAGGATGTAGCGAATGCGAACTCAGTTTTAGACAGGTACAATTCAACCTTGGGTACTTCTGTCAGTTATCTTTTGGACAGCAATGGAACGGCTATCGCTTCCTCAAACCGCAACGATCCGGACAGCTTTGTCGGCATATCCTATGGCTTCCGCCCTTACTTCGTACAAGCGATGCAAGATGCTCCGGGCCGATATTTTGCTCTCGGCATCACTTCCTTGAAGAGAGGTTTCTTTGCAAGTTATCCCGTGAAGGACCGCAAAGGCCAGATTATTGGTGTTGTCGTCATTAAAAAGGATATCGACGAAAAAGAGACTGGTATGAGCAGGTATCCCTATTTTTTTCTCGTCGATCCAAACGGCATTATCTTTCTGTCCAGCAGGAAAGATATGACTTTCAAGAGTCTATGGCCGATAAGCCGGGAAACCAGGCTTGCCCTGCTTGAATCGGGACAGTTTGGTAAAAGAGAGTTCGATACTGTGCTGCCCCGGGAAATCGTGGACGGGATGGAAATTAAATTTGACGGAAGGAATTATCTTGCTTCACGCAAGGTCATTAATCCTGAAGGATGGTCTACCGTAATAATGACGTCAACAGAAAGAATTTTGCAATACCAATTGGCCGGCGTGATTATAACACTGTGGATCTGCACCCTTATACTAATACCGATGATAATTAATTACTGGACATCAAGATCAGAGCATGCACTGCAGCTTAGCGAAAGTCGCCTTCGCAGGGCTGAGGTGGTGGCCCTCTTCGGCAACTGGGAATTTATTCTGGGGTTCGATAAAGTAAAGGCCTCCGAGGGTGCGAGGATCATTTACGGGTTGGAAGGCGCCGAGTGGTCCATACTCGAAGTACAGAAGATCCCCCTTCCGGAGTATCGAGGCATGCTCGACGAGGCCCTTAGTGGACTCGTTGAGGAGGGCAAACCGTATAATGTGGAATATAAGATCCGCAGGCCGAGCGACGGGAAGATCATCGATATCCATTCCATAGCGGAATATTCTCCCGAGAAAAGAGTGGTGTTCGGCGTCATACAAGATATCACCGACCGCAAACGGGCAGATGAAGCGTTGCTGGAGAGCAATGCACGAATAAGCCATCTAAACGATGTCCTGCGCGCCATTCGTGACGTTGGAAGCCTTATCAACAGAGAGAAAGACCCGATCGAGCTGTTGAACGCGGTCTGTCACAGCCTGGTCCAAACCCGCAGCTATGTAATGGTGTGGATCGGGAAACCGGAAGCAGACTCCAAGCAGGTGTTAATGGTGGCCCACTCGGGAGGAGGCGCGGATTTACTGCGACACGCCCCTATCACGTGGGATGACAGCCCCACCGGACAGGGGCCTGCGGGCACTGCGATTCGCGAACGCCGGGTTGTCGTCTTCGATGACCTCGCTACTGATCCGCGCTTTGCCCTCTGGAGAGATCCAGTCATGAGCTATGGCGGCGCATCCATCGCTTCCGTCCCCCTCATCCATCAGGACCGCCTCTTCGGCGTTCTTACGGTCAAGGCCGACCGTAAGAATGCTTTCGATGTAGAAGAGGTGGAGCTTTTGAGCAACTTGGCGGCTGAGTTAGCTCGTGCGCTTCAAAGTCTGGAAAACGAAGCCGCTCGCAAGCGGGCCGAGGAGGCGCTGCATGAGAGTGAACTTCGCCTTAGAACCATTTTGCAAACGGCCAATGAAGGTTTCTGGCTGATTGATAACGACACTGTAACCACGGACCTCAACCCAAGAATGTGCGCTATTCTGGGCAGAAATCGGGAAGCGGTCTTCGGGAGGAAGATTTTTGATTTTGTAGATAGTGAAAATAAGGCCATCTTCAATCAGCAGATCGGATTGAGGGGACAGGGAGAAGTTGGCGCATATGAGATCGCCCTCTCTCGTCCTGATGGGTCAAATGTCTTATGCCAGTTCAATTCAACACCCCTTTTTGACGAGTCAGGGAACAAGGTCGGCTCGTTTGCAATGGTGACCGATATCTCCGCGCGCAAGCGGGCAGAAATTGCGTTGCGCATGAGCGAGGAACGTTTCTCAAGATTCTTTCGCTCCAGTCCCGTCGGCACCAGTATCCTCCGACTGAACGACAACAAATTTGTGGATGTCAATGATGTGTTCTTGGGCTTATTTGGCTACACACGCGAGGAACTCATCGGTCAAAACCCGTTGGATCTAGGAATATGGGTTGATCCTGAAGACCGGGTGAAGATGGTTGAGATACTGCAAAGGCAAAGCAGGGTAAAGGACTTTGAAACCCAGTTCCGCTGGAAATCCGGTGAGATCGGGAATGTGCTTTTTTCGGCGGAGGTTATCGAGGTGGCCGGAGAGCAGTATCTCTTGGGCCTTGCGCATGACATCACCGAGCGCAAGAGGGCGGAGGAAGAACGAAGGAGACTCGAAGATCGTTTGCAGCGTGCGGAGAAGATGGAGGCCCTGGGCACTTTGGCTGGTGGAGTGGCCCACGATCTCAACAATGTTCTAGGTGTTGTCGTGGGCTATTCTGAATTGCTTCTGCTTGATTTGGGTGAGCCCAGTTCTGTAAAATCAAGAGCCGAGGCGATTCTGAAGGGAGGACTCAGGGCGGCCGCTATTGTCCAGGATCTTCTGACTCTGGCAAGGAGGGGGGTCTCCAACAGAAAGGTGTTGAATTTTAATAACATCGTCCTGGAATGCCAGAACTCCCCCGAGTTCACCGGGATCTCTTCCTATCATCCCAACATCCGGCTCAAGACAGATTTGGAGGCGAACCTTCTTAATATATCGGGCTCCGCGGTTCATCTCAGCAAATCACTGATAAATCTGGTGTCCAATGCCGCTGAAGCAATGCCTGAAGGGGGCGTAATAACCATTAAAACCGTGAATCAGTATCTGGATAAACCCGTTTCCGGATACGATGAGGTCCGGGAGGGGGACTATGTCGTTCTGTCCGTATCGGACACGGGGCAGGGGATACCAGCCAACGATCTGAAGCGCATATTCGAGCCTTTCTATACAAAAAAAGTCATGGGGCGCAGCGGAACAGGTCTGGGATTGGCTGTGATTTGGGGTACGGTCATAGATCATCTGGGGTATATCAATGTGGACAGTCAAGAAGGCAAAGGAACCATTTTCACCCTTTATTTTCCTGTGACAAGAGAAGAAATATCCCAGGAGCAGGTTTCCATATCCGCTGCTGAATACATGGGCAAAGGTGAATCCATCCTGATCGTGGATGACGTTAAAGAGCAGCGCGAGCTTGCCGGCATGATGCTCACTAAGCTCAATTACAACGTCGTCAGTGTTTCCAGTGGTGAAGAAGCGGTGGAGTATCTCAAGCAAAACGCAGTTGATTTGGTTATTTTAGATATGATCATGGACCCTGGCATGGATGGTCTCGACACTTATGCCAAAATACTTGAAATCCATACCCATCAGAGGGCGATCATTGTCAGTGGTTTTTCTGAAACGAAACGGGTGAGTAGAGCTCAGGCATTGGGCGCGGGGACCTACGTGAAAAAGCCCTATGTGTTGGAAAACCTGGGACTGGCTGTCAGGATTGAGCTTGACCGTCCGGCATGACCTGCACCTCACAAAAGTATGATCTGAGACTGGTGATACCTGCCTTGTATCGCGTGGTGAGGGCTGCAACCTGCCGATTTCAGATACCAAAGATTTCCCTCAATTTTTTCTAAGGTCATGCCGATTCATCGTGCAGCTTAATATTGTTCTGCGGGGAACTCGATCCGGGGCACTGGGGCGGACTCCGGCGCAAATACAGCACGGCAGAAGGGCGCCTGTGCATGGAGGAACTCATGCGGTATGATTTGGCAGCCAAAAAATTGACAGAAAATCTGGCCGAGCGTGAAACTAAACAACAGGGTCCGCTCCGTGATACGGAAGTCCACACAAAGATGAGAATTCCTTTCAAGATAGACGATGCGATAATGGTGTGTTCGATGGCCAACACGACGCAAATGGCCAAAGCAAGGATCGTGGGCTCGGTACACGGCAAATACATCCTTATTACCGAGCCGACTGCAAAGGTAAGCGAGAGGATGTCGGCTGTTCTCGACCGGGATTTTTTGTGTTCCTACTTCAACAATGGCTTTCTGCATATATTCTGCAGTAAATACCAAAGACACCTGACAGATGATGTCGTTTGCATAGAGTATCCCGCAAGCGTGGAAGTCCGTCAGATCAGGAAGCATCGCAGGATCAGGGTCAACATCGGAACGGAATTCACTATTGCCGGTGCTGCTGATGTGTTCCCCGCAGAGATTGTGGACATTAGTCAGGATGGGTGCTGCATGATCCTGAATCAATCCGCGGACATTACAAAAGGAACCAACATCTCCCTGACATTCAATCTACCGAACGAGGCATCTGTAAGCGGACTTCAAACGGTAGTCGCAAGGACCTGCCGCATCCAAAACAGTCCGGCAACCGAAGTCGGGGTATCATTTTCAGGCCCGGAAAACGAGATTTCAAAGATTTTGAACTTCTGCCAATTTTGCATGTTTTTCGACGTGGAGGAATCCTCCACCCAAGGTTGAACCCCGGATTAAAGGTATAGGGTTTTCGGCCGCCAACCTGATTCTTATGCAGTCCAACCTGTGACGAAGCAACCGGTTAATCCCGCTCAAGGCCCGTGTCAACACGATGGGGGAAACGAGGCCATCAACTGTGAAGCCGATGGTATGTCTTGAAACTGCCAAAACCAGTCTCATTGACCTATGCTTGCATGTTCGATCACAAAATTGTGTGGTTTTACGGGCTTTGTGGTAAAGAAGACCCAGTATAAGGCAATATTCTTGCAGAATAGGAAACCCGTTATGCTTCTTGATAGAATCGTGACCTCATGGTCCATTCGGAAAAAATTGCTGCTGCTCATACTGGCAGTTTTGCTGCCCTGGGCCGGGATGATCGTCAAAGACGGCCTGGGCCATCGAACACGGGAATTGGAGGGCGCCAAACACGCTGCCATTCTAATGGTTCAAAGTCTGTCGGCCCAGCAGGAACAAATTGCCGCAGGGACAAGACAGATGCTGAGCACCCTGGCGCAGTCACCCCAGGTTAAAAATCTGGACGCCGAAGCCTGCAATAAGTTCTTTCGCGAGTTAAGAGATCAGAACCCGATATATTCTACCATAGCGGTAGCAACACCTGACGGAAACATGCTCGCCAATACCAGACCTTTTGAGCCTGGCAACTTTAATATATCCGACCGGAACTACATCAAGGATGTGATAAGAACCCTCGATTTTTCTGCCGGGGAATTTATAGTAGGCAGGCTCAGTAATGTCCCTTCAATTAATTATGGCTACCCTGTCATGGATGCGGGTAAAAAGCTCATCGCAATCGTCTTTGCCGGGTTTAGTCTTACCGAATATGACGGTTTTATAAAGAAGGCAAATCTGCCACAAGACTCAGCAGTAGTGATTCTTGATCGTCAGGGACTGCGCTTGTATCGCTATCCTGAAAATGACGCAGCAGCTTTAGGCATGCCTGCAAGCGGATTCGAACAGACAACGGGGCTGGATGAAGGGACGTTCGAGAGGAAATCCGACGACGGCATACTGCGTCTTTTTGCTTTTAAGCGACTACGCCTCACTGAGAGTTCGTCTCCCTATCTATTAATTGCGGCGGGTGTTCCTAAAGAAAAGATCATGGGAAAAGCAAATTTGGCGATGGCCTTCGAGCTGTTGATTCTGGGGTTGGCAGCCGCCATTGCAGCATCTTTGGTATGGTTCCTGGGCAATGTCGCTTTTACCAGGCCAATCGACCGGCTGGTGGGCGCTGCGCAAAGATTTGGCAGCGGCGAGATGGACACAAGGACGGGTCTGCCTCACACCCACGATGAGTTGGGCAAGCTGGCCCAATCCTTCGATAGTATGGCGGATTTGCTTGAACAGAGAAATCTTGAAAGGCAGAAGGCGGAAGAAGATCTGATCAACGTCTGTCGCCAAAATCAGCTCATCCTGAACGCGGCGGGGGAAGGTATTGTCGGTCTGGACGAGAAAGGGACCGTCACTTTTGTCAATCCGACAGCTCGACAGATGCTTGGATATGAGGAAGAGGAGCTGATCGGCAAGTATTTGCACCCGACGATCCACCATTCCTTTCCGGACGGGACCAACTACCCGGTGACGGAATGTCCCATGTGGCAATGTCTCCAAACCGGCGCAAGCAGCCAGGTAAGAGATGAAGTCCTTTGGAAAAAAGATGGAACGAGTTTTCAAACGGCATATTCGACTACCCCCATTGTCGAAAATGGCCAGGTTGTGGGTGCAGTAGTGACCTTTCGTGATATCACGGTGCGTAAGCGTGTCGAAGATACGATCAGGCAAAGCAACGCCTACCTGGAGAACATCTTTGAGAATTCGCCCGACGTCATCACCATTGTGGATAAGCATGGAAGGTTTATCAAGTGGAACAAAATGGCTGCGGCGATCTACGGCTATACTTTTGAAGAAATGAAGGGGAAGTCTGCGTTCGACCTGTACGCGGATAAAAATGAACTTGAAAAAATGCTTATGAGCCTACGCCGGGAAGGCTCGGTAAAAAAATGGGAAATAAGAATGAAGAGAAAGGATGGGAAAATTATCCCATTTGAAGTTTCTGTCGGCTTGCTGCACGACAGTGAAAACAAAACTCTTGGCAGCGTTGGCGTTGCAAGAGATTTGAGCGGGATCAAGGAGACACTCGCCGCTCTCAGGGCTTCTAATGACCAACTGAATCAGGAAATCATCGAACGCAAGCGAATGGAGGAGGAGTTGCGGGAGAGCGAGGAACGTTTCTCCAGATTCTTTCGCTCCACTCCCGTCGGCACCAGTATATCACACTGGAGAGACGGCCAAATTATCGACGCCAATGATGCATTCCTGGGCTTAACTGGCTATACACGCGAGGAGATTATCGGCCACAACCCGGTTGAGATGGGAATGTGGGTTGATGCTGAAAACCGGCAGCGGATGGTCGATAAACTGAAAGAGCAAGGCAGGGTACGGGACATTGAAACCCAGTTCGTCAGGAAATCCGGTGAGATCATAGATATACTCGGCTTCGCGGAGATGATCGAGATAGCCGGGCAGCATTATATCTTGAGCCTTGCATATGACATTACCGACCGCAAGCGGGCGGAGAAGGAGTTGCGGGAATCTGAAAACCGTTACAGGGCCATCTTTGAAAACACAGGCGCGGCTACAATCATACTCGAAGAAGATACCATCATATCACTTGCAAATGCAGAATTCGAGAAACTGACAGGTTACACGAAAGATGAGATTGAAAACAAAAGGAGCTGGACGGAATTTGTTGTGAAAGAGGATCTGGAGAGGATGCTGGCCCAGCATCGCCTGCGCAGAGCCGATGAAAAGGCTGCTCTGAAACAATACGAATTCCGCCTTATTGACAAACATGACCAGACAAAGGATTGCTTGATCACCGTTGATATGATTTACGGTACAAAAAGAAGTATCGCATCATTTCTTGACATCACCGAACGCAAGCAGATGGAGGAGGAGTTGCGGGAATCGGAGCATTCCCTGAAAAAGGCCCAGGAAGCAGGGCAACTGGAGAATGCCAAACTTTTTGCGATGATTTCCGCTATGGAAGAGGGAGTAGTCTTTGCAGATTCCAGTAACGTTATTGTAGAGGTCAACCAATACTTCTGCAATTTTGTCGGACGTAAGCGCGATGAAATCCTGGGAAAAACAATCGAGGAATTTCATTTAGGTGATGTGCGCGAAAAAGTGATGAAGCACATTGAGTTTTTCCGCGCAAGCTCAGGCTCCGATGTGGTTGTCATACAGAGAGCCATAGGTGAGGCTGAAGTTGTTTTCCGCATTCAGCCAATTTATGTGGAAGGTCATTATACCGGGGTCCTGGTCAATGTTGTCGACGTGACGGACTTCGTCCATGCAATGCGCATGGCGGAGGACGCAAACAATGCCAAATCTGAATTTCTTGCCAACATGAGCCACGAAATTCGAACTCCCATGAACGCCGTTATCGGCATGGCCGATCTTGCCCTGGATACAGAGCTTACAGATGAGCAACGGGAGTATCTCGAGATCATAAAAAATTCCGGCGGGTCCCTGATGACATTGATCAATGACATCCTCGATTTTTCCAAGATCGAATCGAAAAAGCTTGATCTCGATCCCATCGAGTTCCACCTTCCGGATAGCCTTGCCGATACCTTGAGGCCACTTGTGGTGCGTGCCCATGAAAAGGGAGTGGAATTAGTCTACCAGATTCAGGCTGGAGTACCGGATATTCTAATTGGAGATCCGGGACGGTTGCGCCAGGTATTGGTAAACCTCGCAGGCAATGCAATCAAGTTTACAGAGCAGGGTGAAATCGTGCTGGACGTTGCGAAGGAATATGAAACCGAAGGCAAGTTGTGCCTGCGTTTCACCCTCACGGATACGGGAATCGGTATCCCGCTTGAAAAACAAGCAACTGTCTTTGAACCATTTACACAGGCAGACGGCTCCACGACCAGGAAGTATGGGGGTACCGGCCTGGGGCTGGCCATATCCAGGCATCTTATAGAAATGATGGGTGGGGATATCCGTGTTGAGAGCCAGCCCGGGGAAGGTTCCAGCTTCCAGTTCAGGGTATTATTCGAGCAGCCCAAAACGCCCACCCTGCTGTCCGTCGATCTTGAAAAAGTTCAGGTAAAGGACCTGCCCGTGCTGGTGGTGGACGATAATGCCGTGAACCGCCGACTTCTCCAGGAGATCCTGACCAAATGGGGCATGAAGCCCACTCTGGCGCCCAGCGGAGAGGAAGCCATCGAGGCATTGGAACAGGCACGGATACAGGGAATTTCCCTAGACCTTATCCTTTTGGATGTGATGATGCCCGAAATGGATGGTTTCGAGACGGCTTCGCAGATAAGGAGTCGTTTTGGCTCCTCCGGGTCGGTAATAATGATGCTGACCTCGGCCGGCCAAAGGGGGGATGCGGCCCGGTGCCGGGAGCTTGGCATTTCGGCCTATCTTACAAAGCCGATAAAACAATCCGACCTTTTTGACGCCATTATAACCGTCATGGCTCTTCGCAGTCAGAGCGCGGAGGCTAGAACAGTAATCACCCGCCACTCTTTAAGAGAAACTACATCGGAACGGGCGGCGTCCTCCAGGAACCTTCACATTCTATTGGCCGAAGATAATGTGGTGAATCAGAAAGTGGCTACAAAGATCCTGGGAAACTGGGGCCACTCGGTCGTTGTGGCATCGAATGGAAGGGAGGCGGTGGATGCCTGTGAAAAGGAGCGTTTTGACCTGATCCTTATGGATATTCAGATGCCTGAGCTGGATGGTTTTGAGGCGACGCAGATTCTGCGGGAAAAAGAAAAAGACGGCAGACGGCGCCTCCCGATTGTGGCGATGACGGCCCATGCCATGCAAGGGGACATGGAAAAATGTCTTGCCGCGGGGATGGATGGCTACGTCTCCAAGCCTATAAACAGGGACGAGTTGTTCTCAGTGATTGAGACACTCACCAAAGGGGGAAATGAAGAGAAGGGTATTTCCCCTGTCGGGTCCAAGGAAAATGAGCCCCTGACTCAGGAGGTGTTTGAGTTGTCCAAAGCGCTGGAAATTGCAGGAGGAGATACCGCATTCCTCAAAGAGATTGCAGAGCTTTTTCTTGAAAATCTTCCAGGCTATGTTGCCAGGATCCGTGAGGCGATTTCCCGGGAGGATGCCGTGGCCCTTGAGGGTGCTGCGCACAACTTGAAGGGCGCTGTCGGTAATTTCGGTGCGAAGCGTGCCTATGATGCAGCATACAGACTGGAGGCTATCGGCAAAAAGAATGTAATGGCAGAGGCCGATAGATTGATGAAAAAACTCATGGAAGAGCTTTCCAGCCTGGAAAACGCGATCAAAAGCGCTTTACCGGAGTGACATGATGAGAGTTCTCATAGTTGAAGATGAGGTGGTGTCGAGAAGATTGTTGGAAGTCTTCCTGCTTAAACTGGGCTATGAAGTGATCCCCGTTTCAAGCGGCAAAGAAGCTTTAGGAGTTCTTGAAGGGCCACAGGCGCCCAATCTGGTCATATCAGATTGGATGATGCCTGAAATGGATGGACTGGAGCTTTGCCAAAGAACGCGGGAAATACAAACGGCAGGCTACATCTATTTCATCATCCTGACCTCAAAAATGGATAAAAAAGATATTATCAAGGGGTTAGAGGCTGGAGCAGATGACTACCTGACTAAACCCTTTGACCAGGAAGAATTGAGATGTCGTATCAAGATTGGAGAAAGGATTGTAAACCTGGAGAGGCGGATCCTGGAGTTGGCCAACACGGATTCCCTGACGGGGGTGCTCAATCGAAGGGCATTCATGGAAAGGCTGCAGATTGAGATCCAAAGGTCCAACCGGGAAGGTGTCCCGCTTTCGTTAATTCTTGCCGACATTGATCATTTCAAACGGGTTAACGATCAGTACGGCCATCAAGTGGGTGATATGGTGCTGCGGAAGTTTTCCGGGCAGTTAAGCGCGACTATCAGACCATATGATTTTGTGGGGCGCTACGGGGGTGAGGAGTTCCTGATCGGTCTGCCGGGAGTAGACTGTCAAAAGGCAGGCGTGGTGGCCGAACGGATACGGCGGCTGGTTGAAACGACCGGTTGTACATTACCGGCTTCAACGGATTGTTTTTTTGTGACCGCAAGCTTTGGTGTGGCTTCTATGAGCATTGGGTCTTCGGAATTTCCCGAGCCTCTAATTGCTCGGGCTGACAGCGTAATGTACAAAGCCAAGCATGAGGGGAGAAATCGCGTTTGTCTGGCTAGTGAGGACTGACTCCATGCATTTTGTGGTTATCGGCACAGGCGGAATTGGCGGCTATTATGGCGCGCGACTACAAGCCAGTGGCCAGCCGGTTACCTTTATTGCCAGAGCAAATCACCTGCAAGTGCTGCAAACCCGAGGGTTGCGCGTTAACCATCCCGAATGGCGGTTTGACGCCCCGGTAAGAGCTTGCTCGCTCGAACAATTTCTCCAAAGCTCCCTGCCACTCGAAGCGGACTTGATTATTCTTTGTGTCAAAGCGATTGACACAGATGCCATTGTCCGTCAGCTTGCAGATTGGCTCGGGGACTTATCAACGCCGGTGCTGTCGTTACAAAACGGAGTGGACAACGAAGCCGTGCTGACCAGACACTTGGGTGCTGAGCGGATCCTGGGAGGGCTGGCCGTGCGGATCGGCTCTCACCTGACCGCGCCGGGCGTCATAGACGCCGTTGGGCCGGCGCAGGTGGTGATGGGCCAATGGCCGACGGCTGAGGCGTCCTCTAACTCGACAGAACTGCTCAAGCGGCTGGATGCTGTTTTCAACCAGGCCGGCATTCCCACCCGAGTGACCGACAACATACAACTTGAACTGTGGCGCAAGCTGGTCATCAATAACGGCGTTAACCCTTTATCCGCCCTCACCAGACTGGATACCGGCACTCTCATGCACGACCCCGGGCTGTCTCAGATTGTCTACGGACTGATGGCCGAGGCCACGAACGCCGCAGCGGCCGATGGGGTGTCTCTGACCGAAACCGACTGCAGGGAAATGTTTGAGCTGGTCCGCCACTTTGACCCGATAAAAACCTCGATGCTGGTGGATTTTGAGCGCCACCGCCCATTGGAGTTGGAAGAAATCTGCGGGGCGGTGCTATCCCGGTCGCAGCAGTTGCAGCGCGAGGCGCCCTACACGTCTACCATCTACCACCTGCTGCGGTTGGCTTCCTCCCGCATGTCTTAGTGTCGCGTCCCTGTAAATTAAACGTTCTTGCAGGTACTGACCGCCTGTCGCCAGGGTTGAAGGAGCCCGCGATAATTTTTCGAGGGATCATATTCTTACGAGATCACGTGGATAGTCGGTGAGAAGCTGGTTCTCCGCTTCGCCCACATGAATGACGTCCGTAATCCTTGGGCCGCCAATGCCTTTGCGATAAATTGTCGGAAGGAGCAGGTCGATCACCATGCCGGTTTCTATGATTTCAGTGCGGCCACGTCCGATGATCGGATAGAATTCAGATTGACGAAGTCCGACCCCATAGCCGACTGACTCAAGGTAGGATTTCCCAAACCCTGCCTGTTCCACCACATCACGGGCAGCCGCATCTACTTCGCCCGATGTGGCCCCTGGTCTCAAGGCTGCTTCCGCTCGTTCCAGGGCGCGCAGCAGCAGAGCATGAACATCGACCTGCTCTTTGGGCACCACACCCACGGCGGCAGTCCGAGCCATCTTTGAACAATATCCCTCGAATGTCGCTCCAAGGTGTACCACAACCACTTCGCCTTCCCGAATTTTCCTGGAGCTTGCGGTCGGATGCGCGAGCAGGGTTCGGTCTCCCGAAACCACCTGGGGTCGGAAGGACGAACCGCCGGAACCGGCCCGCAGCATTGAGTATTCAGCTTCGGCAAGCACATCGAGTTCGGCTGTTCCAGGCCGGACCGCTTTCATCGCCGCGTCCATGCCTTTGCAGACCGCCTCAGAGGCGCGTCTGATCAGGTTCAACTCCTGAGGTTCCTTCACGGAACGCAGTCTGTAGAAAAGGTCTCCGGCCCCGACGAAATTCCGCTCGCAAAATGCCGACCTCAAAGCGTCATATACTGCAAAATCAACGAAATATCTTTCGAAGCCTATTCGCGGGTCTTTGTAGCCGAAGGAGCTGATTTTTTCGCAAATCGCAGGACCGAGGGTCTGACGCGGAAAGAAATAGGCATGGGTCGTAAGTCCCGACAGCTCGCGAACGTAATCGGCATCGAGCCAGAGAGCTACAGCACATGCCTCGTCCTGCTTAGGTATGAGAAGGGCCAGGCACTCGATCTGGGTAGCCCCGGTAAAATAAATAAGATTTTCCCTGTTGGTCACGACCAGGACGTCGAGTTCCGCCTTGGCCATGGCCTTCTGAGCATGTTCAATACGACCTGCAAATCGAGGTGTCATGTTCCTGCATCCAATGCGGTTGTCGGAGCAGGAAGCGGGAAGCGTGAAGCGTGAATGCGGGTTTTCGCTTCCTGCTTCTTGCTTCGTGCTTCTTGCTCCTTGCTCCCTGCTTCTTGCTCCCTGCAATACTCCATTGAATAATCACAAAATGCGCCGGGGTTCCCGAAATCAGGCGGCGACCGTGGCCTTCGGCAAAACGCCACGCTGCCTCAGCCATTTTGGAATAAGCTCTTGCTCGACGCGCCGGTTCACTTCAGGCGCTTTGGCAAGCAGTAAATCCCGAAGCGGCTGGCTCAAGTTGATTCCACCCGGCGCACCGTCGAAAATGAGGACCTTTTCGGTGCCTGTAAGCTTTCGGGCAAATTCCATGGCCGATTCGGTCGATTCCGACAAAACGGCATGTTTCATATAATTGAGGTTTTGCGGGTCCCGGTCGAAAAGGTCGGCCTGCTCCCGCCCAACGACTACAGTAGGGATATGCTCGCTGAAAAAGGCACTCGGATAGCCGATCCAGGCATAGCTGTGCACGCACATTTTGATTGCGGGGTTGAGTCTTGGAATTTCCGGCAGGAGGGGAAAGCCCTTTCTGCCGTAGAATGCTTCCGTGTACCAGGTGTATGCGGGAAGGGGCGATTCGAGATCGAACAAATCGGTGTTGGCGCCCACAAGGTTGGCGTATATAACCCCGGCCGAGAATACATAGGGGACGGGGCAGGGAAAATCCAGGGCGGCAATACACTCGTCTATTTCGCCGAACAGGGTCATCATTTTACCGTAGTATCGGCACCCCACCTCCGTTACGCGTTCATTGAGGCTGTACAAATCGTTATCGGCATCGACTCCCAGGATGCCGTGAGGGACCACCGTCAGAAAACAGGAGAAGGCGAATTTGTCCTGAACGAAGGGTGAATCGAAAATCGCGCGCGCAGTGAAGTTTGCGGCCCTGGGCCCCAGGTTTTGATGGTAGGTAGACCGGGTCTCGATCCGGGCGTATGACATGCCGAAAGGTTTTACAGCCCGGTCCACCATGCGGTGAAAGTGGACCTCCCGCACGTCGCTGTTGTGGGCATGAACTATCCAGTCTGCATCGTAAATTCTTTTTATTCCGTAGAGGGTGCCGATTTCGGTCTCGATCGCAACTCCCTCGTCAACCGGGGCAACGCCCCTGGCCTTGCCATTATAGTACTCGTCGAGCTTGTGACGGCGGATGTACTCCTCTGTTTCCCGAAATCGCAGGCCAACGCCGGCGCGAAGGCGTATATTCTTGCATCCGGTACGCTCCTCGATGACATCGCGGATAGTCTTGAGCATCTCAGCGTAAGGATCGCCTCCAAGAAGGGTGAAGCCGTGATGAGACGAGCAGACGTTTACCGAGTGCTCGGGTTTTATCCGGCTCATGTCGACGCTTTCGAGCGCCTGTTCGGTGTGCCTTCGGACCGCAACTATACCCTCATCTCCCGGAAAAATCACGGAAGGCAGGTCCGGAAAGAGCTCGCGCAGGGTCACGGAGGTCATTCCCGGAAGTTCGCTTACCCTGGCCTTTACCAGGGAGGGATGGATACCATACATGGATTGGCGGGGTGGAATGGGTGCAATCGGGGGTCGCATAGCTCACTACTCCTTTCCTTGAAGCGGTGCGCTCACCACGCGGTTGAGAAGTTCGATGTCCTCGTCAAAATAAAAACCGCGGGATGCATATTTTTGTTTCACGTGTTCGGGAATTTCCCAGGCAGTCACTGTGCGGCCATACCACTGCCAGCCTCCGGGGACAGGCACAGGCACTATTCCTGCCGCTTCGAGCATCCGAAGAATTGGCTGAATACATTCCACTTTGCACCCGGTCCGAATGCCTGTCATATAGGAGATATCGTCCGGCGTTTTAGCCCCGAGCAAAATGGCGCCCGCGACTTCATCAGCGCGTGTGGCCGTGCAGTAGCAAACAATCTGTTCAGGGTGGAATTTTGCTTTTATGCAGAGTTGCGCGATCTTTTCATAATTGAGCCCCTCCAGGTCCACCCTGGCCATTACCGGCTCCGGACGCATGCTCATCGTAATCGCATATTCGGGGCACCGCTGCTCACAGTCCGCGCAACCCCGGCAGCGATCGATATCCGGCACCGCCAGTTTCTCTTCCATCTTCATTGCAAGGACCGGACAGACCCGCACGCACGTCTTGCACCCCTTACACTTTTCATCGTCGACTACAGGCATTAGAGTTACCAGTTTCATGTTGCTCCACCTCCTTTTGTTGAGCCATTTCATAAGCAACATCCAAAATCATATCTTCCTGGCCGCCTACCATTTCTCTGCGTCCAAGCTCCACGAGCATATCTCTCGGATTGAGGCTGTACTTTTCAGCGGCTCGATAGGTATGCAGCAGAAAGCTCGAATAGACGCCCGCATAGCCCTGAATCAGCGAGGCGTTCCTAATGACCTGGGGCCTGTGCATCATCGGTTCCACTATGTCTTCGGCAACGTCCATGATACCGTAAAAATCGATCCCCGTCTCGAAGCCTGCCTTGTGCAACACACCGGCAATTACCTCAGTCTGGGCATTACCGGCGCCTCCCCCCAGACCGCGACAGGTACCGTCCAAATAAGCGGCGCCGGCCTCAGCGGCTGTCAGGCTGTTTGCAATGGCAAGACCGAGGCTTGCATGGGCGTGAAAACCGATCGGAACCGAAACGGCATCGACAAGCGCCTCGATCCTGGGCTTGACGTCTGAGGGGAGCATAGCTCCAGCGGAATCGGCAATGTAAATCACATCGCAACCATACGATTCAAACAGCTTTGCCTGCTGGGCGATCACTTCCGGCGGACGCATGTGGGCAAGCATCAGGAAACCGAACGTGGTCATGCCAATTTTTTTCCCAAGGCCGATATGTTGCTCGGCAATGTCGGCTTCAGTGACGTGCGTAGCCACTCTGACCGCCCTGGCGCCGCAATCGGCGGCCATTTTGAGGTCCTCCTGGGTCCCGATTCCAGGAAGCAGCAGCACAGTGAGGACTGCGTTTCGAATTACTTTCGAAGCAGCACTCAGTATTTCCTCATCTGTGAGTTTAGCCTTCCCGTAATTGATCGAGGACCCGCCAAGCCCATCGCCGTGCGAGGCCTCAATGAAAGGAACCCCGGCCTTGTCCAGCCCTTCGGCAACTGCAGCGATCTGTTCTCCGCTGAATTGGTGGCTGACCGCATGACTGCCGTCCCTCAAGGTAGAGTCAACCACCCGAATACACCTGCTCATATCCGATATCTCCTGTGAGAGACCAATGGTTCAACACCCTTCACACTTCGAAGTGCGCCACCCGAATCGCCGTGCAGTCCCGCATACTGAAGCAGGGACTCAAATGGCGTCTTAACCGGCCTCATAACCTCCCACCCAGCATGCGCACCGCGAGCGCTTCACCCACAGCGGCCGCAGCAGAAGTCATTATGTCCAGATTGCCTGAATATTTCGGCAGGAAGTCCCCTGCGCCTTCAACCTCAATGATGGTGACCACCCTGTGATCATCTACTGTCGGGGGCATCCTGAGGCGATAGCCCGGCACGTAACGTTGAACGGTCCTGACCATGTCCTCGATGGAAGCCCGGATTGCTTTCTGGTCCGGATTCTCCACCTCTGTGTAAACCGTATCGGTCATAAGCAAGGGAGGTTCGGCGGGATTCAATACGATTATTGCCTTGCCCTTTTTCGCACCGCCCACCACACAGAGCGCCCTGGCGGTGGTCCTGGTGAATTCGTCTATATTTTGCCTGGTCCCCGGACCTGCGCTTTTGCTTGCAATGGCGGCCACGATTTCCGCATAAACTACCCCGGCAACTCGATTGACAGCATGGACAATTGGGACGGTTGCCTGCCCCCCGCAGGTCACCATATTGAGATTGGGGACATCTGAGAGCACACTTAAATTGACTGAGGGCACCACGTAGGGTCCTATGGCTGCCGGTGTGAGATCCACCGCTATTTTCCCAGCCGCTTCAAGAAGCGGCGCGTGAACCATGTGAGGCTTCGCGCCCGTCGAATCGAATACAATGCGAATCTCCCTATCATCGATAATCGGCCCGATTCCATCCGTTGTCGTGCGGATCCCAAGAAATTTTGCCCTCCGGATCCCGGGCGAGTCGACTATGCCGGCCATCATTTCCATCTTCAGGTGCCGGCTTCTCATGATTTTATACATGAGGTCGCTCCCAATATTTCCGGGCCCCAGAATTGCGGCCTTTATTTTCTCCATTTCTTTGTAAATCCTCTTTCAATTCGATCTTAGACGAACCGGACACCTACCGTTCCAAGCCCCTGGAATGAGATTAGAAAGCAATCAGCCGCCCGTGCATCGACAGCCCCTGTCAAAGCGCCCGACAGAATAATCTCGCCTTCCTCCAGGGCGATCCCAAATCCTCCCAGCTTGTTCGCAAGCCAGGCAACCGAGGAGGCCGGGTGCCCCATAACCGCCGCACCAGCGCCGGTATTGACTACTTCGCCGTTTTTCTCGAAGACCATTCCCAACAGCCGAAGATCGACTTCTCCGGGACACACCAGCCGCGACCCCACCACGAACCGTGCGCTCGACGCATTATCCGCAATGGTATCGGCCAGCTTTATCTTCCAGTCCCGCACCCTGCTGTCAACAATCTCGATGGAAGCCATTACCCCTTCGGTTGCCCTCAACACGTCGGCAATGGTCACACCCGGACCCTGAAGCTTCTTATTAAGAACAAACGCCACCTCACCTTCGACTTTGGGCTGCAAGAGCCGGCTGCATGAAATCGGCTCTCCCTCACGGACCAGCATGTGGTCGAAAAGGTGTCCGTAATCGGGTTCATTCACACCGATCAGCTTCTGCATTGCGATTGAGGTCAAACCGATCTTTTTGCCGACCACATTACGCGAATCCCGCTCGCGTCTAATCGCCACACCCTCCAGCTGAATCGCATAAGCCTGTTCAACCGTTAATCCGGGGTAGGTTACCGTCAGCGGGTCAACCGGGGTTGCGTTCTTTTCGGCCTGATACAACTGCTCTGCAACGGCCTTGCTATCGTCCATGCACACTGCCTCCCTTTCCCGTATTGTTCAGCCATCGCTCCCTGATAACGGAAGCTATTGCTTCGGCCAAAGCCGCATCGTCCAAGCCGGCTTTGAGGCCCTCGATCAATGCGCGGCTGCCGATGAGCACCTCGGCGTGAGGACCGGGAAGCGAAACTATCCTGCATATTCCGACCCGGCCAACGGCTATGCGCACGCCCTCTTTATGATGACGCTTCATGTCGGGAGTGAATTTGAGAATCCAGGGGGTTGCGGCATGAGGATCGAGCTTGAGGACCGCCTCCACACTGTGGTCCTTGCTCTCGGCCCCGACTCCTCCGGTGGTGATTATGAGACCGAAGCCCCGCATCATAGCCGCCTCGATTGCGGCTACCGCAGCAGGCACACTGTCTTGGATAATTCCTCCAAACTCCACCTTAAATCCGGCTTCTGTGAGAGTTTGCAAAAGATATGGGGAGTTTGTATCCTCGATTTTTCCAGAAATCACTTCTGAACCCGATGAGAAGACGCAGGCGCGCCCGGCAACAGCATCGGCCACGGCCCGACCCATTTCGGCAGATCGGGAAATAACCTCCCCGGCAGCTTGCGGATCGAGTGCAATCAGCCCAAGCACCCCTTCTGAGTGAACGGATGCGCCGGGGTGAAGACTAATCCCCGGCACCCCGGCCAAGCTCCCAAGGATTTCCGTGGCTTTTCCGGCAACCGATTCGGCATGTATATTCTTTTTGAGCACATCGAAAGCAATTATGCCGGGCTGCACGTCGACGACCATTATCTCTCGGGGATCGAAGCCCAAAGCTTCAGCCGCAGCAGCAGCCGTATCGTCCAGGTTTGCGCCTTGCAGTTCGGCCCCTTCGACCCAGAAAGTGGTTTTTTCAAGAAGGTCCCATTCCATGAAGCTTATTCCCCGATAATTCAAAACGGTTGGCAAGTATAGCAAGTGAAGGTTTAAAGCCGGCATTTCACTTCAACGGTGTTCGTTGGACCCTTTGTTGCACGTCTAGGCGGAAATCGATAATCGGCGCGTCGATGATTGCCCTGCCGATATCAATTATGTCTGCACCTGCGGCTACCACTTCTTCGAGCCTCTGCGCGGTGACACCACCTCCGAAAGCTATTTTCACCCGCTGTCTGAAACCCTGGCGCCGGGCAGTTTCCACCACCTCGCAAAGATCCTCGACACTCCCGGTATCAACCATCAGCACGCCCGCGCCGGCATTGAAGGCCAGCACCGCTTCCCGGGCAATTGGGCCGTTCTCCCCGCGAATCTGCACGGAGACAATACGTCCGTTCATTGAGTACGCTCTGCCGACAGCTTCCGTTATTCCCGCAAACATTCGGACGAAGTTCTTATCCAGATATACGAAAGGCTCATCCAACAGCCTCACACTAGCTCCGCCGACCCCGATAGCCTCCCGAAGCTGCTTTCGTATTTCAGGAGCCACTTTCTTCCAGGCGCCACAAACAATCCGCGCCCTTCCACCAGCCAGAGCTGCAAAGCGGCAAGAGGCCGTCGCCACTCCGGAGGGCTTTCCGACACAGCCGAGAAGTTCTTCTTCTGCCCGTGCAATCTGTTCAGCCGTCCCCCGCAGGCTCAAAACGCAGACCCCGGGCTGGAGCTGCGAGCCGTCGGGAAGATGGGTCAGGACTGAGAGGCCCAGATCCGATGCGCGGTTGAGGGCAAAGGTTGCGCCGGCAAGAATGCCTGATTCGGCTGCTGTAAGGTTGGCTGCAAAGAGTTGCCCGTGGAGCGGTTCAAAAAGGTAGGGCCTGGGGTCCATATCGTTCGCCATTGTAGTACGATTTTCGATATTTCCGAATGGCAAGGTACCATCCGGCGCCGGCAGCGTCAAGGAAAATCAAGTATGACAATTTTCCGCAATCTCACTTAATGCATCGAATCAATGGTGGTTAACGGCCTCGCTATTTGAGCGGTACCCCAGGCCGAACGAGATTTCTTCTGCCGTCTCTATGACACGCAGTATGGCTTTTTCAAACCACTCACCCTGCAAACGCGATACCGGGCCGGAAAGGCTTATAGCCGATATTACTTCGCCGGTCTGGTCTCTGATCGGAGCGGCAATGCACCGAAGACTGTCCATTATCTCCTCATTATCGATTCCGAAACCTTGCGTCCTGATGCTGGTGAACTCTTTTTCTAGGGCCTCCTCATCGGTCATTGTGTTTTTGGTAAATCGGCGAAGGCCTTTGGTGTCGATGAGTTCGCGCCTTTTCCAGGGTGCAAGGTGCGCCATGAGTACCTTGCCCACTCCGGTGCAATGGGCAGGCAGGCGCATTCCGACCTGAGAAACGATCCGCAGAGACCGGCCGGATTCCCGCTTGTCAATGTAGAGGACTTCAAGTTTATCGAGGACGACCAGGTGGACTGTCTCGCCCAACTCCTCGAGAAGTTTGGTAATATACGGGGCAGCGACCGCGCGGACTTCCCAGCCCTGGGCGACAATTTGTCCGACTTCAAAAAGGCGGATACCGAGCTTGTATTTGCCGGTGAAAGCACTCTGCTCTACAAAACCAAAATCTTTGAGCGTAGAGATAAGTCCATGGACCGTACTTTTAGCCAGCGACAGCCGCGTTGCGATTTCATTGAGAGCAAGTTCGCCGCGTGCTTGCGCAAGTGTATCGACAATAAAAAGCGCTCGCGCAACCGATTGAATTTTGGAATCCGATTCCACGCAAATCCTCCCTTGGAATAAAACGCGAGGAAGTGATAACTCAATTTTACATTACCAAATCGCGTTCCACACTAACGAATAGTGTCTAACACTACCGGGAGCCCCAAATCAAGACGAAACACCCCAAGGGCCCCAGTTCCCTTGCATGATAGCCTGGTATAACACATTGTTCGAAAAGAATGCGCCTGACATGATAAGAACGACGACCGTGCGCGCAGCCATGCAGAACGGACACACACTAAACGTGGCGCGTTTGAAGGCAAGCCAAATGTTAAGCGCATCAGAAAGTCAAGTTACAATGGTACAAAGGTCTCGCTTCGCGGGGCTTCGCCCACCTTCACTTCGTGAAGTGGGCTTGCCCGGCCTCCCGTAGCGAAGTGCGAGCGCGTAGCACGGAGACCGACCGCTCATTCTCGTCGCTCCGCGTGACGGGGCGGGTCGGGAGGCATCTTTCTAATAACTTTCAAACTGAAACTGCATTTCAGGGAATCATGGCAATGGGCCTTACCCAGCCCTCAGTTGCCGCTTTAATCTTAATTGGAAAGCATGCTATTTTAAATACCCAGCGGGAAGCGTGAAGCAGGGAGCGAGAAGGAAGATATCGTGAACCTTTGGAAAAATCATGTATGTCCGGTTGGAATAGCAGGAAGTCTTGATAATAGAATCCGAAGATGGCTGCAAGACCCTCGGAAAATACTGGCGCCCTATATTGAAGAAGGTATGACAGTGCTGGACCTGGGTTGCGGTCCGGGTTTTTTCTCTGTTGATATGGCCGGAATGGTGGGAAAGTCCGGTCGAGTCATCGCTGTCGATCTGCAGGATGGAATGCTTCACAAACTAAGAGACAAGATTCGTGGTACCGAATTTGAGGAACGGATCATACTACATAAATGTGAAAAGGATAGAATAGGCGTGTCACTGAAAGTTGATTTTTCTCTAGCGTTCTACATGGTTCATGAAGTCCCCGACAAACAACTGCTTTTTGATGAAATGACATCAATAATCAAGCCGGATGGGAAAGTCCTCATAGTAGAACCGGTATTCCATGTTTCAAAGAAATCATTTGAAGAGACTGTCCGGAAAGCCCAAACCGCCGGGTTCGTACCTGGTGAAAAGCCGAAGTTGTTTTTTAGTCAAAGTGTCATTATGAGTTTTAAATGAAGGGATCAGGTTATCGGGAATATCCAGCGTGAAAACATTCCCCGCGACATGCAACCGGCCGTCGCATCCTGATTGCCTGAAACCGTCACAAACGGTTGCTTACGTTATTACAGGCCAACCCAGGGCCAGCCAAGACGATGCCGGCTTTTCTACTTCCCGAGCATTTTATCTTTCAGCTCTTTTTGAACAGGCTTGTCTCCGAGCCATATTCCGAAGAGGGCCCTTTTGAAATCCAGGCCATCGATCACGGATAAGATTACACCATTCCCGGATACCTCTACGCCCTTACCCGGCGCATAGGCGAAGTTATAGACATCGTGTTCGCTAAGCCCTTTGAATACGTCGACAAAGGCATCGATCCTTGCTTTGAGTGGGGCTATGCAGCCATTTGTCGATTTCTCAAAACCTTTCATAATGCCGTCTTTCATTCTGTCCTGGGTGACCATGAATGAAGTGACCTGAAGCTGGACATCCATAGGCTCGTCTGCAGCAACGATCTTTGCCGCATCTCCGCTTTTCTGCTTAAGATACAGGGCTGAAACGTACACTTGAAAACCATAATCAGTTCGCTCGCCTCCGCCGTTAAAGGTAAGGTCCTGCCCATCGGCCTCCACCTTATCAGGGAATTTAACCCCTTTGACCTCGACGGCAAATGCTGGCGCAGCCAGAAAAAACACTGCAGAAAGCACGACAAAAGCTTTCCTCAAAATCATAAAACCTTCCCTTTGCCGTCTTGAATTGAGTAGACCCCCTGGGCAATTTCACCCAGAGGGTCAACTTTTCTTGCTTGAGAGGGCCTGTTACCGCCGGGATACCTTGTACTCCGATGCCCTTGCGTCTTCCATATCCCCGGTGACAGGGTTTTGAGCAAAATAGTTAAGAGCACTTATCCACGCTGACAAAGCGAGGACCTTCCATTACCCACCAGAAACTACGCCGGATATATCATAGGGAGTGAGCAAATTGCCCGCGCAATCTCTGTCTCGTACAGGTTCCGCAGCGGCCGCACCACAGGAAAAGCATGTCGGCAGTGTGAAGTGGGGCAAGCAGCCGCAATCTGCACGTGCGCCGAACATGGAACCACTCACGAGCACTAAAGCCAAGGCCAATCCTACTATCAGTTTTCTATTCATTTTAGTCTCCTTAAAAGTCGAAATTGCAATTTTTTTTAGTTTCCTCACTGACTCGATTATGCCATGTACAACTTTGTTAGGCGCAACTTAATTTCGCCTTCACCCCTTGTCAACGCCAAAAAATACAGAATCGCGTAACAGGCTGAACAAAAGAGGCCGATCAACACATTTTATCGAATAATGTCATAAAGTTATAATTCTCAAAAAGATTAATAGGAAATGAAAGTAATTTCCCCGCACTCAACAAACCGACAGAAACCCATACTTTTCCGGCTTCATCAGATGTCGGCAAGCAGAAAATGATGGACGAGGCGAACGCCGCCGCGTCGGCGACCCAGGTTACTCCGACCGATGAAACGAAAACCATCGCAGGCTATAAGTGCCGCAAGTACAACGTAAAACCTGCAATGTCGGACGGAGAATACTGGGTTTCAAAGGATGTTACGGGCTATCAGGAACTCAAGACCCTGGCCGCTAAAGCGGCATCCATAATGGACCGCAATCCAATGCTCAAGCAGTTTAGCATCGCGGGAACGTCCGAAAAGGTCGATGGTTTCCCGGTCTACACCGTGAGTCACGTGCTGGGCGGAACAGTTCAGAGAACCCTCAAAAATATCGAACAGAAGCCTTTGGACTCTGCTCTGTTCATAGTCCCTAAGGACTATACTCCCGCGCAAAAAGCGCATCCATAAGCATGAAAAACAGTAAGTGTTCATTGGAATTAGCACACGTCATGTAACATTCCGATAATCCGGGCTCCAGTATCCACCAATCTTTGATAGAGTAATCCAAACGCCTTCTTTGTGATGTCTGGGCTGTCCCTTGAACCGGTGTATTGTGGAGTGTGTCCCGAAACTGCCAATACCGGCCTCATTGACCATCGCTTGCATGTTCGATTGGGAAACCTTATGGTTTTACGAACTCCGGGGTCGTGCCAAAAGTTTTTCAGGGCATAATTCAGTCCCAAAATGGGGTTCGGATGTATGGCGTACAACTCGGTTTAAGCTAATTCCACAGTATACCCGGCATTGAAACGAGGGGAATTCGATATGAGAAAGAAACTGGCTGTTGCAGCACTCGTTGTTATTTTGTTGTTAGCGGTTCCCTATTTCCTGTTTCCCGAGTTTCTGTTCAATATTGCCCAGAAGGCCAACTGGTTCTCCGCCGGTCTCGTAAAAAAGGAGATCCAGGTCGACAATAACCGGATCGTATACCTCGAAGGCGGTAAAGGGGAGACTGTGCTACTCCTGCACGGATATACCGGCAGCAAGGACAACTGGACGTATTTCGCGAAACGGCTGACCCGGGAGTATCATGTCGTCATCCCCGATCTGGCGGGTTTTGGCGAGAGCACGAAACTGTTCGACGAGAATTACAATATAGACAGCCAGGTGAAGCGTCTCGACCGGTTCGCCGAGGTCTTGCAACTGGAAAGGTTCCATCTGGCGGGAAACTCTATGGGGGGATGGATTGCGGCCGTTTATTCCGCAAGGTTCCCCCAGAAAATATCGACCTTGGCCCTCCTTGACCCCGCCGGCCTCATGACGGCGAAAAAAACCGAATTCTCCCTGCAGTTGGAAAAGGGGGTCAATCTCCTCCTGATCAGCAGCCCTGATGACTTGGAAAAGGCGCTCCCTTATCTTTTCGTCAAGCCCCCGCCGATTCCCGGCCCTTTCAAGAAGGTGCTGGCAGCCCAGGGTATGGCCGCCAGGCAGTTCAACGCAAAAATCATGAAAGACTTGAAGGACGAACAGCTGGCCCTTGAGCCTTTACTGCCCATGATCCAGGCGCCGGTATGCATTATTTGGGGGGATCAGGACAGGATTCTCGATGTGTCCGGTGCATCGATTCTGGAAGAGGGCCTGAAGAACCACCAGACCGTCATCCTGAAAGATACGGGGCATCTGCCCATGATGGAAAAACCGGCGGAAACGGCAGCAGCCTACATGAACTTTCTCAAGAATCAACGGAGCATGTAAAAGGTTTTGCCGGCCAAACAACAGGCCACGCACAATGGCTTCAGCTAGGGAAGAGTTTTGAGAGGAAAACATGCTGAAAAACGACGCGCCCAGTCGCGAGTCGCACTCACCGTCCGGACGGGTAGCCATCCCGCAACTTGACTCCATCAGGGTTCTTGCCATGCTCGGGGTCTTTTTCCATCACCTCTGGAAGACGGTCATCGTTACCCCGCAAGACACTTTGCAGGGCTTGCTGGACCCGGTATTCATGGCCGCAACGGGCAGCGTCGTCCTTTTCAACATCATCTCGGGGTTTTTGTTGGCACGTCCCCACCTCGGGCCGGACCACCGCCCCTTCGAGGGCTACCGCGTATTCCTGCAAAAACGTTTCTTCCGCATCATCCCTCCCTATTATCTCGCACTAGTCCTGTTCACGCTTGTGAACATGGTTCACTTCGGACTTCCCCTTCTCCCAGCCTTCACCATGCTGATGCAACACCTCCTGTTTGTGAACTCGCTCGACTATTCGAACATGTTATCGAACTTCTCCCATTTCTGGTATCTCGGCCTGCTGGCTCAGTACTATCTGCTGTTTCCCCTCATCCTCAGGTTCTTTATCTGGATGCGGCCGGCCAGGGCCGCCCTGACGATAATCGCCCTGTGCTGGGGGGCCTGGGGCATTGTCGGATGGTTTTGCCCGCAATCCCAGCAGTCCTTTCCCGACATGTGGGGCAATCTGATGCATTTCAATCTGCCGGGCCGCCTGCCCGAATTCGCAGTGGGAATGTGGCTGGCCTCGCTGTGGGACCCTTCGGTCGAATCGGTGCGCCGGAAAATTTTTGACAGACCCTTTTCATTCTTTGTCGGGGCATTGGCCCTATTTTTCGTCGCAGGTACCCCGTTTGTTTCTTCCATGGATTTGCCATACGTTCACATTTATTATGTCGCGCTGAGCGTGCTAGTGTTCCTCGTGCTTTTCCTCTGGCAACCAGCCGCAAGGGCCGGCCAATCCACTTTCATTAAACACTTCTCTACGCAGACCTACATGATCTATATTGTTCACCACCCACTGTTCAGCTACGTCGGCGTGATGCCGTCTACAGTGACTCACACAGTTTCCAATTTTCTTTTCCTGGGGGCGATACTGCTGCCCCTCACCTACTTTGTGGCCGTGGTGCTGAACCGTCTATCCGACTGGGTCGTAAACAGGGTCTTTGTCCGCCGAAACCAGGGCGGGCAAGGCAAATAAGATTTATCCCAGGTCATTGGAGACATACCGGGAAAGGCAACGTGCCCATCCCGTGGAGGCGGCAGTCTTTCATCTTGCCTTGTAATCCTTGCCCTATTCAAACCTTCACTTCAAAGCGGGGAATCAGGTGAGTCCTGAAGCCGCTAAAACCGATCCCGTTTACCTATCTCTTGATTGTTCGCCGGGGAAATCGTATAGTTTTACGGGATTTGGGGTTTTCCCTTAAGTTTTTTCGGTTGGAATCCGACCCCAAAATGCGGTTCGGCATCTGTTGGCGGCCGGTTTTAGGAACTATTCAGGTTTAAGAGAAACGGCCCGTGAAGCTTTTCATTATCCAGCCTGCCCATAGTATGGGCAGATCGAATCTTAAGCCCTACAAAACCAGTAAAAGAAATCTTGTAGGGTTGTCACTGCCTTATCTGGCTGCGCTCACCCCCAAAGAATGGGACATTGAGCTAATTGACCAGCAGCTCATGGATATTGACTTCAATGCCCCTGTCGACCTTGTGGCGATTACCACCTGGACGATCAATTCACAGCTGGCCTACGAGATTTCCGGCAGATTCAGGGCCAGGGGGGTACCGGTGATAATGGGTGGACCGCATACCTTCTTTTTTGCCGAAGAAGCCGCCCAGCACTGCGATGCTGTGGGAATAGGAGAAGGAGAAAAGATCTGGTTAAACATGTTGGAGGATGCCGCAAGCGGCCGTCTGCGGAAATTCTACCGTGCGGAAAAACCACTCGAATTAACCGATATGCCTTTTCCCCGGCATGATTTGCTT